>Ga0193733_1000249_pt1 | contig 19202 bp, 16 predicted proteins | sample U1s2metaG_FD_145076 | JGI IMG/M metagenome (GOLD analysis project Ga0193733, IMG submission 145076) | Soil microbial communities from a riparian zone of the East river system, Colorado, United States - U1s2 | ecosystem: Environmental > Terrestrial > Soil > Riparian zone | place: USA: East River...
ACCCCGCCTACCCGGTCGAGGTGATGGCCATGGAGGCGGGCAAGAGAGTCCGCGACTACTTGATCGGGCGTGTCTGCTACGTGGGAACGGAAACCTAGAGGGAAGGGCATCCGTGCCATTGCAGACTGAGCGCCTGCCCAGCCCGTCGAGCGGTCAAGCTTCTGCCGGCCAGTCTCGCAGAATGTCTTCCAGAAGGTGGATCGCTTCCTCCAATGTGGCCAGTTCCCGCAGCGTAAGGCCTTGAAGATGGGAGGCCAGATATTTGATTCGTCGTTGCCGGCCCTTTTGCAGCAGACGCTCGCCCCTCGGAGTAGCGCGGATCCGGACGCGGCGGGCGTCCCTGGAATCCGGGATGCGCTCGGCCAGTCGCTTGCGTTCCAGGCCGGTAACGATGCGGCTCATGGTGGGAGGCTTTACCTGCTCGGCCGCCGCCAGTCGCCCCAGGGTCATCGGGCCGCCGAAAACCAGCACCGACAACGCCGAGAGCCGGGCCGGGCCTTCACCGGAGGCGGCATCCTGTTTGCGCACCCGGCGCAACAGGTGAATCGCCGCCGAATGCAGGCGGTCGGCGACGGCGGCTGCGGTCGGCAGAGGCCGATTTTTTAGCTTGCGCCGGAACATAAAATATAGTTAGCTATACTAACTAATATAGCCATTGCTCATTGCTCATTGGTCATTGCCCAAGCCAGAGTAACGGAACAAAAACAAGTCATGGGCGTTGATGTTTGCCAATGAACTTTGACGATGACCAACGACCAAGCCCCCCTGGAGGCTAACATCATGGCAGCCCCAACCTCGCCCATCGCGATCTCCCGCCTGGGACAGATCGCAATCAACGTTCAAGATCTTAACCGCGCCACTGCATTTTACCGGGATATTCTCGGCCTGCCGCTGCTGTTCACCGCCGGCAGCCTGGCCTTCTTCGACTGCGGCGGTGTCCGGCTCATGCTCACTCATCCTGAGAAACCGGAGTTCGATCACCCCAGCTCGATTCTGTACTTTACCGTGCCGGACATCGCCGCAGCGCACCGCCAGATGCTAAGCAGCGGCGTGCGCTTCGAAGACGAACCTCACCGGATCGCAAGAATGCCAACCCACGATTTGTGGATGGTTTTCTTCCGCGACTCCGAAAAGAATTTCCTGGGCTTGATGTGCGAAATGCCCAAGGCAGGCTAAGGTTCGTACCGCGAGGTCGCACCGGTTCAGCCCTGGCCGGGAAGGGCAAGACGCCCACTCATGCCGTGATTGTCGCTAAGACGATCGTTGCTCAGCCAAACCTCCGGCACGGCTGCGGGCAGGCGTTCTTCCCGGTGGGTACCCTTCGGACCCGGTCCCTTTTAGAACCTGAATACCAATCCGACCGTGGGTTCGGCCATGTGTCCCCAGGTCCCGGTCGAAAAACCGGGAACGCTGAAGTCGGGCGCCTTGTAGAAGAGTCCGCGATACTGCGCGCGCAGCGCGACCCCGCCGAACAGGGTATAGTCCGCTCCGGCTCCGTAGAGAAATGCTCCCTGGGCCTGGGTGGCGGCGCCGATGAAAGAGTTGTTGAAGGTATGGGTGGGATTGAAAATCAGCGCGCCACCCCCAGCCAGCACGAACGGGCTCAGCCGAGATGATCGCAACGGCGCAAACACGTAGGCTGCGGTGGCTTCGTGCACGTTGCTCTGAATGCTTGCCGTGCCAAAGGGATTGCTAAAAATGTAGTTCTGATCGTTTCTGGTGTATCCGTAGTTTAAATCCACCGCGCTTTTTGATCCGAGAAAAAAACGGTAGTTGGCGAGAAATCCGCCCGCCTGGGTTGGCATCTGCGAGACATCCTGGCCATCAGACTCCTTACTGAAATTTCCGGTGACGCTGGCGCTCACTTCCGAGCGGCTATTCTGGGCGAGTGATAGGGATGCGAGCCAAAAAAAAGCAGCTACAACGGGGCCGACTTTCTTAAACATGGGTCTCCTCACAACGTTGATTTGTAAGATTCGCCGGATGTATCGCGTCAGAGTTTCAAGCCGCGCAGGACACCGGCGAAATTAGGGTCTGCCGTTGTGATGCCGCGCCAGAGTGATGACGCGGTAAAGATTCCGTCAATGACCAGTAAAGTTCTGTACTTGCGCCCAGAAAAAGGGGGCCTCTGAACCTGGCAACTCTTTGCGGGCGACGCAAAGGTGCTGCCAAGCCCAGAGGCTGGGGAGAAACGAAAATTGGCCTTAGGAAATCGGACCTCAGACTTCAAGCCCTGGTTCCAGAGCCGAGGTCTGATGATGGCCGTATGCCCTACTGCTGGGTGTCGCCGGCGGGAGGAGCGCCGTCACCGCCTTTGTGCCAATTCTTCATACGGCCTTGCTGTTCTGCGCGCATCTTGTCGAAGCTCTTTTGCTGGTCTGCGTTCAGTATAGTTTTGACCTGCTCGTCGGACGTCTTTCGCAACTCCTGCATTTTGCCGAACCGGTCTTCGCGCGAGAGCGACGAGTCGTTATGGATTGCATCCATCTGTTTGCGCTGGTCTTCGAGGATGGGCTTTAGTTTCGCCTGCTGGTCATCACTCAAGCTCAGTTTCTTGCTGAGGTGCTTAATCTGATCGTCCACGCTGAGCATGGGGCGACGGCCCATGTGCCGTCCCATGCCCTGTTCAGACGGCTGCCCGGACTGCTGGTCCGATGGCGGTGGCGGCGGTGGCCCGTTCTGCTCATCTTGGGCAAAGACAGCGACGCCGAGGCTCAGCAAGCCAGCCAGAAAGGCGGTAGCGACCAAAGACTTGCGCGCGGCTCGTCCGCAAAAAGATCCGTGGGGGACTGGTGAATTCATATGTACTCTCCATTCAACTTGCCTGTGACTTGCGGAAGCCTTTGGCTCCCGTGTAGAAAATCTCTCTGCTACTTAGAACACTTCGCCGCCGGCAACAGAGTAAAGACTTGGTAAAGTCAGGTAAAAATTCGTAAAGCGGTCGCCTGTCGCAAGCCTTCCATCGCTGGCTCGGGTCCTTCACTGGCAGATTTCGAAATTCTAGACGCGGCTGCAGCCGTGCGCGCTGCCCATACACTGACGGCAGAAGATTCCTGGCGACGACTGTTTTACAAGACTTTACTTCCTTTGACGCACTCTTTACCCCAGCCTAGCAACTCCGCAGAGAAGGCCTGGCATCAGTCGAAGTCTAGTGCCGTAGTTCCTATCGATCAAAAAATGAAGGGGTGAACCGTGGGCCGATTTTTGCGCTTGGTGCAGTTGTGTGCCGCGATGTTTTGTGCAGCAACCATCCTTCTCCTTGCAGGATGTGGCGGGGGAGGCAAAACTCGCTTCCGGTTGATGAATGCGGTGCCAGACGAGTCCGACCTGGAAGTGCTGGTGAACAGCACCTCGGTAGCTGGCAACGTTGCCTACGGCACCAGCACCGGATATCAGTCCGTAAAATCCGGTTCGCAGCAGGTTGTAATCGAGCCTTCAGGATCGAGCACCGCGCTGCTCACCCAGTCCATCAACTTTTCTTCCGGGACGGACACCACGGTGATTGCCTCGAACTTTTCTTCGAACATTTCCGCTTTCGTACTGACCGACGACAACTCAGCGCCGGCCTCGGGCAACTTTAAACTTCGCATCGTAAACTCCGCGCCCGGCCTGGGGCCGGCCGACGTTTATATTGTTGATCCCACCACCGACTTGAACACGGTCAGTCCCACTGTGAGCAATCTGGGCTTCAACTCTGCCTCGGGCTACCAGTCGCTCGCCGCGGGCAGCTACAAGGTCGTCCTCACTCTGGTGGGCCAGAAATTCCCCGCGATCGACACTGGTTCACTCACCTTCAGTTCAGGCCAGGTGCGGACGTTCGTAGGCCTGAATAGCCAGGCGGGAGGCTTTTCCTACACCATGCTGCAAGACGTGAACTGAACAAGAGGCGAAGCCGAGCTGCCGGTCGGACTCAGCGTGACCGTCTCCGGCACGCCGGGCCGATTAGCCGGGGCTGGATCAGCGAAAGTTTCGCCTCGTCGACGAGGCCGCGGTTTCGCCGGCACAGATTTGATTAGGTTGCCGCCCCGCCGGCGGCTGGAAGGGGCGACTTCACTCCACTGCCCCGCAGGAACTTGTCCGGGTCCGGCGATGTCGCCCCATAGGAGAAATCGTAGATCGTAGAAACAGGGGCGACGCCTTTGGCATGCGCCGATCGCAGGAATTTCCCGACCCCAGATCGAACTTGGCGATGATGGCCGTCGATCGAGACCCGACAGGCGGCGCTGAAGTCTTCTGTTATCATCAGTTTTTCGTTAAGACCTAATTTTTCCTGATCGCCAGAAACACCAACCCCAGGGAGGCATGCATGGACGAGACACCTGCCGCAGCATCGGGATCCCGCCGCAATGAAGACATCGCGCTCGATCTCATGAAATTTGTTGCTATGACTACTGGCTACGGGCGGACCAGTTCGTCAGGGGTCGGCTTCCAGGGCACTGGCGCCGCCGCCAAGCCGGAAGAGTATGCCGCACATTTGCTGGAGCTCTATGCAAAGTGCCTGCAGGCGGTCGCGGGAAAAAAGTAGTCGAAATCCCCACTTTTGGGTTCGTGCAGAAGGGGCAATGCTTGGGGGTAAGGACTGAGCCCGGTGTTGTCCGCCATGCGCAAGTGGCTTTCACCATGACGTCGGCCCGGGGGTGGGCACCTCCTTACAGCTTGGCGGCGCCCCCCGCGACGTTTTGCTTAGCGGCGCCTCTTGCGGGCGACTTTCTTGCCCTTGCGTGCCGGTTTTTTCTTGACGACTTTTTTCTTTGCCGCCGGCTTGCGCGCTGGTTTCTTCTTTTTGGCCGGCTTTTTGCGCACGACTTTGCGGGCTGGTTTCTTTTTGGCCGCTTTTTTCGCTGGGGGCTTGCGCGGAGGCTTGGGCGAGCCCCCGCCCGCCGCAGATCGAGGGGCGGCCGGAGCTGGAGCGACCGGCTCGGGTTGCGACTCGATGATGGTTGGCAATTCTGCCGCTTCTTCTTCCTCTTCTTCTTCTTCGTAATCTTCTTCCAGCGAATCGCCGTAGGCGCCGCTGTCGCCAAATTCATCCATCTCGTCATCGCGTGCGTAGAGGGTCTCGTCGAAAGTCATTCTTCCTCCTGGTTTTGGGCTGCGCCGCTACTCCGGCCAGGCGCTGCGGGTCCGTGGGAAATAAAAAGAAAGCTGAAAGACTAATGCGTTAGCTAAACGGGGCGCGATTATAGCATAGCCATTTCGCGCGACCGCTTCATGAGACAGCCACAGCCATCCGCAGGTTGCATATTACACCGAGTGGTCAAGTCGAGCAGGGCTCGAAGTCGGTGGCAGGTGGCGGGTGGGTAGTGGGCGGAGGCGAGAAACCAGAAACTCGGTTATTGCACTTCGCGAATCACCAGAATCATTCCGGGCCGTAGCATCGCCAGGTTGCCATTGTCCCGTTTCAAGGCGGCAACGGTGGTGTGATGATTGGTGGCAATTGAGACCAGAGTCTCGCCCGGCTGCACTTTGTAGTGCTGCACCGTTTTTTCGGAGGCCTGGCCTAAGCTATTCTTAGGTTTGGATTTAGGTTCCGCCGGCTGATCATTCGACAGGGCATTCGGGGTCACCGGCAGGTGAACATATACGATGCGGCGTCCGCGCAGGCTGTCACCGCGGAGGTGGTTCCAGCGGCGAATCATGATTGGGGGAAGGCTGAAATTGTCCGCGACCCTCTGGACCGTGTCCCCCCGGCGCACCTTGTACCGGATGGCGCGGCGGGCGTAGCTGGCGCCATCTTCTGTGGCGGAGTGTTTGCCCGGGGGGATGGGAATAATAAGTTTGCTGTCAGCCTGGAGGTCATCCCCGTTCTCGAGGTGATTTTCCTTTGCGATGGCTTCCGGGCTGGTGCGATAGGTGCGAGCAAGGGAGGCCAGAGAATCGCCCTGCGCCACTTCGTGATAGCGCCACCATTGCCGCATCTGCGGCGGGATCGGCTCGATCGCCGACAGATAGCGATCTCTTGTCCCGGACGGCAGATGAAGGTCGAACCCCTGATCTTTTGGAGTGGTCAAGCGTAGCAGGCTGGGATTCAGATCTTGCAGAGTCGCGGGCGAGACGTCAACGCACTGAGCCACCAGGCGAATGTCCACCGAGTAATCGATCTTGACGGTGTCATAGGGTACCGGTTGCTCCGGGACAATGCCGTCCAACCCGTACTGCGCTGGGTTCTTGGCCATGATGGTGACGGCCAAAATAATGGGCACGTAATTGCGTGTTTCCTTGGGCAGAACGTTGCGTTTGTACAGCTCCCAGAAGTCGGCGTAACCGGTGCGCCTGACCGCGCTCTGCACCGAGCCCGGTCCGGAATTGTAGGCAGCCATGGCCAGATACCAGTCACCGAACTGGTGGTAGAGATCTTTCAGGTGATGGGCGGCGGCGCGAGTGGCTTTTTCCGGGTCCTGGCGTTCATCCACCCACAAATTGTGCTGCAAACCGTAGCCCTGGGCGCGGCTGGACATGAACTGCCACATGCCCCGGGCTCCGACCCGCGATAACGCCAGGGGATGAAAGCCCGACTCAGCCTGGGCCAGATAGATCAGTTCCTGCGGAACGCCTTCTTGCTGGAGTATGCCTTCGATCATTTGGCGGTAGCGGCCGCCGCGTTCGAGCCCGTGCCCGATTATGTCGCGTCCCCGATTGGAAAAATAGTTGATGTAGGCCGCCACCGGGTCGGTGAGCATCAGCGGCAGTTCGGAACGTGTGGCTTTGACCTCGGCTTCGGCCTGAGCCTTGACATTGGGATCGACTGGAGGGGTGATCTCGTTGGTTTCATCGATCGGTGCGGGCTCGGCCTTCTGTTGGGCCGCCGGGTTGTCCGATTGCAAGGCAGCCAGCTCCGGGCGGTTTACGCCTTCAAGGACTCGCTCCAGCTCATGCTGCACCCGCTCGTCCGCGCGAACCTCAGGAGGACTTTGCAGCAGCTGATCCACCACCCGATCAAAACCCCGCTTGGCCGCTTCCAGATCCCCTGCCCTGAATTTTTCGGCCGCTGATTGATAGTCCTTTTCGGCGCTAGCGATCAAATCAGCGACGGGATCAGGCTTGGGTTGGGGCGCGGATTGACTTTGCTGGTCCGGGTCTGGCTTTACATCAACGATCGTCTGGGGAAGAGGCGCCGCGAGCGGAGCCAGAGCGGGCGCGTTGGCTTGGGGCGCAGGCAGCTTCGCCTGACGCTTGTCGCTGTGGCAGGCCGTGCCGGCCAAAAGCAGCACCGACAACAGCGCAACCGGAAGGTTGGGCTTTCTGATTCCCATTTTTATCTATTACTTACGAACACGAACACTTCGATTTTCGAGCTTACGCTGCGACCTCTCGAGCCTCTCCCACCGGGTTTGCATGGGCGGGGTAGTCTATGAATCCTATCCCCATCAATTTGCAGGGTCAATCCGCAAACGGGGTACGCCCGTTACCTTAGACAGGGCGCGCATGACACTCCCGACGGTTCTAGAGACGAGATAGATTTGAGGCCAATACCTCGCGGCCAGGTTGGCCAATACCTTGGTGCCTTAGGGAATGGACAGCAGGTTTATACTCAAACCAGATCGCAAGGGGGCCTCGGTGTATACCTGTCCGCCGCTGTTCCACTGTCATCCCAATCTCGACGACGAAGTGAATCGCAACATTGTCACCTCAGAGATTGAAGGCGGAGCTTTTCTCGACGATCTTCCCGCCCGGACCATGCTGCAGATCCAGACCCAGCACCGCCGCTACACGGTTGTGCATTGCGGGCAGGGCGCGGCCTGGATTTGGGGCCATCCTACTTTTTGTCCCGAGCCGCTGTTGGTGAGAATTGAAGGTTCGTCGTGGGGCGGCTCCATGTTGAAGATACGTTTTGTGGGCCGCGGCATGCATCTGGAATTCCGGCATCCGGCGTATCGCACACCGATTGTGACCTCGCGCATCGTGGAAATCCGGCAATGCGAAGACCTTCCCGAACGAGCCACCGTCGGATTCGAGACCAGACCGACAAATTGAAGCTTCAGAAAATCTTGGTTCGGAAAATACCGCAGCTGGGGAGGCGCGGAAAGCCCGCCGAGTCGGACCAGTCCCCCCGCAAGCACTTCAGCTCAGCTGCTGATCGCTTTAAGGAAGCGCTCCGCAGAACGTTTCACGACCTGCTTCGCATCCGCCGAGACGGTTCGCCTGGGGAACGCTCCGTAAATGCGGTCGAACTCGGATGAGTCGAGTAGGCGCACGATTTCCTGAACCTTCCCGGGCCCGAGAGGAATGTAATTTGGGTAGCTGTACATAAATGACACCCAGCGCAAATCCATGCAAACTTGCGGTTGGTCTCCCGAGAGCAGCACTCCTCTGCCGTCGGCCCCGGCGGGCCAGTGCAGCACCTGATATCCATCAAAATGCCCGGGAGTGTTCAGCAGCAGGAGATCATCGAGGAGCCTTTGCTTCTCACCCGACCAGAACTGGATATTCTCATGCCGCCGCATCACCCAGCTTCGCTCGTGGGAGTGGAGATAGATGGGCGCATTGTCGAACGCCAGGCTCCATTCGATCATGGTCGTGTAATAGTGGGGATGCGAAATTGCAATCGCAGCAATGCCGCCGAGATTGTGGATTGCGTCAATCGTTGCCTTGTCGATCAGTGCCAGACAATCCCACAGAACATTGCCTTTTTCCGTTTGGAGAAGGAAGGCACGCTCGCCGATGGCAAACCCTGGCTCCGTGAAAATCGAGTAGAGGCTGGGCTCTTCCTTCTGGATCGTGTTGCGATGCGAGGGTTGTAGTTGCTCGAGCGTAGTCCATTGCTGGCCGTCAAGGCCTACGAACTGGCGCGCATCCGCGCAGATGGCACACACCTCAGGCGGTTGGACCGTGCGAGCATGCTGGGTACCGCAAGTCACGCAAATGTAGCTTTGTCGATGGTCAACTTCGGGACCCGCCATATCCTCTTCTTCCTTTCCTCTTCCTTATCCGTTTCCCGCCCTATCCGTTTCCTGCGCCAGAGTGTCCTTGATGTTCGCATCTGCACGGAATCATAGCTGTCGCTCGTGGACGACTACACCAGCGACTGCAGTCAGCTTATTGCAATCAGATCAACCGCTCCTGTTTCTTTCCACCCAACAATTGTTATTTGTGATATTGGCAAGTACTATCGCCTGCGCTTGTCATCTGTGTTTTCCTTGACGGAATTGAGCACGCTGTTTAAGCTGGCCGGTTTGCGTGCGAATCAATCCACGCTGGTCCATGCCCTCGCCTTTTTTTCGCGATGGATCGGAGAGAAGTTATGAATCGTAAGTTGTTCGGCATGCTGTTCAGTTTCACAATCGCGTGCCTTCCCTGTGCCGCCCAGGGGGCAACGCTGACGCCCGGCGCTTCGAGCTATCTCGCGGGAACTGCGGAAGCTTTTCTTGCTTCCTGCCGCAGCGATCTCGAGGACGCCAAGAAGCGAATCGCCGCCATCAAGGCGAGCCCGTCGCCGCGCGATGCCGTGGCTACTCTGCAGGCATTCGACACCGCGGTGCTCGTTGCCGCCGACGCCGAAGCCCGCGCTGGATTGGCCGAACAAGTGCATCCCGCCAAGCCCTTTCGCGATGCCGCGCAGGTATGTGAACAGGAAGGCAGCATGGTGCTCACCGACATCTCGCTCGATAGAGACATGTACAAGGTGGTGGCGTCGCTCGATGGCTCCAGGCTCGACGCTGCCGGTACGTACTATTTGAAAACCACGCTGCGGGACTATCATCGCGGCGGCGTTGACCGCGATGATCCGACTCGGGCGAAGATACGGCAACTGCAGGACGATCTGGTCAAGATCGGCCAGCAGTTTGAACAGAATATCGCCGGAGACGTCCGCAAAATGCAGGTAGACGCTTCCGACCTGGATGGACTTCCGGAAGATTTCAAGCGCTCCCACCCTCCTGATGCCTCCGGCAAGGTCACGCTGGCTACCGACAACACCGACTATTTTCCGTTCATGGACTATGCCAGCAGCGAGCCTGCCCGCAAGGCCTTCTTCCTGCTCTACCGGCAGCGCGCCTATCCCAAGAACATTGATGTGATGGCGCAACTCTTACAGAAACGCCACCAACTGGCTAACGTGCTGGGATACCCGGACTGGGCTGCTTTCATCACCGAAGACAAGATGGTCGCGACCAAACAGAACGCGGCTGACTTCATCGAAAAGATCGCCGCTGCGGCGCAGGCAGGTTCGAATCGCGACTATGAGGAACTGCTGGCCTACAAGAAGCAGGAAGATCCCAGGGCGGACGGGGTTAACAGCTGGGACGTATCGCACCTATCGCGAAAAGCGAAAATGGCAAAGTTCGGATACGACTCGCAGGTCATGCGGCCGTATTTTGAGTATTCACGGGTGCTGCAGGGAATTCTCGACATCAGCAGCCGGATGTACGGCATCACCTACAGGCCGGTGACCGACGCACAGGTCTGGCATCCGGAAGTGACGGTGTATGACGTTTTCGATAAGAACGGCCGGATGGCCCGGATTTACTTCGACATGTTCCCGCGGGAAAACAAATACAAACACTACGCCACGTTCACTCTGGCCACCGGCAAGCAGGGCTTCCGGCTTCCCGAATACGTTCTGGTCTGCAATTTCCCGCGTGCTACCGGCGAACCGGGACTGATGGAGCGGGACGACGTCATCACCTTCTTCCATGAGTTTGGGCATCTGGTCCACGGAATTATGAAAGGAAACACGAAGTGGGCGACGGGCGATCTGGAGAATGACTTTATCGAGGCTCCATCGCAGATGTTTGAAGAGTGGCCCAAAGACTCCGTCATTTTGAAGACTTTCGCGCGCCACTACCAGACCAACGAACCGATTCCGGCTGAGCTGGCGGAAAAGGCCCGGGCTGCCGATGATTTCGGTCGCGCGCTGAGCGTGCGCTCACAAATGTTCTATGCCGCGATCAGCCTCGATTTCTATAACCGCGATCCGCAGGGCCTCGATCAGGACAAGCTGGTGGCGGAGTTGCAGACGCGCTATACGCCGTTCAAGTTCGTGGAAGGCACACACATGCAGACCGCCTTTGACCACCTCAACGGCTACTCGGCGGTTTACTACACCTACATGTGGTCGCTGGTGATCGCGAAGGACATGTTCACCGAGTTCAAGAAGAACGGCTTGATGAATCCGGATGTTGCGGCAAAATATCGCAATGCAGTCCTGGGCGCCAGCGGGACGAAGCCGGCGGCAGATTTGGTGCACGATTTTCTGGGACGTCCGTATTCATTCGACGCCTACGCGGATTGGCTGAACGGGAAATAGCGGGCGTGTCGTTGGTCGACCGCCCAGGGGCGCGGGCAGGCAAGACAAAAAAGGTTTGATCGCTGAAATCCGCGACCGAGCTCTTGCGCGCGACCAGCGACTCTATTTCTTGCGCGAATACGCGCTCGCGTAGACCGGCACTGGCGTTTTCGGGTCCAGCCGCGGATCGTTCTCCGGCGCGCCTGAAACCAGCCGTAGCGGAATCACTCCCGCCCATGTCGGAAACGAGTAGTCCTCCTCGTCGTCAATGGGTGGACCCTGGCGTACCTTTGCGGAAAATTCTTCGATCGGCAACCTCATCACCAGCGTCTGCTTAAGCTCACTTTCGTTGGGCTGGCGCGATTCCGCCCAGCGCCCGGGCAGAATATGCTCGGAAAGCGACTCCAGAGCTTCCAGCTTTTCTCCGCCCTCGACCACCGCGACCGCAGTGCCCAGCACGACCACCGAACGGTAATTCATGGAGTGATTGAAAATCGAACGAGCCAGCACGAGTCCTTCGAGCAGGGTGACGGTGACACAGGCGGGAATCCCCTTATCGAGATTACGCAGCATGCGGCTGGCCGCCGAGCCGTGGAGGTAAAGATTGTCGCCCACGCGGCCGTACGCGGTCGGGATGACGAACGGTTGGCCGTCGACCACGAAGCCGAGATGGCAGATGAAGCCTTCATCGAGAATTTCGTAAGCGGTAGCACGGTCGTAAACCCCGCGGTGAGACTCGCGGGTCACACGCGTGCGAGGCGTGGGTGCATGGGCTTCTGACATTTAGAGGATTCTCCCGGCAATCGCAAAGAGTAGAAGAGCAGTGTAGCAGAGAGAGCTTCGGACCTCGGGCGTCGACCTCCAGACCCGAACGTCGAAAGGAGACGTCGAAAGGAAATGACGCCGGAGGTCCAAGGTCTTAAGTCTGAAGTCGGGCCCCCGGAGGTCCGTTCTACCAGTTCAGCTTCAGGGCGAATTGGAACTGACGCGGATCGTAGGCAGCCGTGGCCTCTCCTGCGATGGTAAACAGGGGGTTCACGTCGGCGACGTTGTACCTGTTGGCCAGATTAAAGATGTCAGCGATCAGGTCCATGCTCATTCGCTCGCTAAAGTTGATGCGCCGGGAGACGCGCAGATCGTTGAATACGGTCCACGGCTTCAGGCCCGTGTTCCGGGCCAGGTTGCCATCGAGCACTTGCAGGCTGGGCGTGCCCCCAGCGGCAAACTGGGCATAGCAGGGTTCCTGGAAAAATCCGGTCGGGGAGAAACTCGAAGCCACGGTCGGACCGCATGGAGTCGCAGCCGTGCCCGCCGGCACAACGTTGGGACGGCTGGTGCTGGGCGAAAACTGGAAGTTGTCCGGGTTGCCGGTGATGATGTTAAACGGCCGGCCGGAAGCAACTTCTAGGATCGGCGCAAACGTCCAGTTGCTGAAAACGCGGCGGGCAAAGCCCGAGCCGGAAAGCTGTCCCGTCTGGTACACCGCGCTGAACACCAGCCGGTGACGCTGGTCGAACAGTGACGTCGACCGTTCGTGGCCGGGAAAATAGCTGTCCTGCGGCGCGAGCGGCGATTGCAAGTCGGTTGAATCGTCAATGGCGTGCGACCAGGTGTACGACGCCAGGAACTCGTAGTGACGGCCAAAGCGTTTTTTCAGGTTGGCAGTCAGCCCGTGGTAGACCGAGCTGCCGTTCGAGTAGTTGGCGTCCATGTCGCTAAAGGGGATGCAGCCGGTGAGTCCATGGGTGGAGGGATCACACGCCGTACTCAGCCCCCCCTGCTGCAAAACCGCCAGCGCGGCATTGATGCAGCCCTGCGCGGGCGTGCCAATCAATGCGCTGGCAATCGCGGGATTCAGGCCTCCGGGCCGAAAGAAGTTGGTCAACGCGGCCGAGACCCAAGGCACGCCGCCGACAAACCCGCATGGAGCCTGGCCGGCCCCGACAAAAAGCGGCCCGGCGGCTGCATTTGAAGTGGGATCGTTGAGGGCCACCTGCCAATTTCTCACCAGCAGATCGCCGCGCGTGGTGTTGGCATTGATGGGACGGTTCAGGTGGCGGCCGGCGTTGAAGTTGTAGCCCAGGCTGAACGATATGCCCTGTCCCAGATCCTGCTCGAACGTCAGGTTCGCCTGCTGCGAATAAGCGTAGACAAAATCTTTTCCCTGCGGGTAGCCGAACGGCTGGAAGGCTACCGGGAAGAACGTGGCTGGGTTCAGATAATTCTGGTTGATGAACAGGTCGGCGTTTGAAGGATCGAAGCGCTGCTGGTTGGGCAAGTATCCGGGAATGCTCGACAAGCACGAGCTGGTGGTCAGGACGCCCTGGAAGATGTTGGTCGCATTCAGGCTGCCCGCGCCGGGGATGACCGAAGGGTTGCACGGAATGCCGCCGGCGAACAGCAACTGTCCGCTCTTCGAGCCGTCGGAGGCGTCGCCCAGAAAGTACAGGCCGAGCAACGGGTGATCGTAAAAGAGGCCATACGAGGCGCGAAGCACGCTCTTGCCGTCGCCTCTCGGGTTCCACGCCAGGCCAATGCGCGGCTGAATGTTGTTGCTGTCGGTCTGAATGCCCTTCTGTAGGCCCAACTGGTTATAGGCCGCCAAGGCCAGCGCATTCGGCTGGCTCAACTGGGGTGGAAATTCCACGTCATAACGCAGGCCCAGATTGAGCGTGAGATTCTGCCGCACCCGGAAGGAATCCTGCCAGAACACACCCAGCGGTTTGTTGGAAAAGCTATCCTTGGGATTGCCGATACCCTGCACCAAGGTGCTGGGCACTCCCAGGCCAAAAGCCTGCAACCCGGTGAAGCCGGGAAAGTCCGGGCAAAGCGCCGGCGGCGCCAGATTCGCCGCGCATACATTCGAGAAGCCCAGACTGGCGGCATCGAGCGAGCTGAAGTTATAGACCCCGCCGTAGTTCACGGTGAAGGTCGCGGTCAAGGGAAGGTAGTTGAAGTCCACGCCGAACTTGGTGTCGTGGCGTCCCATCGTCCAAGAGAAATTGTCGGTGAATTGGTAGCGCTGCTCTACCCGCTGGATATAGGAATATGGCTCACGGCCCACAAAACCGAAGCCCGCGATGTTGGCCGCCACGTTAGAGCCGCCCAGCGAGTCGGAGTAGAAATACTGCAGGCCGCGGCGCGCGTATTGAAAGCGAAATTCGTTGACCTTGTTGTTGCCGATGGTGGCTGTGTCCTGCACCATGCCGGCCAGGTCACGGTAGCTCTGCGAAGAAGTTCGGGAAAATGCGTTCTGCCCGAAGGTCTGGTTCTCGCCGTTTACCTGGATGCCGGTGACCGTGCTGGGACTTACGTTGGCGCGTAAGGTTAGGCGGTTGCTGGTGCTGACGTTGTGGTCCAGCCGTAACGAGTAGAGACTTGTGCCTTCGAAAATCGGGTAGTTGCCCGCCTGGGGCAGTAAGCCCAGAAAGCGGCTGGGCAATCCGTTGCATAGAAAATTCGGCGCGCCCAGGTTGCACGATGTGGGGAACTGGGTCAGTGGATTGCTCCCGTTTCCGGGAACGGGAATCAACGTCCCCTCGAGTGCCGCAAATGACCCGGGATAGGCTCCGTTGAGTGCAATCCCTGAAGAGCCTCCCACAAAGGCCGCGTAGAGAGCTGCCTCCTGACCATATCCAGCGGCAAGCGCCGGACTGAGGGCTCCCAGAGTGGTAAGGGCAGCGGGTAGGGTCTGCTGAAAAAATGCCGCCTGTTGCGGCGTGGCCTGGATATTGAAACCAGATCCCGGCGGCGCGCCGAACACGGGCGAGGCGTCAAAGTTCACCATGCCAAAGGTTCCGTTGGGAGAGCCCACGCTGGAGAAGCCGGTCTCGTGCCGGCGTGTGATTTCGTAGGAGAAGTAATAGAAAGTCTTGTCTTTCTTAATGGGGCCGCCAAAGGCCGTGCCTGCCTGCACCCGCGTATAGGCAGGATCGGGAACCGTGCTGAACGGATTCACCGCCTGAAAATTGCGGTTGCGCAAATAGCCGTAGACGTCGCCGTGAAAATCATTCGATCCGGAGCGGGTGATGATATTCACCACACCGCCCGATGCCCGCCCATATTCCGGCGCGTAACCGTTGGTGATGATCTGGAACTCCTGCACCGCTTCCTGCGAAACCGTGGACCGAACTCCGTTGGTCGAATTGTCGGTGGCATCGGCGCCGTCCACGTTGACCAGATTGGAGCGGGCGCGCTGCCCGCTCATGTTCAGCCCGGAAGTGGGCGCGGCTCCGATGTTAGGAGCGTTGTCGCGCAACACTTGGGAGTCGGTGAGGGCGAAATTGATGTAGTTGCGTCCATTGATCGGCAGATTGTCGATGCGGCGCTGGTCGATGGTGTCAGTCGAAGAGGTGCGCTGCGTTTCCACCAGTTCCGCAGCGGAGCTGACATTGATCACTTCCTCGGTTCCCGCCACCGCCAGGCTGATGGGTATTTCCGCCATCGTTCCTACAGCAATTCCTACCTCGGCCAGCGTGGCCTTGGCGAAGCCTGGCGCTGTCACCGTCACCGTGTAGATGCCGGGCGGCAGCAACAGAATGCGATACTGGCCGTCCGCGTCGTCGCGGATGGACCGCTCCAGGGCCTTGCTTTCATCCCGCGCCGTGACTGTGGCGTTGGTGACCAGGCTGCCCTTGGGATCGCGCACCGTGACATGCAGATCGCCGGTGGCGACTCCCTGAGCCAGGCTTAGCGTGGCGAACAGAACCAGCTGCACCGCGATTGTGACCGGCTTCCGCACCATCATAAAATTTTCTCCGTCGACGGGGACAGTGAACTTCCGGCCGTTAAGCGGCCGAGGGCCTTTCGTGGGCAGGAACAGAGCTAGCACGTTTCCGGCAGGTGAACGCCGGACGGTTTTGTACATCAGAAAGGGCGTGGAATCAAGCTAAATTACTGACGAGAATCGGTTTAGTAAGCGTAGGGGGCCCGGGAGTAGTTAGAATATGCGGAACGATAACGCTTTTGTTTTGATGGCGCTATTTCGATTACTCCGGCCGCTCGATGCCGGAGTTCTCCTGCTTGACCGTCTTGAGCGCCCAGGCCATGCGTGGCGTGTTGTGGGCGATGCCGAAACGCCCCTGCGCATCGAGCAGGATCATCCCGCCGTGACCGTTTACCCGATCCTTCAGATAGTTGATGGCCTCCTTAGCCACCCACTCCGGCAAACTGCCGGTAGCCACGCGGTCGGCCGCCCATTTGGCCAGCACCAGCTTCATGATGGGTTCGCCCCATCCGGTGGCGGACGCCGCCGCCGTCTGGTTATCTGCGTAGCACCCACAGCCGATCAGCGACGAGTCGCCCAGCCGGCCTGGAGCCTTGTTGAGCGTACCGCCGGTTGAAGTAGCGGCGGCGATGTTGCCATCGCGATCGAGTGCCACGGCGCCGACCGTGTCATGCGAGATGGCTGGCGCAAAAAGATCTTGCGCGGAGCCGCCCTCTGGATCCGCGACCTGCGCCTGAAATTCCCGCAGGCGGTCGATTTCTCGGGGGATGATCAGATCTTGGTTGCGGCACAGCTCGATGCCATGCTCGGCCGCGAAGCGCTCCGCGCCTTCGGCGACAAAGTACACATGCGGGCTGTCGCTCAAGATTTTGCGAGCCGCCCGGACGGGATTGCGCAGCCGTTCCACACAACCCACGCCACCGGCGCGCAGCGTGGAACCGTCCATGATGAGGGCATCGAGTTGTACTTTGCCGTCGCGATTGAGGAAGCTGCCGCGACCGGCGTCAAAGGTTTCGTCGTCTTCCATGACGACTACGGCTTGTTCGACGGCATCGAGCGCCGGGCGTTCCAGCACGCGCCATCCCACGGCCATGGCGTGGCGCACACCCTGGAGATGCGCCTCCACCATGTCGTCGGGAATGGCCCAGGCGCCGCCATGAATGACCAGAACAGGATTGGCCGGCAAGAAAAGTTCCTCGAGTGACCGGATAGGATAGCAGGATGCGGCGCGAAGGCCCCGCCCAGTGGTAGGAAAAGCAAAAGCGCGGGCGCCCACCGAGGCAGAGGTCGCGTCTCGGCCGCGGCCGCGACGATTGGCGTGGAGAGTTTCATGCCCAAGACCACGGAGCCAACCCGATGCCTTCAACGGCGCACTCCGCTTCGCAAGCCGACCGGCATGCCCGGGAATGACGACAGAAGTGTGCTTTGCGGGATTATGCTGCTTGCCCGGTCTTGGCTGAAATCGCGTCTACGCCTTCTGTCCGCGTCCAGGTATAGCGGATGCGGTGGATTACCGTGATGGTCGACAGCACGGCGATCAGCCATAGCACCGGGGCCATGCGATTGAACAAAGCTCCGATGATCACCAGGACCAGGCGTTCGGGCCGCTCCATAAAGCCCACGCGACAGGAACCGATGAGCGATTCAGCGCGGGCGCGGGTGTAGCTGACCATAATGGCGCTGACCATGACGAACGCGGTCAGGACTACGTAGAAGAATCGGTCGCCGCGGGCGTAAAAAACCAGCAATCCGAAAAATTGCGAAGCGTCGCTGTAGCGGTCAATCACCGAATCGAAGAAGCCGCCGAAGCGGGTTACCTGGTTGCTGGCACGGGCGACGCGGCCGTCGACGAGGTCGAAGAAGCCGGAGGCGATGATCACCAGCCCCGCGTAGCGAAACATGCGGGCTTGATTGTCGCCGTTGGCATAGCCGAACAAAAAGGCGGCGATGGTATTCACCACCAGGCCGAGGAAGGTGAGCACGTTGGGGTTGATCCGGGCCAGGGCAAGCCAGCGGACGATGGCATCGAGCAGGACGCCGCAGGCGCGTCCGAAGGCGCTGGTCCAAGTTCTGTGGGGGCCCGTGGGATTCGATCCGCTTCGGCTGGCGCCGGGATGGCTCATAGTTGTTGTTTATTTGGCTTCGGTTTGGTCGTGGATCGTTGTCAGTCTGAGAATTTCCATCTCGCGGTTGCCGTTGGGTGTGACCACGGCGGCCGTGTCTCCCACCTTCTTGTTCAGCAGGGCGCGTCCGATGGGCGAACTGGTGGAGATCTTGCCCGCAGTCACGTCGGACTCTTCGCTGGTCACCAGCTTGTATTCCACCTCCGCGTTTTTGGAATTGTCATACACCCGGACGGTGGAGCCCAGCCCGACTTTATCTTTGGGGATATTGTCCATATTGATAAGGGCTAGCTCCGCCATGCGCGCCCCCAACTGCCGGAGCCGCGCCTTGACGAACTCCTGGCGCTGTTTCGCCATGTGGTACTCAGCGTTTTCGCTGAGATCCCCCAGGGCGGCGGCTTTCTTTATTTCCTGGGGAAGCTCATGCACCAGCTCGTGTTCGAGCGTGTTCATTTCTTCCTGCAACTTCCTTTTGATCTGTTCAGTCATGTGATTGAGGATTATAAACCGGACAAGGGAGTTCGGACGTCAGACCCCGAGCCTCGGAGCCCCGGACTTCAGACCCCGCACTTCAGTCCCGGCCCGAGACTCGCCGGCACGCGCCCCACAACTCGCGCGAGCCCGCGCCGGTTCCCTTGGGCGCCGCCCGAGCGCCTCGGGCCACCGGGTTCAGAGCTTCACAGCGATCGTCCCCCCGACCAGGTCCGCGGTCTGACCGGTTGCAGGACACGAGGTCCGGCGAGCTCCGCTGCTGGATTGCCTTTCGCACCCGATTGGGATAGACTGGAAGGGTGTTGTTCCTCAAGTGCCCTGCGCTCGTGGGTGTCCTCTGATGATCAGCGTCGACGGCAATTTCCACATAGGCGATAAAGTCGTCTATCCCAATCATGGCGTTGGAGTTATCGAACAAATCAGCAGCCGGACAATTGGCCAAACTGTGGAAAAGTTCTACCTCCTTAAGATCCAATCCAGCAGCCTCAAGGTTATGGTGCCGTTCCATAACGTCAACGCGGTGGGACTCCGGCGGGTGGTTAAGAACGGGGAAATCCAGAAAATCGTTGATTTTCTTACAGATGGCGAATGTGACAACAATGCGGACTGGAAATATCGCTTCAAGGAAAACTCGGAG
>Ga0193733_1000250_pt1 | contig 19182 bp, 16 predicted proteins | sample U1s2metaG_FD_145076 | JGI IMG/M metagenome (GOLD analysis project Ga0193733, IMG submission 145076) | Soil microbial communities from a riparian zone of the East river system, Colorado, United States - U1s2 | ecosystem: Environmental > Terrestrial > Soil > Riparian zone | place: USA: East River...
CCACGGCCTCCCGTTCATCGTCGCCGCCGGCAGCGTGAAGTCCTGCTCGAAGGGGCGAGCGCGGCCAAAGAAAGTCGAACCGCGCATTACCATTTCGGTGTTGATCTTGCCCGCCTGTTCGCACCAAGCGTGATAACGCTGCGCGCCCTCGATCATCGCTGCGGGCTTCACGCCTTCGCTGATGCGTGCTTTCCACGCTCGAAGGGCATCGGCCTTAGGGTTGTTGCCGGAGCGCTTGGGGAGGGTCTTCCAGGCGGTTGCGAACTCGATCAGGGCCACATCGTGGCCCAAAGGGTTTGGGTTTACATGCTTACTGCTTACTGCTTTGGTTGAATCTGTTGAGTCGGGTTGAGCTGTTGAGGATTGTTGAATCTTTTGTTGAGAACTTGGGCTGCGTTTCTCCCGATAATATCGACGGTGGTACTCGCGGCGATCCTCTTCAGAACGGATCTTGCGGAAGTGCTCATAGTTGACGATGCGCCAGCCCCAATCGCGGTTTTCGCTCAAGCGCACAATGCGCCGGCCTTCTTCAGCCGGTGTTCTGGATTGGGGGTCGGGCTGGCTCAGGGCCTTCAGGCCTTTCTGGATGATTTCGAGCGGGATCGTGGTGCGCGTCGCGATCACCTTCGCGGTCATGTCAACGACGCCGTGCTTGTCGGCCAAGATCACGAGCTGCTGAAAGGTGACCAGCGCCTGCCACGGTCCCTTTGTTGCCAGGGTGCCGTCATACATCTGCGCGAAAAGTTTTCCGTACATCAGGCGTCGAGCTGCAGCGTGGTGCTCGCACTCACGGCCGCTTCTCGCTTGTGCTCAAGACTTCGTTGGCGGCGATCCAGCCATCAATCGCCATTTTTCTGTAGCGCACAAGGGCGCCGATCTTTGCATACGGCGGGCCGCCGCCCCGGCAGCGCAAAATTTCGAGGAGCTGTTTAGAACATCCAAGATAGCGCGCCGCCTGCACGGTGTTGAGGATCTCGCCCACTGGAGCTGAGCGAGAGCGCTTCACGGCGTCCCCTTGCTCGTCGCGGCCGGTGACGAGTCCGCCCTGTAGTTGCGCGCTTCCTCGAGGCGCTGCAGTAGGTACTGTCGGAGTTTTTCGATGTCGCGTGCGGTGAACGAGCGGCGACTGCCCGGCTTCTTCAGTACCGCAAGTTCATCCGCGATCTGGCGGACGCGCGACTCCGAAATTCCGAGCGCCCTAGCTACCTGCGACACGCCGAAACGTCCCGTTTGCATTGAGCACCCCGATTACTATAATGGCCCCTGCAGCATCCTATTCCGAATCAACTTGGAAAAAGCTTAGCGAAATGAAACGAGAATCACCCGAATTTCGCTTAGCGCAGCACGATCGGCTAGCCAAGCTGGCTATCCGCGCTGCGGTCGATTTCGCGAACTGCCGGGTGGAGTCGGCCGAGCAGGTCTTGGAAATCTTCCAACGCCTGCCGCTGCCTCGGCACGCATTTAAGACGGTCGGTCCCGAGGCGGTCCGGAGCTTCAGGGACTCCGACCAGCGCGAGGTACGCACCTGGCTCGCGCAGATCGTCGAAAGAGGTAACGTCGCGCGGCAGGTTCGCGAGCAGGTCGCGAAGCGAATTCAGGCGGTCGATGTGCTGAGCGCGGGGCTCGTCTTCGAAGAGGGAATCTTGCGCCCCCAGTTTGCGCTGAGCTTCAGCGGCGTCCAGGCGTGCTACGCCTATGCCGTGGCGCTGCTCGCGAGCCGAGACAGCGATCGCCTAGCGAAGCGGCTCGGCAGCTGCAAAAAGTGTGGTCGTTTCTTCTTCGATGAGCGTTCGGGAGCTGGTGGACCACGCGAATATTGCTCCTCCGCGCACAAAAACCAGCTCGGCGTCTGGCGCTTTGCGAACCCCGGGAAAAACTGGAAGGCGCCGACGTTACCTTAACCGTTCGTCTGCGGGCAGCAGGCAGGATTAGCCGCCGCGCGACCCAAGGGGATTTCTCTGGTGCTATCCTCTCCCCAACCAAGCAACATCCAGGAGGACATGAATCTTACCGCCGACCTGCTGATCGGCATTGCGCCAGCGTGTGGCGCAGCCGACGCGTTTGTCTTCGACGCGAAGTCCTAATGAACGGGTCGACGCACGCTCCCGGCGCAGCGCCCTTGAACGCGCGAGAACTGATTGCTTTCGCTTTTGTTGAGGAGGCCTACGCAACAACCGGCGACCTGGTGGCAGGCCTATTGCCGCTATTTGCTCCCGTCTTGGCCAAGAAGCCCCATCGCCGATTCGACCCTTCAGAGTTTGCCGACGACGTGCAGCGCACCTACGACATTCCGATGAGTCCACTCGTTGCGGCGGGCCTGGTCGAAAGACTTGCCGAGGTGGGTCTACTCTCGGTCAGCGAAGACGAGCCTCACACTTACCGCATCGTTGCCAAACCGGCGGACACAGTTTCGTTTGACGAGCGTGGCGCCGACGCGCTACTCGCCGAATTTTCTGCATTTGCGAACGCTTCACTGGAACGCGTCGGCCTGCGGCAAGAGCCCGATATGCTTGATGCGGCGTTTCTTCAGCGCTTGACTACGGCTCAGTTTTTAAGCTTTACGGATCGGCGGGAGAAGAACTACTACCGCGGCAAGACGATCTCGTTGAGGAAGGTTGAGGACGATGAACAGGACGAAGTTCAACTCGACCAGGCGCTCGATGTTCTGTGTGCCGAGTTCGCGCTCAGAAAGCTCGAGGCGGGCGGAGCAACCGCGGATCTACTTACGCGCCTAATGACGGGAGCTTTGATCGCTGAAGTCGTCCTGACCCTGCAGACACCGAGTTCGTCCGAAGTGCTTGGGAAGCTTACGGTCGTATTTGACGGTCCGTTGATTCTCGATTTTTTGGATTTGAGTACCCCAGAGTTTCGTGACTACGCCAACGATCTCTTCGAGTTAGTGGGAAAGGCGGCAATGCGAAAGGTCGTCTTCAAGCACACCATAGAAGAGATGAAAGGCACGCTTCGCGGCCCTCTTGAAGCCCTGCAGAGGGGAGACCAGCCGTTCGGTCCGCTAGGAAACAGAATTCGCGTGGATTCGAGTCATGCCGCATACGCGCGAGCAACTCTCGCGGAGCTTGACAAGCGAGTCGAGGCTCTGGGATTTGAAATCGTGGATGCGGACACATTCTCCACTGTTGAGCGAATGAAGTTCTGCGACGCCGCAACCGAGGAAGGCCTACGGAACAACATTGGCCCAGTGATGGAGAATTTGGAGCGCCGTATTCGAGACGCACACTCAATTGCAACTGTCCTGCGTGTCAGGGGGACCGCACAGAAAACGAATTCGATCGCGGATGCGCGGTGGCTCCTGGTGACGCGCAACGACGCGGTGGCCGAGAGGTCCCAGTGGTTTCTAGTGATGCGAAAGGTAATCGGCCGCGATGAGGTTCCCCCGGCCCTCACTGAAAGGCGAGTTGCTGGGTATCTGTGGTTCGCAGTGGGCGGAAATTTAGGAGGTCTTTCTCGAAAGAAGCTTATCGCTAACTGCTCTCTCGTCATGAGCCCACGGACAGATGTGGTGAGCAAGGCTCGTCAGTACCTGACCGAGCTAGATCCAGAGAAGGCGAATCTCTTCATGGTACTGATGCGAGACCAGCGCGCGCAAAGGTGCTTGGTTCATTCCACTCTCGGATTCCCCAGCGCGATCACCCCCAACAATGCGGAGGAACTCTTGGAGGATTTGCGGCTGAGCGTTGCAGCCGAGGTACGCGGAGAAGCGGAAGTGCGGGAAGCAGAACTGAAGCGTGATCACGAAAAAAGGCTTGCGAGGATCACAAGGGAGCATCAGGACGAGATAATCGCTCGCGAGTCGGCGCTCTTGGCCTTGAAGGGCAGTCTCGCGGAGCAAAGAGCCGCCGCGGAGAAGGGGACCGCGCGCCTTCACGACATTGAGTCGGCTGTCGATACGGATGTCGACGCGCGCGTGCAACGAGCGGCAGCAAGCGCAACGCGCGCAACTTCATTCCTAAAGGTGGCGCTAATCGTGGTTTATCTGCTCCTCGTAGGGAGCGCGTACTGGTTTACACCTGGGGATCGGATCTATGTATTGGGCGCCACGGTCCTCGTGGCACTGGTTGGCTTTTGGATTATTCCGGAGATCACGTACGAGAAACTGGCAAAGGGGCTCTGGGCACGTCGACTGCGGTCACGCTGCGAAGAGCTTGGCGTATCGGAGCATCTGCGTCGATACAACGTCGACGCGGTGAACCGACGTGTGACAAAGAAGTAATGACGAACCGCGTCGTTATTAGGCGCTTACTAGGAGAGAATGGACCGCCAGTCTTTGTCTTAAGTCTTTGATTATTTGGTGCTGGCGGCCCGAATCGAACGGGCGACCTACTGATTACGAATCAGTTGCTCTACCAGCTGAGCTACGCCAGCCTGCGCCCCGCGCACGAAGGGTGAGCCCGCATTATATCAGCGGCAAAACCGGGGACAGACCACCATTTTCGGCACCTGGAGTCCTGCGGCTTTGCCGCGAAGGAAAATGGTGGTCTGTCCCCGGTTTTTCTAGGATCGCGGGCGCGTGCGGATGATGATGTCCACGCCGTCGGCGACCGTGCCCTGCGGCAAAGGCGGCAGGCCGACGACGCGGATATTGTCGGCGGGAAGATCGGTGAGCCGTCCCGTCACGACATCGTAGAGGTGATGATGCGGCTCGGTGTTCGGGTCGTAGACGATTTTGGCCGGATCCACGACCAGCTCCCGGATCAGCTTCCTCTCCAGGAAGAGTTTCAGCGTGTTGTAGACGGTTGCCTTCGATGTTTCAGCGCAGCGGGAGTTGACCCACTTCAGGATCTGATCCGCCGAAAGATGCTCGCGCCGCGTAAACAGCACGTGGGCGATCTCCATGCGCTGATGCGTCGGCGTGATGCCATGCCGACGCAGTAGCTGGGCGATATTTTCGCGATTTCGGTTCTGCGGTTTTCTCACGAAAACCATTCTAGACGAGCATTTGGACCCTGTCTAATTCGGCCCGCAGTCCATGAAGTCCCCTTCCGGGAGTCACGCTCGGGAACGTGAATTAATTCCGCTAAAATTCCGGCGCAAGTGCCGTACGTACGCGGATTTCGGCCACTCGTCGGGAAGGTTTGCGGCGCACTCCCCGAGTTCTCTATCATTGAGCCGCAAAAGAAGGGAGTCCTTATGCAGCGCCCAACCGGTTTCACCCTGATCGAATTGATGGTCACGGTCGCGATCGTCGCGATCCTGGCGGCGATCGCCATCCCCAACTACTCGGACTACGTGAGGCGCGGCAAGCTCCAGGAAGCGACCTCCAATCTGCTCGCCATGAGGACGAAGATGGAGCAGTACTTCCAGGATAACCGCTCGTACACCACCCCCGGCGCCCCGGTGCTGGCTCCGTGCACCGCAGGCTCCAGCGTGCCGATTCCGACCCTGAAATATTTCACCATCACCTGCCCCGCGACCGCGAATCCGGCGACCACGTACACGATCCAGGCCGACGGCACCGACCCCACCTTGGTGGGCCTCACCTTCACGATCAACGAAGGCAACGTTCGTGTCACGACGGTGACTGCGGGCTCGCCGATGGATCAAGCCGGATACACCGCGAATGCCAACTGCTGGACCATCAGAAAGGGCGGCCAGTGCTGAACATGCGCACCTCGCAGCGCGGCTTCACCATCGTCGAGGTCATGATCTCGCTGGTGGTCCTCGGCGTGCTCATCGGGCTGGGCGCTCCGGGCTTTGTCGAATGGCTGCAGAACCAGCAGATTCGCGCCGCCGCCGAGGCGACGCTCAACGGCCTGCAGGTGGCACGCGGGGAGGCGGTGCGCCGCAACGCTCCGGTGCGCTTCCAGCTCGTCTCCGACTTGACCTCAACTTGCGTCTTGGCGAGTGACTCGGTCACTGCGCCAGTCTCGGTCAGCTGGGTGGTAAGCCTCGCCGATCCCGCCGGCGCGTGCGATGCAATCACTGACAGCGGGCAGCCCGTTCCTCCCCCCGGGCGAATTCTCCAGAGACGCACCAGCGCCGAAGGTTCTCCCAACGCTCGCGCGAGGTCCGTGTTCGTGCCCTCGCCGCCCGGCCCGCCCGCGCAGGCGGCCAGCACCGTGACTTTCGCGGCGCTGGGAAACGTCATCGCGAACGCCGACGCCACGCCGAGCATCAACAAAATCGATATGACTAATATCAACTTCACCGGCGCAACGCGACCGCTGCGCATCATCGTCAGTTCTGGGGGAAGCGTCCGCATGTGCGATCCCGCCCTGGCGCTCCCCGAGCCGCGCGGCTGCCCGGCGTTCCCGTGAAAGGAGAGACGATGACGCGCGCAGGCACGCGATTTCCGGCTCAGGGCAGCGAGCGCGGCGTGATGCTGATCGAGGCCCTGGTGGCGATCCTCATTTTCTCGATCGGCATCCTCGCCGTGGTAGGAATGCAGGCCGTTGCGATCAAGGACGTGACTAGCGCCAAGTATCGCAGCGAGGCGGCTTTCCTCGCGCAGGAGCTGCTCGCGCAGATGTGGACCGACAACGGGAATATCGGTGTTTACGCTTTCGCCGGAGCGGGAGCGCCTCCCGCGAGAATCCTGCCCTGGGTCAACAAGGTGCAATTGCGGCTTCCGGACGTGGCAAACCAGCTTCCGGTCGTGACCCTGACCAATCCCAGCCCGGCTGCGCCCGCGGTGCCGACGGGGGCGACCGTGCAGATCACCGTCAGATGGCGCCTGCCCGACGAAGTGACGCAGGGACTTCCGGCGCACAGCCACACGGTGGTCGCCTACGTCTATCCGAGTTCGACCTAAAGCGATGCGCCCCTCCCGACATCTTGTTTCCGAGCGCGGCTTCAGCATGGTGGAGCTGCTGGTGGCCATGCTGATCGGGCTCATCGGCATGATCATCATCTTCCAGGTGTTCGAAGTGTCCGAAAACATCAAGCGCTCCACCACGAGCGGGGGTGATGCCCAGCAGAACGGCGTGATCGCGCTCTATACCATGGAGCGCGATTTCAAGAACGGGGGAATGGGATTCAACGATACCACCTTCGTCGGCTGCAATATCGTCGGATACGACAACAAGCGCGCGACTCCGAATTTTCCGCCGGCCGGGGTCACCATGAAGCTCGCTCCGGTGTTCATCACCTCCGGAGCCGCAACCACGGCGCCGGACCAGATCAGCGTGCTCTACGGCTCGCAGCCCCAGGCCGCAGGCAGCGTCCCTCTTTCCGCGGACATGGCGGCCCCCACCGATGATCTGTTCGTCACCAACCCGTTCGGGTACAAGCCCGGCGACCTGCTCCTCCTGGTTGAACCCAACTCGGGGAAGAACTGCTCGATCATGGAGTTCAACCGCGTAGACCCGTCGGCTTCGAATCGGCTCAAACACGACAACGCTTCGTACCTGAGCGGACCCACGCCCAGATTCAACGCGCCCGGAGGGCTGGGCGTTTTCTACGCCGGGGTCGGCACGCTCAATGTGTCGCGCGTATTCAACCTGGGCAACCTCTACAGCACGCCCCCCGGCGGAACCGCGCCCGCCTACCTGCCCGTCTACAACTTCTACGCCATTGCAAACGGCAGCTTGACGGTGACGTCTCAATTCCTGATCGACAACGGCCAACCGGCAGTTACCTCGGTCGCCGACAACATCGTGCACATGCGCGCCCTCTACGGGCTGGATGACGGCAACAACGACGCGACCGTGCCTTATAACGTCACCCCCACAGCGGGCGACGGCATCGTCGACCGCTACGTGGATGCCGCCACGTTCAACGCACTGTTAGCCCTGGTGCCCCCGCCCGTGCCCACGCCCTGGGCCAGGCTCGTCTCCGTGCGCATCGCCCTGGTCTCGCGCAGCGCGTTGCCCGAGAAACCCTCCTCGGGGAAGCTCAGCGATCCGTGCGATGCAACCACCGCCGACCCTCAGTGGACCGGTACCCCGTGGGCGGGTGCGCCGTTCAATTACCGGACGCGACTCGACGTAAGTTCGAGCGTGGCTGCGCCGGATGACTGGAAATGCTACCGGTATCGGGTGTTCGAGACCACCATTCCATTGCGCAACTGGATATGGAAGGCGAGCTGACATGAAGACTCCCCGTTCGTTCTCCCGGCGCGCGCGCTCTCTGCAGCTGCGCGCCCGTCAAGGCGGCACGATCCTGATCATCGCGCTCATCGTGCTGGTCGCGATGACCCTCGCCGGCATCGCGACGATGCGCTCGGTGGATACCGCGACCATCACGGCAGGCAACATCGGGCTGCGGCAAGCTTCGGTCAATGGGGCCGACCAGGGAATCCAGGCCGGGGTCAACTGGCTCACCGCGAATCTCGGCCCGACCCTGGTCAACGACAACCACCAGCCCGGAACGGCCTCGAAGGGTTACTTTTCCAGCGTCCCCGCGAACGACCCCGACTGGTACGAGCCGCTCAACTGGAGCGAGGCGGGGCAGTTGAACAACGGCAACCCCGACGCCGGCGGCAACGTGGTGTTCTTCCTCATCCACCGCTTGTGCCCCGTACCCAATTGCGACACCAGCGCGACCTGCGGCAGCAACCCCCCCAACATCTGCGCGTCGACGCTTTCCACGGCGGCACTGACCGGGCAAGGCTCCGACCAGACTCGGCCGACGGACTCCCATACCCAGGTGCCGGCCACCCACTACCGCGTCACGGCGAAGGCCGTGGGACCGCGCAACTCGATTTCCATCGTTCAATCCTTGGTGAGGGCGTTCAACTAGAGCGCGCCCGCCTGAGAGGGAGCAAAAACCATGAAACGCAACCACCTCGTTCTGATCAAGCGCCTCCTCGCCTACGGACTCGCCGCCAATCTGGCGGCGCAGCCGGCGTTTGCCCAGGTCACGATTTCCCAGTTGCCGCTCGCCTCTGCGGGCGGCAATAACATCGTGCCGAATCTTCTTTTCACGCTCGACAACTCGGGGAGCATGGACTGGCAGTTCGTTCCCGACTACGTCGACCCCGCAACCGTACTCGCCGTCTCGGGCACCAACAGTTCCCCGAACAATCCCTGCATGTCCACCAGCACCGGAAGCACTCTCTGCGTGGAAGGCGACGCGCCGTACTCCGCAGGCGGCGAATTTGCAATGAACGGCGTCGGGTACGATCCGAACTTCACCTACCTGGCGGGAATCGACTCGAACGGCCAGCCGCACGTCAATCCGCCGAGCGGAACCCTCACGCCCGCAACGACCCCGAAGGACGCCTACACCGCCGCCAAGGGCAACATCGACGTCACGACCGCGATACAGGACAGGAGGTATTGCAACTCGAACAACGTGTGCATGCGCAGCGGCCAGACCGACTCGGCGTCCCCGGCGACGCCTGGCGCGCCCGCAGGAATCCCCGGCCTTACGCTCGTTTCGGGCGCCGACGACTCCGGCCATGCCATGTCAGCGGGCCAGTTCCCCTACCGCACGAACAAGTCCAACGCGAGCTTCAACATAGTAGGCGGCGTCCAAACGATGGTGTTCGGCCTTCCCGAGATGATGCCCATCGGGAGCTTCGTGCGAGCCGGGAGCACGGTGACCGCGACCACGGTCGAAGCGCACGGCCTGACCACCTCCGACAAGGTGTTCGTCACCAGCGGCACTGCGGGCCTGGCCGTCACTTGCGTCGCGGTGGCCTCGACGGCCAATGCCAACACCTTCACCTATGCCTCAGGAAGCTCCGGCACCATAGCCGCGACGAGCGCTTCCTACCGCAGATGCGATACGGGAAATTTCGCGAAGGCGAGCGGCACCGTCACGGTCAACACCGCTGTCGCCCACGGGCTAGTCAGCAGCGACGTCATCACGACCTTCGTTCCCACCAGCAGCGCGATGACTGTGAACAACGTGACTGTGACCGTCGTTAGCGCAACGCAGTTCACTTACGGTGGCAGCGGGGGCACGATCGCTTCCACGGCAGGGTTCTGGGTGCGCAACGGGCTCTACAACGTCGCGAGCAGCGTCAACGGCCCGGCCCTCGCCTACCGCATCGTCCCGGTCGAATGGTGCACGGACGCCAACCTGACCGATTGCATCGAGGTTATCCCGCCGGCTGCGCCGCCCGCCGACCATCCGTTCCCGGCGCACGTGCGCTTCTGCAAGACGCAGGAGGAAGCGCTCGCGCACGGCGCAGTCACCTTCATTGCGACCACGCCGCAGACCAACCGGTGCCAGCTGAAATACATCAATGTGACGGGGCTGCAGACCTACCAGTTTCCGCGCTATGGATGGTTCATCCGCGACACCATCAAATCCACCGTCGCCTCGTACGGCGGGCGGCCCGGCCGGGTCGACTGCGCGGCAGTGCCGGTGTGCAGCTACACAGAGGAAATCCAGAACTACGCGAAATGGTACGCCTACTACCGCACGCGCATGCAGATGATGAAGACCTCGGTGGGAATTTCGTTTCGCGGGTTCATCTCCAATCCGACCGGAACGCCGCCCAAGCCCGACAATCTGCGCGTGGGCTTCATCACGATTCACGCCGGGGACAGCGGCAGCATAAGCGCGGCCCAGTACCTGAGAATCGACAATTTCAATACGACGCAGGCGAACAACCTCTACACCAAGTTCTACCAGCAGACCCCATTTGGCTTCACGCCCCTGCGCGAGGCGCTCTCGCGCGCCGGATGGATTTTTGCCGGCAAGCTCGGTACGGGGCTGACGAACGGGATTCCGGCGGCCGACGATCCGATACAGTCGTCCTGCCAGAAAAACTATACGCTCCTCACCACGGACGGTTTCTGGAACGTCAACCCGGGGCAGGACATCGCCGGAACCGCGATGGGGAACTGGGACAACACGGACAACTTTTTGTACACGCCCGCCGGGGTCACGCCCGCCTATACGGATCCGGTGGCGAGCCGGGCCACCGGCACGTACGACGGAAACGTTCTGCCGGGCACCGTGGCGGGGGCCAGTCCAGGCGGCTCCGGCACGCTCGCCGACGTGGCTTTGTACTACTACATGACCGATCTGCGCGGCGGAGTCGACAGGAACAACAAACCGACCGGGCCCGCGACCAGTCCCAATACCACGCCCCCGAACGGCGACGTTTCCGCGAACAACATCCCGAGCAAGGCGGGGAACAAGGACTTCGCGCAACACCAGCACATGGTCACCTTCACCCTGGGCCTCGCCGACGGGTTGATGCTCTACGATCCCAACTACGAGACGGCACCCGGGGATTTCGCGAACATCAAGAGCGGCGTGGCCAACGCCTGCTTCTGGGCTGCGGGCGTGTGCAACTGGCCGTCGCCACAACAGGACAAGCAGAGCGCGCTCGACGATCTGTGGCACGCCGCCGTCAACGGGCGCGGGACCTACTTCCTCGCGCTGAACCCGCGCACGCTCTCGAACGCGCTTCAGAACGCATTGAGCAACATTGCGGGGCGAAACGCGTCCGCGGCGGCTGCGGCCACTTCGAGCCCGAACATCACGCCCAAGGACAATTTCGCGTTCAGCACCACCTATCAGACCAACACCTGGTCCGGGATCGTCAGGGCGCAGCGACTCGACGCCACCACTGGCGCGGTGCTGACCGACAATCAGGGCAAGCCGATCATCCTGTGGCAAGCCGACAAGCAGCTCCTCACCCAGGTCAGCGCGAGCAGCGATTCGCGCAACATCTGGATGCTCGACACCACCGCGCCGACCAAGCTCAAGGCGTTCCAGTTCGCGAGCATGACGCTCGCCGAGCAGGCCTTCTTCATGAACAAGTGCGCCGTGATGGCCCAGTGCTCGCTGTTGACCCTACCCCAGAAGGCCCTGGTCAACGCCGGCACCTCGCTCATCGGGTTCCTGCGCGGGCAGACCGGCAACGAGGCGGTGCTCTTCCGCGACCGGATCGAGACCGATCCGGTGACCAATACGACCCAGCAAACCGTGCTCGGCGACATCGTCGATGCGACCCCGGCATTCATCCGGGTTCCGCTGTTCAGCTATACCGACACCGGCTACAGCAGCTTCAAAGACGCAAACAAAAACCGCCCCGGGGCGCTCTACGCCGCGGCAAACGACGGATACCTGCACTCCTTCGACAACACCACGGATGTCAACGGGGACCCGGTAGCCACGGCAGGAACGGAAAACTGGGCCTACATGCCGAAGTTCGTCATGCCCGGCATCTACCAGATTGCGGATACGGCTTACGCGAACGCGCACCGTTTCATGCTCGACGGGAGCCCGGAGATCGGCGACGTGTTCGACGCCACGGCTTCGGTCTGGAAGACCATCGTCGTCGGCGGTGCCAACGGCGGCGCCCGCGGCTTCTATGCGCTCGACATCACCGATCCTAAGAATCCGAAGGGCCTGTGGGAGTTCTGTTCCGACTCGACGCTGTGCCCGGCGGTCGGCACGGTCAGCCACAGCGACACCGATCTGGGCTTCACCTACGGCAACCCGGTGATCGGCAAGCGCGCGTTCGACGGGAAATGGGTCGTCGTCCTGACTTCCGGTCTGAATAACCTCAGCCCCGGGACCGGCGTGGGTTTCTTCTACGTGCTCGATGCGATCACCGGACAGGTGCTGCACAAGGTCAGCACCGGAGTGGGCACCACGGTCACGCCGTCGGGCCTGATGAGGCAAGGCGGCTATTTCAAGGCCGGATTGGTCGATGCCAAGATGGACTTCGTGTACGGCGGAGACCTGCAAGGCAACGTCTGGCGGATCGACATGTCGACTTCGCCGCCGGCGCTGATGCACATGGCCACGCTGAAGGACGGCGCAGGCAATCCGCAGCCGATCAGCGTGCGGCCGGTGGTGACTAATCTCAACAACAACCGCGTCTACTACGTCGGGACCGGGCGTTATCTCGCCTCTACCGATCCGTCGGACACTTCGCAGCAGTCCATCTACGGGTTCAAGGACAAGGACGCTGACTACGGAACGAACATCCGCGCGGCGAACCTGGTGACGCAGACCCTCACCGCCGGATCGAGCCGAACGATCACGAACAATACCGTCAACTGGAGCACCCAGGACGGCTTCGTCATCGACCTCAATCCGGCAGGGGACAGTCCCGGCGAGCGCATCGTACTCGACCCGCGCCTCGAGCTCGGGACATTGGTATTCGCGAGCAATGTTCCGATCGTGGGGGGATGCATCCCAGGGGGAGACTCCTTCGTCTACAACCTGGATTTCAGCTCCGGAAGCTACGTTCCGGGAGCCGTGAGCAATATCGCCGCAGTGAGGCAAGGGGCATTCCTGGTCGGGTTCACGCCCATACAAACGATCGACGGGTCGATCCGTACGGTCAACACGGATTCTTCCGGCGGCCTGGGGACCGGCAGCGTCAACATCAACAAGAACCCCAAGGGGATATCGCGCTTCTCCTACCGCGAGCGCTGAGCGGAAGTCCCGCGCCGGGCGCCGAAAAAGCGCTCAGCGCGGCGCGGCGCGCAAAGCCAGCTCGCGCGGCAGTGTAAACACCACGCTCTCGTTCACGCCTTCGAGCTGGCGCACGCTGCCCGCGCCGAGCACCTTGAGCCGCGCGATCAGCTCGCTCACCAGCACCTCCGGAGCGGAGGCTCCGGCCGTCACGCCGACCCGGCGCTTTCCCGCAACCCACTCGGCCTTGAGCTGGTCGGCGCTGTCCACCATGTAGGCCTGGATGCCACGGCCCTGGGCGACCTCGCGCAGCCGGTTGGAATTCGAGCTGTTGGGCGAGCCGACCACGATCACGACGTCGCATTGCGGCGCCATGACCTTGACCGCGTCCTGCCGGTTTTGCGTCGCATAGCAGATGTCGTCCCTCTTCGGACCCGTGATCGCGGGAAAGCGTGCTTTCAGCGCCTCCACGATCGCGGCGGCGTCATCCACCGAGAGCGTCGTCTGCGTCACGTAGGAGAGCTTTCCCGGATCGCGCACTTGCAGGCGCGCGACGTCGGCGGCGGTTTCCACGAGGACCATGCCTTCGGCGGCCTGGCCCATGGTCCCCTCGACCTCCGGATGGCCGCGGTGGCCGATCATGACGATTTCGCGGCCCGCCGCGCGCATCTTCGCGACTTCGACGTGCACCTTGGTGACGAGCGGACAGGTCGCGTCGAACACGCGCAGACCCCGCGCCTCAGCCTCGCCGCGCACGGCCTTCGAGACGCCGTGGGCGCTGAAGATCACGGTACTGCCCGAGGGAACCTCGCCAAGCGCCTCGACGAACACGGCGCCTTTGCTCTTCAAGTCCTCGACGACGTATTTGTTGTGCACGACCTCGTGGCGGACGTAGATCGGCGCGCCGTGGATCGCGAGGGCGCGCTCGACGATGCCAATCGCGCGCTCGACACCGGCGCAAAAACCGCGTGGGTTGGCGAGCAGGACTTCCATGAGGGCGTATTTTAGAGCTTTTGCGCGGCGCCGGCCGAACGCAGCCCGTCGAGGATCAGCAGTCCCGCGCCTACGGTGATCGCCGAATCGGCGAGATTGAAAGCCCAGAAATGCCAGCCGAAGGCGTGAAAATCGAGAAAATCCACCACATGGCCGAGGGCGACCCGATCCCAGAGGTTGCCGAGCGCACCGCCGAGTATCAAGGCAAGTCCCGCCGAGAAAAGGCGCTCGCTCGAATGCCTGGCGAGGAGGAACACGATGGCGGCGGTCGCGGCGACGGCGATCCCGATGAACAGCACCCTTTGCCAACCGCCCGCGTCGGCGAGAAAACTGAACGCCGCGCCACGGTTGTGCGCGAGCACCAGATTGAAGAACGGCGCGATCTCGCGCACCTCCCCGAAGCGCAGGCTAGCACTGATCGCGTACTTGCTCGCCTGGTCCGCCAGCGCGAGGACGAGCGCGAGCGCGAGCCACGGGGCGGTGCGTTTCAGGCTCGCCGGGATCATGCGAATCGCCGGGGCTCGCCGGACCCGTAGAGATTTTGCACGCAGCGCCCGCAGATCCCCGGGTGATTCGGGTCCGAGTCAACGTCCGCACGATAGTGCCAGCAGCGCTCGCATTTCTTGTGCGGGCTCGGCATTGCATGGATTGGCGGCGCTGCCGCGCCCGTCGCTTCGGACACCGCTGCTCGAGAGGTGATGAGCACGAAGCGCAGCTCGTTATCGAGGCTTCGCAGCAGCCGAAGCTTATCCCCGTTGGCGGCGATCTCCACTTCGGCTTGCAAGGAGGAGCCAATTTGGGCTGCGGCCCGCAATACCTCGAGGACCTTTTGCACCTCCGAACGGATCTCGCGCAGAGCTCGCCACTTCTCTAGCAGGCCCTCCCCCTGCGCTTCCGGCAGACGATAGTAGGTATGTATGAAGATCGTCTCATCCTCTGGTTGAAAAATCTTCCAGGCTTCCTCTGCCGTGAAACTCAGGACAGGCGCTATCAGCCGCAATAGGCATTGCGTGATGTGGTACAGGGCGTTTTGTGCCGAGCGGCGCGCTGGCGAGTCTTTTCCGCAGGTGTACAGCCGATCCTTGAGAACATCGAGATAGAACGCGCTGAGCTCCTCGGAGCAAAAATTCTGAAGCTTCGCCACAGCAGGGTGAAATTCGTAGCGATCGTAGTCCTCGAGCACGCTTTTCTGCAGTTCGTGCGTCAGAGCCATGGCATAGCGGTCGATCTCCACCCAGTCCCCCACCGGCATTGCATTTCGCTTCGGATCGAAATCGGAAATGTTCGCGAGCAGAAACCTCAGCGTATTGCGGATGCGACGGTAGGACTCGACCACTCCCTTCAGGATCTCGTCGGAGATGAAAAGCTCGCCCGAGTAGTCGGTCGCCGCCACCCAGAGGCGCAGGATCTCCGCGCCCAGCGTCTCGGAGATTTTCCGCGGAGCGATGACGTTGCCGAGCGACTTCGACATCTTGCGGCCTTCACCGTCGACGACGAAGCCGTGCGTAAGCAAGGCGTCGTAAGGCGCCCGGCTGTTCAACATGCAGGACACGAGGAGCGAGGAATGGAACCAGCCGCGATGCTGATCCGAGCCCTCGAGGTAAAGATCCGCCGGAAACTTCAGCTGCTTCGCGTGCGAGCCCTTCAGCACCGTTTCGTGCGTCGAACCCGAATCGAACCAGACATCGAGCGTGTCCTTCACCTTTTCGTACTCCGCGGACTCGGGGCCGAGCAATTCCCTTGCATCGATGCGCTGCCAGGCCTCGATGCCGCCCTGCTCCACTTTCTTCGCAACGGCTTCGAGTAGTTCCAGGGTTCGCGGGTGCAGGGCGCCGGTCTCCCTGTGGATAAAGAAGGGCATCGGCACGCCCCACTGGCGCTGGCGCGACAGCGTCCAGTCGGGACGATTGGCGATCATGCCGTGCAGGCGCGCTTGGCCCCAGGAGGGATAGAAGCGGGTCGCTTCCACGCCCCGCAGCGCGGTGGCGCGCAGGGTCTCCGCGGGTTTCGTGCCGTTGTATCCGGGCACCTCGTCCATACCCGCGAACCACTGCGTCGTGGCGCGGTAGATGATCGGGGTCCTGTGGCGCCAGCAGTGCATATAGCTGTGCGGGTGCTTTTCCGAATGAAACAGGGCGCCCGCTTCGCGGATCTTCTCGACGATCCTGGAATTCGCCGTCCAGATGTCCAGTCCGCCGAAAAACGGCAGCGAAGAAGCGTATTTCCCGTCGCCCAGCACCGGGGCGAGAATCTGCTCGTCCTTCATGCCGTAGCGGCGGCAGGAAATAAAGTCATCGACGCCGTAAGCCGGAGCGCTGTGGACGATGCCCGTACCCTGCTCCAGCGTCACGTACTCGCCGAGGTAAACGGGCGCAAGACGGTCGTAGAAGGGATGGCGGAAGCCGATCAGCTCGAGCTTCTCCCCCTTGCAGGAGGCGAGCGTCCTGCCTTTCAGCCGATAGCGCTCGAGGCAGGTCTTCTCCAGGTCGGCGGCGAGGATCAGCAGGCCGCGCTCGGTCTCGACGAGGTTGTAGATGAAATCCGGATGGACGTTGAGCGCCTGGTTCGCGGGAATCGTCCAAGGCGTGGTGGTCCATATGAGGATCCAGCCTTTGTCCGTCGGCAGCTTGGGCAGGCCGAACGCCTTCGCCACCTTGCCGCCCTCGGCGAACGGAAATCCCACGTCGATCGCAAGATCGGTGCGATCCATGTATTCGACCTCGGCCTCGGCGAGCGCCGAGCCGCAATCGAAGCACCAGTTCACCGGTTTCAGGCCGCGATAGATAAAACCTTTCTCCAGCACCTTGCCGAGCGTGCGGATCTCATCGGCCTCGCTCTTGAACGCCATCGTGGTGTAGAAGTTGTTCCAGTCGCCGAGTACGCCCAGGCGCTGGAAGTCCTTTTTTTGTCGCTCGATCTGCTCGGCCGCATACGCGCGGGCGAGGCTCAGGGTCTTTTCCACGGGAATGTTCTTGCCGTAGGTCTTCTCGATCTGCACCTCGATCGGCATGCCGTGGCAGTCCCAGCCGGGGACGTAGACCGCGTCGAAGCCCGCCATGTTGCGCGACTTCACGACGACGTCCTTGAGGATCTTGTTGACCGCTTGGCCGATGTGGATGTCGCCGTTCGCGTACGGCGGCCCGTCGTGCAGCACGAATTTCGCCCTTCCGCGGCTCGCCTCGCGGATCTTTTCGTAGGTTTTCTTCTCCTGCCATTCCTTGACCCACTGCGCCTCCCGCTTGGCAAGGTCGCCGCGCATGGGAAAGGTCGTATCCGGAAGATTCAGCGTTTTCTTGTAGTCGGGCTTGTTCTCAGGCATTGCGGTGATCCATGAGGAAGCTCTTGGCGGCTTCGCAGTCGCGCGCGATCTGGGTCTTCAAGGTCTCGAGATCAGGATATTTCTCCTCGTCGCGGATCTTGTGCAGGAACTCGACGCGCAGGTGCGCGTCGTAAAGATCCTCTGAAAAATTAAACAAGTGCACCTCGAGCACCGCGCGCCCGCTCGCCGTGATGGTGGGCCGAACGCCGAGGCTCGCGACGGCAGAGTGGACGGCGGCCCCGATGCCGTGCACCTTCACCGCGTAGATGCCGGTGAGCGGAGGGCGATTGTGCTTGAGTTGCACGTTGGCCGTGGCGAATCCGAGCTCGCGTCCGAGCTTTCGTCCGTGGATCACGCGCCCACTGATGCTGTAGGTCCGCGCGAGCAGCGTCTCGGCCGCGACGAGGTCGCCCGCAGCGAGGGCGGCGCGCACGGCGGAACTGGATACCCGCGAGCCGGCGTGCATCACCGTCGGCATGGTTTCGACCTCGTATCCGTGGCGCCCGCCCAGCTTCTTCAGCAAAGCGAGATCGCCGACGCGCTTCGCTCCGAAACGAAAGTCCTCGCCGATCAGGAGCCAGCGCGCCCTCAACCGTTTCGCCAGTACCTGCTCGACGAACGCCTCCGGCGCGAGGGCCGCGAACGAGCGGCTGAAACGCTGAACGTGCACGCGCTCCACCCCGTGCGTCGCGAGCAACTCGAGTTTTTCGCGCAGCGAGGTCAGGCGCGTGGGCGCCGCCTGCGGCGCGAAGAATTCGCGCGGATGGGGCTCGAACGTGAGCACGCAGCTCGTCAGGCCGCGCTTGCGCGCCCCGCCGAGGAGGCGCTGCAGCATCGCTTGGTGTCCGCGATGGATGCCGTCGAAATTGCCGACGGTCAGGGCAACCGCAGGCAGGACCGCATCGGAACTGCCATGGGTAAGCAGCATGAAGCGCCAGGAATAAACACAAGGTTTTGAATTATAGCGGCTTTTGACGAACTGGAATCCTGGAAGCGCCGACGCGAACGCCGAATCGGAGCCGAGCGCGAGCCGCGCAGGGATTAAGATGTGCTCATTACGGAACCCCGGGGACAGCGTGAAAACTCTCGAGGATCAGATGGCGGTCTACGCCGCGTACCATCGCAATCGCTGGAACAGGCTCACTCACTTCGTCGGTGTGCCCGCGATCATTTTCGCGATGCTGATCCCGATGAGCTGGGTCTCCTTCGGCGAAGGCGTGACACTCGCGCACCTGTTCCTCGGCGCGGTTCTCGCGTACTACTTTCTCCTGGATGTGCCGCTCGCTCTCGCCACGGCGGTCGCGGTCGGTGCGCTCTTTCACGCCGCGAAACTTGCGGCCGGGACCGGCGTTGCTTCGGGCTGGATCTGGTTCGGCGTATTTTTCGTCGGAGGCTGGATCTTTCAGCTCGTCGGCCACGGGTTCGAGGGCCGCAAGCCCGCGCTCGCGGACAATCTGTTTCAGATATTCATCGCGCCGGTCTTCCTCGTGGCCGAGGTGTTCTTTGCGCTCGGTCTGAAACGCGACGTTCTAAAAAAAATCGAAGAGAGGTTGGCCGGTTAGTTAAGACGCGTGGCTGCC
>Ga0193733_1000252_pt1 | contig 19166 bp, 16 predicted proteins | sample U1s2metaG_FD_145076 | JGI IMG/M metagenome (GOLD analysis project Ga0193733, IMG submission 145076) | Soil microbial communities from a riparian zone of the East river system, Colorado, United States - U1s2 | ecosystem: Environmental > Terrestrial > Soil > Riparian zone | place: USA: East River...
CCACCGTGGACCAGTTGACCGTCGTCACGGCGGCCAGCACGGCGAACGGCCCCCGTGGCGCAAACCCGCCGTAAGCGACCAGGGTCGAGAAGGTCGAACCGCCCGCAGAGCCATAGCCCAAGGCGTGTGCGCCAACGACAACAATGAAGACGAGAATGGCCGCAACCTTGATCGACGCAAACCAGAACTCGAACTCGCCGTAGGCGCGCGCCGACATGAGATTCACGCAGGTCATGGCCAGCATGAGTGCCGCCCCGATCTGCCACGTCGGCAGCGGCAGCCAGCGCTGGATGATTCCGGCCCCGGCGATCGCCTCGACCGGGATCACGACGACCCAGAAGTACCAGTAGAGCCAGCCGACCGAGAATCCGGCCCAGTTTCCGAGCGCCGCGCGGGTGAACTCCGTGAACGAGCGCACGTGCGGCATGTCGACCGCCATTTCACCGAGCATGCGCATGACTAGCAGGATCAAGAGGCCCGTGAGCGCGTAGCTCACGATGATCGCGGGGCCTGCGGCGGCGATCGCCACGCTGCTGCCGACGAAGAGGCCGGCGCCGATGATGCCGCCGATGGTGATCATCGCGACGTGGCGCGGCCGCAGCGAGCGGCTGAGTGCGTTCTGACCCGCCGGAGCGGTCGTTAGTGCTTCGACCATCGGTTTCCGAGTATACCGGGTTGCGGACCGCTTGCTGATGCAGTGCGCATCCCGACCCGGCCTACTAAGAGGAGCGGCCTCTTTCGAAAGCGCGTGAGACCACCGACTTTCCACGGACAGATATCAGATGCGAGAGGTGGCTCGGGCTATGCGTAGATCAGCACCGGAGCCAGCTCTCGATGCGGGCGGCAAGCGCAGCGACATCGCGGAGAAGACCGGCGTGGTCGTCGGTGTCGCCAACGCCTCACTCAGCGTCGAGCGCGGCGCGATCTCGGTTCTCATGGGATTGTCGGGATCGGGGAAGTCGACGCTGCTGCGCGCGGCCAATGGCCTGAACCGCGTCACGCGCGGCCAGGTACTGGTGGGCGACGGCGATACCGTCGTGGACATCGGGGTCAACTGCGATCCGGCCACGCTGCGACGCATCCGCCGGCTGCGCATCGCCATGGTGTTTCAGCAGTTCGGGCTGCTGCCGTGGAGGACGGTGCGCGACAACGTCGGCTTGGGACTGGAGTTGCGCGGTGACTCCCCCGACACGCGCCGTCGTATCATTCTCGGCGCTCGATCCGCTGATCCGCCGCAAGCTGCAGGACGAACTGCTGGCGCTCCAGGAGCGTGTCAAAAAGACGATTCTGTTCGTCAGCCACGATCTGGATGAGGCCCTGAAACTCGGTGACAAGGTAACGATCCTCGAGAGCGGCCGGCCGATGACTATGTCGCCGAGTTCGTGCGCCATGTGAATCCGCGCACCGCCATCAAGGGCGCCGCCGTCGCGCCCAACGGCGCCGTAGGCGCCGGCGCACCATGTCGCGCCCGTTCAAGCCGGTAGGCGCGCGGGTGCTCGTCGCCGCAACACGCGGGGAGCATGATGCGCGCTCTCGCGTCGCACGCTAACAGGACCCGACGATGCAACCCTTCTCCGGCCTGTCGCTGCTGATACGGGGCCTGTCCGGCCAGCGCGGCTGGACGGCGCAGTGGCGCAGTCCGGAACCCAAGGGCGCCTATGACGCCCTCATCATCGGCGGCGGCGGTCACGGGCTGGGAGCCGCCTACTACCTCGCGAGCGAGCACCGCCTCACCAACATCGCAGTGCTCGAAAAAGGCTGGATCGGCGGCGGCAACACCGGCCGCAACACCACCATCATCCGCTCCAACTACCTGTTCGACGAGAGCGCCGCGCTCTACGACCATGCGGTGCAGTTATGGGAGCGCCTGTCGCAGGTTCTCAACTACAACGTCATGTTCTCGCAGCGCGGCGTCATGATGCTGGCGCACACGGTCCACGACGTGCAGGTGTTCAAACGGCACGTGCACGCGAACCGCGTCAACGGAGTCGACAACGAGTGGCTGACGCCCGCAGAGGCCAGGGCCTTCTGTCCGCTGCTGAACATTGGCGACATCCGCTATCCGGTACTCGGCGCCGCGCTGCAGCGCCGGGGCGGCACCGCGCGCCACGACGCGGTGGCCTGGGGATACGCGCGCGCGGCGGATGCGCTCGGGGTCGACATCATCGAGAACTGCGAAGTGACCGGCATCCGCCGCAACGCCAGCGGCGCGGTGGAGGGCGTGGAGACCACGCGTGGCACGATCCGCGCCCCGCGCGTCGGCGTGGCGGCGGCCGGCCACACCAGCGTCATCATGAAAATGGCCGGCATCGAGCTGCCGCTCGAGAGTTACCCGCTGCAGGCGCTGGTGTCCGAACCGGTCAAGCAGGTGTTCCCGTGCGTGGTCATGTCCAACACCATCCACGCCTACATCAGCCAGTCGGACAAGGGGGAACTGGTCATCGGCGCGGGCACCGACGCCTACACCTCGTACACGCAGCGCGGCGGCCTGCATATCACCAGCCATGCGCTGGAAGCGATCTGCGAGCTGTTCCCCATGTTTCGCCGCCTGCGGATGCTGCGCAACTGGGGCGGCATCGTCGACGTGACCCCCGACCGCTCGCCCATCATTGCCAAGACACCGGTGCCGGGGCTGTACGTGAACTGCGGCTGGGGCACCGGCGGGTTCAAGGCCACGCCGGGTTCCGCCCATGTGTTTGCCTGGACCATCGCGCGCGATGAGCCGCACCCGATCAACGCGCCGTTCACCCTGGAGCGCTTCCGCGACGGCTACCTCATCGACGAGGCGGCCGCGGCCGCGGTGGCGCACTGATCATTATGCTGCTGATCGAGTGTCCCTATTGCGGTGAGCGTCCCGAGCCGGAGTTCGTGTACGGCGGGCAGGCACACATCGCCCGGCCGCAGCAGCCGGCTGAAGTCTCCGCGCAGCAGTGGGCGGACTATCTCTACCGCCGTGACAACACGCGCGGTGTGCACGCCGAACGCTGGCGTCACACGCACGGCTGCGGCCGCTTCTTCAACGCGCTGCGCGACACGACCACCGATCATTTCCTCGCCACCTACAAGGTGGGCGAGGTGCGAGGGTGAACGAGGGCCTGCGCACCCTGGAGGGCGGGCGTATCGAGCGCTCGCGCGCCGTGCGTTTCAGCTTCGACGGCCGGGCCTACACCGGTGTTGCCGGGGACACGCTCGCCTCCGCGCTGCTCGCCAACGGCGTGCACCTCATGGGCCGCTCGTTCAAGTATCACCGCCCGCGTGGTGTGCTCGCGTCCGGCGCCGAGGAGCCCAACGCGCTGGTGGCCGTGCGCCGCGACACCGCGCGCTACACGCCCAACCTGCGCGCCACCCAGGTCGAGCTCTACGAGGGACTCGAGGCGCACAGTCAGAATCGCTGGCCGAGCCTTGCCTTCGACCTCGGCGCCGTCAACGATCTGCTCGCCCCGTTCATCCCGGCCGGGTTTTACTACAAGACCTTCATGTGGCCACGGCGCGCGTGGCAGTCGCTCTACGAGCCGCGCATTCGCGCCGCCGCCGGCCTCGGACGCTCTCCCACCGAGGCAGACCCCGACCGCTACGCCTCGCGCTACGCCCACTGCGATGTGCTCATCGCGGGTGCGGGCCCCGCCGGACTCGCGGCCGCCGCGGCCGCTGCGGCGAGCGGCGCGCGCGTCATGCTGTGCGATGAGCAGAACGAGTTCGGCGGCTCACTGCTTGCGGACGACCCGCGCGAGGCCCCGGCCATCGAGGGCCGCCCCGCCCCGCAGTGGCTGAAGGAGACCCTGGCCGCTCTGGGTTCAAACGCACGCGTCACGCTGCTGCCGCGCACCACGGCGTTCGGTTACTTCCCGCACAATCTTCTGGGACTGAACGAGCGCCTGACCGACCACCTCCCCGACCCGCACCCGGATGTGCCGCGCGAGCGCCAATGGCAGGTGCGCGCCCGCGAAGTGGTGCTCGCCACCGGCGCCATCGAGCGCCCGCTGGTGTTTCCGGGTAACGACCGGCCGGGAATCATGCTCGCCGGCGCGGCGCGCACCTGGCTCAACCGTTATGGCGTTCTGCCGGGTACGCGCGCCGTAGTGGTCACGGCATGTGACGAGGCGTACCAGGCGGCGCTCGAGCTGCAAGAGGCGGGAGTGTTCATCGCCAGCATCGCGGATGTGCGCGCTCCGGATGACGGCCCATGGGCTGCGAAGGCGCGCGCCGCGGGCATTCCGGTGCTGGCACGGGCGACCGTGCTCGGCACCGGTGGACGACGCCGCGTGAACTCGATCCTGCTCGCCGAGCTGCAGGCCGGTGAGCCGGGCGCCACGCAGACACAGCCGTGCGACCTCGTGCTCATGTGCGGCGGCTTCACACCGAGCGTGCACCTGTTCTCGCAGTCGCGGGGCAAACTCCTGTGGGACGAGGGGCTGCAGGCGTTCCTTCCGGGCACACCGGCCGAGCGGGTACGCAGCGCCGGGGCCTGTCGCGGCGTGTTTGCGCTCGGCGCTGCGCTCGCGGATGGCGCCGCCGCCGGAGCTGCCGCCGCGCGCGAGGCTACGGCTCCCGCGCGCAGGGGCGTGTGCCCGTCCGGCGCTGCGGCGGCCGCCGCCGTGCCGCCCGCAGCCGGCGGCGGGGCTGGCTTCGCCGGCGCCCTGCCCCAGCCCGCCGGTGCCCGCGCGCGGGCGTTCGTCGACTGGCAGAACGATGTGACCACCAAGGACCTGGCGCTCGCGACGCGCGAGGGATTCCGCTCGATCGAGCACATCAAGCGCTACACCACCACGGGCATGGCGACGGACCAGGGCAAAACCTCCAACCTGAATGCGCTCGGCATCGTGTCGCGCACCCTCTGCAAGGCCATTCCGGAAGTGGGACTGACGACCTTCCGCATGCCCTACACACCCGTGACCTTCGGCAGCTTCGCAGGTGCGTCGCGCGGGGAGCTGTTCGACCCGGTGCGCACCACGCCCATGCATGCGTGGGCCCGCGCGCGCGATGCGGTGTTCGAAGATGTGGGCATGTGGAAGCGCGCGCGCTACTTTCCGCGCGGCACCGAACACATGCACGCGGCGGTGGGGCGCGAGTGCCTCGCGGTGCGCAACGCCTGCGGCATTTTCGACGCCTCCACACTCGGCAAGATCGAAGTAGTCGGCAAGGACGCGGTGACGTTCATGAATCGCCTGTACGTCAACGCCTGGACGAGCCTCGCCGTCGGCCGTTCCCGCTATGGGCTGCTGCTGCGCGATGACGGCTTCGTCTACGACGACGGCGTGGTGGCGCGCGTGAGCGAGAACTGCTTTCACGTCACGACGACCACCGGCGGCGCCCCGAGGGTGCTGGCGATGATGGAGGACTACCTGCAGACCGAATGGCCGGACCTGAAGGTATGGCTCACCTCGACCACCGAACAGTGGGCGGTGGTCGCGGTGCAGGGGCCGAACGCGCGCGCGGTGCTCGCCCCGCTCGTGGACATCGATATCGCGGCGGCTGCGCTGCCGCACATGAGTGTTGCGCTGGGGCACATCTGCTCAGTGCCGATGCGGCTGTTCCGCGTCAGTTTTACCGGGGAGCTCGGCTTTGAGGTCAACGTTCCGGCGGACTTCGGAGCGGCGGTGTGGGAAGCCATCTGGGTCGCCGGCGAGGCGCACGGCATCACGCCCTACGGCACCGAGACCATGCACGTGCTGCGCGCCGAGAAGGGTTACATCATCGTCGGCCAGGACACCGACGGCACGGTCACGCCGGATGATGCGGGCCTGGGCTGGGCGATCGGCAGGAACAAGCCCGACTTCGTCGGCAAACGCTCGCTCGAGCGACCGGCCATGACCTCGCCGCAGCGGCGGCAGCTCGTAGGCCTGCTCACCACCGACCCGCAGACGGTGCTGGAGGAAGGGACTCAGGTCATGGGGCAAGCCGGCGCACGGGCGCCTGCGCGCGCGCTGGGACACATCACTTCTTCCTACTACAGCTCCGTCCTCGGCCGCTCCATCGCCATGGGGCTGGTCGCGGGCGGGCGTGCCCGCGTGGGCCAGACCCTGTACGTTCCCGTTCCCGGAGGCGATGCGCCGGTCCAGGTCGCATCGCCGGTGTTCTACGACCCGGAAGGCAGGCGCCTGCATGCGTGATCTCAGGGCTGCCCGCTGTCTGCCGCTGGTCAGCGCGAGCACCGCATTGCGGGCGCTCCCGCCCGCGACGCGCTATGTCCTGCGCGGCGGCTCCGAGGTCAGGGCGGCGGCACAGAGCGCGCTTGGTCTTGGCATCCCGGCCACGGCCTGCCGGGCGACGGTCGAGGGGGATCGGGCGGCGCTGTGGCTGGGGCCTGATGAGTGGCTGCTGATTGCGCCGCAGCCGCCGCCTTCCGGATTCGCCGCGGGGCTGGCTGAGGCGCTCGAGGGGCTGGCGCATTCGCTCGTGGATGTGAGCCACCGTCAGAGCGCGCTCGCGGTGAGCGGCCCGCAAGCCACGACACTGCTCGCCGCCGGCTGCCCGCTGGATCTGGATGCGAGCGCCTTCCCGGTGGGCATGTGCACGCGCACCATGCTGGCGAAGGCCGAAATCGTGCTCTGGCGCACCGACCTGCAGGTGTTCCGCGTCGAGGTGTGGCGCTCCTTCGTCGCTTATGTATCGCAGTTTCTCGGCGAAGCCGCGCGCGGGATCATTTAAGGCAAGGCACTGTCGCAAATGGAGTCGTAGGTAGGCCCCTGCTGGCTACACTGCGCCGGCGGCCCGCGCTTCCATCGCCGCCCCTGGAGAATAGCTCGTGAAGACGCATGTTCGGGTCCTGGTCATCGGCGGGGGCGTGGTCGGGGTGAGCACGCTCTATCACCTGACGAGAAAAGGCTGGACGGATGTCGCGCTGATCGAGCGCAGCGAGCTCACCGCGGGCTCCACCTGGCACGCCGCGGGCCTCCTGCCGCTGTTCAACATGAGCTACACCGTCGGCCAGCTGCACAAGTACTCGGTCGATCTGTACAAGCGCCTGCCGCAGGAGACCGGCCAGGACGTGAGCTTTCACGTCACCGGCAATCTGCGCCTCGCGACCTGCAAAGAGCGCATGGACGAGTACCAGAAATATTGCGGCACGGCCAACACCATCGGCGTGCCCTTCGAAGTGATCAGTCCCGCGCGGGTCAAGGAGTTGTGGCCGCTCATCGAGCTCGGCGGCAGCGTAGACACCCCCGCCATCATCGGCGCGCTCTACCACCCGCACGACGGGCACATCGCGCCCGCCGATCTCACCATGGCGCTGCGCAAGGGTGCGCGCAGCGCGGGCGCTGAGATCTACGAGCACACCGAGGCGCTCGGCATCGAGCGCACTGCGAGCGGCGAGTGGCAGGTCCGCACCAGCACAGGCGATATCACCGCGGAGCACCTCGTGTTGGCGACCGGTAACTACGCCCGCCAGAGCGGGCGGCTGCTGGGTCTGAACGTGCCGGCGATCCCGGTCGAGCACCAGTACATCGTCTACGACGAGTCGGCGGAGCTGAAGGCGTATCGCCAGGGCGGCGGGCGCGAGCTGGCCGTGCTGCGCGAGTCCGACAAGTCCTATTACCTGCGCGAGGAGCGCTTGGGCTGGATCCTGGGTCCTTACGAGAAGGGCGCGCCGGCGCGCTTTGCAGACGGCGTGCCCGACTGGTTCGGGCGCAGCCTCTTTCCGGGCGATCTCGATCGCCTCGTGCCGCACGTCGAGGCGGCCACGCGCCGGGTGCCGGCGCTGGAGAACTGTGGCATCAAGGACATCGTCAACGGACCGATCTCCTACACGCCCGACGGCAGCCCGCTCATCGGACCGGCCTGGGGCCTGCGAAACGTATGGCTCAACGAGGGGCACAGCTTCGGCATCACCGCCGCCGGCGGCTCCGGCTGGCAGCTCGCTGAGTGGATCGTCGAGGACGAACCGGGGATCGACATGCTGGCGGTGGATCCGCGCCGCTTCGGCGCGTACACCAGCAAGCGGTATGTCGTCAAAAAGAACGAAGAAACCTACCGCAACGTGTTCATCATCCACTTCCCGGATGAGGAGCGCCCCGGCGCACGGCCCGCGAAAACGAGTCCGGTGTACGCGCTGGTCGACGCCAAGGGCGCGGTGTGGGGACAGCGCTATGGCTGGGAGCGCGCCAACTGGTTCGCGCCACCGGGAGTGGAGCGTACGGATCGCTGGAGTTTCCGGCGCAGCAACTACTTCGAGCACGTGGGCAACGAAGCGCGCCTCATGCGCCAGGGCGTGGGCATCATCGATCTCACCCCGTTCACCAAGCACGAGGTGACCGGAGCGGCGGCGGAGAGCTGGCTCGATGGGCTGGTCGCCAACAAGGTTCCGGCGAAGATCGGGCGCATGGCGCTGTGTCATGCGCTCACGCGCCGCGGCGGCATTCGTTCCGAGTTCACCGTCACCAAGATCGCCGCGCAGCACTACTACGTGGTGAGCGCCGGCGCGGCGGAGCGTTACGACAGCGATTATCTCTTCAGGTCACTGCCGAGGGACGGCTCGGTCGGGCTTCGCAACATCACCAACACCCGCGGCTGCTTCGTGCTCGCGGGACCGAAGTCGCGCGAGGTGCTTGCGCAGCTGACTGACACACCGCTCGACAACGCGTCCTTCCCGTGGCTGACGGCACAGACCGTCGAGGCGGGACTGGCGGTCGAGGTGTATGCGCTGCGCGTGAACTTCGTCGGCGCCCTCGGGTGGGAGCTGCACTTCCCCATCGAATACGCGCATCACCTGTTCGATGCGCTGTTTGAGGCCGGCAAGGCTCACGGCATCGGCATGGTGGGCATGCGCGCCATGGAATCGCTGCGCCTGGAAAAGTCCTACCGCATGTGGGGTAGCGACATGACGCCCGACTACACACCCTTCGAGGCGGGTCTCGACCGATTCGTGCGCATCAACAAGGGACCGTTCATCGGCAAGGAGGCGCTCGAGAAGCAGCTGGCCGCCGGCGTGCCCAACCGCTTCGTGACGCTCGAAGTGCACGGCGTAACCGACGCCGATCCGCTGGGCAATGAGCCGCTGTTCGAGCCTGGCGGCCGTGTGATCGGACGCGCGACCTCCGGCTACTACGGGCACTGTTTGAGGAAGAGTCTTGCGATCGGCTACACCAGGGCCGAGTTCGCCCAGCCAGGCACGCAGCTTGCGATCGAGATCCTGGGCGAACGCAAGCAGGCGACGGTCCTGCGCGAGTCGCCCTACGACCCCGACAACCTTGATCTGCGGGCCTGAGCCATGGCCATCGATTTCGCCGCGCTGATCGCCAGCCGTAAGAGCGGGTTTACGCTGCCCGCGCCGTTCTACCTCGATCAGAGACTCAAAATCCGCTCATCAGGAAATCGACCGCGGCCAGTATCGCCCTCCACTGCTCAGCGACGCTGCCCGCATGCGCACCGAGATCTGCCCGCGCAATCCCCGCCAGTTGCGGGGTCATCAACATGTAGGTCTCACCTTCGAATGTGAGCGTCGGAGTCAAGTAGGTCAGCGGGAACTTCGTCAGTGCGACCGCTTTGGTGAGCGGGATGACAACACGCGTCTGCAGGTCCGTAAACAGGTCCGGCTGCACGTCCACAAGGAACGGGAAGGCCGACTTGGTGCGCGCATTCTCGTTCCGATACACGGCGAACTGAGGCACTAGAAGCTACCCGCGGAGAAGGTCCCGTGCTTCTCGAACTGCTCGTTATAGGCGGCGATTGCCTCGGCGTGCTCCTCGCGCCACTGCCTGCGCTTCAATCGAGCAAGTTCTTCCGTGAGCGCGCGTTCGAGCGTGGCGGAAAGATTGACGCCGGCTTCACGCGCCGCCTCGAGCAGGTCGCTTCGAAGGCTGACGTTTGTGGCGCGCTTTGCGCCCGTTGGGGTGCGGGCTGAGACGGCGAATCCTCGCGACTGCCTGGGGCTGTGCGTGCGCGCACTATAGCTGCGGCGTGGTATGCGCATCAATCATGCGCATCATTTATGCGCATCATACCATTGGTTGGGTCACGTTGGCGTGCCGATCAGGGAGGCGAGGCCAAGGGCCGAGGCCCTCGTTATACCGCCTGTCGCAATCAGGCAAGAACGGCGTAAAATTCGGCATGTGCCACTCCCCCGGAGCAAGTTCGCGTTTCTGACCCTGCCGCGGTACTCGATGATCGCGCTGTCGACTGCGGTCGAGCCGCTGCGGATGGCGAACAAGCTCACCGGCGAGTCGGTGTACGACTGGTCGATCGTGAGCCTCGATGGGCAACCGACGCCGGCCAGCAACGGCCTGCAGCTCGCCCCGACTGTGCCGCTCGAGCAGGTGGGACCCGTTGACATCCTGTTCGTCTGCGGCGGGGTCGAGGTGCAGGAGGCCGTGTCGCCGAAGATTCTGACGGCCCTGAGGCGTCTTGCAGAGCGGCGCGTGCCACTGGGTGCGCTGTGCACCGGGGGCTATGCGCTGGCGAAGGCCGGACTGCTGGATAAGTACCGCGCCACCATCCACTGGGAGAACCTCTCGGCGTTACGCGAGGAGTTCCCACGCATCCACTTGAGCGATCAGCTGTTCACCATCGACCGCGATCGCTTCACCTGCTCGGGCGGAGTGGCGCCGCTGGATCTCATGCTGCACCTGGTGGAGTCGAAGCTCGGTGCGCGCGTTTCGCAGCTCATTTCCGAGCAGTTCATCGTGGACCGGGTGCGCAACGACCGCGACCGGCAGTACGTGCCGCTGCGCGCCCAGATCGGTGTGAGCCACGAAAGCCTGATCAAGGTGGCGCAGCTCATGGAAGAGAACATCGAGAAGCCCCTGTCACTCGATGAGATCGCCTCCGCCACCGGACTCTCACGGCGCCAGATCGAGCGCCTGTTCAAGCGCCATCTGAACTGCGTGCCCAAGCGCTACTACCTGCAGATGCGCCTGCGCCGCGCGCGCGAGCTGTTGCTGCAGACCTCGATGCCGATCATCGATATCACCACCGCCTGCGGCTTCCAGTCGCCGCCGCATTTCTCGCGCTGCTACCGTGCGCAGTTCGGCTGCCCGCCGAGCACGGAACGCCAGACCCGTCAGGGTAAGCCGGGCGCGCTTGCGCGCCCCCCGGCCGAGACCGCTGAACCAGGCCCGGCGCGGCTCTTGCCTTAATGCAACCGCGGTGCATTGCGGTGTCGTTGGCGGACACGCGGCGGTCGCGAAGTAGCCATTGCCCCCGATACCCTCCCCTTACCATGTAAAGCGCGCGCACCCGCCAGACCCCGGTCGCGCATGGAGATTTCGACAATGGCAGAGCAAGCCGACGCCGAATTCAAACTAAGCGATCTCAACGATCAGGAGCTCACCGAGCAGGTCCACGATGACCTCTACAACGGCCTCAGGGTCGAGGTCGAAGAAGCCACGCGCATCTTCCTGAAGCGGGGCTGGAACGCCGAGAAAGTGTTGAATGACGCGCTGGTCGAAGGCATGCGCATTGTTGGTATCGACTTCCGCGACGGCATCCTGTTCGTGCCCGAAGTGCTGCTCGCCGCGAACTCCATGAAGGGCGGCATGGAGATCCTGCGTCCGCTGCTGGCCGAGACCGGCGTCGAGCCCATCGGCAAGATCGTGATCGGCACCGTCAAGGGCGACATTCACGACATCGGCAAGAACCTCGTGTCGATGATGCTCGAGGGCGCCGGCTTCGAGGTCATCGATCTCGGCATCAACAACCCGGTCGAGAAATATCTCGCGGCGCTGGAGCAGCACAAACCGGACATCCTCGGCATGTCCGCGCTGCTGACAACCACCATGCCCTACATGAAAGTCGTGATTGACAAGCTGCAGGAGCAGGGGATCCGGAAGGACTACATCGTGCTGGTCGGCGGCGCCCCGCTGAACGAGGAGTTCGGCAGGGCCGTGGGCGCGGATGCCTACTGTCGTGACGCAGCGATCGCCGTGGAGACGGCCAAAAAGCTGCTGGCGGCGCGCCGTGGGGCCCGCGCCGCCTGAGCGCGCGACACTCATGGACAAGCGCCCAGGCACGTTGCTCATCGCCTGCGGGGCTCTCGCCCGCGAGATCGCAGCGCTCAAGCGCGCGAATGGTTGGACGACCTTCGATGTGCGCTGCCTGCCCGCGCAGCTGCACAATCGGCCCGAGCACATTGCCCCGGCCGTGCGCGCCGCGATCCAGGCGAACCGCGCTCGCTACGCGCAGATCTTCGTCGTGTACGGTGACTGCGGTACCCGTGGACAGCTGGATGCGGTGCTCAAGGAGGAAGGTGTCGAGCGGCTGCCGGGCGCCCACTGCTACGAGTTCCTGGCGCGGCCGCAGGTGTTTGCGCAGCTCTCCGAGGCCGAGCCCGGCACGTTCTATCTGACGGACTTTCTGTTGCGGCACTACGAGCGCCTGGTCGTGCGTCCCCTCGGGCTCGACCGCCACCCTGAGCTCGCGGCCGAGTACTTCCGCCACTACAAGAAGCTGGTGTATCTCGCGCAGACCGATCGTGCGGAGGCCATCGAGCGGGCGCGGCAGATCGCGGACTCCCTCGGCTTCTGCTTCGAGTACCGCTACACGGGTTACGGGGAGCTGGGAGAGCGCCTGCGCTCTCTGGTGACGAGCCAGGACACCCTGGCATGGCAAGCCTGACCATCATCTCCTGGCGCGACATCCCCGCCCAGGTCGTCGTCAGACGCGGTCGCGAAACCGCCAAAGTGCAGCTGTCGGCGCGCTTCCAGGAGGCGGTGGATCGCGCCGCCATGCGCGCCGGCCGGGGCAGCTCGGATGCCTATCTCGCCGACTGGAAGCGCAGCGAGGGGCGGCCCTGCGGTGAAGACATCCACGCGGAGGCGGCGGCGGAAGCCGCGCGGATCGAAGCGCGCTTCAGCGACGAGCAGCTCGAGGAGTTGATCCGGGCGAAGGGCCTTGCGGTGGGTTCTTAGATGTACGCGGTCAGACAGTGGTCGGTGCGTCACGCCCGGGGGCTGAATACCTTCTACCGGGGCTTCGAATCCGCGCTCGTGGCACTGCATCCGTTGTGGAAGCGGCTCGGCTATCAACGGCTCGAGCGGCCGGTCGCCGCCGTGGAGCGCTCGGTGAAGGGGCTGCTGTTCGACTGCCGGATGTGCGGTCAATGCATCCTGAGCTCCACGGGCATGTCGTGCCCGATGAACTGTCCGAAGAACCTGCGCAACGGCCCATGCGGCGGCGTGCGCGCCAACGGTCACTGCGAGGTGCGCCCGGAGATGAAGTGCGTGTGGACTGAGGCGGTGGCCGGCAGTGCGCGGATTCCCGGCGGAATGGACGCCCTGCGGCAGGTGCAGGTCGCCGTGGACCAGCGCCTGCAGGGCAGCTCTTCCTGGCTGCGCGTGGTGCGCCAGCGCGTGGGAAAGATCTGAAGTGATTTTCGAAGACGAACCGGTTCCGGGCTATCCGCTGCCCATTCTCCCGGGGCACAGCTCACCGGGACGCTTCGAGCGGCTGTTGCGCGCCGGACAGTTCGCGGTCACCAGCGAGCTCGCGCCGCCCGACTCGGCGGATCCTGAGGACGTCTACCGGCGCGCCCGCATTTTCGACCGCCACGTGGACGCCATCAACGCCACCGACGGCAGTGGCGCCAACTGCCACATGTCGAGTCTCGCCGTGTGCGCGCTCCTCACCCGGATGGGCTACGCACCGGTGATGCAGATCTCCTGCCGGGACAGGAACCGCATCGCCATCCAGGGCGACATCCTGGGAGGCGCGGCCATGGGAGTCTGCAACCTGCTGTGCCTGACGGGCGATGGCGTGCAGGCGGGCGACCATCCGCAGGCCCTGCCGGTGTTTGATCTGGATTCGATGACGCTGCTGGAAACCGCGCGCACGCTGCGCGATGAGCATCATTTCCTCAGCGGCCGCAAGATCAGCTACGCACCGCGGGTGCTGCTCGGCGCGGCGGAGAACCCCTTTGCGAAGCCCTTCGAGTGGCGCGCGCAGCGCCTGGCGAAGAAGGTCGCCGCCGGCGCGCAGTTCATCCAGACGCAGTTCTGCTACGACGTGGCGCTGCTCAGGACCTTCATGCGCCAGGTGGAAGAGCTGGGCCTGCTCGACAAAGTCTTCATACTCGTGGGAGTGGGACCGCTGCGCTCCGCCAAGTCGGCCGAGTGGATCCGCACGCACGTCCCCGGCGTGCACATTCCGGATGAGATCATCAAGCGCCTGGCGGGCGCGAGCGACGGCGCACTCGAGGGCCGCAAGCTGTGCATCGAGCTCATCCAGGAGATCCGCACCGTCAAGGGCGTGCACGGCGTGCACGTCATGGCTTACCGCCAGGAAGAGACCGTGGCGGAAATCATCGAGCGCTCCGGGGTGTTGGGCGGCCGCGTGCCCTGGTACCCCGGGCGCGATCCGCAAGCGAATACCAACAGGATGGCCTCATGACCGACACTGTCATCAGTTCCGCAACCCGCGAGGTCGTGCTCGGCCTCGAGCGTCCCTTCGTCATGATCGGCGAGCGCATCAACCCGACGGGGCGCAAGATCCTCGCCGCGGAGATGGCCGCCGGGAATTTCAGCCGTGTCGAGGCCGACGCCCTGGCGCAGGTGGCGGCCGGGGCGCACATGCTGGACGTCAACGCCGGCATCCCGCTCGCCGATGAGCCGGCGATCCTTGCCAGGGCGGTGCAGCTGGTGCAGTCGATCACCGACGTGCCGCTGTCGATCGACTCATCGATCGTCAAGGCGCTGGAAGCGGGACTTGCCGTCTACAAGGGCAAGCCGCTGGTCAACTCGGTCACCGGAGAAGAGGAGCGGCTCGAGTCGGTGCTGCCGCTGGTGAAGAAGTACGGCGCCGCGGTGGTGGCGATTTCCAATGACGAGACCGGTATCTCGGAGGATCCCGACGTACGCTTCGAGGTCGCGAAGAAGATCGTGCATCGCGCCGCCGATCACGGCATTCCCGCGAGCGACATCGTGGTCGACCCGCTGGTCATGCCGATCGGCGCCATCAACCAGGCGGGCGTACAGGTCATGCACCTGCTGCGCCGCCTGAAGAACGAACTGCGGGTGAATACCACCTGCGGCGCATCCAACGTGAGCTTTGGCCTGCCGGCGCGCGAAGGCATCAGTGCGACCTTTCTCACCATGGCGATCGGCGCGGGACTCACCTCCGCGATCATGAACCCGATGCACCTCGAGATCGTCAGGGCGTGCATGGCGGCGGACGTCATGATGGGTCACGATCCGGATTGCGCGCGCTGGATCCGCCGCTTCCGCGAAGCGCCGCTGCTGCAGGCCTCGGGTGCGGCCGCCGCCGCCGGGCCCGCCGAGGGCACGACACGCGGGCGACGCGAGGGCGGGCACCGGAGGCGCGTCCAGAGTCCTTCATGAGCGACAAGGACCCAAAGAACCCGGGCACGAGTGATGCCAGCGCATGGGTCGTCTTTACGCCGTCCGGCAAGCGCGGCCGCTTCCCCCTCGGCACACCGCTCCTGCAAGCCGCCCGGAGCCTGGGCGTCGACGTCGACTCGGTGTGCGGCGGGCGCGCGCTGTGCGGGCGCTGCCAGGTGCTGGTGATGGAGGGTGACTTTCCCAAGCACGGCGTCAGCTCGCATGCCGCCAGCCTCTCCCCCCTGAGCGCGGCCGAGCAGAGCTTCTCCCGGCGGCGCCCGCTGCTTGCCGGGCACCGGCTGTCCTGCTCCGCACAGATACAGGGCAACCTGGTGGTCGACGTGCCTGCCAGCAGCCAGGTGCACCGCCAGGTGGTGCGCAAGGCGGTGGAGGCGCACCCGATCACCCTCGATCCCGTCGTGCATCTTCATTACGTCGAGGTGCGCGAGCCCGACATGCATGACCCGTCGGGTGATCTGCAGCGACTGCTCGAGGCGCTGCACCGCGAGTGGGAATTCGGCCCCCTGCGCTGCGACCTTGCGGTGCTGCAGAGTCTGCAGGCGGCGCTGCGCAAGGGCCAATGGAAAGTCACCGTCGCGGTGCATGCGGGTTCGCAACTGATCGGCGTCTGGCCGGGATTTCACGATCGGATCTATGGGCTTGCGGTGGACGTGGGCTCGACCACCATCGCCGCCCATCTGTGTAATCTCGAAACTGGCGAGGTGGTCGCTTCCAGCGGCGCGATGAATCCCCAGATCCGCTTCGGCGAGGACCTCATGAGCCGGGTGTCCTACTCGATGATGCACCCCGGCGGGGCGCAGCAGATGACCGAGGCCGTGCGCGCTGCGCTCAACACGCTCGCCGCCGAGGTAGCACGCGACGCGAAGGTGTCGGTGTCAGACATTCTCGAGTTGACCATGGTCGGCAACCCGATCATGCATCACCTGCTGCTCGGCATCGATCCGGTGGAACTGGGCGGTGCGCCCTTTGCGCTCGCGACCGATACCCCGCTCGACCTGCGCGCCGCCGAGCTTGGGCTCACATTGCATCCGGGTGCGCGCGTTTACACGCTGCCGTGCATCGCGGGTCACGTGGGCGCGGATGCCGCCGCCATGATCCTCGCGGAGCGTCCCGACCTTTCCGAGAAGCTCACGCTGCTGGTGGACGTGGGCACCAATGCCGAAATCGTCCTCGGCAATCGTGATCGGCTGCTCGCCTGCTCGAGCCCCACCGGGCCCGCCTTCGAGGGTGCTCAGATCAGCTGCGGTCAGCGCGCGGCTCCGGGGGCCATCGAGCGCATCCGCATCGACCCCAGGACGCTCGAGGCGAAGTTCAAGGTCATCGGCTCCGACCTGTGGTCCGACGAGCCCGGGTTCAACGAGGCCGTGGCCCGCACCGGGGTGACCGGCATCTGCGGCTCGGGAATCATCGAGGTCATCGCGGAAATGTATCTCGCCGGCATCATCAGCCAGGACGGGGTCGTGGATGGCGGACTCGCCGCACGCAGCGACCGCATCGTGCAGACGGGACGCACCTTTGCATACACGATGTATCGGGGCGCGGTGCCCCTGCAGATCACCCAGAACGACGTGCGCGCGATTCAGCTCGCCAAGGCGGCGCTGCACGCCGGCGTCAGGCTGCTGATGGATCATATGGGCGTGGATCACGTCGACCGGATCCGCCTCGCCGGTGCGTTCGGCAATCATATCGACGTCAAATACGCGACGATCCTCGGGATGATTCCCGACTGCGAGCTGTCGCAGGTGTCATCTGCCGGCAACGCCGCGGGCACCGGCGCACGCATCGCGCTGCTCGATAAGGCCTCGCGCAAGACCGTCGAGGAGTTGGTGCAGCGCGTGGAAAAGATCGAGACCGCAATCGAGCCGAAATTCCAGGCTCATTTCGTGGCAGCGATGGGCATTCCGCACTCGAGCGAGCCGTATCTGCATCTGCGGCGGGTGGTGCAGCTGCCGCCCCCGAAGGTCGCCGCGCCACGTGAGCGCGCGCGCCGGCCGCGCGCGGGCACGTGAACCAGGTCTATCGCTTTCGGGGCCAGACGGTTCGCTACTCGGTCAGGGGCACCGGTCCCGCGCTCGTATTCGTACACGGCACACCGTTTTCCTCGCATGTGTGGCACCGCGTTGCTCCGCACTTCGTCGACACACATACCATTTACTGTTTCGACCTGCTGGGCTACGGGGAATCCGAGAAGGCCGATAACCAGGACGTTTCGCTCGGCATACAGAACGTCGTACTCAGCGAATTGCTCGAGCATTGGGGACTCAAGAAGCCCGATGTCGTCGCACACGACTTTGGCGGCGCCACGAGCCTGCGTGCGCACCTGCTGAACGGCAGGGACTATCGCAGCCTCACGCTGATTGACCCGGTGGCGCTGTCGCCGTGGGGTTCGCCCTTCATCGAGCATGTGCGCCGGCACCAGGCTGCATTTCGCGGCATCCCCCAATACATTCATGAGGCGATCGTTCCGGCCTACATCCGGGGCGCCGTCCAGCGCGTCATCCCGGACGAAGAATTGGCACCGTATGTTGCGCCGTGGCTGGGCGAGGTGGGGCAGTCAGCGTTTTATCGCCAGATCGCACAGATGGACCAGAAATACACAGATGAAGTCGCACCTCGTTACAACCAGGTGCGCTGTCCCACGTTGATCTTATGGGGAGAACAGGATCGCTGGATCCCGATTGAGCGAGGCCGGCAGCTACAGCGGACAATCCCCGGAGCGCTATTTCGCGCGATACCGAACGCCGGACATCTGGTTCAGGAAGATGCCCCCGAGGCAGTCGCGGCGGCCCTGCTCGGCTTTCTCAGCGATGCAGGCTAGACGTTGGAGTCCGGGAACGACGCCTTGCGCCGATTCATGTAGTCGAGCAGCGCTTCGTCCACTGCCGGATCGAGCGCCGGCGCTTCGTACTGCTCGAGCTGGCGCTTCCACAAGGCGTTGGCGCGCTGCGCCATGTCCTTGGCCCCTTCCGTTTCCCACTGCTCGACACTGTTGTTGTCGGCAAGCGGCGAACGGTAGAACGCCGTCTGGAAGTTCGCCTGCGTGTGCGCGCAGCCGAGGAAGTGCTTGCCGGGACCGACCTCGCGGATGGCATCGAGCGCCTGGCCGTTCTCCGTCAGGTCCACGCCGGCGAGCAGGGTATGCATCATGCCCGCCTGGTCAGTGTCCATGACGAACTTCTCGTAGCCCATCGAGAGGCCGCCCTCGAGCCACCCGGCGGTGTGCAGTACGAAGTTGACGCCCCCTAGGCAGGTCGGAATCAGAGTGTTGGCCGACTCATAGGCCGCCTGCGCGTCCGGGATCTTGGAAGCGCACAGTGCCCCGCCGGAGCGGAACGGGACTCCCAGCCGCCGCGCCAGCGCCGCCATGGCGTACAGGACCAGCGCGGGTTCGGGCGTACCGAAGGTCGGCGCGCCTGACTGCATCGAGAGTGAGGACGCGAAACTGCCGAGCACCACCGGCGCGCCCGGATTCACCAGCTGCGCGAGCGCCATGCCCGCGAGCGCCTCGGCGAGCGTCTGGGCCACGGTTCCCGCCACCGTCACGGGGGACATGGCACCGGCGAGGATGAACGGCGTGACGATGGTCGCCTGGTTCGCCCGCGCATACGTCTTCAACGCCCCCAGCATGGTCGCATCCCAGGTGAGCGGCGAGTTGGCGTTGATGAGACTGATGATGCAGGTGCGCGGCTTGCCGGTCGCGGGATCGGTGTAGGCGTCCCCGAACAGGATCTTGGTCATCTCGACGGTGTCGCGCGCCCGATCCGGATGAGTGACTGAGCCCATGTACGGCTTGTCGCTGTACTTCATGTGGCTGTACACCATGTCGAAGTGCCGCTTGTTCACCGGCAGGTCGACCGGCTCGCAGATGGTGCCGCCGGA
>Ga0193733_1000253_pt1 | contig 19150 bp, 19 predicted proteins | sample U1s2metaG_FD_145076 | JGI IMG/M metagenome (GOLD analysis project Ga0193733, IMG submission 145076) | Soil microbial communities from a riparian zone of the East river system, Colorado, United States - U1s2 | ecosystem: Environmental > Terrestrial > Soil > Riparian zone | place: USA: East River...
GCAAGGACCAAAAGCAGGGCAACGACGACCTTTTTCATGGCCGCTCCTTCTTCGCCGAGAATCGGCCTCCCCTTGCGCGCATTCTTCGCCGGGGGGAGCCGGCGTGTCAACGTGTAATTTATGACAGCGGCATTTTGCTTTCGGTCCAGGCTTTTTTCGTGTCCCCGTTACGGGTTGAGCAGCGGAATGTTCTTGTAGTCCGGCGCCTTCGGGAGCGATTGAAGGTAAGCGTGGAGGTCGGCGAGGTCCTCGTCCGACAGTATCGCTTTCTGATAAGGCGGCATGGCACCGTTGGTGAAGCGCACGAAAGCCGCAAACGCCTCGGGCGGCATCGGATTCGGGGCGAGCTTCGGGCCGGTCACGCCGCCCTGCCCCACGAAGCCGTGACACTGCCAGCAGCCGTGCTTCACATAGGCGACCTTGCCCTTCTCGGCGGACCCGGCCGCTTCTGCGTTTGGAGCGGCAAGGAGGGCGGCCGCAGTGGCAACGACAGCCGCGATCACGCGCAGACGAGAAAAACGCATGAACGGATCTCCTAGCGCGGTTGCGTCCAGACGTTGAGCAGGGCCGGCTGGCCCCCCTTCACCACCGCGACGGCTTCGCGGAGCGCGGGACCCAGCTGCGCCGGATCCTTGATCGGCCCCTTCGCCCACCAGCCCATCGCTTCGGCGAGCTTGTGATACTCGACGTCCGGGTTCTGGATGCTGGTGCCGACCGGACCCATGTCGCCGCCGAGGTTGGCGACGCGATTGCGGAAATTGGACAGGCGCTGCACGTGCATCACCTCCTGGTGATAGCCGCGGTTGTTGTGCATCACCGCGAGGAGTGGAATCTTGTGCTTGGCAGCGGTCCACAGCACGCCGGGCGCGTACATCAGGTCGCCGTCCGACTGGATGCTCACCGAGAACCGGCCCAGGTCGCGGTTGGCGAGCGCCGCGCCGACCGACGCCGGCGCGCCGTAGCCCACGCCGTAGCCGCCGGAGCGGCCGAGCCAGTGGTGGTACTTCTCCAGCGGCCAGAGGCGGTTCGGCCAGTTGCTGACGTTGCCTTCGGACGCGACCAGCGACCAGTCGAGACTCTTTACCGCTCCGTACACCTCCATGCACATGCGCGCCGTGCTGACCGGGCTCGCATCCCAGCCGAGCGCCGCCGCCGCCCGGGTGCGCTCGTTGCCCTCGGCGTAGGCTTTCCTCGCGGCCTCGCCGCGTTTCTCGATCGCCGCCTTGCGCTCGTTGGGGATCGCCGATTTCACCGCCTCTATCAGCGCCGGCAGCGTCGCTTCCGCGTCCGCGGCCATCTGCACGTCGATCACCTGGAAGCGCTGGAAGTCCTGGTAGTTCGCCTTGGTGTTGAGATCGACGGAGCTGATGCTCACGAGCTTCGTGTCGCGCTTGATCCGCGTCGAATTCGTTCCAATGCCCTCGTTCATGGCGTTGTCGGTGTAGGCGTTCACCGTGGCCCAGAAGTCCGAGAGCTCCAGGCCGATGATGACGTCGGCGCCGCTGACGGCCGCCGGCGGAGCGGAGAGATAGTGCGTCCTCGGGAAGTTCATCCGGCCGCCCTGGTCGATCACCCGCGCCTGCAACAGCTCGGCGAGCTGCACCAGCAGCGTCATTCCGTTCGGCGTTCGCGCCGCGCGGTCGGCGACGATCACCGGGTTCTGCGCTCCGGCGAGGAGCCGCGCCGCTTCCTTCACCGCGCCCGAGTCGCCCTGCGGCGGCGCGGTCGGCACGTAGCGCGGGATGTAGGGCTTTTCGCCGCCGTGGTTCTTCACCGGCTCCTGCTGCAGGCCAGCGTCGAGCGAGATCATCACCGGTCCGTAGGGCGGCGTCATCGCGATCTTGTAGGCGCGCACGAAGGACTGCGAGAAATGCTGCAGCGACACCGGCGTGTCGTCCCACTTGGTAAAGTCGCGCACCAGCGCGTTGATGTCCTGCGCCGAGTGGAAAGTCGGAACGCCCGGCGGCCGGGTCGCGGCGTCCATGTCGTTGCCGCCGACGACGATCACCGGCACGCGGTCGCACCACGCGTTGTAGATCCCCATGGAGGCGTGCTGCAGGCCGACCGTGCCGTGGCAGAGCGTCATCAGCGGCTTGCCGGCGACCTTGAAGTAGCCGTGCGCCATGCCGACCGCGGACTCCTCGTGCATGCAGGTGAGGAACTCCGGCATTTTGTTGCCGCCGTAGTTGATCAGCGACTCGTGGATGGCACGGTAGCTCGACGCGCAGTTCGCCGGCAGGTACTTGATGGCCAGCGTCTTGATGACATCGACCATGAAGTCGGACCCGGGGATGCCTTTGACGCGCGCGAGCTCCCGCGGCGTCCCGGTCTCGGCCTCGGCGGCCTTCGCCGAGGGCGGCAGAGCGGAGGGCGCGCGCGGAGCTTGTGCCACGACGTCGGCCGAACGCACTGGCGTCATCGCGGTGGCGGCACCCGCCGCAACGACCCCGGTGAGAAACCTGCGGCGATCGGCTTTCGGACCCGGATCCTTGCGTGCCATCGTTTTCTCCTCTTTAGGCTCAAGTCCCGGCGGGGATTGTAATCCAGGCCGGACAGCTTTTTCAGGCGTTACAGGTTGACGCCCTCGTCGGCGACGACGCGCTGCACGGCCGGGCGCTTCGCCATGCGGTCCTTCAGCGCGGTGTAGTTCTTCAGCTCCGCCACGGGCAGCTCGCGCTTTTTGCCCCAGGCGTAGAACACCAGGGCATAGGGGTCGAGCACCGAATACTTGTCGGACAACCATTCGCGCCCCGCGTACATGCCGTCGATCTGCTTCAGGTATTCGTGGAAGCTCTTCTTGCCCATCGCCTGGATGCCGGGGAAGGCCGACTTGTCCTCGGTATAGCGCTCGGGCCGGCCGATGTGGCCGTGCGCGGGATGCACGCTCGTCGCGAAAAAACCAACGATGGAAAGCGCCTTTGCCTCCTTGAGCGGATCGGTGGGCCACAGCCCGAAGCGCTTGCCGAGGAAGGGAAGGATCGCCGTGTTCTCCGTGAGCGGCGAGCCGTCGTCCAGCTTCAGTGCCGGCACGCGGCCCAGCGGATGGATTTTCAAATATTCCGCAGTCTTCTGCTCGCCCTTGGACAGATCCATGCGCTTGGGTTGGTACTTCTCGCCGCTCTCCTCGAGCACGATGTGGGACGCCATCGAACAGGCGCCGGGGGCGTAGAAAAGCGTGAGCATGCAAATTCTCCTTGATCTGCCAAGTAATCGACCGTGGATTCTATCGCGCCTTGCGCTATGCTTGTGCTTATGGTGCTCAACCTCCTTCTGGTCTGGCTGATCAACGCGCTCGCGCTGCTCGCCCTCCCCTACCTCGTGCCATCGGTGCAGGTGGACAGCTTCTACACCGCGCTCGTGGCGGCGCTCCTGCTCGGGCTCGTCAACACGCTGATCCGGCCGCTGCTCGTGCTGCTCACCCTGCCCGTCACCGTCGTCACGCTGGGCCTGTTCGTCTTCGTGATCAACGGGCTCCTGTTCTGGTTCGTCGCGTCCTTCGTGAAGGGATTCAGCGTCGCGGGATTCTGGTCGGCGTTTTTCGGCGCGATCGTCTACGCGCTCATCTCCTGGGCGGCGAGCACGCTCGTCTTCGGCAGGCCGCGCATCGTCGTCGTGCGGCGCGACGGGGATCGCCGCTAGCGGAACTCGGCGAGCTGAGGGTCGTCGATCTTCTGCGCGGGGAGCCCGGTGATTAAGGTCGACGCGCGTAGGCGGCGTCGAACGCCGATTCGAGCCGAGCATGCGTACCGCGAAGACCGTCCACCACGCGCTTCGCCCAGTCGAAATATTCGCGCCTACGTTCCAGCGGCCATTCTGAAGGCGGATGGTCGGCCACGTCGCGCAGGTTGGCGATCTTGTCGGCGAGCTTCACCAGCTTGGCTGCCCACGACAGACGCGGCGCGTGCTCGATCTGCAATTGCTTGCGCTCGGCCCTGGGCAATGACTTGTCGTCGGTGACTTCGCGGACCACGTCAGCGATTTCGTGGCCGAATTGTTCAGCCAGTTCGTCGTAGCGGGTTTCCGTGTCTTCGATAGTGTCGTGCAGCACGGCAGCGCAAAGCACGAGGCCGTCCTCTACGCCGCCTTCGATCGACAGGATTTTGGCCAGCATGATCGGATGATTGATGTAGGGCGACGCCTCGGCGTCCTTGCGTCTCTGATTTCGGTGCTTGTCCGCGGCAAAATTAAGAGCACCGATCAGTATCCCAGGCATCGAATCGGCATAAGACATATTCAATCGCTCAACGATGATCCGCTCACTCGGCCCGGCCGGCTGCGCCGAAATCCGACAGCAGGCGCGAGAGCTGCACGTGCGCGACCAGCGCGTCGGGTACGGCTTCGATGATTTCCCGATAGGGATCGGTGAATCCGCTGTTTCCCTCGAAGCGCACCAGCGTGCGCAGCCTGTCGATCACCCCGCGCATCTCACCGCTCGCGCCCTTGTCGTCCGCCTCGGCGAGCTCGTCGAGCCGCGCGATCAGCGCAGACAGCACGCGCAGCCATTCGAAAGACGCATCCCGGAGCACGAGATCCAGGAGCTCGCCCCTGGATTCGACGCGGCCGTTCTCGCGCTCGTAACGGATTCGCTGGGCGTCGAGCAGCGCCTTGTGGAGCCGCAGCAGCGCGTGCCGCAGCTTGTCGTGGTTGGAGGCATCGGTCTTGGTCATGGTGTTCCCGTTTGTCGGAACAGACCAAGTGGGGGCGAAACCCGGGATTTCTACCCCGGTTGGGATCGGCGTCCTACTTCGCGCGCCTGTAGAAATTCGCCGCGGACCCGCGGCCTCCGGCCACGTTCGGATTGGTGTTGACGAACTCCTCGGCGGTGAGCTTCTCAATCGTGCGCGTCTGTGCCTCGCCCTCCCAGTTTGGGAAGGAGCTTGAGACAATCTTGTAGGTGACCGTCTTCCTGTCCTCGTCGACCGTGTAAGTGCCGAACACCGAGAGACTGCCGCGCATGATGGCCCCGTACTCCTCGGCCGTGCCGGTCAGGCGATTGTTGGAAGCGATCCTCGGCACATCGCCCACGTGGATCTGCGAGAAGCGGCCGTCGGAGGTGAAGATGAGAAGGCCTTTCGGCGCCTTGCCGAATGGATAGGATTTCTTGCCGTCCGACGCCGTGACCTCGGCGACGACGAAATCCCAGGTGCCGACGAGCTGGTTCTTGAGTGGTTGCGCCTGCTGCGTCGTGGCGCAGCCCGTCAGCGCGAGCGCGGCGAGCGAGATTTGAATGATCTTCATGATGGCATCCCTACTACCGTTGCTTGAGATAGGCAACAGCTCGTCCGTATATCGCGGCAGCTAACTTCTTGAACGAAAGTTCCTCGGAGGGCTCGATATATTCGCCCTTCAATCCTCCTGTCTTGTCAGACATCAGGAACGCAGTTGCATCGTACAAACCGTCCCTGAACGCTTTTTCGCAGAAGATCTGATATCGCTTCGCGTAGGACGCATCCCTGAATTCTGGAAGCACCTTGTAATGCGGTTCGCTTACATCAACGGGGCGCGTCGATATGTCATCGCGTTCCAAGAGCATTAGATAGCCCAGGAAGGGCTTCATCTGCGTCTTGAATGCTCCTTCTTTGTACGCCCGCCAGAAATCGTGAGCGTTGCCGACTGCTTCCTCAATCCGATTGTTGAAGTTGTTGCCATAGGACGGCCCAGCGTGAGACTTAACTTCGATGCAAGCCAGCAGATTGCCATCTGCGATGGCAAGGAGATCCCATCGCTTCGTCGGCCGGAAATAGCCCGGGAGGTAGGAGTCTATTTGCCCGGTAAATACTTGGGCATCAGCAATGCCCACATCTTTCAGAAGATCCCGAACAACCCAGAGAAAACCGTCAAGCTGCTTTCCTCCGGTCACTTCGACTCTTTTTCCCTGGTCGCGAACTTTTCCGCCCCGCCGCCCCGGTTTTAGGTGCCCTGTTCTTGTTTTCCAATAGTGCTGGATGGCCTTTTTGATACCGACCTGAATAATTTTGTCGAAGTTTTCCATGGTCATCGCCGCCCAGTTTTATCGTCGTCTTGGAAAACAGGCTTGCCGTCTCGTTCGAAAGACGGGAAGCAGACATCTCGAAATACTCCGGCGTAATTTCCACGCCGATGCTGTTGCGGCCCCACTTCGCTGCGGCAACGTTCGTCGTGCCGGTACCCATGAATGGATCGAGCACCGTATCCCCGACAAAGCTGAACATACGGACGAGACGCTCTGCGAGCTCAAGCGGGTACGGCGCCGGATGGTCCCGGGTGGAAGCTCCGGTAACGCCGGTCCAGATCTGTTGAAACCACTGCTGGTAATTCTCAGTGGAAATCACGCTGAGGACGCGGGTGGCCAAAGACGGCGAACGATAGCCGCCCGGCTTCCGTTCCATCAGAATGAATTCGATGTCGTTCTTGATGACCGCGTTGGGCTCGTAAGGCTTCCCGAGAAAACCGCCTCCGTTGCCCGTCGCTTCATAAACGGCGTTGGCGATCTTGTGCCAGATGATGGGCGCGAGATTGGTGAAACCCATAACGCGGCAATGCTCCTGGATCGAAGCGTGCAGCGGAACGACCGAATGGACGCCGGCGTTCTTGCGGCGCGACAGGCACACGTCCCCGACGACGCAGATCAGCCGCCCGCCCGGCACAAGCGCGTCAAAACAACCGCGCCAGACCGCATCCAGCTCCTTGAGAAAAGTCTCGTAGTCGGCCACATAACCGAGCTGCCCGTCCGTACGCTTGTATTCCTTCAGCGTCCAGTATGGCGGCGAGGTGACAACCAGATGCACGCTCTGCGGTTCCAGAAACGTCATCCGGCGCGCATCGGAGTTGTAAAGCGCGTGGGTCGTCGGGATGCGACTGACGGCTTCCTCGATCGCAGCTATGCGCTTCGCGTCCTTAGCGATCGCCGGCAGAGCCTTCTGATGGTCTCCCAGCTCGGCCGGATCGAAAGGGAGAAAAGTTGCGAGGTCGAGTCCGTGCCCGGCCAGGTCTGGGGCGTTCATGGCGCTATTATAGGGTGCTCAAGGGCGTAGCCTTATATGCCTGATCTAGAACGTCGTCATAGTTCAAAGATATAAGGCCAATCACCTCTTCTTTCGTCTTCGTTTTCTTGTGTCTATGAAGCTCAAACAGCGCCTTGTGTAAATAGAAACGTTTAGTCTCAGATGCAGTGAGGATGGCCTTGATATCCTTTTCCACCAATTTCTTTAGATGCGAAGTTTTGTACGCCCAGTCGTGAATCTTACTGTTTTCGATCAGGCTTATTAGTAGTTCGATGTTTAGCGATCCCCCTGTTCCCGAGACCATCTTCACGTCCGTCAGATACTTTTTATTCTTCCTTGCTATTTCAATGACCCTGGAGGAGACATTCCCTATCAGGAGTCCCCGTTGTTCATCAAGCAGGTCTGGTTCGAGGTTTTTGAGTTCAGCGTGAGTCGCTCCCGCACCGAACAGATACACAATTTTCTTTGCTTCTGCGAGCGACATATCACAACCGACGCGCGAGAAAATTCCAAGGCTCCCGCCCTCCGATTCACCCCGCCTCCTGCCCCTTCGCCTTGAACACGGCGCCGGCGGCCGGTGTGGTGAGGAACTTGATCAGCGCCTTTGCCGCCGACGAGTCCTTCGAGCCCACGCCGACGCCGGCATGGAAGACGGTGTAGTTCTGCAGTTCGGGCGGCAAAGGCCCCAGGACTTCGACGCCGGGCGCGGCCATCAGTTCGTTGACGAGGATGACGCCGAGCTCGACTTTTCCTGAGGCGACGAGTTTGCCGACTTCGACGCCCGAGGCGGCGCGGACGATTTTCGGCTTCATTTGTTCGGCGATGCCGATGCGCTCGAGCATGCTCGCGAAGTAGATGCCGCTCTGCCCTTCCTTCGCCCAGGTGATGGAATTCGCGGAGAGGAGCGTGCGCTTGAGCGCCCGCGGCGTGCGGATGTCGGGACGCCGCGCGCCCTTCTTGATGCCGATTCCCACGCCCGAACGGGCGATCGAGGCGCGCCCGCGCGCGTCCACCTTGCCCTGCTTCGCGAGGTCGTTGAGCCCGGCGGCGGGAAGTATGGCGAGGTCGAAGGCCTCGCCCGCCTCGATCTGGCGCTTCAATGCGGCGGCGAGGCCGAAGCCGATGACGAGCTTGTGTCCGGTTGCGCGCTCGAAGGCGGGCGCGAGCTCGTTCAGCGCCTCCTTCACGCCGTTCGAGGCGAGGACCTTGATTTCGGCGGCGGAGACGGAAGTCGTGGCGAGCATGGCTGCGATTGCGGCGAGCGTCCTTGCGTTCATGCGGTCTCCCTCAGATTTCCATCAGATCGCGCCCGACGACGATTTCGCCCTTGTAGTGCTTGCGCGCGCCTTCAGCCCACATGTCGTCTGTGATCGAGTTGTCGTCGGGCGGCACGAAATGCGAGAGGACGAGCGTCTTCACTTCCGCCGCGGCCGCCACCTTGCCGACGTCTTCCGTGACAGTGTGGTGCGACAGCATGCTCTGGCGCAGCGTCGCCGCGTTGGGCACGCGCTTGAGAATACTTTCCAGGCCACCGGGGTGCATGGCTTCGTGCACCAGCACGTCCGCGCCCTTGGCGAGGGCGATCAGCTCGGGCGAATACGCGGTGTCGCCCGAGATCACGATCGAGCGGTCGGCGCTGTCGAACCGGTAGGCGTAGGCGTGCTCGACCGGGGGATGGCGCACGCGCGCCGCAGTGACCTTGACGTCCGCGTTCTGCATGACGATGCCCGGCTCGCTGAATTCGTGCGCGGTGACGAGCTTGCGCAGGTCGGGCCGGCCCTCGTCCGCGATGCGCGTCTCGATGTCGAAGCGGTTCAGCTGCCAGTACGCCTCGGTCATGGCCTTGATCGACGGCGGGCCGTAAGCGTCAACCGGCGCGCGCAGGCCCCACACCCACGCGTTGTAGATCAGGTTGCCGTAATCCAGATCGTGATCGGAGTGATGGTGCGTGATGAATACGTAGCGCAGCGTGTTGAGGGGCACGCCGGCGCGGACGAACTGCTGCGACACGCCCGAGCCGCAGTCGACGACGTAAGGCACGCCGTTCGCGACGATGAGGTTCGCGGACTTGGCGCGGCCGTTCGGGATCACCCTGGGGCCGCCGCCGGTGCCGAGGAGGACCAGCCGGGTCTTCTTCGAGGGGCCTTGTGCGCGCGCCGAACGCAAGGGAGCGAGCGCCGTCGCGGCCAGCGCCGCCGTGCCGGAAAGAAATTTTCGTCGCGATGGCGAGATCATTTCCTAGCCAGCCTCGGGCACGATCTGCGGTTTGGTCGGATCGGAGACCTGAATGACCAGATACTTGACGGGCTGGGTCGAGCTGCCGTTGCGCGAAACGGCGTGCAGCGCGCCGGGTGGCTCGTAGAACGTTCCGCCCGGCCCGAGCTTTTGCAATGGACCGTCGTCGACTCTCACCTCGTAGCTGCCTTCCAGTACATAGCCGAACGTGTGACTGCCGGGGTGACGGTGTGGGCCGCTGCCATTTCCGGGATCGCGCTCGGTCCGGCGGATCGTCACCACGCGGCCCAGCACGTCGTTCATCGTCGTCTTGAAGAGCTCCGTCTGGCGGGTGCCGGTATTGGCGGGAGCCTGCGCGTGCGCCTGAGGCAGCGACATCGATTCAGGCGCGAGCGCCAGATAGGTAAAGCAGGAAGCCAGCAACGCCGTTGCGCAACCGAACGCGGCGTGGGAAATAATGGTTTGCTTCATGGTCGCCTCTCTTGTCTTCAAACCTTCCGCACGAACGCCGGCGTGAGTTCTTTGACCGAGCGCACTCCGCACTGCATCATCGCCACGCGCGTCTCGGTCCTCAGAATCTCCAGCACCTTCGCCACGCCGGGCTCGCCGAAGGCGCCCAGTCCCCATAGATACGGCCGGCCGACGCACACACCGTTCGCGCCCATCGCGAGCGCCTTGGCGACGTCGGTGCCGCGGCGAAAGCCGCTGTCGACGAGCACGAGGATCCGGCCTTTCACCGCCTCCACCACTTCGGGGAGGACGTCGATCGTGCCGCGCCCGCTGTCTTCGCCGCGCGCGCCGTGGTTGGAAACGATGAGGCCGTCCACGCCGTACTTCACGGCGAGCGCCGCGTCTTCGCCCGTGAGGATGCCCTTGATCACGATCTTCATCTTGGTCGTGTCCCTCGCCCTCTTGATGAAGTCCCAGGTCATGTTGGCCGACTGGAGGTTGGGCACGCCCGCGAGGTCGAGCCCGTCGTAGGCGGGCTTGCGCTTCACGCTTCCCTGCAGGCCGCCGTCGTGGCAGGTCTTGCATTCGCGCGTGTCTTTCGCGCGGAGGCGAAAGAAGGTCTCCTGGTTGCGACCGGCGACGCGGTCTACCGTGATCGCGACGGCCGAGCAGCCGGCGCGCTCGGCGCGCTTCAGGTGGTGCTCGGCGATCTCCCATTTCGGCGAAGCGTAGAGCTGGAACCAGATCGGCGCGCCGCGCGCCGCGGTGCAGTCCTCGACCGAGGTGGTCGCAGAGGTCGAGAGCATCTCCAGGTGCCCGCCGATCTTGGCCGCGCGCGCGACCGCGACCTCGCCTTCCGGGTGAAACGCCTTGTTGCCGCCGGTCGGCGCGATGATGATCGGATTCGGATACTTCGTGCCCAGGATCTCCACGCTCATGTCCACCTTTGAGACGTCGATCATGCGCCGCGGCCGCAGGTAATACTTGTCGAATGCCTCGCGGTTCGCGCGCAGCGTCATCTCGTTGTCGATCCCCGAGGCCATGTAGCCGACGTGCGCAGGCGGCACGTTCTTGAAGAACACCGGCTCGAAGTCGAACACGTTGATCGCCTCCTCCGGCTTGGCGATCATCGCGGCCGCGGCCTCGAGCTCAGGCAACTTCGAGGGGCGGTCGGTGGCGGCGAGCGCGAAGCCCGGCGAAGCGAAGAGCGGGCTCGCGGACAGCCATTGAAGGAGACGGCGGCGGTGCTCGAAGCGATAATCGAAGGACGGCATGAGGGCTCCCCTGTGTGGTGAAATTCTGCGCGGTCTCTTTCGGGCCGCGCTTTGGCCAGGGGCCATCCTACGCTTGTGTTCGCGGCAAGGGTAAACCTCCACCACCCCGCCGCCTGCGGCGGCACCCCTCCTGAAAACAGGAGGGGAAAATCGCGCCGCTCACGCCGCCGCGCGCGTCGTCACTCCACCCGGTTACGCCCTCACTCGACGCGCATGCGCCTTTCCCGGATCAGCTTGCCCCACTTTTCGATTTCTTTTTTCAGGTGGGCCGAGAATTCCTCCGGAGAGCTCGCGATCACGTCCAGGCCCATCTGCGCGAATCTCGCCGAGAGCTCGGGGGAGCGCAGCGCGGCCTTTAGCTTCGCGTTCAGCAGGGCGACGATCTCCGCGGGCGTCCCCCGGGGCGCGAGCACCCCGTGCCAGGTGACGAATTCATATCCCGGCACCCCGGATTCCGCGATCGTCGGAACCTCCGGCAATGCCGCCGAGCGCCTCGCTCCGGTCACGCCGAGCGCGCGCAGCCGCCCGCTGCTCACGTGGGGCACGGCCTCCGAGATATTCGGAAAGGTGATGCCGATCTCCCCACCCAGCGCCGCGACCAGCGCCGGGCCGCCTCCCTTGTACTGGATCGCCACGATGTCCACCTTGCCCAGCATGTTGAACAGCTCGCCGGCGATATGCGGGTTGGTACCGGCGCCCGCCGCCGAGTAATTCAGCGCCCCGGGCTTCGATTTCGCGAGCTGCAGGAGCTCGCCCACCGAGCGCGCCGGCACTAGAGGGTGCACGACCAGGACCGAGGGCGACGAGGAGAGCAGCGCGATCGGCGCGAAATCTGCGAGCGGATCGTAAGGCAGCGGGCTGTAGAGATGCACGTTCGCGACGAAGGGAATGGTGTGGATCAGGAGCGTGTACCCGTCGGGCTTCGCGCGCGCCGCGAGCTCGGTTCCGATATTGCCCGAGGCTCCGCTGCGGTTGTCGACCACCACCGGCTGCGAGAGGCTCTGCGACAAGTGCGGCGCCACGAGGCGCGCGACCACGTCCACGCTGCCGCCGGGAGGAAAGGCGACGATCAGCCGCACCGGTCTCGCCGGGTAGGTTTCGCTTTGCGCCGCGGCGAACCGCGCGGCCGGGAGCGCCGCTCCCAGGAATGCGGCGATCAGGACGATTTTCTTCACGACGCCTCCTCCCCGAAGGGTTCCCGGCGGATCAGCCGGGACGCCTCGCCATCAGCAGGACCACGCCCAGCAGGATCACCGCGGTCGACAGCCATTCGAATCCGGTGACCACCTCGCCCGCCAGCCACACGCCGAGCAGCAGCGCGATGACGGGATTGACGAAAGTGTAGCTCGACGCGAGGCCGCCCGACACGCGCGCAAGCAGCACCATGTAGGCGTTGAAAGCGAGCAGGGAACCGAAGACCACGAGGTAGGCCCACGAGAGCACCGCCTTCGCGTGAAACGGCCAGTTCGAGGCCACGGCGGCCGGCTCTCCGGCGGCGAGCGACATCAGCATCAGGGCGCAGCCGCCGCAGAGCATCTCGCTCGCAAAGCCCGTGGCCCCCGGGGCGAGCGTCCAGCGGCGCTGGCTCAACACGCTCCCTGCCGACCAGCTCAAGCAGGCCACCGCGATCGCTGCGAGGCCCTGCGGCGACGCCCGGAAGCCCGCGCCCTGCGTCAGCATCAAGACGCCGGCGAGGCCCACCGCGATGCCAGTCGCTTCCAGCCTCGAGGGATACACCTTCCAGAGCATGTTGATCGCCGTGATCATGATCGGAACCACGGCGATGAAAGCCACCGCAAGCCCGGAATCCACCGACTGCTCGGCGTACGCGGTGCTTCCCATGCCGCCACCCAGCATCAGCGTGCCCACAAGAAACGCATGGCGCCACTCCGCGCGCGTGGGCCAGCTCGCCTTGCGCACGAGGCGCATCCACGCCATGAGGAGCGCCCCCGCCACGAGGAAGCGCGTTCCCATCTGAAAAAACGGGGGCAGACTGATGAGCGCCCATTTGATCGCGAGGTAGGTCGAGCCCCAGATCAGCCAGGTGGCGGCAAGGCAAGCGAGGATCAGCGGGCTCAAGCCCGGATTGGGCACGGCTGCGCCCTCGGTCACGGAATTCGCCATCTGTCCCCTACCACACGCGGCAGCGGTTCTCGCGGACCATGGGCTGGCCGGCCTTGCACGAGAACGCCCGCTCGAACTCGGGCATGTTCACCACCAGCCCGTTGACGCGGTACCTGCCGGCGGAGTGCGGATCGGTTAAGGCCCTCGCGCGCTGATCCTCCGGGCGGTTGTTCTCGCAGGCCCACTGCGCGTAGCCGACGAAGAAACGCTGCTCGGGCGTGAAGCCGTCGCGGCTCTCGGGTCTAGCACCCGTCGTCTCGGCTTTCCAGGCGAGCCACGCGAGCACGAGCCCGCCGAGATCGGCGATGTCCTCGCCTTCGGTCAGCCTGCTGTTGATCCTGATTTCGTCGACGATCGTGTACTGCGCGTACTGGTCGACGATGCACTGCGCGCGGGCGTTGAACTCCTTCGCGTCCTTCTCCGTCCACCAGTCCTTGAGATTGCCGCGCGCGTTGAAGTGGCGCCCCTCGTCGTCGAAGCCGTGCGTCAATTCGTGGCCGATGGTGGCGCCGGTGTTGCCGTAGTTGGGCGCGTCGTCCATCTTCGGGTCGTACAGGGGCGGCTGCAGCACGCCGGCGGCGAAGTTGATGTCGTTCATGTGCGGGTCGTAGTAGGCGTTGACCGTCGGCGGCGTCATGCTCCACTCGCCGCGGTCGAGCGGCTTGCCGATCTTGGCGAGCCTGCGCCGCGACTCGAACAGCTTGGCGCGCGCCACGTTGCCAAAAAAGTCGTCGCGCCTGATCTCCAGGGATCCGTAGTCGCGCCACTTATCCGGGTATCCGATCTTGTTCACGATGGCGCGCAGCTTTTCCAGGGCCTTTTCCCTGGTCGCCGCGCTCATCCACTCGAGAGCGACGAGCTCGTCGTGCATCGCCTGTTCGATCTGCTTCGTCATGTGCAGAGTCTTCTGCTTCAGCTCCGCGCTGAAGGCGCGGCTCACGTACTCCTCGCCGAGCGCTTCGCCCAGTTGCGCGTCGACCAGCGCCACGCAGCGCTTCCAGCGCGGCCGCGGCTCGGGAACTCCGTAAAGGGTCTTGCCGAAGAAATCGAAGTCCTCGTCGACAAAGGCGGAAGACAGGAACGGCGCGGTCGCATGGACGGCGTGCCAGCGCAGATAGGTCTTGATGTCGCCGAGGGCCAGCGAGCGCCATTGCCTGTCCAGCTCTTTGAAGAATTCCGGCTCGGTGACGTTGAACGCGTTCAATCCCGGAAGACCGGCGGTTTTCAAGTAGACGTCCCAGTCGAATCCGGGCGTGAGCGCCTTCAAACCCTTTGCGTCCGTCTTGTGGAAGAGCTGGTAGGGATCGCGGCGCTGCGTGCGGGTGAGCGAGGCGCGGGCGAGCCCCGTCTCGATCTCCAGGACCTTGGCGGCTTCACGTCCCGCCGCGCCGGGCGGGTCGCCCAGGAGCCCGAACATGCGCGTGATGTGGGCGGCGTACCGAGCGCGGAGCTCCCTCGACCTGTCGTCGTCCTTGGTGTAGAAGTCGCGGTCGGGCAGGCCGAGACCACCCGAGCCGGCGAACGCGATCACCTGGGTGGCGTCCGCGTAGTCCTGATTCGAACCGAAGCCGAAGAACGCGCCGCCGTCGCCGGTCACGAGGTGCAGTCCGGCGAGCACCTCGGGAAGATCGCCCTTCGATTTCATCCTGTAGATCCGATCGAGATACGGCTTCAACGGCCGTCCGCCCGACAACTCGACCGCGGCTTCGTCCATGCAGGCGGCGAAGTAGTCTCCGATTTTCTGCTGCGCAGCGCTCCGGCCGGCGGTGCGCTTCGCCAGGGCGTCGAGTATTCCCCAGAGGAAACGCTGGTTCTCCCGGGCGAGCTTTCCGTACACACTCCAACGCGACTCGTCGGGCGGGATGGGGTTGTTCCTCATCCATCCGCCGCAGGCGAACCGGTAGAAGTCGACGCAGGGATCGGCGGACTTGTCCATCGCCCTCACCTCGAGGCCGGGCGTGTAGGGAAGCAAGGCGAGCGGTGTTTCCGCCGGGGTCTGGGCCCAAGCAGGAATTCCGGGACAAGCCGCGCCCAGGAACGACAGCAGAAGGAAAAGCCCTCGCATCCTCCGGGCGCTCACCAGATCCTGGCGCGGTCCTCAGGTCTGCGCCACATCCGATCGCCTTCCCTGATGCCGAAGGCGTCGTAGAAGGGCTGGAGGTTCACGAGCGGCCCGATTGCGCGGATCATCCCCGGCGAGTGGGGATCGACGGCAACCCGTTGGCGAAGGTCGTTCTCGCGGATATTCGTGCGCCACACCTGCGCCCACGAGAGGAAGAAACGCTGCTCGGGCGTGAGCCCGTCGATGAGCTTGCGCTCCTTGCCGGCGAGCGAGCGCTCGAGCGCTTCGTAGGCGAGGCTGGCGCCGCCGAGATCGGCGATGTTTTCGCCGAGGGTCAGTTCGCCGTTCACTTTCACCCCCGGCAGCGGCTCGTAGGCGTTGAACTGCTCCACGACTTTCTTCGCGCGCGCCTGGAACCGGGCGGCATCCTCGGGCGTCCACCAGTCCGCGAGGTTGCCGTCGGCATCGTAGTGGCGGCCCTGGTCGTCGAAGCCGTGCGTGATCTCGTGGCCGATGACCGCGCCGATTCCACCGTAGTTGACTGCGTCGTCGAGGGAAAAATCGAAGAACGGCGGCTGGAGGATGCCGGCGGGAAAGTTGATGTTGTTGGCCGTCGGATCGAAGTAGGCGTTCACGGTGGGCGGCGACATCCTCCATTCGGTCTTGTCCACCGGCTGACCGAGCTGGGAGAGGCGGCGCTTCACCTCGAATTCGGTCGCCGCGCGCACATTGGCGAGAAAGGCGCCGGGCCGGATCGCCACGCTCGAGTAGTCGCGCCACTTGGCCGGATGACCGATCTTGGCGACAAAGCGGTCGAACTTGGCGAGCGCCTTGTGTCGCGTGGGCTCGCTCATCCATTCGAGCTTCTGCAGGCGATCGCGCATGACTGCGGTGATGTTGCGGATCATCTCGTCCATGCGCGTCTTGGCTTCCGGCGGGTAGTAGCGCTCGACGTAGAGCTGTCCAAGCGCTTCGCCAATCGTGCCGTCGATCGTACGGGCGGCGCGCTGCCAGCGGGGCTCCATCTCGGGCGTGCCCCGCAGAACGGTGCTGTAGAAGCGGAAGTGCTCCGCCTCGAACGGCGCGGCGAGATAGGGGGCGGCGGCGCGCAGCACGTGGTAGCGCAGATACACCTTCCAGTCGGAGAGCGGGCGCTCGCTCAAATGCCGCTGCAGGCCCTCGAAGAACCGGGGCTGGCCGACGACGATGTCGGCGGCAGCGGGACCGCCGATGCCGCGATCGGCCAGATAGCGCGCAAGGGGAAACACCGGCAGCTTGCCGGCGAGATCGGCGGTGGGCATCCTGTTGTAGTTGGCGAGCGCGTCGCGCAGCTCGGCGGGGGTCTTGGCGTCGGCGGCAAGCGCCTTTTCGACCTCGAAGACCGTCTTCGCGCCGGCCGCGGCCGCGCCGGGCGCGTCGCCCGCCAGCGCCAGCATCTTTGCAACATGCTCGACGAACGCGGCGCGGAATTTCTCGAATTGCTCGTCGAAATAGTAGGCCTTGCTGGGCAGGCTCATGCCGCCCTGATAGGCGTAGAGCGCGTTGATCTCGCTCTTCTTCTGGTCGGCCCTGACGAGGACGCGGAAAAAACCGTCGATTCCCCGGTCGTGCAGGGCCGCGAGCGAGTCTGCGAACTCGGAGGTCGAGGCAATGGCGGCAAGGCGCGCAAGGTCGGCCTCGACCGGCCTCAAGCCCGCGGCATCGATGGCTGCGGTATCCATCGCCGATTTGAAAAAATCGCCGACCTTCTGCTCGACCGAGCCGGGCTTGTGCGTTCGCGCCGCCGCGGCCTCGAGGATGCCCTTGAGCGCGAGCTGGTTGAACTGCTCGAGCTCGTTGAAGCTGCCCCAGCGCGCCTTGTCGGGCGGGATGGGATTCATTTTCTGCCAGGTGCCGAAGGCGTAGCGCGCGAAGTCGGCGCGCGGGTCGGCGCTCGTGTCCATGTAGCCTGCGCTGAAGCGCGGCGGAACGGGTCGGGCCGGTTCGGCTGCGCGCAACGGCACGCAGGCGAGCGCGGCCAGGGCCGCGGCGAAGACCGGAATGCGGGGGAGTCTCATGGGTCGGTGAAAGAATCGGTGCAGAGGTCGGTGACGGGCGCCCATTATATAGAGGGCGGCGGCGGGAGCGACGCCGTGCGGGCACTTTTGTTGCCGCGCCGTCCGTGCGATAGTACGCGCCATCGGCGGCCAGGCTCCGCGGCCCCGCAGCCCAAAGGGAGAAAAAGAATGAACGGTGTCCCCGCTCTTTCGCATCGACCCTTCGTCCCCGACAGCGCCAACCTCGACGAATTCACCCCGCGCGCGGTCGTCATGGGCGCGCTCCTCGGCATGCTGTTCGGCGCGTCATCGCTCTATCTGGTGCTCAAGGTCGGCCTGACGGTCAGCGCCTCGATTCCCGTGGCGGTGATCGCCATCGCGCTGTTCCGCCTCGCGTCGAAGGCCGGCGTGCGCGATTCCACCATCCTCGAGAACAACATCGTGCAGACCGCCGGCTCGGCGGGCGAGTCGATCGCCTTCGGCCTCGGCGTCACCATGCCCGCGATCCTCATTCTCGGCTTCGACCTGGAAATCGCGCGCGTCACGCTGGTGGCCGTGCTCGGCGCCCTGCTCGGCATCCTGATGATGATCCCGTTGCGCCGCACGCTGATCGTCGCGCGCCACGGGGAGCTGAAATATCCGGAAGGCACGGCGTGCGCCGAGGTGCTGAAGGCGGCGGAGAGTTCGAAATCGGCGCGGGCGGGCGGCGAGGGCGCAGCGGATTCGGGCCGGGCCGGCGTCATCTTCCTGGGATTCGCGATCGGCCTCGTCTACAAGACTGTCAATATCGCGTTGAAAGGCTGGAAGGAGGTGCCGGAGAAGGTCTTCGGAGCGCCCCTGAAGGGCGGCTCGGTGGGTGCGGAGATTTCCCCCGAGCTGCTCGGCGTCGGCTACATCATCGGTCCGCGCATCGCCTCCATCATGTGCGCGGGCGGGGTGCTCGCCTACCTCCTGCTCATTCCGCTCATCAAGTTCTTCGGCGACGCGCTCTCGGTTCCGCTCGCGCCGGGCGCGAAGCTGATCCACGACATGAGCCCCAACCAGATCCGCGGCGCCTACGTGCTCTACATCGGCGCGGGCGCGGTGGCGGCCGGCGGCGTGGTGAGCCTCGCGAAAGCGCTGCCCATGATCTGGCGCAGCCTGCGCGGAACGCTCGGAGGATACGGCGCCGGCTCGATCGACAAGACACGCGGCGCGGCGGCCGCGCGCACCGATCAGGACATCCCGATGAAGTGGGTGCTAGTCGGCTGCCTCGCCATCATCGTCGCCATCATGCTCTCCGCCCCCTTGCACATGAACCTGCTCGGCGCGCTGCTGATCCTCGTGTTCGGGTTCCTCTTTTCCACCGTCTCGTCGCAGTTGACCGGGGAGATCGGCTCATCGAGCAATCCCATATCCGGGATGACGGTGGCGACGCTGCTCCTCACCTGCCTGATCTTCCTGCTGGTGGGCTGGACCGGCGGTCCGTATTATGTGACCGCCCTCTCGGTCGGGGCCATCGTCTGCATCGCCTCGAGCAACGCCGGCGCCACGTCGCAGGACCTGAAGACCGGGTTCCTGATCGGCGCCACGCCGCGGCTGCAGCAGATCGCGATCCTCGCCGGCGCGCTCGCCTCGGCGGTGGTGCTGGGGCCGATCCTGCTCAAGCTGAACGACGCCGCGACCGTCTACGTGCCGATCGCCCAGGTCGCGCCGGGGCTGCGCACCGACGCCGCCGCGCTCGGTGAGACCGCCGTGCTGCAGGGTCCGCAGGCTTTGAAGGACTCGGGCAGCTATCGCGTGTGGCACAAGACCGATATCGCGGGCGGGCCCGCCGGAAAATATCTCGTCGACGACGCCGGCAAGGCGGTCTATCTCGTCGACCCGGGGATCAACGGCAGCCACACGACGCGCCCCGACGGCACCGAAGTGCGCAAGTACGACGCGCCCAAGGCGGTGCTCATGTCCTACATCATCAAGGGCATTCTCGACCAGCAGCTGCCGTGG
>Ga0193733_1000254_pt1 | contig 19147 bp, 22 predicted proteins | sample U1s2metaG_FD_145076 | JGI IMG/M metagenome (GOLD analysis project Ga0193733, IMG submission 145076) | Soil microbial communities from a riparian zone of the East river system, Colorado, United States - U1s2 | ecosystem: Environmental > Terrestrial > Soil > Riparian zone | place: USA: East River...
ACGGGAGTGCGCGGGAGCCAAGTCAGGGGGTTGGCGGGGGCGCGAACTAGTGCGGGCCAGGCCGTCATCCAGCGCGGACGCTTGCGCCTAGAACCCAACGCAGCGCCGCCTGCCGATCAGCAAACGCCTGCATGCTTACCGCTTTGCCATTCCGGAAGGTGTAGACGTCGGCAAGCCGTACCTCCTGCCACTGGCTGCTGCCTTTGGGGCGAACTCGTGCGTGGACAAACACCACCATCCGGTTACCGGCAGGGATGAAGCGTTCGGGTTCGCTGCTGCATTCGGCCCAGCCAGCGCGTGATTGCGTCAGATACGTCGTCACCCCAGCATGCCCGTGGTAGGTGCCTCCGCCGGGGAACTCCGTCGGCTCTGTCCATTCGATCTGAGGGTCAAGCGGTTCTACGGCGGCTGCAATATCGCCGCGGTTGAACGCGGCGTAGGCCTCGCGGAGGACGCGAATGGCCTGCTCCTGCTCGGCGGAGGTGTCCATGGGGTTCTTCGTTCGCGACCGTTCGCGGCATGCCCCGCTCAGGCATAAAATCGCCACGGCCAGGATCGCGGGAAACTTCTTCATAGCGGCGAACTAGGACGCCGAGGCACGATCACGGTTCGATCACCGGTCGGCCACTGCCTTAATTCGGCGGGGCGCCCGCTCCCCCTTGACCAAGAGGGTCGGGAGGCGGCCCGGACATAGGCGCTCTGCCTGCAGCAGGTGAAGCAGGATCAGCCTCCTCCCCGGGACGGCGCAGTGAGGGTGCATTCGGCGGGCGAACCTGAGGCTCGGCCGAACCCTTGGCGACGGTAGGTTGCTCGAGGTCCACTTCTTTTTCGGCGCGCACAACTTTCTGGCCATCCACTTTCATGATCTCCAGGCGCACCACCTCGTTGCCCACCAGTCGGACAAAATCCACATCCTGGGGCGGTTCGCCGTAGATCCACTCTTCGTAATCGACGTCTCCTTCCCGTTCCCGAATTTTCTTGGGCGGCCGGCCTTTGGCCGCCATCACCATGTCCCGATTCATGCCGACCAAAATTTGGTGCTGCTTGATGGCCTCCCTTATTTTGGGCGGGAGCGTGTCAAGGTAGGCTTCGACGGCCGATTTAGCATTGAAGTCAAATACCGGGCGAAGCAAATCCTTCAGCTGCTGCGGGTCTAGTTCAGGCACGTAGCCATTGAAGACCAGGTCAACATAGGAGCCGCGGGGATTGGCATTGGGGTCGCTGGGCGCGATCGAAGTCATGCCTCCTCCTCCGCCAAACTGGATATGCTGGTACCACTTCTGCCGCTTGACCGCGCCCCCGTTAATCTCAAAATGAATGCGGTCGTTCTTGACCAGGATTTCGCTGATGCGAGCCTGATCACCCGGCTTGACCGCAGGGCCCCACATCGCGATCATCCGCTGCAGTTCGTCCCCGCTAGGGGTGAGCTGTCCCCCCTTCAGGATCAGGCCTGTCTTGCCCATGGGAAAGGGCGACCGGATGTAGACCAGTTCTGAGTTGAAGGCACGGATCAGGTCCATGCGGGTCTGCTTCGAAATATGTGGAGACGTTTTCTGATTGTCGCTACGGGCCGCGACCATGCAGAAAAGGACGGTGAGCAGCAGAGCTGCAGTGAAACGTGGGTACATACGACACCCCGACCCGGCAATTGCCTTGATTATAGCGCCGTTCGGGACTGGAAAAAACCTACTTCGCGAAAAAGATCCACCTTACATTCGGGGGACGGGCCCAGAGGCAAAATGAATTCTGCCGCGGGATTGCGGCAAAGGGCAGGAGGCAGCGGCGGTTGGTTAGAAAGACGACAGTTGCAACCCGTTCCTGGCGACCTGAAGGGGCAGGACTCGTCCCCCGTTTTCCCCGACTGCGGTCGCGACCCGGCTCGCAGTGCCCTTTTCCACGAGAAAGATGACGCACCCACCACCCCAAGCTCCGCAGGCTTTGGCGGCCCGGCCGCCATGCCTGGCGGCTACACGGATCAGCTTGTCAATGAGCGGCGTGGTAATTCGCGGAGCGTTGGCGCGGCGCAATTTCCACTCTTCGCCCAGCAGACGTGCGATCTCGTCCCAGTCCGTGTTCAGCAGTGCCTGATGCATGGCGCGGGCAATGCCAGCAATGCGCTCGAAGTTGCGGAACACGCGCCTGTCACCATCAATATGGGCCTTGAAGACTTCCCAGTTATTGATACCCGACTGCCGTGGCGCGCCGGTGTAAGCCAAAACGAAGCGTGACTCGATTTGTTCCGGCGCAACCGTGACGGCCTCGCGGTGAATGCCATCGGCATCCAAATGGATTGCGCTCACTCCTCCGTAGAGGGCGGGATAATAATCCTGGCAGCCGGTGGGGACACGGATGATTTGCGCCTCGACATTCTGGGCAATGACTCGCATTTGTTCCAGGGAGAGGTGGCGGCCGGCAAAACGGGCCAGGGCCGCGGTAGTGGCGATCATGAGCGCCGACGATCCGGAGATGCCGGCGCCGGCTGGCGACTCGGAATCGGTCTCAATCAGCAACCCCTCGGTTGGAGAAAAAAATTGTAGCAACCGCGCAACCAAAGGCAAGCGAAAGCGACCGGCAGTGCGCAGTGCTTCAAAGTTAGCAAACCGCTCCTCACGCCGGGTGTCGATCGAACGTACATGAATCTGCTTTCCCTTTAACGGCGTGATCCGGCATGTGGTCAGAATGTTGACCGCGAAATTTACCGTCAGCGCGTCCGGATGGAACAGATACAAAGGCCACAAGTCAATCGTCCCCCCTGCCAGATCAGCCCGGCAGGGCGCCTGCGCCAGGATCCCGCGACCGCGGGCCACATAGTTGCTTCTTCGCATGCAGTGTTTTACCACGGCGCGAATTGGCATCGAACGGGGCTTTTGCCGACCGCGATGTTTCGGCATCAATGCCGCCAACAGCGAGGGAAAATCGTTCGTTGACAACGACTATTTGTTTCCGCCACACTCGTGAGGTTGGAGTTGCCGCTTGCAATGGGCGCGGAAGGCTCCAAGTTGGCGTCGGTGGCATTGCTTGGGCGATGCTGCAAGGTGGCAACAGCAGTGCGCCTTCAGATGCCTGCGCTTGCCAACTTAAAATTCTCCGCAACAGCGGATGCGGCGGTTCGCAGCGAACTGTAGAAAATGGCGCCTCTCCCTCCTCTCACTCCATCTCCTCCCGAAACACCGGGGGCGCGAGTTCCTGGGCGAACTCGTTCTACCATGCCCGACGAAATCACAGGCAGTTCGGGCTCCGCCGAAATCATCCTGGCCAAGCTGCGCGGCATGATCTCGGCAGGCCGACAGGAAACAGATGCAATCCTGGGCACAATCGCCGTGTCTGCACACGCCTTGACGGGCGCCAGCGGAGCAGCTATTGCCATGCCGCAGGCTGGGGTGGTGATATGCGTCGGCAGAAGCGGTGACATCGCTCCTGAGCTGGGCGATCGCCTCGCTGTGGATTCAGGAATTTCCGGCGAATGCTTGCGCCCGGGGAGGATCATGCGTTGCGATGACGCCGCCACGGATTTTCACGTTAATTCCGAGGTCTGCCGCCAGTTGAACCTGCAGTCGATCGCGGCTGTGCCTTTGCGGGGACAAAGGGGCCGGGTGGGGCTCCTGGAAGTGTTCTCCACTCAGTCATATGCCTTTACCGAGGAGCATATGGAACTCCTGGGACGGCTGGCGGGTCTGGCCGAGACCGCCTGGGCACAGGGCCCAGGGGCACAAGAGGGACTGGAAAGCCAGAGCTACCCCGTAGATGATGCACCGGCATCAGGTGCGATCCAGGCAGACGAATTCGCGGACAAAAAGCCGCTCGCCGATAATTCGACCGCTCCGACCAACGTTGAACCATCACTAAGGCTCGACTTGCAGGCAGAGCTCCCGGCTGAGCGAAAGCGCCGTTACGAGTTGATCGCGGGCACGGCTGCAATCTTGTTGGTCCTACTCTCGGTTCTAGGCTGGAAAACTTGGTACAAATCGAGCCTTCCGGCGGGCTCCACCCGGCCGGTGGGCACCCTGGAAAATGCGCCCGATGCTGCATCCCGGCTTGGACCAGCCTGGGAATCTGGCAGCGAGGGTTCCCAACCACAAGCCGCCCCGGTGCGTGCCATCGCGCCCCCCTCGGCCAGGGGGGCAGCCTTTGCGGGTCAACCACCGGATACCGTGATCCGACGGGAACCTCGAGTAGGGCGGGCGCCTGATCGCAGTAACGCTAGGCTTACCGACTCAACAGCAGGCGGAGCCGATCTGCCTCCGGTCGCGGCGTCTGGCAGTAGTCCAACTGAGCTGCAAAGCCTTGTACCGGCCTCGCCGGCCTTGCCCTTACTGACCGGACCCATTTCGCGGGGTGTCTCCGGGGGTGTGTTGGTGCACCGGGTGCTGCCCGTCTACCCGTCAGCGGCACGCCAGTCGCATGTGCAGGGCACCGTGGTTCTCGAGGGCACGGTCTCAGAGCACGGGCAGGTAGAAGACTTGCAGGTGGTCAGCGGCCCCCCGCTCCTGGCTGAGGCAGCCATGGATGCGGTGCGTAAATGGCGCTACACGCCATACCTGTTGAATGGCATGCCCGTCAGGAAGCAGACCCGAATCAACATCAGCTTCATCTCCCCCCAATAAAACACCCGGAATTCAGGTCAGATTCAGCGCCCGCCGCACAGTGCCGCGTTCTTGCTGGATTTTCTCCTGCAACAGAGTAATGGCATAGATCAACTGCTCGGGCCGGGGCGGACAGCCGGGGACGTAAACATCCACCGGAATCACCTGGTTCACGCTTTGCACGAGGGCGTAGTTGTTGAACACCCCGCCGGAAGTAGCACACGCTCCCATCGAAATCACCCATTTGGGCTCGGGCATCTGCTCCCAAAGCTGTCGGATCACGGGCGCCATCTTGTTCGAAACCCGACCCGCGATGATAATGAGATCCGACTGGCGGGGTGACGGTCGGAACACCTCAGCGCCAAAGCGGGCAATGTCGAACCGGGATGCGCCCATGGACATCATTTCGATGGCGCAGCAAGCCAGGCCGAATGTCAGCGGCCAAATGGAATTCTTGCGCATCCAGTTGACCGCCGAATCGAGGGTGGTCAACACGAGGCCTTCCGGCGCGGGATTACCGAAGGTAAGTTCCTTGACCACCTTCTTGCCGTTTTCGGTTGTTACGTACGATCCGTAGCTGAGTTCGCCAGACATGTATCTATACTAAACCACCCGGATTAATTCTGGCTTTCGAAAGCGCCCACACAACCCCAGTGCGCGGGCGATCATTCCTGGCATAAATTCTAGGCAGAGGGGGGACAGTTTCGAGGGAAGGAATTTCGTCCTTAATTCGCGTCAGGTATGGTTAAGCTTCAAATTCGTCGGAGAGAAATTCCACGCCGTACAAGTAAACCGTTCGATTACGGACTTTTCCTCTCACTCGAACCGATTCATCGGTGCGCGGGTTTTTGAACTCGACTTTGACGTGACTTCCTACCGGCAGGTTGGCAGCAGCAAACAGGCAAATGCCACCTTCGCTTAACCTGATGCCCCGGGCCGCCACAATAGTCTTGTCCGTCAAATGATCGACGACCAGCCGAAGAGGCGCGTCAAATGCATGGCGCTCCCATCGGCGACGATTTGGCTGTGACTCCATGATTCCAACTTCCCCGGCACGCCGTGCAAGGCAGGTACCCGTGGACAGTGCAGAAAAGCGTGGCCACAAGGCCCCGCAGTGTAGAAGCTATTGCAGTGTCCTGATTCGGGAAAGTTACGGTGGTACAACCCGCGATGGAGCCAAGTAACAGGGTGCTTGCGCGGGGATCCATCCGTCTACGGATTGATTACGATCTTGCCAAACATCTGGCTCTTTTCCAGGTACTCGTGCGCGGAGCGGATGTCTTGCAGAGCGAACGTGCTGTCCACCACCGGCTTCAACCGGCCAGCAAAGACATGTCCCAGCACGGCAGACAATTCGCCCATGGTGCCCATGTAAGAACCCAGGAGCGAGAGTTGGCGTGCATACAGAAAGCGTAAGTCGAAGCTGGCGTTGGAGCCGGTCGTGGCGCCGCAGGTAACCAGGGTGCCGCCGGGCTTCAGGCACTTCATGCTCTGTTCCCAGGTGGCTGCGCCCACATGCTCGACCACGATGTCCACGCCTTCCTGATTGGTCAGTTGCTTCACTTCTTCGGAAATCTTCTGCTGGTAGTGGTTGATGCCATGGTCGGCGCCCAACCCGCGGGCCCTCTCCAGTTTCTTTTCGTCACCGGCGGTGGTAATTACACGAGCGTGAAACAACTTGGCGACTTGAATAGCGGCAATGCCAACCCCTGAACCTGCGCCCAGCACCAGTACTGTCTGCCCGGGACGAATGCCGGCGCGGCCCACCAACATGTGCCAGGCAGTTAGAAACACGAGGGGCAGGCTGGCGGCCTGGTTGAAATCCAGGCTGTCTGGAAGGGGGATGACATTCACGGCGGGTACCGCGATCAGCTCGCAATTTCCGCCATCCACGCGGTTGCCGAGAACGGTGAACTCCGGGCATTGGTTCTGAAGTCCGGCAACGCACTGCGCGCAGTGATTGCAGAAGTGCATCGGCGCCAGCAAAACCCTCTGCCCCGGGCGGAAGCCAGTTACGTACTCGCCGATTTCGACAATCTCACCGGCCACATCACTGCCCAGAATATGCGGCAGGCTGACGCCGGGCAGGCCCTTTCGTACCCACAGGTCGAGGTGATTCATGGCACAGGCTCGGACCCGCACCAGTACCTGGTCCTTGCGCGGCTTCGCATCCGGAACATCTTCGTAGCGCAGAACTTCCGGACCGCCAAATTCGTGAATGCGGACGGCTTTCATGAGTCCTCCACCCGAACTCAAACTACCACAGCCGAGCTGCGGAGGACTGCGGTTCGATCCTGCCGCCTTCCCGGCGATCACTCGCCTAGATCCGCTGCGGCGCGGCCCCTACTTGCGACGGGCGCGTCCGGTACGGTTGGCGAACGCCAGCGGCCCCAAAGGGGTGACCGGGGCCATTTTGATTTGCCCGGTTGACTCCCCCTGTTAACCGACTGATAATCGGCTTGTGATGGACCTCTACGAGGAGATCGTCAAGCTGCGGCAGGCGGGACGCCGGGGTGCGGTCGCGACCATCGTCAACGTCCACGGTTCCATTCCCTCTTTCAAGACCGCTAAAATGCTGGTTCGCGATGACGGCTCCATCTTCGGTACGATCGGCGGCGGCTGCGTCGAGGCCGAAGTCTGGCAGGCCGCCCGCGAAGTGATGGAAAGCGAGAAGCCCCGGACTCTGACGTTCAACCTCAATCAGGACCCAAAATACGATACGGGATTGGTTTGTGGAGGTACACTCGACATTTTTGTAGAGCCGATTCTTCCTCCGGCGTCACTTTATATTTTCGGTGCCGGCCACGTCTCGGTAAACCTCTATAGGGTGGCCAAAAGCACAGGATTTGACGTGACTGTGGCCGACGACCGCGAGACTTACGCCAACCGCGAGCGCTTTCCCGACGCCAAAGAAGTGATTGCCGAGGATTTTGAGCGCGTCATGGCGCGCCTGGCTCCGAACGAGTCTTCCTACATCGTGATTGTCACGCGTGGCCATCGCGATGACATGCGCGTGCTGCGCTGGGCGGTGCAGACCCCGGCGCGATATATCGGGATGATCGGTTCGAAGCGCAAGACCATCACCATATTCCGCGAACTCACCAAAGCAGGCATTGCGCCCGAGCTCTTCGAACGGGTGCACGCCCCGGTGGGACTCGATATCGGCGCGGTCACACCGGAAGAAATTGCGGTGGCGATCGTGGCTGAACTGATCGCCGTGCGCCGGCGCGTCGAGCGGGAATTGCCACATATGAGCTGGTTTCACCGGGGCCAACCTGAGCCTCTCCCAGCCGCGGGCAATGAAAGCGATGCCGCCGCCGACAATGCTGAAGCCGTGGAAGGTCAGGACTAGCTATCACTCCGGTTTCCAACCCTTCCCATAGGACAGTTGCAATAACTCGCAACTTATCTGCTATCTTCGCCACATGAGCCGTGCGCCAAGCTGGTGTGGAGTGGTCCTGGCGGCGGGTGAGTCTACGCGCATGGGTTCGGACAAAGCGCTGCTGCCCTGGCCTCCGGTTGGGACCGGGATCTCATTTTCAAGCGATACGTTTGTCTCTGCCGCCATTCGCGCCCTCAGTTCCTTTACTGATCAGGTCGTCGTCGTAGCGGGAAACAACGAGCCCACTCTCGCGCCTGCTGTGTATACCGCCGGCGGTTCGCTGATACGCAATCCTTCGCCCGAACTGGGCCAGTTCAGCTCGCTGAGGGTGGGGTTGCGAGAAGTTCTGAACCTGGGTCGGGATGCCGCCATGATTACGCTCGTCGATCGTCCTCCCGCTACCGCCGCCACGCTGGAGTTATTGCGCGCGGCATTCGAATCTGCCTCCTCGGACATCTGGGCAGTCGTGCCGCAGTACCAGGGCAGACATGGGCATCCCTTCCTGGCAGGGCGCGAGATGATCGAGGTATTTTTGAAAGCTCCCGCGACGACTACCGCGAGGGATGTGGAACATCAGTACTCGAACCATATATCGTATGTCCCGGTCGACGATCCCCGTGTCACCATGAATGTGAACACGCCCGAGGATTACGCGGCGCTGGTGATTCCGCAAAGCGACAATGATGCCCCCTCAAGATGAATCCTGAAAACGCGAACCTGAACTCTCCGCTGAAAAGGCCTGACTTCGTCAAATCGGTTTTGCAATTACGACCGAGGCTGGCGGTCTTTGACTGCGACGGAACGCTCTGGGCCGGTGATGCCGGCGCGGGCTTCTTTGAGTGGGAGATGGGTCAGGGCTTGGTCTCCGATGAAACTGTCGAATGGGCTCGTGCCCGTTACGCCGATTACCTGGCTGGCAACGTCAGCGAAGACGACATGTGCGCCGACATGGTGACCATGAATCGCGGACTGGTTGAAGCCGCCGTGGTGCGCGCCGCTGTCCCGTTCTTCGAGGAGAAAATCGCTGCGGGCATTTTCCCCGACATGAGAGCGCTCGTCCTCGAGCTGAACGCTCTCAGCTGCGAGGTCTGGGCTGTCTCTTCCACCAGCGAGTGGGTCATCCGGGCCGGCATGAAGTATTTCGAGATTCCGCCGGACCGGGTTTTGGCCGCGGCGGTCGCAGCCGAGGACGGCAAGGTTACGGACAAGGTCATTCGGGTGCCGAGCGGCAAAGGCAAGCCCAAGGCGATCCGTGAGGTCATCGGACAGATTCCGGACGCGATCTTTGGAAACTCCATCTGGGACGCGGATATGCTGGAAATCGCGCATCATCCATTTGCGATTAATCCAACGGCGGAACTGGAGAGCATCGCCCGGCAGCGACAATGGCCGATCTATTTCCCCGAATCGCTGTCCCGCTTATAGATTCTTGATGGCGGCGTTCAATGCGTCCATCGCCAAATAGCTGGCATGAAGCGAAGGCTTGGGCAAACCGCCGATTGCTCCGACCAGTTCCTCCCGCCGCAATTGGCGGACTTCAGCGATGGTCTTTCCCTGCACTAATTCGGTCAGCTGCGAAGCGCAGGCCATGGCGGGGACACATCCCTGGGCGAGAAACCGAATTTCCTGGACCCGGCCGTCGACGACTCTCAAGGTCAGCTTCAGAACGTCGCCGCAGGCGGGATTGTCGATCTGAACGGAGGAGTCCGGATTCAGTACTTCGCCTGCATTGCGCGGGTGCTGAAAGTGATCAAGAACCTGAGGCGAGTACATCGGAAGGAATTGTACCGTGCGTAGCCGGTGGTTGGCTCGCTGACATCCATTCGCACCGGCATCCAAGGCGGGGTTAGTTTGCCGTCTCGAAATCAACCTCGATCGGCTCAATCAGCGGCATCAGCCAGCTCACCAGCTTCTGATGGACGGGATGCGGCCCATAGGCGTCCAGCGAAGCTTGGTCCGCGAACTTCATCACGCCTCCCAGCTCGTACCCCTGTCCGCGTGGTGAAATGTTGAATCCAACAAAAGTCTCGAGCAGACCCGGAATCTGCCCCTGTAGGTTGCGTATTTCGGCGATGATGCGTTGTTTCTGTTCTTGCGTGACTCCTGGCTTCCAGCGAAAAGCGAACAAGTGGATAAACATGGATAGCGCGATGCCCTCGGTAAGTTTGACAGCTGGCAAGAGATTGTACAGTGTAGGTGCCAATCGAGCATCGCCCCCGATCTTCGCGCAGCGGAACGGCCCGAGCGCCTGTCCCCCCAGGGATCTCTGCCTGTACCATTGAGTCTGTGCCCGCCGACTTCACCCCGCAGCGCGTGGTTTGCCTCCAGCCCAGCGCTACCGTGACTCTGGCGGCCATTGGCAAACTCGACCGCATCGTTGCCTGCACAAAATACTGCGCTGAGGTGTGCCCTGAAGTTAAGAGCAGCGGCCGCACCATCATCGCCGATTCCTGGACGGCTCAGAGCCAGCAGATCATAGCTGCCCGACCTGATCTCGTAATCGCCTCCGTTCCTTACCAGGAGAAAGCAGTGGTGGAGATCCTAAAAGCTGGCATCCGCTTTCTCGGCTTGGCACCGCGGACTCTGGCGGATATCTACACTGACATCGCCGCTATTGCCGGAGCCGTGGGCGCCAGCGAGAGCGGGCAGTCTGTGATTGCGCAAATGCGACGCGAGATTGATGCCGTCGGGGCGCAGGTCAGGAAGGCCGAGGCCGATCAGGCCCAAGCCGCCGGTAAGAAACGTCCGCGCGTCTTCTGCGAAGAATGGGGCAAGCCTCTGATTGCATCGCAACCGTGGGTCGTAGAACTGATTGCCGCGGCCGGCGGCGAGTTCGTGGGCGATCCTGGGTTACAGCGGTCGCCGGAATCCGTTCTGGCCGACAACCCCGACATTCTGATTGTGGCCTGGTGCGGAGCCGGCGACCGCGTCCCACTGCTCAAAATTGTCCGCGACCGCGGCTGGGAGCGACTGCGCGCGGTTCAAACCGGCCGAGTGTACTGCGTTCGCGACGAACTGTTGAACACGCCGGCGCCCACGCTCGTGCTGGGCCTGAGAGCATTGGCGGCGGCGATTCATCCCGATTATTTTCCCCAACCAGACGGTCTAAAATGTATTCTCCATGTGCGCGGTCAGGTGCAAGTTCCCTGGTTGTGATGACTTCAGGACATCCCATGCCGCCTGATCCCAAGATCGGTGAAGTCCAAAATGAGATCGATCGCTTGAGCCAGGCGTCCGGCTCGGTTGAAGATTTCATGTGGGAAACGGTGAAACTTCTGCACGATCGCATGTTGAAGTACAACTGGGTTGGCTTCTACATGCTGGAGGAGAAACCGGTGAACGCGCAGCCCCGCATGCTGGTGCTGGGGCCATTTCAGGGGGCCATGACACCGCATACCCGCATTCCTTTGAACCAGGGTATTTGCGGGGCAGCCGCCTCCACCGGCAAAACCGTGGTGATAGACGACGTCAGCCTCGACAAGCGTTACCTGGCGTGCTCCACCGACACCAAGTCTGAAATTGTTGTCCCTCTGTTTGTCCGCGGCAAGGTGGTGGGCGAACTGGACATCGACAGCCACTTTCCGGCAGCTTTCGGCGATCAGGACCGGAGGTTGGTCGAGTACTGTGCTTCCCTGGTGGGCCAGCAGCTGGAAAAGTCTCGGGCTTAAGAAAGTTAAAAAATAGCACGCTTGAAAACCGGCTGGAAACAGAAATGAAACCCGGAAAACACCCCGTCCCGACCACCGACACGGCCCGCGCACTGCCCAGGGTTCGTCCTCCCGATCCAATCCTTATCATCTCCGTCCCTGTTTTCGATGAAGAGGTTGCTTGCTGTCTATGAAGCGGGTGGTAGCGGCGCTGATTTTCCGGGACGAGAAGATTCTCGTATGCCAGCGCACCCGCCACCAGACGATGCCGCTGAAATGGGAATTCCCCGGAGGCAAGATCGAACCGGGCGAGCAGCCGCGCGAAGCGCTGCGCCGCGAGTTGGAGGAAGAACTGGGCATCGACGCTACCGTCGGCGAAGAAGTGGCTCGCATACGTCACGATTACAAAAATGGCGCAGCGGTGGAATTACGCTTCTACACCGTGCGCGAATACAAGGGTGAAATCGAGAACAGAATTTTTAAGGACATGCGCTGGGCAAACCGCTCGGAACTTCCGGCCTTTGATTTTCTGGAGGCCGATCTGGGGTTGGTACGAAGTCTGGTCAAAGGAGAAATTCCTTAGAACCGTCCGAGAGCAGCTGCCGACTGCCTCGCAATGGATTCTTTCCGGGGGACTACTGACCTCTTGCGCTCGTCCAGATCATGGCCACGGTCAACACGATTACGGTAGCGCTGGTTCCCCAGGCAATCACGTTGGCCAGGATGGAATTTCGATATTCCCCCATAAGCTCTTCGCGATTGACCAGGATGAGCATGAAGATCAGCACGAAGGGAAGCAGCACGCCATTTACCACCTGCGAGAACAGAATCACCTTCAGCAGGGGCAACCGCGGAACCAGCACGACACCGGCCCCGACGGCGATGAGCAGAGTGTAGAGCCAGTAAAACGCCGGGGCCTCAGAAAATCGCTTATTCACGCCAGACTCAAATCCTAGACCTTCGCAGACGTTGTACGCGGTCGCCAGAGGCAGAATTGCCGCGGAGAGCAAGGAAGCGTTAACCAGGCCCACGGCAAAGAGAATATAGGCAAACTGCCCTGCGAGTGGACGCAAGGCCGCCGCCGCGTCGGCTGCGTCGGAGATGTTGTGGAAGCCCGAAACGTGCAGCGTTCCCGCACAGGCAAGAACGATGAAGAATGCAATTACATCCGTAATAATGCAGCCCAAGATTACGTCCCAACGGCAGAGCGAATATTGCCGTTTAGTGATTCCTTTTTCGACCACCGAGGATTGTAAGTAGAACTGCATCCACGGAGTAATCGTCGTTCCGATGAGCCCCACAACCATAATCAGATATTCGGAACTCCTGCTTATATTGGGCACCAAAGTGTCGTGCATTGCCCGGCGCCAGTCCGGGTGGGCGAGAATCGCCGACACCGGGTACGTAAAATACAGAATGGATAAAACAACCAGGATGCGCTCGACCGGTTTGTAGGAATTCCCCACTACTACGGACCAAACTAAAAATGCGCCGACGGGCACGATGATGTACTTGCTGGCTCCAAATAAACCCATGCCCGAGGCCAGTCCGGCAAATTCCGCGACGATGTTCCCCAAATCAGCCAATCCCAACACCAGCATGGTGAAGAACGTCACCCTGAATCCGAACTCTTCGCGGATCAGGTCTGACAGCCCTTTGCCAGTTACGGCTCCCATGCGAGCCGCCATTTCTTGAACCACGATCAGAGCGATGGTGGTCGGAATCAGCGTCCACAGCAGGGTGTACCCGAACTTTGCCCCGGCCTGAGAATACGTCAGGATCCCACCGGGGTCGTTGTCCACGTTTGCGGTGATGAACCCGGGGCCGAAAACCGCAAAAAATGCCAGCATCCGAAACTTGACGATGTTGCCAAGTTTCTGTCTGCGTGGCTTCTTGGCACGTCCGATCGTGGGCAGCACCGTCATCAATTCAACTTCCTCGGTTCACATTTCTAATTCAACGCAAGCGACTGATCAGGATAAATGTACGGGGCGATTTCTGGATAGATGAAATCGGTTACACGGTAGGGTTTGGCTGCCCAACTGCCCAACCATGAGAGGCGGCTTCGCGGTGGTGTTTCCTGAGTTCGCCCCCCCGGTGGAGACCAGTCCCATTCCTGGCGCCCGCCGCGGTTTGGCGTGATCTTTGATAGATCGGTCTTTGATAGGTCGGTCTTTCTGCGCGGTCAGGAGATCCGGACGACCGTTGCCCTACTCAACTTCTTGCACGGCGCTCAAAGCGAGCGACGAGACCGGACAGGCCTCGTGGGCCGCGAGCAACAATAGAAGCCTGGCGGCATCGCCGCACAGGTCCCCCTATCGAGGAGCGCCGGTTTTGATTGGAGGATGGCTGATTCGCGTGAAAGCGGGAGTGTATCAGGAGGCCTTACAACTTGGCCCGCAACAGACTGATGATGTCGTCGGATGTGATCACGCCGGTCAATCTCTTATTGTCATCCACGACCGGCAGAGTCAGCAGATTGTACTTGTCAAATAACTCCGCAACCTCTTTTTCCTTCGCCCCGGAGTGGGTCGAGATCAACGGCTCCTGGGTCAACGACAGCATCGGAGCGTCCGGAGTAGCCAGCACCAGCTTGGCCAGCGGCACTGCTCCGGCCAGAGTGCCTTGTGAATCCACCAGGTAAATCGTACTCACCGTTTCAACCCCGCCTTCGAATCGCCGCAAGGCCTCCACCGCATCGTGCACCGTAGCTCCCACGTTAACGGCCAGGTACTCCGTATTCATTCGGCCGGCTGCAGTGTTCTCTTTGAACTCGAGGAGTTCGACCATCTCCTTCCGTTCCTGGGGTTGCATTTCCAGCAGAATTTCCGACGTGCGTTCTTCGGGCAGATCGGCCAGCAGGTCGGCGGCCGCGTCCGGTTCCATCTCCTCCACAATTTCCGCGGCGCGCTCGGAGCTGAGGGACTCGACAATCGCCTTCTGTACCTTGGGCTCGACTTCTTCCAGGGCTTCAGCCGCGACGTCTTCGTCGAGGGTCTTGAACACGGCCTCCCGATCGTCGGGAGCCAGTTCCTCCACGATATCGGCAATGTCTGCGGGATGAAGCTTGGCCAAACGTTCGTGAGAAATCTTGAGCTTCACCCGCCGCGCCGGATCGGTTTCGATGAGGTCAACAAAATCCCAAGGAATAGTCCGCGGTGGGATTTGCCGCAACAGCGCCCGCAATGCCGGCAGAGGAACTACTCCCTTCAGTAAGCGCCGGATCGCGCCTCGCGGGCCCACATCCACCGAGCCCACTTTCAGCACCGGCCGGTTCCCTACCATTTCCTGAAGCAGATCCAGATCGTTTACCCGGACCACTTTCCGTCCAAAAACGTCGATCACCTGCTGGTCAAGTAGATCGCGTGCCAGCAGAAGCATTCCCTCCGAGCCATCGCCGGGGGCCCATCCTGCCGGAGTTGCGTCGGTGCGAATGCCACCGTTAATCGAGGTGACTGAGCCGAAAGGCAGCATGCGGGTTCCGGATCCTGTCCTGACGATCAGCGTCGTGACGCGTGCCCGGTCGTCCTGAGGAATAAGCGCCACTTCGCGCACCCGTCCGCAGCGGCTCCCGGCGCTGTCAAACACGGGTGCGCCCAGCAGTTCGGTAAGCGCAAACGTCGGCATAGTCCCGAGAATACTCAACTGAGCGGCAAGAATCCAGGCGCGCCTTCGCGTTTGCCGCAGGCTCTATGCGCCGACCATGGGGCGCTGCGGCAGACATATCGACAAGATATCGACTCCCGCGTTGACATTTGCACAGCGGAAGGGCAAACTACCGCATTCGCTGGGGGGCGGGGTTTCCTGGCCACGGCCAGGTGGTTCCGTCGGTCGGAACGCAGGACAGGGGAGTTTCCGAGTTTCAAGTCTTTAAGATCTTTAAGTTCGAAATCGGGCTCAGTACTCGTCAACTTTTTGCCATGACCGAACAGCGGGTCTCCTACACGTTGGATTCGACGCTGGAGACCGTGGACAGCGCCGAGCAGGCAGCGAGCCGCTTTGCAACCGAGGCGGGCTTCGATGATGACGAGGTCATGCGGATCGCCATGGCCGTGCGCGAAGCTGCGGTCAATGCCGTCCTCCATGGCAATGCCTATGATCCCGGCAAAAAAGTCAGTCTCGATTTTGAGCGAACCGGCGGAGACCTGGTCATCACCATCCGGGACCAGGGCCAGGGACTGGACCCGGAAAAGATTCCCGATCCTCTGGCGGCGGAAAATCTCTTAAAGACGTCAGGCCGCGGCATTTTTCTTATTCGCTCGTTTATGGACGAGGTGCACATCAGCCCGTCCCAGACGGGTACCGAAATTAAACTCATCAAGCACGTTCCCGGACCATCCGGGCACGTTAAGGAGGCTTCCCAGTGAGCATGAAGACCAGTACACGTCAGGTTAACGGCGTCACCATCGTGGATTGCAGCGGCCGCATCACCCTTGGCGAAGGCAGTGTCATCCTCAGGGATGTCGTTCGCGACCTGCTCTCCAAAGGGCAGAAAAAAGTTCTGCTGAACCTCGGAGATGTGAACTATATCGATAGTTCGGGCATTGGCGAGCTGGTTAGTGCCTTCACCACGGTGCGCAATCAGGGGGGGGAGCTCAAGTTGTTGAACCTGACCAAGAAAGTTCACGACCTGCTGCAGATCACCAAGCTCTACACCGTCTTCGACGTAAAAGACGATGAAGCCACCGCGGTCAAGTCGTTCAGTTAAGCTTCCCTTCTAGTTGATCTTCTCATCGTGACCAGGGCCGGCAGGACACCGGCCCGGCTGTTTCTATTTCCGGATATCGGCTTCTTTGACCAACCTCACTGCCTGACACTTCCCTGCCTGGGGTCCCGCGGATCAGAAAGGCGCCTGAGGCTTACGCCGCGGCTTGATCGCTGCCCCTTGAAGAAGGCGAGCAGATCGGCGTTGACCTGGTCCTTTGTGAGTCGAGCACATACCGTGCGGCAAGCCCGGATAGACCTTTCAGGGTTGCTCCCTTAACAATCTTGGATGAAAGAAGGCCTGCAGCGGCGATCGGCACGAGCTAGCTTTATGGTGAAGCCGTACCGGTGAGGCCGCTGAATCTTTTCGCTGACACAATCGCAAGCACGACGAAAAGCACCAAAACTGCGATTTGGGCAATCAAAAATGGCGGCTCGGACTGGGTCGGAGCCATCGCCTTCAGAGCTGGCACCTTCTGGAAAGCCTGCACCACGGCCACAAAGACATTGAGATAGAGGGCAATGACCGCGCCGATCACGTAGATACGGCGCCAGCCTCCGGAGAGATGAAAGGCGTAGCGTGCCAGAATCGTAACCGCCAGCACGATCAACGATATGATGCCGACCTTGTGGGACGGCAACAGGTGCTCAAACGGAAAGCCAAACCCAGTCACGCTGGTCGCCACCGTGGTCGCGAGAAAAACTGTCGTCCAGCGGTCAAGCCTTTTTCCTCCGACCAGACCGAACACGACGATCAATCCCGAGCCGATTCCCACCAGACTTATCAACACGTGTACGAGAGTAAATGTCTCTGTTGTCATGCCGAAAATCATGATGCGCGTCCTTTCGACTGAGTAGGATGCTACGATGCTGCAGCGAAAATTTCCACCCTATCCCGAAATCACAAATGTCGATCGCCATACAGGGCAAACCAGCCCGTGCCACCTGCGGAACGAAATCGCTGAGACGAAATATCCGGATTCGTCGGCATCCCTTGTCTCGTAACTCAGTTGCCCGCTCCACCCGCCGAGGCGGCTCGCAATAACCGCGCAACATTGTCCTCTAGAACGATGAATCGCCGATACTCATTGCCGTTCGTCGTTCCCATCGAAATTACGTCGTTTTTGTACCGCATCGGACTGGCGATGGGCGTTCTCAAGCCGACGTGGATCTCCCGGACACCTGTTTTCTCAACAAGAGCCTGGACGTTCTGAACCTCGATTCCGCCACAGGCCATGACGATGGCACGTCCAGCCGCAACCGCAACGAGATTTCGCAGGGTTGCGGCTCCTTCAAGGGCAGTTTGCACACCTCCAGAGGTAAGAATCCGGTCGGCACCAGCTTCGACGACATCTCCAACGACTGGTAAAGATCGGCAGACATGTCGAATGCTCGATGATAAGTGGTCTTAAGCGGTCTGGCGAGATCGACCAGTTGACGCGTTTTTTGAATTTCTACTCTTCCATCTGCATCGAGAATGCCCAAAACCACACCATCCGCCCCCAGTTGTTTGGCCATGACGACGTCACGCCGCATCGCGCTGAACTCGTCGGAGGTGTAGCAGAAATCGCCTGCACGCGGGCGAATCATTACATGTAGACCAATCGAGATCTTCTGGCGGGCGGTCGCGATCAGGCCGGCACTAGGTGTGATTCCTGCCTCCGTCAGGCTGCCACACAATTCCACGCGCTTCGCCCCACCGCGCTCGGCTGCGACCGCCGAGTCCAGCGCGTCGACACATACTTCGATACTGAGTTCGTCGTTCATGGGGTTCAAGCCACCGGCTCGAATCGGAGCATTTTACCGCCAGTCGAGCCTCGCTCGATTTGGTCGGAGGCAGGTTCTAATTCGACCAGCACGACCAATCAATCTTGCTACACCATGCCCTTGCGCAACTCCTCCAGGGCATAAAACGTGCCTCGCCACAGGACTCCCCCGCGCCACAGAGTTAGGAATGTCGACCGCAGCATGGTGTAAACAAACAATGCCGTGCTCACCGGATGCAGAACGAAGTAGTAAGGCGGAATATCCGACTGCGTCGACATCCCAACGTAGATGGAAAACATCGAAAACAGAGCGACTGCGTACCCCAGCCGCGCCCATCCGTGCGCCAGCCAAACTCCGGCAAACGGCATCAAGTTCAGAAACGCAAGCGCGCAGCAAGAGGCGAGGGCCCGCGGCCATTGGAATGACATGATGGCAAAGAAATTCTTAGTGAGATTGTCCACCACACCCATCGCTCCTTTGGCCCAACGAAGGGAGATCAGGTCCGCGCCAAAAACGTTGCGTTGGGCATAGCCAGCATTCTTCACCACTTTGCCCAGCTTCATGTCGTCGAGTACATCGAAGCGCAGCGCCTGATAAGTTCCAACCGCTTCGTATACCCGCCGGCGGATCATGTTAAAGGCGCCGACCCCAATGTGGTCTCTGGTTTTCGGATCGGCAACCTTCCAGGGACGATGCCCAAAAACGAATAGAGTCTGAAAAAAAGCAATCATCATTTTTTCGCCCGGGCGTTTCATAATCATGCGTGGAAACAGAACCAGGTGGTCGGCCGTTTCACATTCGGCGTAAGCCAAGGCGCGCCGGAGGGCATCGGGCTTGAACAAAACATCAGCATCGGTGAATAACAACCATTCTCCACTAGCCTGATTGCCGGCCTTCCACATGGCGTGCGGCTTGCCCATCCAGCCCGCTGGCAGGACAGCGATTCGGATTACCTTGAGCCTGCCGGGAGCCGCCACGGCAATTCTCTCCATGATCTCGCCGGTTCGATCCGTGGATCGATCGTCGAGCGCAATGATTTCATAGTTGTCGTACTCAAGAGTGAG
>Ga0193733_1000257_pt1 | contig 18957 bp, 20 predicted proteins | sample U1s2metaG_FD_145076 | JGI IMG/M metagenome (GOLD analysis project Ga0193733, IMG submission 145076) | Soil microbial communities from a riparian zone of the East river system, Colorado, United States - U1s2 | ecosystem: Environmental > Terrestrial > Soil > Riparian zone | place: USA: East River...
TTCGCTGCGAACAACGGGCGTCGTGGGCAGGCCCCAACCGGGACGCGCGCGAAACAGGAGAAAGAGCGCGATCCCGGCCGTCACCAGGCTCCAGGCGATGCCGTTGACGAACGCCGCGCGGTAGGACCCGGTCATGTCGAAAATCCAGCCGGGCATCCACCCGCCGAGCGCCATGCCGACGAGCGTCGCCATGATCACCGTGCCGGTACGCGAGCCCGCTTCGCGCGGTGAGAAGTGCTCGCGCACGATAAGGGGGTAGGAAGGCACGATACCTCCCTGAAAGAGGCCGAAGAGCGCCGAGACTACGTAGAGCGCGACCAGACCGTCGAAGGGCAGGAACAGCGCGAGCGCGGTTGCCTGGAGAGCGGCGCCCAGCAGCAGCGTGCGCAATCCCCCGATTCGGTCGGCGATCCAGCCCGAGGCGAGGCGGCTGACAATGCCGAACCCCATCATCAGCGCGAGCATCTCGGCGCCACGCGCGGCGGGAAAGCCCAGATCCGCGCAGTACGCGACCATGTGCACCTGCGGCATGGACATCGCGACGCAGCACGCGACCCCTGACACGCACAGCAACCCCTGCAGCCGGTTGGGGGAGAACCCGAGCGGCCGCTCGAGGTTCGACGACGCTCCCCGCGCGCCCGCACCCGCCGGCGCGAGCCCGGAGATCGCGGGCGGTTTCCGGCGGAGGGCGAGCGCAAACAACGGCATCGCGAGCAAACAGATCAGGCCGGTCCCCATGTAGGTCGCGCGCCAGCCGGCGGTGTCGATGAATTGCTGCATGAGGGGCGGCCACACCGTGCCCGCGAGGTAGTTGCCGCTCATCACGATCGCCACCGCGACGCCGCGCCGGCGCGTGAACCACAGGGTGATGTCCGCGACCAGCGGAACAAACGTGCCTGAAGTTCCGACCCCGATCAGCAACCCGTGGATCGCGGTGAACTGAAAGAGGTTCTGCACGAAACTCGCGGCGATGAAACCAAGGCCAAGGCACACTGATCCGATCATCACCGGGACGATTACGCCGAAGCGGTCGGAGAGTTTCCCCATGAGGATGCCGCCGAAGCCGAAGCCGATCATGGTGAGCGTGAAGGGAAGCGAGGCATCACCTCGCGCGATCCCGAACTCGGCCTGGAGCGGCGGCAGGACGACCGCCATCGAGTACATTCCCGCGCCGCCGATCGTCATCAAGGCGAGCGCGACCCAAAGGCGCGTCCAGGCGTACGGGGAATCGGCGCCTTGCGATGTCGGGAGGGTTCTCATGTCGGGCGGGCTCTGCGCAGCGTGAACGCGAGCAGTGCTGCGGTCACCGCGAGGAGCACCAGAGCGGAAAGGGCGAGCGACCAGTGGATGCCGATGAGCCCGCCCACGACGCCGATCGTGATGCCGGAGAAGGCGCGCATGCCGAGGGCGGACAGGATATAGAGGCCGATCACGCGGCCGCGAATCGGCGCCGGCGCGTGCAGCTGCACCAGCGTTTGCGCCATGGCGTTGAACGAAAGCTCGAGGAAGCCCACGGCGAACAGGATCGCGAGCGCGAGCGCGTAGGACTTCGAGGCGGCGAAGCCGCCGATGGCGCAGCACCACAGCATCGCGAGCAGCAGGGCCGTGCGCGGCTTGGCCTGCAGGAGACCGCGGCTCTCGAGCAGGAATCCCGCGAACAGGGCCCCCGCCGCGTCGGCGGCGAGCAGCATGCTGTAGGACAGGTCGGGATCGCCGTGGCCGAGGTCGTGCGCGAACTCCGGCATCTGCGGCTGATAGCCGTTTCCGACGAAGAACGACGCGACCCCCGCGAGCAGGATCATCGAGACGATGGTGCGGTTTCCGGAAATGTCGCGGATCGTGGAAAAGATGTCGCTGAACCCCTTCACCGCGCGCACCGGCGCCGGCGCGCCTTTCCTGAAGCGCGGCCCGTAGGGCGCCTTCCACAGCCACCACACGAGCGGGAGATAGATCAGCGCGTTCAGCAGCAGCCCGTGCGCCGGCCCGAAGGCGAGCAGGAAAACCCCGCCCACCGCCGGCCCGAACAGCAGCCCGAGGTAGCGCGCCGTTGCGGACAGGCGCACCGCGCTCTGGAGATTCGCCGTGCCGACGATATCGTGGATCAGGAGCTGCGCGGAAGGGTGCCAGAACACGCCCGCGAACCCGTGTATCACGAGGAGCGCCGCGGCGTGCCACATCTCCAGCGTGTCGGTGAGGAACAGCACGCCCCAGCCGAGCGAGGCGGCCATGAACAAGGCCATGCCGATCTGGATGATGCGCCGCGGGTCGAAGCGGTCGGCGAGCGCGCCCGACAGCACCGAGAAGAAAAGAAACGGCAGCCAGTGCGAGAGCATCGCGAATCCGCCCAGCGCCGGCGAGTGGAATTTCTGGAAAATGATCCAGTAGCTGATCACGTGCTCGACGGAATCGGCCATCATCGCGAGCGCCGAGCCCAGGAAATACGCGCGGTAGCCGGGGTGACGGAGCGCGGCGAAGGATTGCGGCGGGGCGGCGGGCGGCCGGCCGCCGTGATTCGGGTCGGTCAATTCAGACTTTCAAGGGTGCCGCAAGCGGCTACAGCTCGACGCCGATTCTCCGGTCGAGCGAGTAGGGCCCGCCGCCGCGCCAGAGAATCGCGAGCGCGACCAGGCCCCACAGCAAGGTGAACTCGTAACCGCGGTTGAGCCAAGAGAATCCGTTGGGCAGATAGTGGACGAAGGTGATCACCGCCATCTCGATCGCGACCGCGGCCGCAAAGAAGCGCGTGAACAATCCGGCGGCGATGGCGATTCCGCCGAAGAACTCGACGAAAATGAGGAGGTAGACGAGAGCGACGGGGTGCTCGTAGCCCACTTTTGCGAATGTCGGTGCCATCGCCTCCACGCCGCGGGCGATCTTGCCCCAGCCGTGCACGGCGAGAATCAGGCCGCATGCGCAACGGATGAGCAGCCACGACAGCGGCTCGAGAGATACGTAGAGGGGTCTGAGAATCGGGAACAGCAGTCTGGGCGGGTGAGCCTCGTTCATGGCTTCTCCTTGTTGGGAACCTCGGGCAGGCCGATTTAGGTTAACGGACGCGGACGCGGCGTGCAAGCCGTCGATCCGGCCGGAGATTGTCTCTCGCTCGGCGCCCGCGGCAAGGCAGAATAGAGGACCATGGCGAGCACTTCCTCCGCGATCGCGATCCCCGAGTCCGAGATCGAGCTCAGCGCGATCCGTGCGCAAGGCGCCGGCGGCCAGAACGTCAACAAGGTGTCCTCGGCGGTGCATCTGCGCTTCGACATCCGCGCCTCTTCGCTTCCCGAGCACATCAAGTCGCGCCTTCTGGCCTCACGCGATCAGCGCATCACGCGCGAGGGAGTGCTCGTCATCAAGTCGCAGCAGCACCGCAGCCTCGAGCGAAACCGCGAAGAGGCGCTCGCCCGGCTGCGCGAGCTCGTCGCGCGCGCGGCAGCCGTTCCGCGGCAGCGCCGCCCGACCCGACCGACCCGAAGCTCGCAGAAGAAGCGCCTCGAAGGGAAGACGCGGCGCGGGGAAGTCAAGAAACTGCGGGGCAGGGTCCGTTCCGCCGCGGATTGACGGTCCGACTAGGCGGTCACCTGCTCCAGCCTCTGCTGCTGCTCCAGCCATTCGGCTTCGAGCTGGGCCAGCTCCCGCGCGACGAAGGCCTGGTCGACAATCAGCGTCTTCAGGGCGTCCTTTTGCTCCTCGCCGTAGATTGCCGGGTCGGCGAGCCGCGCGTCGATCGCGGATTTCTGCGCGTTCAGTTTCGCCATCAGCTCCTCCAGCCGCTTGATGCGAGACTCGATCGGCTTTCTCGCGGCGGACTGGCGCTGGCGCTCCTCCGCCTCCCTGCGCTTTTGCTCGCGGCGGGCCGGAGCCGGCGGCGCTGCGACGGCGGGTTTCTTCGCTTCGGGCAAAGACACGGCTTCTTCCGTGGGTGCCAGCTTGGTCTTGAACAGCCAGTCGCGGTAGTCCTCAAGGTCGCCGTCGAAAGGCGCGAGCCGCCCGTCGGCGATGATGAGGAACTGGTCGGTGGTGGCGCGCAAGAGGTGCCGGTCGTGCGAGACGAGCACGAGCGTGCCTTCGAACTGGGCGAGCGCCACCGTCAGCGCCTCGCGCGTTTCCAGGTCGAGGTGGTTGGTCGGCTCGTCCAGGAGCAGCAGGTTGGGGCGCTGCCACACGATGAGGGCGAGGGCGAGCCGCGCCTTCTCGCCGCCGGAGAAAGTCGCGATCGACGTCGTCGCCATATCGCCGGGGAAATTGAAGCCACCGAGATAGTTGCGCAAATCCTGCTCGCGCGTGTTCCGTGCGATGCGCGCGAGGTGCCACAGCGGCGATTCGTCGTGACGCAGCATCTCGATCTGGTGCTGCGCGAAATAGCCGACCGCGAGCCCCTTGTTGAAGATCGCCTTGCCTGCGAGCGGCGCGAGCTCCCCGGCGATGGTCTTGATGAGAGTCGATTTCCCCGCGCCGTTGATGCCGAGCAGGCCGTAGCGCTGGCCGCTCTGCAGCGAGAAACTGATATTGCGCACGACGGTCTTGTCCGGCGCGCCTTCCATTTTGTAGCCGGCATCCGCGTCCTCCAGCACCAGCAGGGGATCGGGCGCCTTCAGCGGCTCGCGGAACTCGAACGAGAAGGGCGCGGAGACGTGCAAGGGAGCCAGCTCCTCCATCCTCGCCAGCATCTTCATGCGGCTTTGCGCCTGCTTTGCCTTGGTGGCCTTCGCCCTGAAGCGGTTGATGAAGGATTCCAGGTGCTCGCGCTCGCGCTGCTGCTTTTCGTACTGCGCCGCAGCGAGAACCACCGCGGCGGCGCGCTGGCGCTCGAAGCTCGAGTAGTTGCCCGAGTAACGCCTGAGCTTCTTCGCGTCGATATGCGCGACCACGTCCACCACGCCGTCCAGGAAATCGCGGTCGTGCGAAACGATGAGCAAGGTGCCTGAGTAGCGTTTGAGCCACTCCTCGAGCCAGAGGATGGCGTCGAGGTCGAGGTGGTTGGTCGGCTCATCCAGCAGCAGGAGGTCCGAGGGACACATCAGCGCTTGCGCGAGATTCAGCCGCATGCGCCAGCCGCCGGAGAAGCTCGCCACGGGTTCGCCCATCTGCTCGTGCGAAAAACCCAGGCCGTGCAGGAGCTGCTCCGCGCGCGAGCGCACCGTGTACGCATCGGCGTCGTCCATCGCGGCGTGGAGCTCGCCGATCCGGTGGCCGTCATCAGCGGCTTCGGCCGCGGCGAGCTCGGTTTCGAGCTTGCGCAGCGTCGTATCGCCGTCGATCGCGTATTCGAGCGCGGGGCGCTCCAGCGCCGGCGTCTCCTGCGCGACGTAGGCGACGCGCCACCGCGCCGGGTAATCGACCTCGCCCTTGTCCGCGTGCAGCTCGCCGCGCAGGAGCGCGAACAGGCTCGATTTTCCGGAGCCGTTCGCGCCGATCAGGCCGATCTTGTCGCCGGGATTGAGCGCGACGTCGGCGCCTTCGAGCAGCGTTTTGGCGCCGCGGCGGAGCGTGACTCGGGAGAGGCGGATCATGTCGGTTCGATTCGCAAGGCGCGCATTGTACGCGGAACGGTTGGCATTGAGCCCGGTATCCGGCATCGGTCTTGCTGATAGAGGAGAGAGACCGGTTCGCAAGGGTCGGGGAGGGCGCAAACGGCGACGACTCGTCGCCGCCGACGCTCTTTCGACGCTTGCGGCAGGGTCCTGCGCGTGATTATTTAACGGCTGCGCGCCAGCTGAACACAGGGAGACTGCCATGGCGGGGAAGAAGATTCTGATCGTCGACGATTCGGCCACCGACCGCTATTTCTTCATGGAAGCGCTTTCCAAGCAGGGCTACGAGTGCATCATCGCCCAGAACGGGGACGAGGCCATCCAGAAATCCAAGAGCGAGATGCCCGACGTGATCCTGATGGACATCGTCATGCCGGGCATCGACGGCTACAAGGCGACGCGGACCATCTCGCGCGACGAGGCGACCAAGCACATTCCGGTCATCATCTGCACGAGCAAGAACCAGGAAACCGACCGCGTCTGGGGCATGCGCCAGGGCGCGAAGGACTTTCTGGTGAAGCCGGTCAGGGCGAGGGATTTGATCAAGAAGGTTGCGGCTACAGCGGCGGCCTGAGCTCCGCCGCGTTCGAGAGGGCGGCGCCCGGGACGAGGCGCCGCGTCTTCAAAATCGCTCCCCCTCCGCGCGCCGGGCGGGTCCGGCGGGAACTCTCCGGTTCTGCGAGGCTATAATGGGTCCCTCCTCGGGAGCCGCGGACCCATGAAGCTCGCTCGCCTGATCTGCGTCATTCCGTGCGCGCTCGCCGTTTTCGGCTGCGCCTCCATGTGGCCGGCCTCATATCGCGTCGATGCGCACGTCCCATCCACTTCCGCTACGGTCGTCTGGGGTCATCTGCCCGCCGGCCGCGCGCCGGTGCTCACCATCCGTTCCGGACAGACGGTGCGCATCGACACGGTCTCGCACCAGGGCCTGCTGAGCGGCATGGACCCGGTCAAGTTCTTCGGCGCGGCGGGAATCGCTCCGAACGAAGTCCTGCCGGATGCGAGCGAGATCTACGCCAAGGCGCCGCGCCCGAAAGACGCGGGCGCGCATGTGCTCACCGGGCCGATCTTCGTGGAAGGTGCGGAACCCGGCGACATGCTCGAAGTGCGAATGCTCGATTTCCAGTTCCGCGTGCCCTACGGCGTAAACAACAGCAACAAGGGCACGGGCGTGCTGCCCGACGTGCACGAGAAGCCGTATCCGAAAGTGATCCGCTTCGACCTCGCGCGCCGGGTCGCGCTCTTCGCGCCCGGCATCGAGGTGCCGCTGGTTCCCTTCATGGGCATCATGGCGGTCATGCCGCCCGACCCGCTCGCCAACACCCGGCCGCCGGGCATCTACGGCGGCAACATGGATTTCAACCGCCTCACCGTCGGCGCGCGTCTTTACCTGCCCGTGCATCAGCGTGGCGCGCTCTTCTACACGGGCGACTCGCACGCGGTGCAGGGCGACGGCGAGATCAACGGGACGGCGATCGAGGCCTCGCTCGCGCCGGTCCTGCAATTCATCGTGCACAAGGGCGCGGGCAGCGCGATGAAATGGCCGCGCGCGGAGGACGCCGACAATTACTACGTGATGGGGATGGACGCGGACCTCGACGTGGCGCTGAAGCAGGCAGCGGTGGAGACGATCGCCTTCCTACAGCGCGAAAAAGGTTTGTCACCCGCGGATGCCTATTCGCTCGCGAGCATCGCCGTCAACTACACGGTCGCCGAAGCGGTCGACCAGGTACAAATGGTCTACGGCGCGATCCCCAAGAAAATCTTCGTCAAGTAGAACCGCTGCGACGACCAGAAGGAAAACTTCGATGCAACGATCCGAGCCGTTTACGCTCGCCGTCCCGGTCAATCACACCGATCACATCCTCGGACCGATCTCGGCGAAAGTGACCGTCGTCGAATACGGGGATTTCGAGTGCCCGTCGTGCGGCCAGGCTTATCCCGCCGTGAAAATGCTGCTCAAGCACTTCGGGGACCGGATGCGCTTCGTGTACCGGCATTTCCCGCTCGTGGAAGTGCATCCTCACGCCGAGCTAGCGGCCGAGGCCGCCGAGGCGGCGGGCGCGCAGCACAAATTCTGGCAGATGCACGACCTGCTCTTCGAGAACCAGCTTCACCTGAAGGCCAACAATCTGAGGCAGTACGCGCTGCGGGCGGAGTTGGACCTGGATCGATACGACTACGAGATGAAGGAGCACCTTTACCTACAGCGGGTGCACGAGCACATCGACGGCGGCGTGAAGAGCGGGGTGCGCTCCACGCCCGCGTTTTTCGTCAACGGTGCCGTGGAGGACGTGTCCTTCGGATTGGAACGCCTGGAGAAGGCGGTCGAAGCCGCGCTCGGGAAGTGAGCTGCAGCTCGGGGACTACAACGTCGCCCCGGGTTGCCCAAGCGCCTTCTCGGCGAGCTGGCGGACGATCCAGTCGTAGGCGTCGTCCACCGAGTCGGTGCGGTGCATGAGCTCGATGTCGCCGGGGTCGATGGTACCGTGGCGCGCGAGCGCGTCGAAGTCGATGACCTCATGCCAGTATTCGGTGCCGAAGAGGACGATCGGCATGGGCTTTTTCATCTTGCGCGTCTGCACGAGCGTCAGCAGCTCGAACAGCTCGTCGAGCGTTCCGTAGCCGCCCGGAAACACGATCACCGCCTTCGCGAGGTAGGCGAACCAGAATTTGCGCATGAAGAAGTAGTGGAAGTGGAAGGAGAGCTCGCGCGTGACGTAGGGGTTGTCGAACTCTTCCGCCGGGATGGAGATGGTAAGGCCGACGTTCAGGCCCTTCGCCTCTGCCGCGCCGCGGTTCGCCGCCTCCATGATTCCGGGGCCGCCGCCCGTGCACACCACGAAGCGGCGCTCCTCGCGGTCGAGCTCCTTGGACCATGTGGTAAGGCGGTAGGCGAGTTCTCGGGCGGCTTCGTAGTACGCGGACATCTTGAGCGCCATCTGCGCCCGCTCCCGGTCCCTGTCGCTCTTCGCCTTGCGCACCAACTCCTCGGCGTCCTCGCGCGACTTGATGCGCGCCGAGCCCATGAACACGATGGTGTCGTCGACCTTGTGGTGGTCGAAGCGGCTCTTGGGTTCGAGATACTCCGACAGGATGCGCAGGGCGCGGGCGTCCTTGCTTTCGAGGAAGCCCGGATTCTGGTAGGCCTTGGTGGGAGCGCGTTTGCGTTCGGTCATGTGGCGGATTCAGGACGGTTCCCGAGGATTACCGTTGCACCGGACTCGAGGGATCTGATTGTAGCTTCGAACGCGGCCACGGTCGCCAGCATTTGCGCCGCGGAAATCGGGAACGCGGCCCGTGCTTCGATAGCGTTGGCGAACATTTCCAGTTCCGTGCGAAGCGAGTCGACGGGTTCGAGGCTGAGCCGCTGCGGCGCCGTGCCGTGCAGCATGAGTTCGTTTTCGCCGAGGGCCTCTGCCGAGCCGTGCGCGCCGAAGACGTGGACTCTCCAGTATTGCGGCGTCGCCCGCACGGTGCCGAGGAGGCCGCTTGCGCCGTTCGCGAACTCGTAGATCGCGGAGACGGTGTCGAGCGGCGCGGGCGCGGGCTTGCGCTCGAGCAGCTGCGCGTGCACGCGCAGCACCGGCCCTGCCAGGTGGATGAATGCGTCGAGGACGTGCAGGCCCGCTCCGGTCATGCCGCCGCCCGGGGATTCCTCGGGAGAAAGCCGCCAGCCGCCGGAAACCTTGTTCGAGTGTTCGTTGCTGAAGTGGCCTTCGAGGTGCAGGATCTGCCCGAGCTCGCCGCCCTCGACGGTGCGCCTGAGTGCCTGCATCGAGGGCCACAAGCGCCGGTTGTGCCCGGCTCCGAGCACCACGCCGGCGCGCGCGCACGCGCCTATCATGATCTGCGCGTCGGCCATAGTCAGCGCGAGCGGCTTTTCGCAGAAGACATGCTTGCCCGCGAGTGCGCACGCGACGACCTGCTCGCGGTGCAGCGAATGCGGCGTGACGAGGACGAGCGCCTGCACGGCGGGATCGGCGAGCGCTTCGGCGAGATCGGACGAGGGCTTGAAGCCGTGCCGCGCGGCAAGATCGCGCGCGACATCGGGCGCCGTGTCCACGCCGCGCACGAAGCGGATTCGCCTGCTCTTGCCTTGCACCGATTCGAGAAAACCTTTTCCCCAACGGCCGAGGCCCACGATGGCGGCGTCGATCATGCGCGTCCGAACGCGTCGCTGAACGCCGATGGCGCGCCGGACGGGATGTCCGCGCGCCTCACTCCGGCTGGATGCCGGCTTCCTTCGCTTCCCGCGACCATTTGGCGATTTCGCTTTTGATATAGTCCGCAAACTGGTCCGGGCTCATAGGCGCAACATCGAGTCCCATGATCCCGAGGCGCGTCTTGATCTCAGGCTGGGTGATGCTCCTGTTGACGGCGTCGTGGAGCCTGTTGACGATGTTGCGCGGCGTGCCGGCGGGCGCCACCAAGCCGTACCACAGGATCGTCTCGAAGCCGGGCAGCTCCTCGGCGATCGCCGGAATATCGGGCGCGAGCGGGGTGCGTACGAGCGAGGTCACGCCGAGGCTTTTCATCTTGCCGCCTTTGATCTGCGCGAGGCCGACCGCGAAGTCCGCGAAGGTGAACGAGACCTGGCCCGACAGCGTGTCGGCGACGGCGAGCGGCACGCCCTTGTAAGGCACGTCCACGGTGGAGAACTTTCCGAGGGACTTGAGCTTGGCGATCGACACTTGCGTGCCGGCGGACCCGTAGCCCGCAGTCAGCCCGCCGGGCGTGCTCCGCGCGTGGGCGACGAATTCGCGAAGGTTCCGCGCCGGAAAATCCGAGCGCACCATCAGCATCATCGAGGTCGTGATCAGGCGGATGATCGGAGCGAAGTCCCTCGCCGGATCGTACTGGAGGTTCTTGAACAGCGCGACGTTGGCCGCCTGCGTGGTGTTGGTGGTGATGAGGATCGTGTAGCCGTCGGGCGCGCTGCGCGCCACTTCGGCGGCGCCTAGGGCGCCGAGCGCGCCCGAGCGGTTCTCGACGACGAAAGGCTGCCCTAGGGACTCGTGCAGCTGCTGACTCAGGATGCGGGCGACCTGGTCGGGCCCGGCGCCGGCAGGGAAGGGCACGACGAGCTTCACCGGATGGCGGGGGTAATCCTGCGCGGATACCGCCGCGGCGCCTGCAAGAGCGATCGCGCAGATGAGCTTCAGCATGCTGCCTCCGGGAAAACTCGCGAAGGCAGTGTATCCGGACGCTTCGGGATTTCGCAAGTGGCGCCTCGTACAATGAAGCCGTTCAAATCACGATCGGGAGACGAGCGTATATTCCGTTTCTGCTTCTCACCCGATCGGAAGAAAGGTCGCCATGCTCCGCTGCCGCTTCAGCTTCTTTGCATTGCTGCTGGTCCCGCTCTGCGCTCTTGCTCAACCGAAAGCACCCTACTATCCCGACGCGGTCTGGCAGCGCAAGACGCCCGCGGAAGCGGGCGTCAACGCGCAAGGGCTCAAGGACGCGGTCGATTACGCGGTCGCGAACGAAACGCGCAATCCGCGCGATCTCGCGCTGAACCACTACCAGACGTTCGGGCGCGAGCCGTTCGGCTACGCGATCGGCCCGATCAAGGACCGCGGCGACCTGACGGGCGTGGTCGTCCACAAGGGCTACATCGTCGCCGAATGGGGCGAGCCCCTGCGCGTGGACATGACTCACAGCGTGACGAAAAGCCTGCTCTCGAGCGTTGTCGGCGTCGCCTACGACAGGGGCCTGATCAAGAGCATCGACGATCCGGTGAGGGATTACGTCGCGCCGATCCAGCTTCACGACCCGGCTCCCGCCGGCAACAAGTCCGACCGCCTCGGGCGTTCCGATTTCGTGCTCCTGTTCGACACCCCGCACAACCGCACCATCACCTGGAATCATCTGCTGCGGCAGACGAGCGATTGGGAAGGCACGTTGTGGGGCAAGCCCGACTGGGCGGATCGTCCGAGCGACAAGCCCGCCGAATGGCTGACGCGGCCGCGCAACAAGGCGGGAACGGTCTACAAGTACAACGACGTTCGCGTCAACGTGCTCGCGCTCGCGGCGCTCAACATCTGGCGGCGTCCGCTCCCTCAGGTGCTGAAGGAAGTCATCATGGATCCGATCGGCGCCTCGAACACCTGGCGCTGGTTCGGCTACGAGAATTCGTGGATCGTGCTCGACGGCGGCGCCGTGCAGTCGGTGACCGGAGGCGGTCACTGGGGCGGCGGCATGTTCATCAACGCCTACGACATGGCCCGGTTCGGCTATCTCACCCTGCGCCGCGGCAAGTGGAAGGACCGCCAGCTGCTCTCGAGCCAGTGGGTCGAGTGGGCGCTCACGCCGACGTCGGCCGAGCCGGGCTACGGCTTCATGAACTGGTACAACAACAGGGACAAGAAGCTCTTTCCGAGCGCGCCGGCGAGTGCTTTCGCGCACATCGGGAACGGCACCAACATCGTGTACGTCGATCCGGACCACGACATCGTGGCGGTCGTGCGCTGGATCGAGCGCAGGGCGATCGACGAATTCGTGAAACGGCTGCTGGCGGCCGTAGGGCCGTCGGGCAAGTAGCTTCGGATGTCCCGCGTCCTGACCTTCGCCCTCGCCGCGTTCGCAGTCCCGGGGACGTACGCGCAGGACCGGCAGGCGGCTAACCGCGAGATCTATCTCTATCAGGGCGCGGACCGCGCGCAGAGGCTCGTCTCGCGGGCAAAGAAAGAAGGCGGCCTCAGCCTGTACACCACCATGACGCCGGAAGACGCGAGCCCGATGATCGCGGCGTTCGAGGAAAAATACGGCATCAAGGTGAGGATGTGGCGCGGCATCAACCAGAAGCTCGTGCAGCGCGCACTCGCCGAGGCGCGCGCGGGCAAATCGGCGGTCGACGTCTACGAAGGAAGCGGGCACGGCATGGAGATCCTGCACCGCGAAGCGCTGCTCGAGAAATTCTGGAGCCCGGCGTTCGGCGACATTCCACCGGAGGCCTTCCCGCGCCACGGCTATTACGCGCCGGACAATCTGCTCTTCTTCGTCATGGGCTACAACACGAAGCTCGTCAAGCCGGAGGACGTTCCTAAGTCCTATGAAGACCTGCTCCAGCCCAGGTGGAGCGGCAATTTCGGGATCGAGGCTTCCGACATCATCTGGTTCGCGGCGGTGGCCAAGGCGATGGGCGAGGAAAAAGGCCTCGCCTATTTCCAGAAACTGGCGGCGATGAAGCCGCAGATCCGCAGCGGCCACACGCTCATGACCGAGCTCGTCGCCGCCGGCGAGATCCCGGTGGTGCTGACGCTCTACAATCAGGCGGTGGACAAGCTGAAGGAGCGGGGCGCGCCGATCGACTGGAAGCCGCTGCCGCCCGCATTCGGCCGGGCCGACGGCATCGGCGTGGCGAAACAGGCGCCGCACCCGCACGCGGCGCTGCTCTTCGTGGATTTCGTGCTATCGCCCGAAGGCCAGCGCTTCATCATGGCCGCAAGCCGCGTGCCGGTGAATCGCAAGGTTGAGAGCTCGTTCAACCAGCGCAATTTCCGCATCGTCGACCTCGCGCCGGTCGTCGACGAGTGGGACACCTGGGAAAAACGCTGGCAGACGCTCTTCCTGAAAGGGCAAAAATAAGCATGGCTCGGGACCCGCACAAGCTGCGCTTTGGCGGGGACTGCGATGGCTTTCTCTACTTGCCGCGAAGCGAATCGCCGGCGGGGGCCGTCGTCATCCTGCACGAGCGCTACGGCTTGGTGCAGCACACGCTCGACTTGGCGCAGCGCCTCGCGCGGGACGGCTACGTGGCGCTTGCGCCGAATCTCTTCTCGCGTTGGAAAGGCGACGATGCGGCGCTGCGCAGCGGCAAAGCGCGCGTGGTCCTGCCCGATCCCGAGGTCGCCGCGGTGATCGATGCGGCGCTCGATTTCCTGAAGGGCCATCCGCGCGTCGCGCCCGAGCGCATCGCGCTCATGGGCGTGTGCCAGAGCGGGCGCTATCCGATCGTGATCGGCAGCCGGCGGCGCGATCTCGCCGCCTGCGTGGTGTTCTACGGTGCGTCCCAGCAGCGCGATTGGAACGTATCCGGGCTGCAGCCAAGGCCGATGCAGGAGATGATGGGCTCGCTTTCCGCCCCGGCGCTCTTCGTGTTCGGCGAGCGCGATCACACGATCTCGCTCGCCGACGTCCGCCGCACGCGCGATGCGCTCGAGGAAGGCCGCTGCAGCTACCGCATGAAGATATTCAGGGACATGCCCCACGGCTGGCTGAACGACACCATGCCCGGGCGCTACCGCGCAAAAGAGGCGGCCGAGGCCTGGAGCGTGCTCCTCGAGTTTCTCGACGGGGTTTTCTCGGGCGCCTGGCCGGGGAAGGGCGAGGTGCGCTGGGAGTTCGAAGGCGCGAGCGCCGCGGACTACGATTTCTCGAAGAACGTGAGGCTGCAATGACGAGCAAGCGTCTCGACCCTGCGCGCACGGCGCTGCTCTTCTTCGACATGCTGAACGGACACGTCAAGAAGAACGACCCGGCGACGAAAGCGCGCTATGCGCCGGTGATCGCCGCCGCCGTGCGCCTGCTCGAAGCGGCGCGGCGTGCAGGGGTCGTGGTCATGCACGCCGCCGCGGACCACCGGCCGGACAACGCCACCTCCGCTCACCTCGTCACCGACACCGATAACCGCGTGCGGCCGCTTGCGCCGGGCGCGCCCCGCGAGCGCAAGCCCGTGGTCGCCGCCGGCACCTGGGAGGCGCAGGTGATCGACGAGCTGAAAGCCCAGCCGCAGGACTACATGATCCCCAAGTTCCGCTGGAGCGCGTTTCATCAGACCTATCTGGACCTGGCGCTGCGCAATCGCAATATCGATACGCTGGTGATCGCGGGCGGCTCGACCGATGTCGGCGTGGCGAGCACCGCCTATGCCGCCCGCGACATGGACTACAACCTGGTCATCGTGAGCGATGCCTGCACCTCGCCGGAGGAGGACAATCACAGGCAATTCATGAAGCGCATCTTCCCGCGCATGGCGCGCGTACGCACCGCAGCGCAGGTCCTGGGCATGCTGGCCGGTTGACCGCTCGACGGGCTGATCAGCGGGGCTTTCGCTAGCGCCCTTTCGGCCCCGGATGAATGTTGTCCACCCAATGCACCTCCTCCGGCTTCTCGACCACCGGAATATCGAGGTTCACCACCACGGGTTCCTGACCGCTCCGGACGAGCACGCACGAGAGCGGTTGATCGTCGCTCGCGTTGATTTCCTGGTGCGGGACGTAGGGCGGCACGTAGATGAAGTCGCCCGGCCCGGCCTCGGCGACGAATTCGAGCTTGTCGCCCCAGCGCATGCGCGCGCGGCCGCTGACGACGTAAATCACGCTCTCGACCGGCCCGTGGTGGTGCGCGCCGGTCTTCGCCCTGGGATGGATGACGACTGTCCCGGCCCAGAGCTTCTCCGCTCCCGCGCGCGCGTTCGTGATCGCCGCGGCGCGGTTCATGCCGGGCGTCTGCGCGGTGTTGATGTCGAGTTCGTTCGCGTGCACGACGCGAATGCCGCGGTGCTTCCATTTCGATTCGGTGTCCATGCCCGGCCTCCTTGCCGACCCCGATTCCAGGTGCTCCACGACGCCGGACGAGGGAAATTCCCTTGTCCGCCTCGAGTTCAGCGTAGTATGTGTCATCTTCCCCCTCAAGGCGGCATTCATGGCTTCCCCTGCACACGCCGCAGCGAACGCCGGCATCCAGGACCTAGCGTCGCGGATCTATGTCGAATTGATCGGCCGAGCTTTCCTGAGGGCCGACAACACCGCGGTGATCAAGCCCGATCCGGGAGAGCTCGCAAAGCTCAGTCTCCAGCTCGCCGAGACCTTCCGCAAGGCGGAGAAGGCGGCCAACACGGCCGCGGGCCCGCAGAACATCGGCTACAACGTCGAGCTGGCCGACATGGCCAAATGGGACAAGTAAGGGATTGAGCCATGACAAGCCTGTCCTTGCGCGAGAACGTGCTCGCCTTCATGACGTCCAACCCCACCGCATGGCGCATTAAGGCTCTTGCGGCGAAGCTCGGCGTCGGCGTGCAACGCATGGGGCTCGAGCTCTCGCAGCTCAATGCCGAGGGCAAGCTCGTATCCTGTACCGTCAAGGCTCCGGGCCGGCAGCCCGAGGAGGAGTATCGCATCGCCGCGACCGAGCAGAAGATGGATCCGCACCACTTCGTCATCAGCAGAAAAACCAACGTGCGCCTCCGCGGGGCCAGCTGAACGGGTTCGTCCCCGTCACTGCCGGTGGTCAGAAATGAAGCTTTCTAGGCAGATTCTTGCCTGCGTGGCCGCGGCGCTCCTCGCCGGGACGGCGCTGGCGGAATCCTACCCGCTCCGGCCCGTGCGCTTGATCGTGGGTTTTCCGGCCGGAGGCCCGGCGGATATTTTCGGGCGGACCTTCGCGCAGGCCTTGAGCGCCGGCCTCGGCCAGACGGTCATCGTCGAGAACAAGAGCGGCGTGGGAGGCGTGCTCGGTATCGACGCGGTAGCCAAGGCCTCGCCCGACGGCTACACGCTGGGGTTCAACAACCAGGGATCCGTGGCGATGGCGCCGTTCGCGCTTTCCAAGATGCCGTTCAACCCGCAGAAGGATCTCGCGCTCGTCACGACCGTGGTCAAGGTTCCCGAGGTCGTGGTCGTAAATCCGTCGCTCCCGGTGGCGAGCCTCGCCGAGCTGATCGCTTACGCGAAGGCGAACCCGGGGAAGATCAATTTCGGATCCGCCGGCGCCGGAGGCATCACGCATCTCGCCTGCGAGCTCCTCAAGGCCGAGGCGCGCGTCGATCTCGTGCACGTGCCGTACAAGGGCGCGGCGCCCGCGGTGAGCGACTTGCTGGGCGGGCAGGTCAACATGGGGATCTTCGACATTCCGGTGGTGCTCCCGCACATTCAATCGGGCAAGTTCAAGGCGCTCGCGGTGACGAGCGCGAAGCGGGCGCCGTCCCTACCCGATGTCCCGACCACGGCCGAGACGGGCTACCCGAAGGTGATCTCCGACAACTGGTACGGGTTGGTGGCGCCGGCGGCGACGCCGCCCGCCGTTCTCAAGCGGATTCACGACGCTGCGGTCGCGGCGCTGCGCTCGCCCGCTCTTCTCGATCAGTTCGCCAAGGTGAGCGGGATCGCCTTCCCGTCGACGCCGGCGGAATACGCCGCCTTCCTCTCCGAGGAGCAGGCGAGGTGGAGCACGATCATCAGGGCGATCGGCTTCAAGGAGGATTAGCCGCCGTCAGCGCGCGACGACGTCGTGCACGCTCGAACACGATGACTGATCCACAGCCGTCCTTCCACCCCTCGCCGAGCAGGCCCAGGCTCCGGCTGCCCTCGGGAGCCTGCGACGCGCACGTGCACGTGTTCGGACCGAGGGTGATTTTTCCGTTCGCCGAGAACCGGCCGTTCACGCCCGCCGATGCGCCCAAGGAAAAACTCTTCGCGCTGCACGCCATGCTCGGCATCGGGCACTGCGTGATCGTCCAGTCCACCTGCCACGGCTTCGACAATCGGGTCGTCGCCGATGCGATCGCCGCGAAGAAAGGCGACTACTGCGGCGTCGCGCTCGTTCCCGCGACGGTGGAAGACGCCGAGCTCAGGCGCCTGGATGCGCTCGGGTTCTGCGGCGTGCGGTTCAACTTCATGAAGCACCTGGGCAAGGGCGCCGGAATCGAAGAGGCGATCGCGCTGAGCGCTCGCCTGGCGAAGCTCGGCTGGCACCTGCAGGTGCATTTCGAGGCTTCGCTCATCGAGGAGCTTGCGCCGTGGCTGAAGCGCTCCGCCGTGCCCGTGGTGATCGATCACATGGGGCGCGTGGATGCCTCGCTCGGCCTCGAGCAGCCGGCCTTCCGGCGCCTGCTCGATCTCATGCGCGATCCGCGCTTCTGGGTGAAGGTGAGCGGCTCGGAGCGCATTTCGCGAGAGGCGGCGCCCTGGGAAGATGCGATTCCCTTTGCGCGCACGCTCGTTTCGGAATTCGGCGCGCGCACGCTCTGGGGCTCCGACTGGCCTCATCCGAACCTCGCTGCGGTTCCGGACGACGGCGTGCTCGTCGATCTGCTGTCGGAGATCGCGCCCTCCGAAGCGCAGCGGCGTGCGCTGCTCGTGGAAAACCCGAAGCGCTTCTACCGCTTTCCCCGAAAGCTCAAACCATGACCCTACGACTGCAGGACAAGGTTGCGATCGTCACCGGCGCGGGCGCGGTGGGCCCGGGCTGGGGCAACGGGCGCTCGACCGCGATGCGCTTCGCCGAAGAAGGCGCGAAGCTGTTTGCAGTAGACCGCGACGCCGAGAGGCTGCGCGAAACCGTGGAACGGGTGAAAAAAGCGGGAGGATGGATCGCGGCCCACCTGTGCGACGTCACGCGCGCAGGCGACGTCGCCGCGATGGTCGAGGCGTGCCTGAAGGCCTACGGCCGGATCGACGTGCTCGTCAACAACGTCGGCGGCTCGGCTCCGGGCGGCCCGGTGGAGATGTCCGAGGAAGTCTGGGACGCGCAGGTGGATTTCAACCTGAAGAGCGTGTTCCTCGCCTGCAAGCACGTGCTTCCTCTGATGGAAAAGCACGGCGGCGGGGCGATCGTCAACATCGCTTCGACCTCGGGCCTGCGCTTCACCGGTAATGCGCAGGTCGGTTACGCGGCGACCAAGGCCGCGGTGATCCAGTTCTCGCGAGTCGTCGCGGTGCAGTACGCGGCGCGGGGGATACGCGTGAACACGGTCGTCCCCGGCCAGCTGCATACGCCCATGGTGGAGGCGCGCCTGGCGAAGCAGCGCGCCGGAGGCGACGTGGAGGCGCTCCTCGCGCAACGCCGGAAGCGCATCCCGCTAGCGATCGAGGGCGACGGGCGGGACACCGCCAACGCGGCGCTGTTCCTCGCCTCCGACGAGGCGCGCTTCATCACCGGAACCGAGATCGTCGTCGACGGCGGAATGACCGCACGGTGCGACTGAGTTTGGTTTTCTAAAGCTCCCACGGGTAGCTCGCACTGAGGACGACGATCCCGCAGGGATCGTCAATTCGGCAGCAGGCCGAACACGCTCAGCTCGGTCTGCGTGCCCACGTAGACCTTGCCGTTGGCGACCGTCGGCACGGTGAATTTTACGGCGTTGCCCGCGGCCCCTGCCCCACTCGCTGGACTGCTGTACAACTTGTTCAGGCTCGTTGCATCGTAGGCGAAGAGAATCGCCGGTGCGCTGCTGCCCGAGCCCTTGGGAGTGCCGTTGTTGCTCGTATCCAATGCCCAGACGATACCGTTCGTCGCGCCGTTTGAGGAAATCGCAGGCGTCGCCCCGGGGAAGCCGAACGTATCGCTTGCCTGGAGCGCCGGTAAAACGGAGAGGACGCCGTTGGCGACCGTGTATTGCTTAAGGACGTCGCGATTCGCGACGACGTAGAGTTTTCCTTCCCAGAAAGCCGGCGTCGAGAAGATGCGGCAGATGGTGCAG
>Ga0193733_1000258_pt1 | contig 18832 bp, 15 predicted proteins | sample U1s2metaG_FD_145076 | JGI IMG/M metagenome (GOLD analysis project Ga0193733, IMG submission 145076) | Soil microbial communities from a riparian zone of the East river system, Colorado, United States - U1s2 | ecosystem: Environmental > Terrestrial > Soil > Riparian zone | place: USA: East River...
GCTGTAAGTTGCTGACGCGCGAAGGGGGGAGGGTCCACGGGAATCGGCTGGGCGGGATTGGTCACTTCTCCGTCAAGATCAGAGGCAGGAAACTTGCGATATTCGATCGGAAACAGAGGCTTGCCATTCGCCCGTTCAAACAGGAATACGTATCCCGACTTCGTAGGTTGAGCCACCGCTTCCAATTCATGACCGTCGCGGATGACGGTTACCAGGCTTGGAGAAGTGGGCAGATCGCGATCCCAAACATCATGCCGCACGGTCTGGAAATGCCACACACGCTCACCCGTTTTCGCGTTCAGGGCGAGGAGCGAGTTCGCATACAGGTTGTCGCCAAGGCGATTCGCCCCGTAGAAATCGTATGATGCCGAACCCGTCGGAATGAATACCAGTCCTTTCTGTACGTCGAGCGACATCCCGGCCCAGTTGTTGGCGCCGCCGCTGTATTTCCACGCATCCTTCGGCCAGGTTTCATAACCCGGTTCACCTGGATGAGGAATCGTGTGAAACGACCAGCGCAGTTTTCCCGTGCGGGCGTCGTAGGCGCGGATATCTCCGGGAGCAGCGGGCAGGGTTTCGCTCACGCCGCTGCCGATGATAACCATATCCTTGTATATGATCGCAGGACTAGTCATGGTGACGGAGTCTCTGGCTTCGCGACCGAGGTCATCGCGCAGGTCTATCCGGTCTGCGCTTCCGAACGTTTCGATCACTCGACCGGTATCCGCGTTAAGAGCATAGAGGTATTGCCGGGCGGCAAAGAAGATTCGACGGTCATTTTCGGCGGCCCAATATGCAACTCCACGACTGCGCAATTTACCCACGACCTTGCGCCCATGGTTTGGGTCGAACCGCCAATGCAGTTTTCCGCTGGCAGCGTCCAAAGCTACCAGGTTGTTCTTTGGAGAGGTCGCGTATAACACCCCTCCTACAATGATCGGATTACACTCCATCTCTGAACCGGGATAGCTATCCCCGGTATCGAATGTCCACGCCACTTGCAGATGACTTACATTCTCCCGATTAATTTGGGCAAGGCTCGAATAGTGGGTGTTTTCCGGTCCGCCGCCGTAAGCGGGCCAGTCACGCGATCCCTTGTCCTCGGTTGGCTGACCGGCGCGAGCCGTGAGCGCAGCGAGAAGGGAAAGAGCAAAACACAACGCTCGCATTTTCTGGCTTCGATTCTTCTGCAAAACGGAAAGGGTTGATGTCATGTTCGGCGGTCCCATATTCCATTCATACTATTTCTAAGTCGGTTTGGGCGCCTCATTGGGGTGTGGCCCTGCCGTCAGGAGGCTGGCTGGCGAGCAGGATCATCGCTTCCAGAGTCCTTACTCGTTGTTCATTGGTCAAAACAAGGTAGCGGTGATTCCCGCCCGCGGATATGTCAAAGCGGGAGTCACCATTTGGCAACACGCTAATGGTTCCGGGCGCAGAAACCGAGAAGTATCCATCATCAGGTCGGACTGCGTAGAGTACTGCGGTCAAGTCCCAGGTGGGGCGATCATACGGCATCTTCATGTAGGAACGGTAGGCGTCGGCTACGGGATGGTCCTGAACATAGGCGAAATCGTGTTCGATGCGGGATGCAGGAATAGGCATTGCCATGCCAATTTCGAAGCCGCTTACGACAATCGGAGTGGGCCATTCATGGAAGAGCTTTACGGCTGAAGGCACGTCTTGTGCCAGATTGAATTCGGGTTGTCCATTAGCAAAATTACCCGCCATCACTGACAGCAACCTAACTTTCTGGCTGACGAGGGTGCGCCCGTCCAGTGGACTTGCAGCATCGGGCCTTGTATCGAGCACGCGAGCGAGATTCGTACTGAAGCCAACCTGAACAATTACGACGCTTCCATCAGGTTGACCTGCTAGCGTTCGACGGAGCAGAGATACTGCATCTGGCGCCTCGGCGCCATCCAGGATGCGATGCGGATACATGAAAGAGCCGTCGGGACGCCGCCTCTCCGATGGGCGCTGGATCATAGGATTCGATTCCGGGGTCTTCCCGTTTCGCACGGTCCCGATAGGAATCTCGGCACGACCGTAGAAAGTATTCACCAAGTCCACATAGGGAGCAGCCCACTTATTGTCTTTGGTGATAGTTACCGCCAGCAGATTAACTTCGTGGCGGCTCTGAAAGGCGTGCAGCATGGCGAGCGCGAGCGCGTCGTCGACATCGTTGCCCATATCCGTGTCGAAGATAAGATTGACCGGCGCCTGAGACATCGCAGGCACGGGACAGCAGATAGCGGTCAAACAGATGGCGAGGAGAATGGTGAGTTTCATCTGTGCCTTTTTGTATCCTTAAATGTCCTTGCCGCCTGTGCACGGCTTACTCACTAGTTTGTGCCGCCCAATAGTTGCGCCTGAATAGCACGGTTTTCGCAGCCACTGCGTCCTTGAGACGAACGCGAATCTGGTGCAGGCCGGGATGAGGATTCTTCGGCTCGAAACTGAGCAGATAGCGATTGTGCAGGTGGTTGGAAAAGCTATTCATTCGGGTTTCAAATCCATTGCGGGAAGAAAATAGTTCGTACTCGCCACCGGTCATTGCCGCAATCGCCTTGGGTATGTTCTTTTTCATGGCCTGTCTTGCCATCAAGAGAGCGCCTTGGATATCGGGGCGAGCATTCCAGAAAGTTTCGTCCCGGTTGCTGCCGCGCTCGGTATCCAGCACTTGGGAAAGCGACGGTGAAAAGGGAATTGTATAGACCGCCGTATTCGCAACCCCAATCAGCGTAATCACGTCATCGAGCTTTGCAAAGTGGCTGCCATGGTCGCGGGTTTCGCTGATCAACAACAGCACACGCTGCTGCTTTTCCGGCAGCTTGGCCAGGAGTCTCAACGAATAGGCTACCGCGTCGAGAACCGCCGCCCCGTTGTCGCCAGGCTGCAGATTCTTCAGATCCTGTTCGATCACGTCGCCATTGTTCGTAAAGTCGTGCACCAGGTTCAGTTTGCTGTCGAAGAGAAGCAAAGCGGCACGGTTGTTTTTGTCGCTCAGGACAGGATCGAGCAGGGAGGCCAAACCCTGGATTCTGGCAAACTCACGCGACGCCCTACGTCCGCACTGAACCGCGATTACAAGCGAAACTGGCGCAGCTTCCGCAGCCTCGTCCAGGTGGACCGCCTGTCCGGCACCATCATCTTCGATGATGAAATCTTCTGCGCGCAGACCGTAGACGATATTCCCCTTCTCGTCCCTCACCATCGTGGGTACGAGCACCAGATTGGATTGTGAACTGAAGGTTGGTTCCTGCTGCCCCATGGCGGGTGCGAAAACCAGCAGAGACATCAGAATATATGCTGCGTAGGTGTTCATCGGACCATGGTCAGAGGAGCATAACCCGAACAGCGATTCTAACGTGAACTAGGGGTTCCAGGGTTGGCGTCCCCGACGGGATTTGAACCCGTGTTACCGCCGTGAAAGTGTGGCAGAGCGGTGTAACTGATAGGAAATCGGCGGCATGGATAGCGCCGTACAGCAATGTTGGGGACCCAGGGGAACGGTTAATGGACGCTTATTGGACGCGCAGAAACAGATCAGATGCGCCCACTCGCATGAACTTGGTCACATCGTTCTCGGTCATGGTAGGAGGGTAGTGGCTGCACAACGCGCCAGCCCGTTGCCTTCGGTCTTGGCTGAATCATGGGCTGAATTTGTCCCGCTTCTCTTCATGGAGGATGACTCCCGAGCTTTCCCCCCGGAATGGCAGCGTGCCCGTTGCCATCTCGTAGATCACCGCGCCGAACGAGAACAAGTCCGTGCGGCCATCGAGATCTTTGGCTCGAACTTGCTCGGGCGACATGTAAGCGACGGTGCCGAGAGCTGAACCGGCGCTGGTGAGATGCTGTTCGTCGATTGTTCCTGTCAGCGTGTTCGCCGACGCAATTTGGCTGGAAGAACTGGCGGCGGGCGTCACTTTCGCCAGTCCAAAGTCCAGAATCTTGGCCCGTTCGCGCTTCGTGAGGAAGATGTTGGCGGGCTTGATGTCACGGTGGACAATGCCTGCGCTGTGAGCGGCGTCGAGCGCGTCGGCGATGTCGATGGCGATGGGGAGAAGAACTTCCGTTTCCAGCTGACGCCCGGCGATGCGATGCTTCAGCGTCACACCGTCCAGAAACTCCATGGCGATGAATGCTTGGCCGTTCTGTTCGTCAATCTCGTGAATCGTGCAGATGTTGGGATGGTTGAGAGCCGATGCAGCCTGGGCTTCGCGTTGAAAACGGGCCAGAGCTTGGGGGTCTTTGGCTACTTCGTCGGGCAGGAATTTCAAGGCTACGAAACGGAGGAGCTTGATGTCCTCAGCCTTGTAGACGACGCCCATACCGCCGCCGCCGAGCTTTTCGACGATGCGATAGTGCGAGATGGTCTGGCCGATCATGGAGTCGAGCCATGGTAGGTGGGTCGCGGAGGCCAGTCAATGGAAGCTGCGGAGATCGTGTTATCTCAAGAAGTATCGTGATGTAAACCGCGCTCTCACTCAGGAACGAGGCCGTGAGTGTAGTCTCCGTAAGGGTGCGGCAGTAGGCGCGGCGGCTGGATCTCTTCTCGCGACCCCGGCGGGACAAATGGCTTTAGCCCGGCTGCTAAAATCCGGAATGCCGGAGATTCTGGCGCGCGGATTGGTCGCGTCGGGGTTTGGCCAAGGCGGGAGGCCGCGCCCCTAAATGAACGGTTCGGCGACAGCGAAGCGCCGCGTCTTCTCAGCGAATCATTTCTGACCGCGTGCGTCCACTCCGATTCTCCAATGCGCTAACGTCGTTGCGGCCACCAGGGGCAAGAATAGTACGCCGATGCATCCCCAGGTCAGTTCGGCGGCGCGGCCCCATGCAAGAATCAGTAGGGATGCCAGGAGCAAGACGATGATCTTACCTACCGCCGTGAAGACCATGTTGTTAGGGTTAGAGAAATTGCGCTTCATGCGCTCTCCCCAGGCCCAAATATCGACGGTCATAGCCTCTGTAAAAAGGATCGCACCAAGCGCGAGGCTCCTCATGTCGAGGTCCCCGAGAATATCGTCCCCCGACGAGTGAAGTTTAGCAATTGCGAATGCTCCTCCGTTGACGGAGAAAAGTAGGCCGTATCGCTTCATCTTACCGTCGATGTAGGTACTCAGAACGGTGAGTTTTTGCGGGTCCTCCATTGTGTTTCCTCCCTTACGTGTAGCGATCATCAAACCTAGTTTAGCCGTATAGATTATCAATGTTGTAGCAGTTGATAGTGATTTTAGGGGGCTAACCGGCAGGCTTAGAATGGGGCTATTCGGGGGTAAGTGGAGCGATGCCGGATCGCCATAAGATCAATGTAGCCGTTTCGACGGTTTACGACTCCCTCAGTTCAGACGCCATCGATTGCGCCCAGTTCGTCATAGCGCTGGAAGAAGGGCTAAGCGTACTCCCTGGGTTTAGCGTGGGCCAGGTCGGAATTGAGGATCATTTCTTCGTACATCTCGGCTTCGCTGAAATTGACGACCAATTGCGCGCAGTTTCAGTTGTTGTTGGCTTTCACGCCATCGAGCCTCTTTCGCAGCCAAGTGAAATAGATTATTTTCTGCGCCAATATACAGGCCACTTCATCGCAAGCCACGAGGCGGCCGCGGCTACCACGTTAGTGGAGGCGGTTTACGAGGAAATTACCAGACGTGTAGAGCAGGGCTGGTTGGAGCCGTAGGTAATATGCCACGATCACGAAAAATCAACCGGGAAAAAGTGCAGGCATCGCTGGATAAGACGTGCCCCAAGTGCGGATTGCACCATTGCGCCAGCTCTGGTCAAGCGGGTGGATCTTTGATCTGATGGAGTGTCCCGAATGCGGTGAGAAGTTCGAGCCCAGTCGCACCCTCGGCTGACCGTCTCTTTCAGGCAGCAGATTTTTGCAGCGCCCAATTAGCGCCCTTGTTGGGACAAGTGGGATTGGTACAAAGTCCAACGATGGTCCCTTTATTGAAAATCTCGGTGTTGGTACATGCTGAGTGCTGGTATCGCCCAGTATCGGATGCCGGGCTTCCGACTGCCCGAGGAGCGTGGCCAACTTCGCAACGGGATTCGCAATTCAGCATCATAACCTCATGCCCGCATGATGAGCTTCCGTAAAGCGGAAAGCTGGTCAATTGTAACCAAATGTCAGGCAGCCGAGTTCCGGGCTAGCGCCTTGCGCCTCTGGCACTGTTTGCTAGCCTCTCGCCCCAGCTGCAAATGGAGTGCGCAATACCATTTGCTTTTCTCGCAGACTGGCTTCATGCAGTGCGCACACAACGCGGGGCCTAGTGCCACAGTCTTTGAGCCGGCCTGTTCCATTTGCAGCTTCAACTGCCCGCCGTCACCTTTGGCTCGTGGGTGATGCTGCTGATAGATTTTCCGTAGCCAATCCAAACTCACGTGAGTGTAGAACTGAGTGGTGGTAATGTCGCTATGGCCGAGAATCGTCTGTATAGTGCGGAGATCGGCACCGTTTTCCATCATCTGTGTCGCGCAACTATGACGCAGCATATGCGGAGCGACATTGCGCCCGATTGCTCGAGAGCGCATATGGACGATCTGCCACACCCGTTGTCGAGTGAGCTGTTCTCCGCAATGACCAACGAAAAGCCACGGCGAATTTTCAGTAAATGAATGGCGCTGGGCTAGATAGTGCTTCAATGCCTCAGCCGCAAGATGACCAAAAGGCGCAATACGTTCTTTGTTGCCTTTACCGCGCACCAGGAGATGGCGGTCGGCCAAATTAAGATCCGCCAGTCTGGCGCAGATGATTTCCGCTGCCCTTATGCCGGATGCAAAAAGCAATTCTACAATGGCCTGATTGCGCCGCGTCAGGTATCCCCAGGCGCTGGTGCTTTGGTTCAGAACCGCGTCAATTTCGGAGGCTGTTAAGAATTTGGGGAGTGTTGTTCCAATTTTGGGGATTCGACTCTCAGCATGGGATCGGTAACGATCAAACCATCCATGAACAGGAACTTAAAGAAGTGACGGATAACCGCCATTTTGCGAGCGGCAGAACGGGCTGTCAGGGTGCCTAGTAGATGGCCCACGTAGTCTCTAAGGTCTTGGCATTGCGCAGTGACTAACTGCCGTCGGTCGAGAAACTCCGACAATTGAGCCAGATCAGACCGATAAGTTTTGATCGTGACCGGTCCCCGGCCCTTCTCCACTTTTAAGTATTCGGCAAATCGCTCGATGATTTCGTAATCTGCAGGCTGGGTCGGTTGAGCGCGGAAGAGAAAATTTGGTAGGGTTGCGATAGCCACGTTTTGCCTCCTTAGGGGCGAAACTGGTTAGCGTCGTGTCGGCGTTCTCGCGTCGGCACGGCGCGTTTTTCTGTGCGCCCGCAACCTTACCGCTGGGGCGGGGCGGATGTCAAAAGACTTTTCTGGTCCAGAGGGACAGTAATCCGTTTTTTACCCGATTGAAAGGTTACCCCCTGATTCTGTACATTCTGTAGCCAATGGCGATAAGGGCAGCGCGTTGCCGTTTGGAGTACACCATGAACATTCGCATCGTTCTCTGGACCTTGTCTATGGCCGTTGCCGGCTTTATGTTGGTAACAAGCACGCCATCAATCAGCAGCACTACCATGCTTGGTTTAACTACCGGAGCCGCCATCGGAGGAGGGCTCGGGATCATGTTCACTCACAGAGCCAGACGCAGACATACCTAATGGTCGTTGCCCTCAAATACTGGGAATCTGTCGTGCCTTCACGCGGTAGCAAATTGGTAGCACAGCGAGGAGGCTTTTAGCGTTATGTCGTTGAAACCCTTGTAGGATGGTGCGCCCTGAGAGATTCGAACTCCCGACCTTCTGGTTCGTAGCCAGACGCTCTATCCAGCTGAGCTAAGGGCGCATTAGCGATGAGGTCAGCAGCAACGATTCCGATTATAGCGAAACTCCGCGAGCTTGATAAGGCTGATTGCCCCGCATTCGGCGTTGCTACGACGATTGGGGAAAACGTAGTGAGTGTGGCGAGCAATGGTGTGGATAGTATGCATTGCACTCGTTGTCTTGATCGCGCCGCTTTTCATTTTTCCGCTTTTCAACAATTTCACCACACTGGAACATCCGCGAATCAAGGGTCCGATTCTCAGCCTGGCACGCGCTAACGGTATTCCTGCAACCGAGTACTAGTTCGAGGCCTCCCGCCAGTCGAACCGGGTTCAGCGCAAACGAGAGCGGCCTTTCCGCCAGCCGGTTTGCCGGGAGCGCGCGCTAAGAAATGCAATGTTCCGGAATGAGAGGTTCCTGGGCGGTTAGCGTCGGGCTGTCAGGCGTGCCGAGCGGTAACGAATCTTGCAGCGACCTAAAACTGGCTACCATAGCGGGTTTGGAGGAATTTCCACAGCCGTTCGGCAGGCAGCTTGCGAAGCGGTCGAGGCGGCGGTAAATCTTTCCGCCTAAGAGGCAATTCCTACCCGATTGGAAAATTTGGAGCCAGCGTTTTCAGTAGCTTGAGAGTGGCACCGGGGGTGCTTTAGCAGAGAACAGACGAAGTGGCGCGCAACGGGGCGCTCCAGAGAAAAAACTTCGGCCAGAGGTTTTCTTGAGCGCCCCTTGCATTTCCTAAGAGCACAGTCCTCCCCGTCCTCCCCCAACATTCTCCCCGGTTCTGCTGGAAACTCGCGTCCCGCTCAGGCCAGCACTAGCGGTTCACCCAGATCCAGGCCGCAGCGCCGCAGCAATCCTGCCACTTCAGGCTCCTTAAATCGCGACGCGTCAAATTCGACGCGGATAATCCGCTTAGCCTCGTCGAGGGCTATTCGCCGGACGCCATAGACTTCGCGCACGTTGTCCAGTGCACGCATGGCCGCCTCACTCGGGCTTGAGCCATACGGGTAAGCCACTTCCAGTTGCGTCATGGGGACCCTTCTTCCTTCTTCATGTGACGATACAACAATCGACTGAATAAGCGAATGTATCTAATATAAAGCTAACCAAGCTCCCGCGAGCTGGCTACACAGCATGATGGATAATTCTGCCAAGTCTGCAACAGGGGAGAAGGATCCGGTATGCGGAATGACAGTGGATCCCTCCACAGCGAAGCACAAATTTGAACACGGTGGAAAGACCTATTTCTTTTGCTGTGCCCACTGCCTGGAGAAACTCCGCGCCGATCCGGTTCGCTACCTGTCGCCGCGCCCAGCCTCTGCCTCGGAGATGCCCACAGGCATGCAAATGGTAGGCATCGCGCCCGCTTCTCCGCCGAGTGTATCGGAAGCGAAGGCTAGCCTTGTCACCCTCAGTCCGCCGACGCCTGTAGGAGCAACACCCAAACGGCAGAAGGCCTACGTTTGTCCAATGTGTCCCGAAGTGCGGGCTCTTGAGCCTAGCGCCTGCCCACGCTGCGGGATGGCGCTCGAGCCGGAGATACCCACCGCCTCTACGCGCGTGGAGTACACCTGCCCTATGCATCCGGAGATTGTCCGGTCAGGGCCTGGCAGCTGCCCCATCTGTGGAATGGCGCTGGAGCTGCGCACCGTCGCTACCCAGGACGCGGAGAATCCCGAACTGAGCGAAATGACGCGCCGTTTCTGGGTCAGCCTGGTGCTGACGGCTCCGCTGTTGGCAGTGGCGATGGCTGACATGTTGCCGGAAACGCCACTACGGCGCGTATTGCCAAATGGCTGGCTGTCCTGGGTCGAAATGGCCCTAGCGACGCCGGTCGTGCTGTGGGGCGGCTGGCCGTTTTTCCAGCGCGGCTGGAGGTCCATCGCAAACCGCGCAACCAACATGTTCACGCTGATCGCCATGGGAACGGGGGTGGCCTATTTATTCAGCCTGGTGGCGACGGTCCTCCCCCAGATCTTTTCCACTTCCTTCCGCGAGATGGGCGGAACGCCACCGGTGTATTTTGAAGCGGCCGCGGCGATTACCACGCTGGTGCTGCTCGGCCAGGTGCTTGAACTGCGTGCACGCGGCCGAACCGGATCCGCCATTCGAGCATTGCTCGATCTCTCTCCGAAAATGGCCCGCGTGCTGCATGACGGCCACGGCAAAGGAAACGAGGAGGACATTCCGCTCGACCAGGTTAAGCCAGGCGACCGGCTGCGCGTGCGTCCCGGAGAAAAGGTTCCGGTAGATGGCACCGTGCTCGAAGGCAGCAGCGCGGTGGATGAATCCATGATCACTGGCGAATCCCTACCCGTGGGCAAGGAAATCGGCAGCCACCTAATCGGGGCGACGGTGAACGGCACGGGATCGTTGGTGATGCACGCCGACCGCGTCGGTACCGAAACTCTGCTGGCGCAGATCGTGCAAATGGTAGGCCAGGCACAGCGCAGCCGCGCTCCCATTCAGAGGTTGGCGGACCGGGTGGCAGCGTGGTTTGTCCCGACGGTAATCACGATTGCGGTTCTCACGTTTCTGGCGTGGAGTCTCTTCGGTCCCGAACCTCGTTTGGCGCACGCCTTAGTGAATGCGGTGGCGGTGCTGATTATTGCCTGCCCGTGTGCGTTGGGGCTGGCGACTCCGATCGCGATCATGGTGGGAACGGGGCGCGGAGCTCAAGTTGGAGTGCTGATCAAAAATGCCGAAGCGCTGGAAATATTAGAGAAGGTTGACACCCTGGTGATCGACAAAACCGGCACGCTCACCGAAGGCAAGCCGCGCGTAATATCGGTTGTCGCCTGGGCGGGACACAGCGACAGCGAACTGGTGCGGCTGGTGGCCAGCGTAGAGCAGGGAAGTGAGCACCCGCTAGGAGCAGCCGTCGTGCGCGCGGCCAGAGATCGTGGAATCGCTCTGTCGGCAGCCGGCGCGTTCCAGTCTCGTCCGGGACGAGGAGTGAGCGGCCAGGTGGAGGGTAGGCAGATTCTTATCGGCAACGACGGCCTGCTTCAGAACAGCGGGATTTCCGCGGCGGGCCTGACCCAGAAAGCCGAAGAACTGCGCCGCAACGGACAGACCGTAATCTTCGTCGCCATCGATGGCCAACCGGCGGGTTTGATCGGTATTGCCGATCCGATCAAACCTTCCGCGCTTCAGGCGTTGCAGGATCTCAAGGCCGAGGGCCTTCGCCTGGTGATGCTTACCGGCGACAGCCGCACCACGGCGGAAGTCGTTGCCAAAAATCTCGGTATCGAGGAATACGAAGCGGGAGTCTTGCCGGAAGAGAAATCCGATGTTGTCCAGCGCCTGCAGAAACAAGGACGCATTGTCGCCATGGCCGGCGATGGCATCAATGATGCCCCCGCACTGGCGCAGGCCGACGTAGGCATCGCCATGGGCACCGGCACTGACGTCGCCATAGAGAGCGCCGGCGTCACCCTAGTGAAAGGGGACCCCGCCGGCCTCGTGCGAGCCCGAAGACTCAGTCAGGCGACCATGCGCAACATCCGGCAGAACCTGTTCTTCGCGTTTCTTTACAATTCGCTGGGTGTGCCGATTGCAGCGGGCCTGCTCTATCCGTTCTTCGGCTTGCTCTTAAGCCCCATTTTGGCGGCGGCTGCCATGAGCTTGAGTTCGGTCTCGGTGATCGCGAATTCGCTGCGATTGAGGAAGCTCAAGCTGTAGGTTGCGGGAGCACGCCGCACTGTCTACCGAGTTCTTACAGGCTTCGCCAAGGGACTCCCCAGCGAGCCCGTTTAGACGAGTTAGGCGTCAAGCAAACCTCTAGGCTCCCCGTGCCGCAAGTGGCAAAAATGGGATGCCAGAGTGCTCAGATCCCTTCTGCGACTTCTCCCCGGCCAAAAAAAGGCCCTTGGGATCTGCCGCCGGTCAACGCGGTGATCCAGGACAGCATGGGCCGATGAGGCTGCCCACAATCACGGGTGGGCGGTAATCGCGAGACGGGGCAGCGTGCACCATTCTGGCAATTGACACTCCGCGCGGCGTATTCAACAATTGCTTGAACATTCCATTCAAACTGGCGGAGGAGTCTCTATGGCGGACGACGGCGTACAAGCGTCGGAGAGCAGTACCGGAAAGTGGATCCTACTAGCGTTGGCTGTGCTCTATGTCGCAGGCTCGCTCTATTTCAGCCTTGACTTGCGCGGACGTCTCGACAAGCTGGGCAAAGACCAAGCCGCCAGCAGCACGCAACTCGCCGACTTGGGCAAGCGTATGCAGTCCGCAGAAGCCGATGACGAGACTTTGGCCCATCAGGTGGGCATGACCAAGAAAGAGATGGCGTCTCGCTCGGCGGAACTGCTGCGTCAGCAACGAGCCTCGGAAGCGCGTCTGGCGGAGCAGCAGAAGCAGCAGATCAGCGCGGTCAGCGGGGAAGTGGCGGGCGTCAAGACCGATGTCGGTGGAGTCAAAACTGACGTGGCATCCGCCAAGGCCGACCTCGAAGCCACCAAGGCTAGGCTGCAGAGCACGATCGGCGATTTGGGAGTGCAAAGTGGCCTGGTGGCCAATACGCGGGAGGACCTGGAAGTCCTCAAGCACCGGGGCGACCGTAATTACTTCGAATTCACGCTGGTCAAGGGAGCAAAAGCGCAGCCGGTATCCACCGTCGGGCTGCAATTGAAAAAGACGGATGCGAAGAAGGGCAAGTTTACCCTGAACGTCACCTCGGATGACAGGACTATCGAAAAGAAAGATCGCAACGTCAGTGAGCCGATTCAGTTCTACAGCGGGCGCGACCGGATGCTGTATGAACTGGTGATCTGGGCGGTGGACAAGAACAAGGCCACCGGCTACTTGAGCACACCGAAGAATGCACCCACCCCGGTTACGCCGACTCCGACCGCAGCGAACCAATAAAGAGTTATGCACTCGGGCGGGCACGTTTCTGATCGGCATCGCGCCGCGGACTACGGTGATCTAGGCTCTTGGTCTGCTGGGAGTGTGGCTGAGCGCACGCGCGAAATCGGGCAAATCGCCTTTCGATGGTACTCCTGCTGCTCAGCAATGCGGTGCAGAACGCCATGACCGGCCCGCATACGTCAGTCATGCGGCGGCGCATTCGCCGCGTTTCCTTGGCTCGTGGGTGAATTGTCCAGGGCGAATCGAGTCTGTTGGTCCACGGTGGCAAGATGATCCCAGCACACCTAGCTCGGAGCATGTGCCCATGGGCTTGCGGCAACCGGCCCTGCGGGAACGCGGCGTCGCACCTAACACGATGTTGCCCGGTCCGTTTTCTCGGGGGGGACCGCACCATTAGTTGCCTGAACTATGATGGTCCGGACTACTCGAACTGCAGCAGCACAATCTCAGGTTTGGTCCCTACCCGCAGAGGCGGGCCCCATGTACCCGCGCCGTAAGATGTGTACACTACGAGATTTCCTAGGCGCTGCAGCCCGTAGACAAATTTGCCGTACAGCCGGGAGGTGATCCAGGTGAAGGGGAAAAACTGTCCGCCGTGAGTGTGGCCTGAGAGTTGCAGCGAAAAGCCCTCCTCCTCGGCAATGCTTACCCGATCGGGGGCATGAGTGAGCAGAATGCTGGCCCGGCCTCGGTCCACGCCAGCCCCTCGCAAGGCTGCCCGGAAGGTCTCGTCATTAGTCGAATTCCGGTAATGGACGCCGACAATCTGCAGCCCGTCTACGGTCACTTTTTCACTGTTCAGTACACGCACGCCTGACTGCTTCACGGCGTCGAAATACTTTGTAGAGTCGGAGAACTCTTCATGGTTTCCGGCGACAAAATAAGCTCCCCATGGAGCTGCAAGCCTCGCCAGGGGTGCTGCCAGCTCATTGACTTTGGCAACCGTGCCGTCGTACAGGTCGCCTGCGATAAAGACGATGTCTGGCTGCAGGCGGGTGAGTGTCGCCACAATTCGCCGCAAGAATTTGGCGCCCCGGACATGGCCGAGATGCGTATCGCTAACCAGCGCGGCAACCCGGCCGCGCCAGGATTCGGGCAGGTTAGGCAACTTGACGACAACTCGCCGCACGCGCGTCCAGGCCGCATTGACGACGCCGTACAAACTTGCCAGCAAGGCCAGTCCAAAGAACACAGCCACCAGTGCTCGCCGGTTGGGATGTAGTTCAAACAGCCGGGCTCCGGCATAGACCGTCCAGCACGAGCACGCCGCCAAAAACGAAAAACTTAGCACTCCCAGCCAGACTGCTGAAATCCGGTATAGGACGCGCACTGCTACGTGCGAGCTACGCCACGCCAGCAGCGACGCGACCACGAAGCTGACCGAGAGCGTGGCCAATGCTACTTGTAATTTGGAGATTCCGGGAAGGCCGGGCGCGGCCCAGAAAGCCGTCCAGGTCTCATACAGAAACCAATGCGCCAAGAATAAGATCGACTGAATGATCACAACGAAGACAGCGATTCGCGTCCTCACCTGATATTTTTTCTCCTGATAGGTTAGATGAGGCTTGCCCGGACTTCGACGCAGAGAGCCCGGAGGACTCGCAGCGAGGCCACGATGTTGCTCAGGCTCGGCGGCCGGAATCGTACGAAATCAATTTGGTGAGCACGCTATTTGGCGAGCACCAGAGGTAGGGGCTGATCGTAGGGCTGGATCACCACGCTCAGCGATTTTCGTTTGTCGAATCCATCCTGGGTCACGGGAAAACTCACCACGATCGTGCCTTGGGCCTGGCCGCCGGGAGGGATCTTGGTCTCGGGCGGAAGCGCGGCCAAGGCGTGCTCCTTCAAACTGGGAAAAGCCTGGAAGTAGCGCCCGAAGTCCAACGGGGATGCGGCCTCATCGGTGAATTCGCCGCTGTCGGTCTTGATCGTGGCCTTGATGTCATGGATCCACAAAGACTTCCCGCCGGAGTTGTGCACGGTGACATTTACTGCCACCAAAACCGACTGCTGGTTCGGAATCTCGATTGCGGCAATGCTGTCAATTGAACCTCCGCCTTGCGGTTTCGCTCGCTCCAGAAAGGCCAGCGTTCCGACGACGATCGCCGCGACGGCCAGGACAATGCCCACAATTTTCGCGGGAGGAAAGTTACGTTTGGCGGTGCCAAATTCCTCGCCGATATTGATTCCAGGGCCGGGGCCAAGGTCCAGCCCCGGGGCGGGGAGCAATTCGGAAGGTGATTCCGGAGCCGGCTTGGGATCGGCACCAGGCGCGGCGGGTGGCGGGATAGATGCGTCTTCAGGCATAGTAGCCTCGTGTTAGACCGATTCTATATGGTTTACCGCAAGGAACCTACCGGCGAGCATTGCCCGGGGGCGACGAGGTGACCCAAAGGACATTGCCTAGCCAGCGTCGCTCCTCGTATTCTGCGGGATCGCTTCTGCAAATTCGTTTCTCGCAGCTTCTGTCCGTTGAACCACCAGTTTGTGCGCCAGGAGGACTAGATGGTCACACCGAAATTGTATCGGCAAACCGCATGCGGGCTCATGCTGGTCTTCTTCGCCGTCATGGCCTCAACCGCCCAGCGGGATGCCGCGAAAGCGACCGCTGCCATTCGCGCCGGCCGCTTGATCGATGTGCGAACCGGCCGAGTGACCACCAACGTTTACATCACCATCGCCAACGACCGGATCATGGGAATTGCGGACTTTGTCCCAGCAGACATCCCAATGATCGATCTTTCCAAATACACCGTGCTCCCGGGACTGATTGATTGCCACGCCCACGTGCTGGGAAATCAGAAGGATCAGTCCTCTGCTTCTGGTCTGCGAATGTCGTCGGCGCAGAAGGCGCTCTGGGGAGTGCACAATCTTCAGACCTGGCTTGACCACGGGTTTACCGCACTCCGTGACGCCGGAGAGGACGATCTTGGATACGGTCAATTGGCGCTACGCACCAGCATCGAGAAGGGACTGATCCGCGGGCCACGCATGGTTTCGGCGGGGAACTTCGTTTCGGTGAATGGAGGACACGGCGACGCCGACGTCCTAGCGCCCGATCAGCAGTTGCCACGCAGGCCCAATATTGCGGATACGGTCGACGATGTCAGCAGCTCGGTGAGGCGCGACATCAAGTATGGGGCGGACTGGATTAAACTGATGGCGACCGGCGGCGTGATGGATCCGATCAGCGATTATCGGGTGGAGGAGTTGAGCGAACAACAGATGGCCAGGGCAGTGGAGGTGGCCCATCGGGCCGGCAAAAAGGTGATGGCGCACGCCGAAGGGGCCGAAGGGATCAAAGCTGCCGTGCGCGCCGGCGTAGACTCGATCGAACATGGCACCGTGATGGACGAAGAAGGCGCCAGCCTAATGGAACAGAGGGGCACGTGGCTTGTGCCCACCCTCTTCTGCTTTCAGCACGATCTGCAGACCGGCCTCTCCCAAGGCCGCGACCCGGTTAGCTTTGCCAAGGGAGTCGCGATCGTGAAAGAACAAGGTCCGGCGTTTCATCGGGCATTGGCGCACCATCTGAAAATTGCCTATGGCGTCGATGACGACGCGGATTTCGTCTCTAAGGAGTTCGCTGCGCTGGTAAGCGGAGGCATGACGCCGATCGATGCGCTGCGCGCCGCCACCATGAACGGAGCGCAACTGCTGGGCCGCTACGGGGAAATCGGAACGATCGAGCCTGGAAAGTACGCCGATATCGTGGCCGTAGACGGCGACCCGCTGGCCGATATTACCGTCATGGAGAAAGTTGTGTTCGTGATGAAGGGCGGCGAAGTCTACAAAAAAGCGCCCCAATAGCCCCACGTCGCATCAAGTCTTTGGTGATTCGAGTGGAATCGGGAAAGGGTTGCGCTCAGCGAACTGCTGTTGATGCCAGTATGGATAGACCGGCTTGCGCTCGCTCGCGCGGTCGAGCGCGGCACTCTGCGCCGGAGAAAGCGCCCATCCTTCTGCGGCAAGGTTCTGCCGCAACTGTTCTTCATTCCGTGCTCCGATAATGACGCTGGAGACACTGGGCCGCCGCAACAGCCAGTTCAGCGCAACCTGAGGCACGGTTTTCCCGGTCTCGCGGGCCACTTGATCCAAAGCGTCAACCACTTTGTATAGATACTGGTCCGAAACCTGCGGGCCCAGTTCAGCGGTTTTGTGCAGCCGGCTGGTCGAGGGCAAAGGCTGGTCGCGACGAATTTTTCCGGTCAAGCGACCCCAGCCAAGAGGGCTCCACACCAGTGCTCCGACTCCTTGATCGAGCGCCAGGGGCATGAGTTCCCATTCGTACTCCCGCCCGATCAGCGAATAGTAAACCTGATGCCCCACATAGCGAGCACAGCCATAACGCTCCGAGACAGCAAGCGACTTCATCAAATGCCATCCGGAAAAATTCGAGCAGGCTATGTAGCGGACTTTCCCGCTTTCAATCAGATGGTTGAGCGTGCTCAGGACTTCTTCGAAGGGAGTGAGTGCGTCGAATCCATGAAGATGGTAGATGTCGATATAGTCGGTACCCAGACGACGCAAGCTGGCTTCGCAGGCCCGTAGCAAGTGATGTCGCGAAGATCCCAGATCGTTTGGCCCTTCGCCCATCTGAAATGTGGCCTTCGTGGAGATTAGAACATCGTGGCGGCGCCCCTCAACCGCTTTGCCAAGAACTTCCTCAGAGAGGCCTTTGGAGTAAACGTCAGCCGTGTCAAAGAGGTTGAGGCCGGCCTCCAGGCAGATGGAAACCAGACGGCTCGCTTCCGCCACGTCGGTAGCTCCCCAGGCGCGAAAAAACTCAGTTCCCCCACCAAACGTCCCAGTGCCAAAGCTCAGCACCGGCACCTTCAATCCAGAACGGCCAAGTTGTCGAAATTCCATTTTTAATAGATGCAACGCGGGGAGAAGAGATGCGAAATGCTACACCGGGAAAATAGGACTGGGACGGGCGTCGCTCGATCGCGTGGCGGAGCGAAAGTCCAAGGGAACCTCTCAGGAGACGTAAAAGCAACAGCGAGTTTGCCCTCGCAAGTCATTTTCTGCATTTCGCGTGCAGGAAGATAAGCATAGCCGCCCGGCTCGATGAAGCGTTCGATACCGTTGTTCTCAATGGAAATGCGTCCCTCGAGGGGGACATTCCTTTCACGCACTATGCGGGTGCGGCATGAATACGTGGCCGGGACGGTAACGCGCGAAAACGAGATCGGTCCCTTTACCACGAGTGTTTCATGGCCTTGGCGAACTTCTCTACCGGCAATGTGTTCAGCACGTCTGCTTCGGTCAGCCAGGCGCGGCGGGCTTGCTGCACGCCGAATCGCATCTTATCCATGTGGGATGTATGGTGGGAATCGGTGTTGATCACGATTTTCACACCATGCTGTTTGGCCAGGCGCAGATGGCGGTCGCACAAATCGAGCCGGTCAGGATAGGCGTTCAGCTCCATGGCCACTTTTTTCTGGGCAGCCTCTTTCAGTACAGCTTCAATATCGAACGAGTAAGCATCGCGCCGGAGCAGCAGGCGGCCTGTGGGGTGCCCCAGCAGCGAAACGTTGGGATTCTGTATTGCCTTAAGCAGACGGTCGGTCATCTCGGCCAGGCTCTGGTTGAAGTGGGAATGTACGCTGGCGATGACGATGTCCATCTGTTCGAGCACGGAGTCAGAGAGATCGAGCGCCCCGTCGGCCAGGATGTCCACTTCTATGCCGGCGAAAATTCTGATTTTGTCCCCCGCACCGTTGATGGCTCGAATGTGTTTGATGTGTTCGACGGCCCGCTTGTCATCCAGGCCGTTAGCGAATGCAAGGTTCTTCGAGTGGTCAGTGATGGCCATATACTTATAGCCACGCTCCCGGGCGGCCTCGGCCATCTCCTCAATCGTGTTGCGGCCGTCGGTTTCGACGGTGTGCATGTGGACGTCGCCCTGCAGGTTGGCTTGCGAGATGAGCGTGGGTAGGGTATGGCTTGCGGCGGCGTCCAGTTCGCCAAGGTTCTCGCGAAGTTCCGGAGGAATGTAATCCAGCCTGAGCGCGGCGTAAATTTCTTCCTCGGTCTTTCCTGCGACTGGCTTTTCGGTGTCGAGCATCGCTAAACTGTACTCGCTCAGGGTGTAGCCCATCTTCAGCGCTCGCTGCCGCAAGGCAA
>Ga0193733_1000259_pt1 | contig 18768 bp, 16 predicted proteins | sample U1s2metaG_FD_145076 | JGI IMG/M metagenome (GOLD analysis project Ga0193733, IMG submission 145076) | Soil microbial communities from a riparian zone of the East river system, Colorado, United States - U1s2 | ecosystem: Environmental > Terrestrial > Soil > Riparian zone | place: USA: East River...
GCGGGGTGAGAGTCTGATGGCATAAGCAAAGAAGAAAGCACCAATCAGAGATTCAAGTTCCACAAAAGCCGTCAGCTTTTCATGGGCGCGGGGACGATGAATCGCTTTGCGTCGTCGCAGGTGTTTCCGGCGTTTGCCACGGATTAGGTGGAATCGGCTTTCCGGCGTCGCTTGCTTCCTTGATTTCGCGTAACCGAGCGCGAATTTTCTTGGCCCTCGGATCAAATTGAGGGTCTCTGCCCATTTGTTCCTTCCATTCCGCATTCGCGTGCTGAAGCTCGCGTGCCAGGATGATTTTGCGCAGCTCCTCACGTTGCATCGCAGAAGTTACGGCGACGCGCGCATTGTGAGCCGAAACAACAAACCAAATGATGATTGCAGCTACGAGAATCGCAAACAGCGTACTCAAAAATATCTTCATCGAATCATCTTAAAGCGTGCGGAAAAATCTCGATGATATTATGGCCGCGTCATTTGCCGTCCGGCAATCAAAAAAGGATTCTAGCGCGATCCTGTGAAACAGTCGCAAGTCGTTTCAATGTTCGTCCCAGCGGCTTTAGGAAAAAATAGCCGCTGGGACGGATCGATTCACTGACCACCGATCAAAGATTACCGCCTTGTCGAGCCGACGGTGGAGATTGTCCCTTGCCAAGACAGGAAAAAAGTTCCCGCGAGGAGAAAGAAGGGGTCAGAGGGGAAAGAAGGGGTCAAATTAGGCTTACGCCGGTCATGGGCGTCCCTTGGGAACAAGACAGAGGGCTTTCACGTCCACTGAATAAATGATTCCGGGTTGGCGAGCGCCTTGAGGAACGCGCAGCACTTTTAGATTGTCAGCATACGGCAAGCGGGCTTTGCCAGCTGAAAGCACGCGCGACTCTGCTTCGTGATCACTAATCTTTGCACCGCCTTTGAAAGTGATAAATTCGTGAACGTGGTGTATGTCACCAAGCTCTGCATCATAAACCACATAGGTTTCAACGCTCTCGGGTTGAATAGTTCCACCGTACGTATAAATCATTTTGGCTGCTCCTAGTCGAAAAATGAAATGGTCACCGTTGCCACACCCTGCTGGTGGGCTCCGACAGTGAGTTCCGCTTTTGCATAAGTGAAATGCTGATCAAAAATAATTGGGGGAAATCCAAAGTTCGGGTCCCAGTTAAAATCGATCGGTTGATCGGGGCCGTTGGGGTTTGGTCGGGTTCGGTAATGCGAAATGCCGACAACACACAGTCCTCCTCCACTGGCCATAGAGAGCGTCGAATGCACTATGACTTTGGACGGAGGGAAGCTAAACTCCATGATGGAAATGGCCCCGCTGTCGCCTCCATACGCCCACGCCCAATTCGCAAAAATTGCCTGTAATGCCATTATATTTACCTCCTAAACTGTGGGTCACATTTGTCACGCATGCAACTAGAGTCATGGTTGTGATTTGTATTTGCAACAATAATTTTGCTGTTTTTGCCGGTTTAACCTGCTACTGCTGACCAATAACGATCCATCTCGCCGTCGCGTCGATCAGGGCCTGAGCAAATCCCGCCGACGTAACATCAGCTCCGTGGGCATCCCCGCTACCAAAGCACCAAATCCACGCGCCGTAGATCCGGCCTGGATTGATTGGAAAGTACGGCGCTTGATCACCAAACAGTAGTGCATTGTCGAAGTCTTGGTTGGGGTGGCTCGGATTCGTGTGCTCCTCATACCACGAGGTCCCATCTTGCCAAATCCAGTACTCGTGATCCTGGTCTGTGCGGGTCGGCCCGCCGTTAAGCGATCTGCTCCATACCAGCACACCAAAGCCAGCGTGCTGATGGGCGGGTCCCAAATAAGACAAATCACGCCAGATATATCCATAGGGCGTAAAAGTACGTATCTGCGCCAAGCCAGCTGGACCCTGACCGGGCGGAGAGCCAGGGGCGTCGCGCATGAATAGCACCTCTACCCCGGCTCCACAATAGGCTGAGCCGCCTTCCTTGCCGATAGTGTAACCAAATCCGAATCGGCCGGTGCTCTTATTAGAGAACACTATCTGTTGTTGATGCCTTCCCCCTTCGGCATCCGTCCAAACGTCGTTATACGGAGGAGCCCGCAGATCCGTCCTAGTGTCCTTCGCTGCGGCCATTGTCACTCCGACGACGCCGCCTATTGAGCCTCCGATGTCACGGATGCCGCTCCCGGACAACAAACCGAGCGCCATCTCCCGAGAAAGCGCCCCTCCAAGCTTTGCCTCAGTGCGCTCCAGCTCAAGCACTTCTTTACTTGACGCAGCAACAAGGGATTTAATTGTGGCCTCGTATTTTTTATCACGTCCGAGCACTCGACGAAGAGCCGCGCTGGCCGCCGTCGCTGCCTTACCGACCCCTGCATCAGCTAACCTGTGTCGGTTTGCGAGAGCTCGAAACTTGCTCCGCAGAAGATATCGCGCTTCCTTCCGTGTAGCTCCGTACAGCTTGGGCAGATTTATGGCTTTTGTCGGCTTTGATTTCACGATTTCCCCTTTCTTTTCCCCGCTGAGTTAATTCGCTGTGGAATTGCGGGTCCGGAAGAGACGAAGAACGCAGCGGGGGAATGTCCTCCGCCTGATTCGAGATCCGCATAACGACGCCCAGTCTGGCAAAAATTCCGCCGGCCAGTCAAGACAAATTCGCGGCAAGCGCCAATCGTCGCTTCAAGTTCGAGAAACGCAGTCAGTTTTTTCATCCGCACGGACAACGAACCGCTTTCCGAATGAAGAGATGGGGTCATTTCTGCAGCCCAGCATTCGCAGCGCGTTACGCAGAATTGCGCAGGTTTGCAGGAAAAAATCCTCAGACCGTAGAAAACGACCGTAGAAAAATTGCTGCAAGCAGATGAGGGACACCTACAATTAGGATCTGTTTTCTAAATAAGATTCCCCACCACACTCATCGAATCGCTGAATTAGCTTGCACGCTGGTCTGGAGAAAAACCGTTGCTCGTCGGAAAAACGTCTCTTATTCTTCTTACATGTCGCAGGCCCTGCTCGTCACCAGCCAACTCAACCAAACCGTTCGCGAGTACGACGAGACAACCGGCGCCTTTGTCAAGGTGGCCGCGTCCGGCGGCGCCCTAGGCGATCCGCTCGGCCTCGTTATCGGTCTCGACGGCAACCTTCTCGTCTCGGATGGCTCGACCAACCAGGTGAAGCGCTACGACCGCGCCACCGGCGCGTTCATCGACGTGTTTGCGTCAACCAACATCGCACGTCCTGAGGGCATGACCATCCACCAGGGGATGCTCTACGTAACTAACTCGAGTCCACCTCAAGGCGTCCAGCGCTTCGACGCCGCCACGGGTGTGAACACCGGCAACTTCGTACCCTCGTTCGCCAACCCCAGCCCGCGGGACGTGAAGGTCAACCCTGCGAACAACCGCCTTTACGTGCTCTACTACAACGCCGCCACCGTTGAGACATTCGATCTCACGACCATGACATCGTTCGGCCTACTGATGCCCGCTGGCAGTCCGATCGGCGCCGGCGGTCTCTATACGCCATCGGCCATGGCGTTTGGGCCAGACGGCAATCTCTATATCTCTGGCGGCACGTTCGGAGGGAATTTTGGCGTTCGACGCTACAACCCGACGACGGGCGCGTTCATCGACTTCTTCGCCAACACCGGCAGCGACCTCAATGTCCCGTACGGAATCACGTTTGGTCCCGACAACAACCTCTACGTCGCCACTCAGAACGGTGCCAATGTGATGCGCTTCAATTATCCAACCGGGACATTCATGGATTTCTTCGTTCCTAACGGCGGCGGCGGGCTGACAGCACCGTTCCACCTGACGTTTGAAACACCTCTGTGTCCAACCCTTACGTACACCTTGCATCGAGATTGCCTGAACAACGTAGACGATCCCGGCATGCGCTGGCAGATTGAAGGCGGCAAAGTGCTGGAGAATCACAAGCACGTCGCCAACTACTCCAGCGTGAAGCGGGTGAGCTGCGGAACGACGGAGCAGAACACCGCCCAGCTGTGGGTTACGCTATTCTTCCTCGGCGGGAAGCCGCCCGAGAATATCACCCTTCATGGTGCCCATGACTTCCACAGCGGAGGCGAGATCGGGAGTGTCAGCGCGGCGTCATCGGCTTTTTCTGCATACATAGGAAAGCAGTTCAAACGCGTCGCAAACACGCTGACCATCGGATAACCGACAATCTGAAGAAACGCGGCTGGAGCTTGGGCTACGTCTCAGCCGTCGATTCCGAAGGGCGAACATAAAGCTCGACAGATTGCCGCGATGATGGTAAAAGCGTCCTTGATTACGTCATCCGACGTTTTTAACGCATCTTCGGCCGGGCTGAAGAAGCCCATGGGGCTGGACCTACGCTGGGACCGCCGCTTAGCGCGATCTCCAGATCCAACTGGAGCCCCGAATCAGCCGAAGTGAGGCCGCTATTCAAAGCGCCTTGTGGGGATGGTTCCTGGTTTCGCGCGGAACTGGATTGCGGTTAATGCAGTTCAACAATCCAATCCCCAACAAAAAATGACAACAAAAAATATGACAACTCTACGCTTAACAAAATCAATCGGCTGGTCGCCCTTGCGACTCGGTTTACCGCGTGTCCAGCCAATCTGGATTATACGCGGTTTCCTTCTCCTCCCGTTCGCGCTCGCATGGTTTGCGTTTTCGCCGCAAGCGCGAGCGGTTTGTCACCAAGGCTGCGACGTTGGCAACAACACGTTCCTGGGTAACCAAGCGCTCATTTTCAACATCACCGGCTCGGGGAACACGGCCATCGGAAGCTTCGCGCTTTATTCCAACACCACCGGCCAGGAGAACGTGGCCATCGGTGAACACGCGCTCCTTAGCAACACCACCGGCAGCTCAAACACGGCCATCGGTGATGAGGCGCTCCTTAACAACACGACCGCCTCCGGCAACACGGCCACCGGTGCTAGTGCGCTCTCTTTCAACACGACCGGCCGCGACAACACGGCCAATGGTGTTGGGGCGCTCGGTTTCAACACGACCGGCTCCGACAACACGGCCAATGGTGTTGCGGCGCTCTATTACAACGTCACCGGCAGCTCCAACACGGCCAACGGTTTTCAAGCGCTCAGTTCCAACACGATCGGCTCAGGCAACACGGCCACCGGTGATAGTGCGCTCGTTCTCAACACCGCCGGCCGCGAAAACACCGCCACCGGCACCCGTGCGCTCTCTAACAACACGACCGGCAGCTATAACACGGCCAACGGTGGTCTGGCGCTCCGTAGCAACACCACCGGCAGCTTAAACACGGCCATCGGTCATGAGGTGCTCCTTAACAACACCACCGGCAGCTACAACACGGCCAACGGTTTTGCGGCACTTATTCTCAACACCATCGGCAGCTACAACACGGCCAACGGTTTTGCTGCGCTCAATAGCAACACCATCGGCTACTACAACACGGCCAACGGTTTTGCGGCGCTCTATTACAACGTCACCGGCTACTACAACACGGCCAACGGTTTTCAAGCGCTCAATAGCAACGTGGCCGGCTACTACAACACGGCCAACGGTTTTGCTGCGCTCCAGTTCAACAGGTTCGGCAACGGCAACACGGCCGAGGGCTTCAAAGCGCTTTTTAACAACACCGGGTCAAATAACATCGGGTTAGGCTACAATGCCGGAGTTAACCTCACCACCGGCAGTGGCAATGTCTGTATCGGCGAGGGCGTCCTGGGGGATGCCGGCGAGAACAACACCACCCGGATCAGAAATGTTTACTCCTCGGTCGCGTCTGCCCGGCCAGTTTACGTTAATTCCGAGAACAGGATCGGCACGCTTGTCTCCTCGCGACGCTTCAAAAACGAGATCAAGGCCATGGACAAAGCCAGCGAAGCAATCCTGGCCCTTAAGCCGGTCACCTTCCGTTATAAAAAGGAGATCGAACCCAACAGCGCCATAATGTTTGGACTCATCGCTGAGGAAGTGGAAAAGGTGGCTCCCGACCTGGTGACTCGCAATGACAAAGGCGAGGTCGAGACCGTGCGTTACGACGCAGTGAACGCGATGTTGCTGAATGAGTTTCTCAAGGAACATCGCAAGAACGAGGAACAGGAAGCGACCATCGCACAGCTAAAGCACGGCTTTCAGTCCAAGCTTGCACAGCAGCAGAAGCAAATTGAAGCGCTGACTGCGGGCCTACAGAAGGTGAGCGCACAGCTTGAAGCGAGCAAACCCGCACCGCAAGTGGTCAACAATCCCTAGAGCTGCGGCCTTCAATAAGCATCACCATTTCACAATCAGTCGCACGCTGCACCGTGTGGCGGCTTTTTGTTTCACACGTTACGGCTCCTTGTATGGCCAGAAGGGGTCAGAGCTAAGTATTGACACAGATTGTTCGTCCCTGAGAATCAACGGCTGACACCCAGCCCAAACTCCAACCGCCTTTCTTGAGATTGTCGGCGATGATTTGCCAACACAGCAACCGATTTGTCAGGCCGGTCTCAACGGCGAGTACGGTAATGACCGTGATGCCAGTGTGCACGCTGATGGTGCCAAATCCAGGTTGCTGAAACGAGCGGCCTGTACATTGCGACGGAGGAATTCATTACGTATGGCCATTCAACTTTGGGACAAGGCTCGCAGTTGTTATGGTTTTCCCGATTGCACCGCACATCCCACGCAAAAAGAAGAAGCCGGCGGAACAGGATCATGAAGTTTTCCCTCACAAGTTGCCCAAATTCACCGCCGGAATTCTGCGCATACAGAAGAAAGCGCCGAAACCGCATCCCTAATTTCTCCCTCATAAGTGTCTCCCCACTTTCATTTCGTGGCGCGACCAAATGTTGGCCGCGTTTACAAGGAACGTCGAGTTTCGGTAGTGGGTCAGTTTGAAATTTAATTTTTCGGCGCTTTCGATTCGTGGCAATGTTGGATATGCCCAAATCTAGGCGTAAATCGAGGAAACAGCAGAATAGGGAAAAGCGCGATTTCGCAGAAACAGCCTTTGCTGTTTTCCAGCAAGCCACTAGTGGGAAAAGGCTCACTCGCCGTCAGAAAGCAGCGACCGGAGTGAAAGTACAATCCCAGCGTCATTCTCGTTCAAGTCGCGGCCAGTAAACACATCAAGCCGGTTCCTCCCAATCTTTCGGATTGTCGAACAGTCCGGGGTGTTCTGGGTAGATCGACGCAACTTGGTCGAGTTGCTTTTCGAATGCGTCGGGTAATCTAAGTGGGGTCAGAGCTTACTATTGACGCTGCGGCAACCTTTGGGGTGGTGAATGCGGTTATGCCGAAGCCCTTGCGCATTCAATACGCTGGAGCGCGTTGTCATGTGATGGGCCGAGGCAACCGCCGCGAAGCGATTTTCTACGACGATGCAGATCGGGTAGAGTTTCTAAGAACCCTGGGCCAAGCTTGTCTCAAGACCGATCGGCTAAGAATTGGGAGTGCCAGCTATGTTTCAAATTTACTCTCCAGTGTCGATAGTAAGCTCTGACCCCCTACTCACCTACTCACTAGATGACCCCTACTCACTAGACCCCTACTCACTACTCACCCCTCACCCTATGCTCGGCTGCTTTACTGGTTGTTTGCGACCACTTGTCGGGCAGGTTTGCTCACTTCAAGCTGGGCGCTCACTTTCTTCAGCCCCGCAGTAAGCGCGTAAATTTGCTTCTGCTGCTCAGCGACAATCGCTTTCAAGTCTTGCATTTGATGATGCTCTTTGAGGAACTCATTCAGCAACATGGCGTTGATCTGGTCATAGCGCACGCTGTAGGGTTTTCCTTCTTTGTCGCGCACCACCAAGTCGCGATTCACCTTCTCCACCTCTTCGGCCACAAGGCCGAACTGCGATCTTGCGGCTGGGTCAATCTCCTTTTTGTATCGGAAGGTAACCGGTTTGAGCTCCAGGAGCGCTTCGCTGGATTTGCCGATGGGCTTGATGTCTTCCTTAAAACGCTTTGAGGAAGTGATTGTACCGAGCCTATTATTTGCATCAATAAAAACGGCACTTCCTGAGGGAGCCATTGCATTGAAGATGTTGCCGATAAAGCAGCTATCGCTTATGTCCTGACCTTGAACACCGATAGCAATAACGTTATTAGACGTGATAACGGCCAAGCCAGCGAACTCGCCCACCGCGATGTTGTTGCTGCCACTAGTGTTGTTCGAGAGTGCAGCTTGACCGACGGCTATATTGTGGCTGCCGTCTACGTTGGTAAAGAGCGCTGCACCGCCGACGGCAGTGTTTTCAATGCCGGAGATATTATCTGGAAGCGCAAACACACCGACGGCCGTATTGGAGTTCCCGATGTCATTGCTTGCGAGCGCATTAGAACCAACGGCGGTGTTACCTGATCCGTGGTCGTTGCTCATAAGCGCGAACTCCCCAAAAGCGTTGTTGGCGTCGCCGTCGGTGTTGTTAAACAGCGCATAGACGCCGAAAGCACCGTTGGCGTCTCCATCGTTAAAGGGAAGCGTCTGGGCACCGACCGCCGTGTTGTTGCTGCCAGTGAGGTTGAACACCAGCGATACAACGCCAACTGCGGTATTTAAGTCACCGTTATTCATCGCCAGCGACTGAGCGCCAACGCCTGTGTTGAGTCCGCCAGTCGTGTCGAGGATGAGCGACCAAAAGCCAAGGCCTGTGTTCCCCTGACCGGTGGTGAGGCTTTCAAGCGCTCTGCACCCTTCCGCCGTCGTGAACCCGGGGTAGCACCCGTCCGGGGCCGGAACTACCGCCTGCATTTGTGGCAACGCAAAGCAGGCAACCACGGACAGCATCGTTGTGAATATTGTGAGGTGGTTTTTCGAGGTCATGGTTCTTCCTTTTCTTTCCCCGCTATACGAATTTAGGTGGCGGGTCCGAAAGAGACGAAGAACCCAGCGGGGAGATGTCCTCCGCCTGATTCAGATCCGTTTAACGGCGCTGAGTTTGGAAAACAATTCATCTGCTTGTCAAGAAAATTTGAATTGGGAGAATTGGGGTCAGATCTAAAGGGCGTGTTGCCCAAATCGGAAGTTTTGAAAAGAAAATAGTGCAAAAGGTTGCAATGGTCTGTTAAAGCAGTGTTCCCATCATCCGTCGGAGAAGGTCCCAAAACCGACTATTTGCCCGAGATTATTGATCGCAGTCGCTCCGCGCAGGTCGGTGAAGCCTTGGGTATTACTAACCGGGGTTACAAGATTGGTAGTTACTGAATTCAAATCCAGCATTCCGGAACCGGGAATATAAACGTATGCATGGTTTTCTCCCCCGGCTTGGCTCCAGGCCGCTCCAACGACCTGAGTCTTTGGGAAACTCAACCTGCACGCATTATAAAACAGGAAGAGCCTATCATTACCCTTAGTTGCCTTGCCTGGTGAGTATGATTCCGTTAGTGAGGGCCGGTGAGTACGATTCCGTTAAGGCCGGTCGAGTTGATACCAACCTGGAAGACAGAGCACGACGTGCAATCGCTTGTGATCGACCCTGCCATCGTATTCGTGGTGAAATTGAATGACCATGTACTCGTACCGTCATCGCCAGTCCATCGTGAGCTCGAGATGGTGATAGGCAGAATGCCGCCGCCCCAGTCAACCGGGGTATAGAAATCTTCGTTCGGAGCGATTTGTTGGTAACTAAGAATGTGGACCGTGTAGCCTAAATCCGTGCTGCCGTCGCCAGGATCCCAGAACAAAAATGTGAACTGCGCATTTACGAGGGCATTTGGGATAGCCATATCGTTATTGCTTATGTCGCCGGTGTAGTCGATGTAACTGCCGCTTCCTGTCCAAGTGCCCAATACATCGCGTGCCGGAGTCAGACAGCAGACCATGGGTAGATTGCTGTTCATAAGCTCCCATTGCCCCGTGCCAAAGTTGTAAAGATAAAGCGTGCTGCCGCTGCTCTCATCGAAGTAGTACCAAGTGTTTTGATTCCATGAGTAGGCGTAAGGCCAGTCGAAGAACATCCATCCGTTTTGGCCACTGCCGTTGCCCAATGCGGTCCACCCCTGGGTATTCATGTTGAGAATCCATTGGGTGTCCCCTGGGTCCATGTAGGCCCATATGCCGGCGTCTTGGGACCAAAGGTACGTGTTCGCAAAATAGACCCACCCCGTCGGATGTCCCCAAGTTGTCCCGGCGAACATCGAAAAAATGACCGCCATTAAGCATAACTTCCGATGTGTGCCGCTTTCCACAGCGCATCGCAGAAGCGACCGTTTAATCAAATTCCCGATGTGCAGGGTTTTAGTTTTGAGATGAATCGGCTGATGCCTGTGGATTTTCATAGTTCTAGGGCGGTGGATCTATGGTTCACTGATGTACTCCGGAATCTTAGAGGTGAAGTCTAGGAAAAATTTTCGATTTCGCTGGAAAATCCTGAGTCTAGGAGCGGCATTGTAATGGGAATCTGGGTAAGGCGCTTGCGGTTTGTCTGTCGGGCATCGCCTAATTCTCACGTAGGGCCTCACCTTACACAGCTATCGCTTTGTTGAGCTGACCACTCAGGAGTTAGGAGTGAGCGCGCCTTTCGCCGCTCTCTAACCTGGCGTCAATAGGAAGCTCTGTGAATCTTGCCCGGCGTTGAAGTTGCTAGCGAAGTGGGGTCAGAGCTTACTAGTCACAAGGATTGCCCAGCAACTGCGCCGGCAAACGCCGATGAGCCGTCAATGGATTGCCGATCGGGAAGCTGCTCCACAGCGAGACCTTGCGGGTGGGAGACCGGATCGACGCAGAATTTTATTGACAGCTTAAAACCAATAAGCAGCATCGTTCGTCGTGGAATGGCTTATCCTGCTCTTGCTAGTGCCGGCGGTCGTCGTGCCGGTGGTGGGGCTCTGGGGGTTTGCAGGGTGTGACTTTCATCCGACGGTAGTGCCTTCTCCGCCTGCGAACCTGCACGCAGTCGCGAAGAGTGACCAACGGATTGATCTCAACTGGGAACAGGGTGACCCAAATACAATCTCATATAGAATTGATCGCGCACCTGATGGTGGGACGCCTGTGACGATTGCTGATAACGTAACGGTCACCACGTTTGTGGACGACAACATCGTCGTGAATGGCATGGGATTGATTCCAAACACGACATACTTTTATGATGTGAGGACGATTGTTGCCGACTCCTCCTTGACGGATCTGGCCGATCCGGCGAAGGCGAACGCGAAAACTTTCGCCTTGGCCTTTCAAATTGATCCGGCCTTGCCTCCGCTGGACCACCACGATACGGGGAACTTCTGCTATGCCCAGAGGATACCAGCCGCCCAATTGCTCGCCGACGGCAGCAAATTAAGACTTCAAGTCTGGGGCTCCCCCGCCGGCAATGTTACGGTTCACAGGATTTACATTTCGAGGGTAGCCAATCCAGGGAACCCCAATGACTATCAATCAGCGGGTGACATCAAGCCGGTCCTTATTTCGGACCTGACGTTGCCGAACGACCAACCCATCTTCTTGCCTGACCTGAGCAACGACCCGATTGACTACACCTTGGATCAAACCATGGATCTTATCATCGCCCTTGATTTCACGGCCACCGCGGCTCAAGGCAACAGCCGCCACGTTGACCAGCCCCTGGTGGACTTGCATTGGAAGCCAGGCGTGCAGCAGGCAGCGGGACCGAGGGACGCGAACTACGTACTTCAGAGTAATCGTTTGGACTTTGTCACCAAAGTCATCGTATCGTAACATGGCCAATAACTTGACAGGAGACTACGAAGCAGTCGTGCAAGTCAGCACCCGGCAGATCAATGGTCTGCTCGCGACGTTGCACCAGAACGGAGCGCAAGAGAATGCACCGCTGAAGCTGGTCCACAGCGCGACCGTGCGTGTGGGAGATCGTCGCCCGAGGCCTGGAGATGTAGTTGTCGGCGACTTCGCCGATTGGGTAAACGCGTATCAGATGGCGCGCGGGCCGGTGGGCCTGGGTGACCTTCGCAAGCACCTGGCGGGATTTGCTCCTCCGGGCGCTGCCAAAATGCTCGAGGCCGAATTCTCGAAGTTCGGCCAGGTTCAGCCGCGGCCACCGCCCGCGACGGTGCGCGGCACGGTCAAGGTGCAGCTTGCATCGCCCACGCTGAGCCTGCCGAGCGGCTCGACGTCGGAGATCACCGCACACGTGAGCATTCGCGCCCATTACTATCCCGATGCCGGCACCGATTCCATGCCTGAGCCGGTGCACGGTGAGGTGCAGGCCACGTTTGAAGTACGGCAGCAGACCACCTCCCAATTCGGCCGGCGGCTCATCGTCCAGCCCTCTTCCCAGGACAGCGAGATTCAATTCGTCACGGCGCCGGGGACCGGCTTGAGCGCCGCTGACGTCGGCAGGATCTCGGCTCAGGTCCGCAAGGCCGTCCGGGAGAGCTTCACGATGCTTCCCGTGGATCTGCCTTCGGATTTTGCGTTCTCCGAGTTCAAAGGCCTCGGGAGCGGCCCCGGCCAGGCCGTCGCGCTGCCCATCCAGTTGTCCGGAGGGAGCCTGCCGACCGGCCAAATCCAGACCGTCAATAACCTGTTCATCGGCCCTGCCGGTTTCGCCTTCGCCGTGAGCAGGGACTACGTGTTGTCGGTGTTCCAGCCCACGATCGATAATCTCCTTCAGTTCACGCAGGACTTCACACTTTCGATAAATGTAGTATTCGGTACGCTCCATCCCCACTACCACTTTTCGGTCACCAGCGTCGGCCTTCGATTCAATGACGGATCGATCGACTTCACCATCAAGGGCAAAGCTACGAGCCCTTCCTGGTACGCACCCAACTACAACAACATCGTCGTCACCCAGCGGGTCACTTTGGTCATGTTTCTCGACACCCTGTTCATCCCGGCCCCGGATGACGAACTGACCATTTCGGGATTGCCGGACGCCGCGCTTAACTCGGTGAAAATCGCGGTCATTGCCGCGCGCAACCAGACGCTTCCGCCGGCACAGGATGCCCTCAACCAGCAGCTGCGCAACGCGAAGACGCGGCTCAATGGCTCCCTGAGCTCCTTCGATCCTTCCGCCTCGGCAAACTTCAGAGCCGGAACCTCCGAAGACCCGGGAGCCAGCGCCTCGGGAGCGATCGCCATCACGCCGGACGGCGTCATCGTTCGCGGGGATATCGGCGGTGCGCCACGGGATCGGCGGCATGCGCCTGTCGTGAGCATCGCGGAAACGGACCAGGGGCATTCGTTCACCGCCCTGGAAAGCTGGATACCAGGCGGCGGCATTAGCCGATTGACCTGGTCGTGGGTCGAGTTCTCCGGCCCCACAATCTTTTCGGGCGTCCTGAAGTCCGTCACGGATGAGCATCGCTTCATTCTTCCCAAGCCTGGCGGCATTACGCAGCTGAGCAGCATCTGCCTGCGCATCGAGGGCTTCCAGACAATGGCGGATGGACACGTCCTGAGCCCCGTAGGCGGGGGGACGACGTGCCAGGTCCCCGACTTCGGCGGGGTCTTGGAAGCGCCGTCGTGGTGGGAACCCGTCACTGTGCCCATTTGGCAGCCGGACTCAACGCCGGGCGACGCGTTGAAAGACGTCGTCGCCGGCCATATCACCGTCCAGGCCGATACCCCCCAGAAAGACGGCGTCACACACAATTCCCTGGTGCATTTTGCCGATTGGCGGGTGGACAAACCCCTGGCCGCGCTGGGCCAGGCCCTGGCGCAGACGCGGCGCAAGGGCTTTTCCCTCGTGGTAATTGTCGTTTTGCCGGCGAGCGCCTTTGACAATCATCGCAGAGATGTCGAAGCCAAGCTGGACTTGCTCCGGGAGGGCTTCCCCGCTCAGCTGCTGCTGACCGCGGACCACGAAGGTGGTTGGACGCGGACCTTTGCCGTCTCGAAGACCCCCTCGACCTACCTCATCAACGCGAAGCGTGAGTTTGTCTGGAAATACGAGGGGGCCGTAGACCCGAAGGTGCTGGCGGCCGCTCTGGATGAGCACCTCGTGCCGGCCCCCGCGCCGCGGTCCCGCCCGCTGCGCCTGGCAGTCGCGCCCGGCGACCGCGCCCCGGAGGTTTCTTTCACAGATGATCGGGGCCAAAGCTTTGCAATCCACCGGCTTCGCGGGCGGGAAGTCCTGTTGAACTTCTGGCAATCCTGGTCGGAGCCCTGCATCAAGGAGCTTCTCCGCCTCCGGCAGCTGCAGAAAGGTGCCGGCGCGAGCGCTCCGTTCATCGTGGCATTCCATGGCAGCAAAGACGGTAAAATCCTCGAGGAGATCCGTAAGCAGCACGGGCTGACCTTTTCGCTGCCGCAGGATACCGACCAGCGCATTGCACGCATGTATGGCGTGAAATGCTGGCCGACAACGATCTCTGTCAATGCGGACGGACTTGTTAGTCATGTCCAGTTTGGCGTCGCGCACGAGCACAGGGCTGAAGCATCTGATACGTAGTGAAAATGACGGCGTTAGCGGCCGGGTTGCTCATCGTCCCGCTGGTCGATCAGGGTCTTAAGGCAATTCTGCGCCGCACGTTGGGACTGCGATCGTTTTCACTGGGCTGGTTCGGAAGCCTGCGGGTGAAGGAAGCGCAAATCTGGTGGGTGCGTCTCGGACGCAATTCAAATATGGCGATGATTTGGTTGTTATGGCTCTTTGCCGCAGGCGCAGTGGCGACTCTGACCGTTCTTTGCCCATCGTGCGGCTGGTTCGCGGGGCTGCTTATGGGCGGCTCCATAAGTCACGGGTTGGAAAGTTCCATCCGCGGCTGCGTCAGCGATTACGTGTGCCTGCGATTCTGGCCCGCGTTCAATCTCGCTGACATGGCCATCACTGTCGGTTTCATCGGGACCGCGCTGGGAGTGTTGATTACGATCAGGGACGCATTTCCATGAGTTCGTACCATAGCAGGTCTGACCTTCCTCCCAGCTTCCCGCGTTACTTCAAAATCTGCGGGCACTGGATCAACTCCTATAAAGTCTTTCTTTGCGTTGGGATTTACCTGGGGACTTTAACGAGCGCAGCCGTGGCCGAACGTTCCGGCATTCCACCTCTTCGCATGGGTGCGGCATGTCTGGCTTGTGCCATCGTTGGTCTAGTCGGCGCGAGGATTTACCACCTGCTCGTATTCGCGCAGGATTATCTAAGAAAGCGGTCTATAACTGCCCTATGGGATTCGAGCCGGGGTGGATGGAGCGTGTTCGGCGCTTTGGTGACAATCGTCCCGTTTTCATTCGCCGTAGCATCGGTGCTTCAGATCTCGCTTGCTGTGTTCTGGGATCACATGAGCGCTGGCATTCTCATGGGTGGTTTCTGGGTGCGGCTGGGCTGCGTCTTTAATGGCTGCTGCGTGGGCCGGCAAACCAGCGGATGGTTTGGCGTCCGCCTGCACGACACGCGAAGCATCGGCAAACGGCGGATTCCCGTTCAGCTTATGGAAATGGCGTGGTGGCTCCTTGGCTGGGCTTGGTTTATCTGGCTGTGGCCGCGGTCCCTCGCGCCGGGGAGCTATGCGATTGGAGTTCTTGGCTGGTACGGATTAGGACGCTTTTGGCTCGAACCACTGCGCGAGATGCCTGACTTGGTGCTTGGACGGGTGCGCATCAACCAAGTGGTCGCTGGCGCGTTGGCGATTGCGGGTGCGAGCGCTCTTATTCTCCGAAGCTTGGCGAACTGAAACGCCTGCTGTGCGTTACACGCTTAACACCAGGTTTGCGGCTGAACCTGCTACCACGTGCTTCGGATAGTGCGTGCTGCGCTTGCGACGCTCATCCATCCGATTGGCGGCTTCATTAAGGGAGTGGGGGCAGAGCTTACTATTGACACTGCGGCAACCTTTGGGGTGATGAATGCGGCTATGCCGAGGCCCCTGCGCATTCAATACGCTGGAGCGGTTATCATTTGATGAGCCGAGGCGACCGGCGCGAAGCGATTTTCTACGACGATGCAGATCGGGTAGAGTTTCTAAGAACCCTGGCCCAAGCTTGTCTAAGACCGGATGGCAGGTACGCACCGTATCACGCGCACCGATCACAAGGACTCTCGCGCTAGGATCGTAGCTGCCGCCCGTGTCTGAGTAGTTGTAACAACAGTTTAGCTTTGCCGAACTGGCGGCTAACTTCCTCACATGGTAATGATCTGGCCCGTGGCGAAGTTGTAAAAATACCTTGGATTGGTCGTGTAGTGGCCCGGACGGTTGGGATCGGGATAGTAGTAGAGCACTGTGTTCAGACTGAAGTCGTAGAGATACGGAAAAGGAAAGCTTGGACTAGTGTAAAAGAAATGATTGGACGCAAAGTCGTAGAAGAAGATGCCGCTGCGTCCATCATTGGCATCAAACCAATACTCGAAGCCCATGTCGAAGTGGTAGATGAAGCGCTGGTTAGTCAAGTAGCTGTAGTAGCCAAAGGGCGTGCCATTGGGGAACTGAAGATAATAAACGCCGTTCTGGAGCGCGATCTCACCGGTGAAAAATGATGGATGGGTCGCCGTAGGTGTTGGTATTACAGCAATAGCTGCTCGCAAATCAGGTCGCGGACCGATATGTTCTGCGGTATTCCCTTGCTGAGGGCTCCCGGTCTGTACAAGGATCTGTCTTATCTGGGCGGGGTTGAGTGGCACTCCAAAACGGTTCAGCGCTATGCCTTGCAGATTGATAGCCGCTCCTGCCACAATCGGTCCAGCACCAGACGTGCCGCCAAACTCTCTCGTGTACCAAAAATTGCGGTTATCCTGGTCATCCGGATTTTTGTAAAGATCACCAATGCCTGTAGTCACGATAGCCTCTCCCCAACCTTGTACATCGAGGCGGTTACCATAGCAGGAATACGATAAGCGCTGGCGGTCACGACTGCCAGGTGCCCCTCCTGCACCAACGAAGATCGCTCCGGAATCGCGGAAGGTTCGATCAAACAAGCGGTGGCAGGCAGCTTGGTCCAGGTTCACACCCCCGTTACCGGCTGTTTCCACTACCGTAATACGATTCGCCACCGTGGTTCGAATCGCATCGAAGACCGGAGAAATGGCTTCGAGGGGCCCACATCCGACCTGATCCCTTCCACATTCACCTCCACATACAGGAGTTTGGTTCTCGATGAGGATTACATCTCCGGCCGACCCGTTTGCTGCGGCGAGAATAATTGCATTGGCTGGGTTATACCCGAGCCTCATGGTTAGAGTAGGGGCTAAGCCGACGCCGGCCCCCCACGAGATGCCGGTAACACCTTTAGCATCGTTGTCTGCTATCACTTCGCCAAGAACAGCGGTACCATGATCATCATGAAAAGTATCAGGGGCTGAATCTCCCTGATTCAGCAGCAAAGGGACTCCATTAGCTTTGCTTAGATCTTCGTGCGTTTGGTTCCAAGTGTTATATTCGACGTCATATAATTTGATACGATTGCCGTTGCCTCCGGGAATCGTCGCTGAAAAAATCGCATCGATGCCGTCGGGAGCCGGACCGAGATAACCTTGAAGTGGTGTGAAGTTGGGTGTAGTACGAGTAGTCGCTGGCGGCGGCGCTGCTAAAGGAGCCGGTTCGGCGGTTTCTACACTATCCAGCCTCCTGAGATTCTCAATAAAGGTACCGGCATCAGCGCCAGGGTTCAAAGTGATCTGAAACCACAAATTCAAGTTTGGCAGAGGGTTTCTCGAGACTTGCTCTCCCATAGCCCTTAGCCGATCGATCTCCTGCTCGGACAAAGTAAAAAGCCGCGTGATGCGTCCTACTGAGTTCACGAGATCTGGAGGCAGCGGCCTCGAAGGCGGATGCACGTCAGTACCTTCTTTAAACTTAACCTGTATAATCTCTGACGAAAATCCCGGTGGAATTGGCGCAGCGGCTGTAGTAGAAGAAAACAAAGCGACGACGCCAAGCGTTGCGAGGGCATTTTTCCAACCGTAAAGGGATTTTGCTATTATTTTCATGGGTTTTTCCATTGCCTGTGTCATCGGGAAGGCGAAACTAGTATCAAATGGTTAGAGGCAAATGCCCGAACTGTTGCCAAGCCACCCAAAGCGGTGGTGTACTGATAGGTTCCAGTTTCGACACAACCCATCACTTTGTACCTAGTTCCGTCAACGCCGCCTGAGAAATCCCCGCGTACATAGACGGTGGAGTAGGCGCGTGGGGGGTTTACCGCACCTTGCACCGGATCAACCGGTTCAACCGACATGAGTGCAGCTTGTCCGTTATCCATGATACCAATAACTGTTGCCGTGAATACTGAATCTCCCCAAACCGGACCACACGCGATCCAAAGAGCTACGAGTGTGATTATTATTTTGCATTTCATTCTTTGTGTCCTTCCATTCCTGCGCGAACGAGGCCCTATCATTCGGAGTTACCCGGCGCGGGAAGAGGGTCAGGTGGAGCTCTTGGGGAGACGCCTAAACGACTTAGCGCGGCCCGATGCTGCCGCTCGGGCCGGTACGGTGTCAATACAAATTTTGCACTCCTGAGAGCGGCAGAGTGGGGTCAGAGCTTACTATTGAGACTGCGGCAACCTTGGGGTGATGAATGCGGTTATGGCGAGGCCCCTGCGCATTCTATACGCTGGAGGGCGTTATCATGTGATGAGCCGACGCAACCGGCGCGAAGCGATTTTCTACGACGATTCGAAAGTAAAGATTGCCCAGCAACTGCGCCGGCAAACGCCGATGAACCGTCAATGGATTGCCGATCGGCTAAGAATTGGCAGTGCCAGCAATCCTCGAGTGCTTGTGAATTGCGCAGGCAATCTGTGACTTTCTTCTCCAGCTGCGCCTGAGACATCACCGCATGTTACGCTAGCGCCTAAGATATTCTTGGCCGACCCATTCTGGGTGGAGCAAGCCGGCCTTGTCGAAGGAGCTCCGGTATCCGGCTCCTTCCGAGGATCGTTGTTGAACAACCCATT
>Ga0193733_1000260_pt1 | contig 18764 bp, 12 predicted proteins | sample U1s2metaG_FD_145076 | JGI IMG/M metagenome (GOLD analysis project Ga0193733, IMG submission 145076) | Soil microbial communities from a riparian zone of the East river system, Colorado, United States - U1s2 | ecosystem: Environmental > Terrestrial > Soil > Riparian zone | place: USA: East River...
GTCCCAAAATGGCAGACCGGTTGCAACGCGCACAAGAAGATTGAAAACACGACCCCCTTGCTCGCGCCGCCAGGGTTGATGGACTCCGATTAAGCTGCGATCCAGAGCGCGCGAACCAAAAGCAATATCAACTTCTCCGTTTGCAATCGGTTCGATTAGTTTCGGCGTCTCTCCAAGTGGCGTGGAGAGGTCGGCATCAAAAAAAAGACCGATTGGTTTTTGCGCGGCGAGCAATCCCGAGCGGACCGCGGCGCCCTTGCCACGATTCGGAAAATTTTCGAGCAATCGGGTTCGGATCCTCGCGCCATCCAATTTTTCGCGCGCGATGGCTGCGGTTGCGTCGGTTGATCCATCATTCACCACGATCAATTCGCTTTCTGGGGCGTTGGCAGTGAGATAATCTAGGGTCGATCGCAACGTTCCCCCGATGCGCGCAGCTTCGTTGTAGCAGGGAATGACGACAGTGAAGGGCGGGAGCATGGGTGGAACGTTGAAGCGTTAAACAGGTTAAAGCGTTGAAGCGTTACAGCGCCATCTTGTCATGTTGAGTGAAGCGAAACATCTCTGACTGTCACTTTAGCGGTAGTGGAAGAACTGATCCGAGATTCTTCTCTCACGTTGCGGGATCAGAATGACAAATCCTGTTTCCAGTTCAACGGTTCAACGCTTTAACGAATCACAAAATCATTTGTAAATCTCCACGACAAACTTGCCGTTTGAATCGACATACCCGCGATACATTCCTGAGGTATTAAATGGCAAAGCGATGTTGCCCTGACGATCGATTGCGATCAGTCCACCGGTGCCGCCGAGTTTGGCGACTTTATCGAGCACCGCTTGTGCCGCTTCGTTGAGGGCCATTCCCCGATATTCCATCAGCGCCGAGACATCGTGCCCGACGGTCGCCCGGATGAAATACTCGCCGTCGCCCGTCGCGGAGACAGCGCACGTCGCATCGTTCGCATAAGTTCCTGCGCCGATGATCGGCGAATCACCCACGCGGCCCGGGCGCTTGTTTGTAGTGCCACCGGTTGAGGTCGCAGCCGCGAGATTGCCATTTCTGTCCAGCGCCACCGCGCCCACGGTTCCGTGTCGATCTTGATCGGTAATTACAAAGGCCTTTCCGGCACGGCCGGTTCGATGTTTCTCAGCGGCTTTCATTTTCCGCAAAGCGTCCCATCGCTCCTGGGTGAAAAAATATTTCGCGTCCACGAGTTCAATTCCGTTCTCCTTTGCGAACGCCTCCGCGCCTTCGCCATCCATCATTACGTGACCGGATTTCTCCATGACGAGCCGGGCCAGGCTGATTGGATTCTTTACCTGCTTCAGAGCGGCGACGGCGCCGGCGGCAAGCGTTTTCCCGTCCATGATCGCTGCGTCCATTTCGTTCGTACCAGCGCTTGTAAACACTGACCCTTTGCCCGCATTGAAATGTGGATCGTCCTCGAGCACACGCACGGCTGCTTCCGTCGCGTCGAGGCTCGATCCGCCGCGTTTCAGAATGTCGTAACCAGCCGCAAGCGCCCGTTCCAGTCCCGCGCGATACTTTCTCTCTTTTTCCGGCGTCATATTGGCACGGTCGATGGTTCCGGCGCCGCCGTGAATCGCGAGTCCAATTTTCTTTGTTTCCATGTTTGGATTGTTATCGGGCCGTATTTCCGATGCCAGTTTGATAGACCGCTCAGCTTCCTGGGCTAACCCCTCCGCCGCAGCATTAAAGAGCATGAAAGCAAAGAAGCAATTGGCTGCGCAAGCTCGGGCAACTTTCATGGATTCAAACGTAACGCCGGGGCCTGCGAAATGTCGAAGCGTTTGAGACCATCGATGTGCATTGAGCTCATCCCTGTGGGGTGACCGGGCGTCCACGCCTGGTCAACATACGGCAGGCAAGATGCCCGCCGGCCCCACAGCCAAGATGGCTGTGCTACATCGGCGCGAGCAAGTTTGCGCTTTTCCCCATCGCGAAGTGAGGCAATGTCTCGTCCATGCCTAATGCTGAAGCACGTCGCAGTTTTCTGCGCGAGGTCGGCAGCGTTTTCTGGTTCATCGCAAACACGTTCCAGGAAACCATGGAGCGCGTGCAGCAGCGACGCGCCCCATTCCGCGCAGCCAGCTTTTTCCGCGAGGGCGTCCGGGCTGGTGTGGATTCGGTGCCGCTCGTGGGGCTGGTCTCGTTTTTTCTCGGACTGACAATGGCGCTATTGACGGGCTATCAGCTCCAACGCTTCGGAACGGAGCGGCTCATTCCCGGCCTGGTGGCCATTGCTTTTACCCGCGAACTGGGACCCCTGCTTACCGGGATTATGCTCGCCGCGCGTATCGGCGCCGCGTTTACAGCGGAACTGGGCACGATGCAGGTCAATGAGGAAGTCGAAGCGATTGAGGCCATGGGCATCGGGCCGCTGCGGTTTCTGGCAGCGCCGCGAATGCTCGCGCTGTTTCTCCTGGCTCCATGTCTCTCCACGGTTTCGAACCTTGCAGCCGTGTTTGCGAGCAGCCTGGTTTGTAAGGCGTATTTCAGCATCGCATTTCCGTATTTTCTCGATCTGGTAAAAGATTCATTGCTCATTCGCGATATCATCACCGGGATATTGAAGAGCTTTATGTTCGGTCTGCTCATCGCCTCGATCGCCTGCTACCGGGGACTGACTGTGAAGGGTGGCGCCGCTGGGGTCGGCACGAACACGACTTCCAGCGTGGTCACCGCTATCACAGCCGTGATCGGTTTCGACACGGTTTATAATGTCATCTACACCAATTTCTATCCGACGTGAGCACTCCGTCGAACATGGTTGAACTGCGCGACGTGCACATGCAGTTCGAACAAAAACAGGTGCTCGAAGGTGTCTCACTTGACGTGCAGCCGCAGGAGCGGCTGGTAATCATGGGCCAGAGCGGAAGTGGCAAAAGCACAATTTTGCGCCTGATTCTTGGCATACTTCGCCCGGATTCCGGCTCGGTTTTTTTCAAACAATTTGAGATCAACCGCCTGAAGCGCAGAAAACTTCAACAGGTGCGACAGCACATCGGGATGGTCTATCAATATTCCGCATTATTAAGCTCGCTCACGGTTCGCGAGAATGTGGCGCTGTCGCTGGAAGAGCTTACCGACAAATCGCGGAGCGAGATTGACAAGATCGTCGACGAAAAACTGGACCTCGTCGGCATGAAGGATTCCAAGGACCTCTTGCCAGACGAGCTGAGCGGCGGCATGCGGAAGCGCGTCGCCCTCGCACGGGCCCTCGTGCTCGAGCCTGAGTTGATCCTGCTGGACGAGCCTTCAGCAGGACTCGACCCGGTCATTGCCACGGTTGTCGACGAATTGATCATCAGCCTCACTGAGAAATCGAAGGCGACCTCCATCACGGTGACACACGAAATGGAGAGCGCCTTTCGCATCGCAACGCGAATGGCTATGCTGTACGAGGGAAAGATTATTGAAGAAGGCGAACCAAAAGAATTTAAAGAATCTAAGAACCCGGTGGTCGCACAGTTCTTGAGCGGCAGCACGGAAGGCCCGATTCTGGAAGGCTCACTCGATGCAATTACAAAGAAATGAAATCCTGACCGGTTTGCTGGTGATCGGCACGATCGGCGTGATCGCGTTTCTTTTGGTATTGCTCGGCGCGCCGGGATTGTTTCGGCCGCTGGTCACCTACAAGGTGTATTTCGATAATGCCGCCGGAATTAAACAGGGCGCGGTGGTAATGCTGGCCGGTCGGAAGATTGGTCAGGTCCAAAAGCTGTATTCACCACTTACCTCTGCCGAAGAAAAACAGGCGCAGCAAGCCGCGGCGGCGATTCATCCCTCCGAACCGGGTGCCAGCCCCTCCCCAACTCCGCGATTTGAAGCGCGCGTTGATGTGCAGGTAGACAAGAACGCCAGGCTTTATCGCGACTCCAAGGTCCAGATGATTCAGCTCGGTTTGTTAGGCGATATGGCAATCGATTTTACCCAGGGCACACAAGAGTCCGGTCGAGCGGGGAACGGCGAAAGCTTTTCAGGCGAGCGCACACCCGATCTCGCCGAGGCCGCGGCGAAAATGCTTGAGGTCATCAAACCGGTTGCCAACGAAGCAACCAACACCATGAAAGACCTTCAGAACACCGCCCAAAATCTCAATAAGCTCACCGACGAAAACTCCGAACTGAATCTCGCTCTCACCCAGTTCAAGACGTTCGGCGAACACCTCTCCGGTCTGACCGCGCCGGATAGCGCCCTTACGCACTCGCTTACCAACATCGAAAAAATCAGCACCAGCCTAACCGAGAACGACAACATCAAAGTGACCCTGCAAAACCTACGGTCGTCGTCAGAGAAATTAAAGGTAGCGACAACCGAGCTCCAGCCGGCCGGCGAGAACATCAAGCAATTCAGCGAGACAATTAAAACTCAGCCCTGGCGTCTGATTTGGCCCTCGACAAAAAAATACGCCGAAGCATCACCAACTCCCGCTCCGAGCCAGGGAACAATCACCGTGCGTAAAAGCGCGCGAGCAAAGCCCCGTCGCACGGCGACTCCGGCCGAGCGCACCAGCAGCCGCTGAGAAAATACGACGTGGTGCCGCGCGGCAACGCCTTCCTTGCTTTTGCGATCGGGTCGGCCTGTTCGGCCTGTGCTGTGGCGGCGGCCGCCTGTGGAGTGTGTTTTGTGAGCGGTGAGGTAACCGAGCTAACGAGATTTATACACAATTTTTCGGCGTAATTCCATTATCGACCTGAAAATCGCGGCGACATGCGCCACAAGAATAATTTGCTAAAAAGCGAATGGAAAATCCAATGGGCCGGGGTCACCGACCCCGGCTACAGCCGGCGACCCTAGCGGTCGCGCCCTATCATTACGGCCCGTAGCTTTTGGTGAATTTTTTCCGCGATTCGCTCTCGGGCTCGGTCGATGTGATCGGCGCTGATGGCTCCGGAGTGCCTGCTGGTGGTTGTTCCGCCGGTGTTTGTGCCTGCGCGGCTTCGGTCTCCGGCGAGCCCTCGCCACGGCGAGCAGACTCCGGTCGCGCCCCACCAGATTCCCGCGCAACCTCCACATAGGCCATCTGCAAATTGGAAAGCGCGGTGCTTAACACTTTTGCCTCTTCGCTGGTCAGATTGCCGCGCGTTTTTTCCTGAATCATGGCTAGTTGATCGATAAACATCCTGGCCAGGTCGAGGTTCACTTCGGGCTCGCCGGTTTTTGGATTTGGAATCTGGCCAAGAAACAGCGCGGCGTTTTGCGCGTGCATCACCACAAATTCAATGAAGCGTTGAGAAAGCTCGCCGCTCAGGGTTGTTTTTTGGACTTCAGCCATAAAAGAAAATGATTAGTGATGAGTGACGAGTGATCAGTTCGCTCAGTATATCATGAACGGGTTTTCTCGTCACCCGCCTGCCCGCCGTAGCCTCGGCGAAGGCGGGTCACTTGTCACTTCTTCTGCGGCGGACGCACGGTTGCCAAAACATACGGTTGATCGCGAAAATATTTCGCAGCCACCAGTTTAACATCATCGAGCGTCACCGCGTTCACGTCGTGCTCGAGCCGCTTATAATAATCGAAACCTAGTCCGTAGATCTCGTCGAGCGCGCAGTGATAACCAAAGGCGTCGTTGCTTTGATTCGCGATCTCCTGCTGACCAATCAATTTCTTTTTCGCTCGCGCTAATTCCTCGGGAGTAAGACCGTCATTTGCGAGTTTGTGGATCTCATCGAGCAACGCGGTTTTCACCGGCTCGATCTTCTGCGGGTCCGTGCCGAGATAAAATGCAAAGAGTCCCGGAACCAGGCCCTGCATTTGGCTTGCGCCGACGTAATAGGCCAGCCCCATTTGCTCACGAATGCGAATAAAAAACCGCGATCCGAGATCGCTGCTTGCCTCATCGATCAATTCCAGTGCGTAGCGATCTGGACTCGACAGACTGGCGCCGCGAAATCCAACCATGATCACGCCTTGCGCTTTGTCCTTGCGGCTTTCGACAGTTTCCGGTTTGCCCAGCGGCATGGAAGGTTTTGCATCCGTCAGGGCAACCGCGCCGGGCTTCATCTTGCCGAGCATTTGGTCGACAAGCTGCTTTACCTCGGAGGCTTTAACGTCCCCAAAGACGTAGATGACGCCGTTTTTTGCGACTACGTAACGATCCCGAAATTCTAGCAAATCCTTTTGCGTTAACTTCTGAACGGACTCGACCGAGCCATTTGAGCGCAAGGCGTAAGGATGCTGAGGAAAGAGCGCCTGCCGCATGATGTTGCGGGCAACGGAGGTCAACTGCTCTTCCTCCTGCTTGATCGCGGCCATCTGAATTTCTTTCTCGCGCGCGACGGCTTTTTCCGGAAACGTTGCGTTGAGCAATACGTCCGAGAGCAGGTCCACGCCCAATTTCACGTCGGGCTTCATGACGTCGACCGACACGCTAAAGCTGTTGTTACCAGCGTCGCTCGAAATTGAGCCGCCCACTGCTTCGATCTCGTTGGCGATTTGCTCGGCAGTGCGCGTCTTGGTTCCTTTCAACAGCACCTTGGCCATCAAACGCGTGATGCCGTTTGTCTGCGGCGTCTCGGCGAGAAGACCGCCGCGAAAAACCGCGCCCATTCCCACAAGTGGCAATCGAGGATCTTCACGCACGAGCAGTCGCAATCCATTCGAGAGATCAAACTTTTGAATCTCACCCGCGGCGACTGGTTTTTCGCCTTCGGCTTTGCCCGTCAGCGAGCCCTTTGGATCCAACGAGACCACGGTGAGATTGTTTTCCGTCAGATAATCCGCGGCGACGCGTTTGACGTCATCGAGCGTTACCTTCTGGACAGCGTCGAGATAATGCCGGCTGAAATTCAAATCGCGCGTGAGCAACCAGTTCGACCCGATGTCCGAGGCCTGGCCGCGCATTGTGGTGAGCGCGCCGAGGTGGTGACTGAGCGCGATTTTCTTCGCCTTCTCCAATTCTTCCGCGGTAACGCCGGCCTGTTTCACCTCGTCGACAATGCGCAGGGCCAATTGCTCGGCTGCGTCACGTTTCTTTGGATCGACAGTAGCATCGATGCCGAATAAGCCGGGATCACCTGGCGTGTAAGAGAATGCGGATATGCCGAACGCCAGACCGGCTTCTTCGCGCACGCGCCGGTACAGGCGCGAGCTGCGCCCGTCGCCTAGGACGGTCGAGAGAAGATCGAGCGCGGGAACATCTGGGTTTGTTACTTCTGGAATGTGCCATGCGAGCGAGAGGTGCGTCAGCTCTGTGGCAAACTCCTGGTGCACTTCGCGACGGCCAAGTTGCGGCGGTTCCGCAGGAACGAATACCGGCTGGAGCGATTTCTCCGGATACGGCTTGAACAACTCCGTCAGCTGTTGCCGCACTTTTTGCGCATCCACATCCCCAACCACGAGGAACGTGAGATTGTTGGGGACGTAGCGCGTCTTATAATACTGCATCACCTGTTCCTGCGTGAGCTGATTGTAGATTTCCATCTCGCCGATGACCGGAAAACGATACGGATGCCGCTGATAAGCGGTTGCAAACAGAAGCAGAGTGGTCACGCGATCTGGTTCATCCTGGTTCATCGCGAATTCGCGGCGGATGACTTCCTGCTCCTTTTGGTATTCTTCCCGCGGCAACGTGGAATTCATCATCGCGTCCGCCAAAATGTCGAGCGCAGTGGAGACTCCGTCTTTTGGCACGTCGATCCAAAAAACCGTGCGATCGAAGGATGTGTAGGCGTTGATATAGCCGCCGACGTTCTGAATTTTTTGCGCGATCTCATTTCCCCCCCGCGTTTTCGTTCCTTGGAAGAGCATGTGCTCTAGGATATGGGACAAACCGGCGCCGAGATGCTGGTCTTCATCGATGCTTCCAGTAGCGCACCACGCCTGCACGCTTGCCACCGGCGCGCTGTGATCTTCCTGCACAATGATCGTCAGCCCGTTCGGCAGAATCCATTTCTGCGCTGTGCTCGGCGGAAAGTTGATGACAGATGAAGGCTCGGTCGACGCAGCTTTCAGATTAACCATGCCAAGTAATAGAGCCGCTGAGAGAAATTTCGCCACTGAGATACGATTCATTCTGATTATCTTGGCACGTCGATCGCAGTGATCGGTGATCGACGGTCAAGATTCACTTGCTCGAGGTGGCGGGCCTTCGCGCCGGCAAATGCGACGGCGCCTTCGCAGTCGGCGGTTTTTCCGGTGCGAACGGCTTCACAAAAACCTCTTCGAAGTCATAAACGTTCTTGAAATGTTCGATCGAATCCTGCTCGGTCTTCCCGAATACGCCAGCGCCGATCAGGTTAAAGACGATGTTCCCAACGTCCTCGCAGGAATGGATTCCCCAGTTATCGAAGACGGTTATCACCATAGGTCCGAATTCCTTGAGAGCGTACCGCCGCACACCGTCGAGCAACTCCGGCCCCGTCACGTGGCGCACGCTGACGCCTTTGATTTTCTTCTGTTGCTTCGTCGTGAAATCGAGGGCGTCCCGTAAAAAGACATAAGCGTCCCGTTGATAACGTGGATCGCTGGCAACAATGGAATCGAGAGCCTCGGCAAAGCCAATTTTTTGCATTAGCAGATATGCGCCTTCAGAGCGCGCTCCTCAAGATAGCCGCCAAGCTGGAAAGCGGCAACTGATCCATCCAATCTCCATTTCGTGATCGCATTTTCAGTTTTCGACCTGATCCTCCAGCGCATCGACATAAACCGAGAGCGGATCATGTCGCTTTGAAGCTGAGCTCTGCGATTGATCCACCGCTTTGAGATAATCAGCAAAATTGCCGCTGCCGTTCTTCATTTGAGTCGCTTCGAACCAATTCATGTAATCGTCAATATCGCTCATTCGAGCGGCAAGTTGTTTGCGAGTAGCATCCAAATGCGACAAATGCTTCGCAACTCCTCTCCTCTTCCCGCGGGCAAGCAGCGCAGTGATCTGCTCGTATTCACGCGCGATCGGCCGCAAAACTGGGTTGGCTTGGGCAACAAACACAAGTAAATCTCGGTTCAGCTGACTCAGCGCCATCTTCTCGCCTGGAGAAATCTTGCGCTTCGCAAGGTCGTCAAGCGTTGCCACCTTGGCCGGCTTGTTTGCTTGCGAGATTTTCACGCTCAACAATTCAGCGAGGCGCTGCTCGCTTTCGGCGAACGTCAGTAACTGGTACGTCTGGAAGTTTCTCGCCCGCCGTAAGGTCAACTGCCAGCTTCCCTCCGCATCAGCAACAAGGAACGGGAAGTGCGCCTTCAAAGTGGTCAGCGGTTCGTTGGAGGCGTCAGGTAGATGACCGATGTACTGCGCCAGGCGGCCAGGGCCGTCCCTCCCATCGATGAGCGTCTGCACCAGCGCAAAAGAGTGCGCGCGGTAAAGCACGCGGCCCGCCGAATCGAGAACTTCTGGCCGTTGACGGAGAAACGTCTCGAGAGGCACGGTTTTATTCGCCGTAGTAAGCGCCTCAAGTAAGTATTCGCGATCGCGCCCAGGCGCGAGCGCAAGAACTCCATCAAGCAACCAATCCGGTGGCTCGACGAACACCGTGCCGGCAGCGAGATGCGATTCTTTTCGATAAATCATCTCCAGTAAGATTGCGCGCAGAAGCTCGCGCTCGATTAATGAAGAATCGAGCTTTTCGGAAAGCGTCAGGTCTAGCTGTAGCTTGAGGCCGAATCCGGTCTGACTAAATCGCAAGTTCGCAGGCGGAACTTCCGGCAGGTTCGCCTGTTGCAGTTGAAGATTCAGCACGATCGGGACCGTCCAGTTGTCGCGCTGCCGCAACAGCACGAGAAAATCGGCCTTGGTCCGCTCGGCCAAGTCGGACACGGCGCCGCGCAGCGCCGCGTCGGCTCCGTAGATAATGAACTGGCGGGACGGACTTACGCTGCGTTCGGTCGGCGCCGCGTAAAGTACGTGCCAGATGAAGAAAGCCGATATGAAGATCGCGGCACGCTCCATCGTCATTGAGCGTGGATGATAAGTGTGACGGCTACGTGATGACCAGCAAGAAACAACGCGAAACTCCAGGTGGTTCGCGGTTTTTAATTAGATGAAGCAATCTCACAGGGAAATGCATAAGCATCAGCGGGCGCCGTTGTCCGAAAGCGGTTCGTCCCCAGACCCCAGGGAGGCCTGGCCGGAGCGCTGCGTCGCTTGGGTGAGCTTGGTATTATCATGGGATAGTCGACGGCATCATGGGCCAACCGAACCCATGTTCGGTCGGGGTCACTTATTATGCGAGACCCATTCGAGCCAGAAGCCGCCGACTGATCGTGCCGTCCACGACGAGATTATGCGTGCTTTCAAAAGCGGCGATCGCGGCCCGTGTTTGTTGGCTTTGACCGGCGGTCTCGCAGGACCAAAAGAGGGCGAGCCGTCGGTCATCCTTTTTGGAGCGGAACAGCCACGCAGAAGGGCGTTTCATGCATTTTACGAAAAAAAACGAGACTTTAAACAGCGTGCGGTGTCTAATTAGTCAGAAACCCATCTATTATGAACAATTCAAAGCTTGTACTTTTCGTGATTTGCGTTTTTGTGGCGGTGTTCACCGCACCACTGGTCACAGCTGCCCCGCGTGGCGGTGGCGGCGGTCATTCTGGCGGAATGGCAGGGCGACCCGGAATGGCAGGGCGACCCGGAATGTCGGGTGGCCAGCATTTCGCTGGGCGCCCCGGAATGGGCAGCGGTCAGCGCTGGAGTGGAGGCAACTGGAGTGGCCAACGCTGGGGTGGCAACAACTGGCGTGGTGGCAACAACTGGCGTGGTGGCAACAACTGGCGTGGCGGCAACAACTGGCATGGCGGCAACAACTGGCATGGCCACGGGCACCATCATAATGGCAACGATGTCATTTTTATCGGTTCCTTCGGCTTTCCTTGGGGCTGGGGCTGGGGCGGCGGCTGGGACTGGGGATATCCCTATTATGGTTATGGTTACCCGTACGGCTACGGCTACTACGGCTCCGGCGATCCGTACGGTTACGGTTATGGCTACGGCTATGGAGGAAACCAATACGGCGGCGACTACGGCAATGGCAATGGCAATGGTCAATACGGCCAGGCCACTCACTCCAGAGTCGCCGAACTGCAGCGCCGACTCGCACGCGCTGGTTATTATCATGGCTCGGTCGACGGCGTTTTGGGCTCGCAGACGCGTCGAGCAATCCGCGCGTACGAGCGGGACCACGGATACGCAGGCAACTGACCGGCTTTCCTTCGCTTAGACCCGAGAGGGCTCAGTTGATTTTACTTCATCGACCGGCGGAATTCGTAGGGGGGTAGGAGGGCGAGCCGCCGGTCGTTTATTTTCCAAGTTGTCGCGCGTGATTGGCTAACTGCCCCGCGGCGTTATTCGCCGATGATTCGAGCAATCCTGCAGGCCAATCCTGTGGTTTGATCTGCAAGTGATGTTCTAGGATCTCGCGAATGAAACACCGAAAATCACCGCCGCAATTTGTGCAAAGTTTCTCCATCGTATACGCGCCAAGCATACGGTAGCTCTCGAATTGCGATTCGGAAAAAAACTGATCGCTCGTGCTCTCGTGTGGGAACGTTTCGCTCCGCTTGAAGTATTCGTAGATGTCGCGTGGTTCATCGCCGTAACAGGTCGGCTTGATGTAAACGATGATGCCATCGGGAGCGGCCGGACTGTCCACCATTGAATAGCGGATCCGCCCCACGGCACAGTTGTGCCCGGGAGTCTTTAGCGTGTCGATAGCGCTGCGCGGATAAATACTCATGGGCCCGAAGTCGATCGGGATTCCAAAATCGATTCGAATTTTGCGTACCGCTTCGCCGAGATCGGCAAAAGAACACGCCGGATCTTCTCCGGCGTCACTCACCACAATATAGTGACACCGGCGCAATATCATCTCATAAAGCCCGAGGTTTTCGAAATGGCCGCCATCCGACAGATAGACATAGGGGCTGGTGTCGTTCGTTAGGCCCAAAGCTTCATCGATAATCGGCCGCACGCTGCTCTCTGGATAACCAAGGTGGAAGGTATGATCGCCTGCTTTCCCGGGGTTTCCCAGCCACGCTCCGAGGCGCACGTTGAGCAACGTGAGAATGAACGTAACCAAAGGCGATGAGTGATAGCCCATGTTAGGGCTGGCGGCAGCGCCGGAAACAGTAATGGCACTTCCGAGCGAGATGCCTTTCGGGCCGCCGTACACTGCTCCATCCGGGCCCGCAGTGGGACGGTACCCTGGGTCCATCGCAGACGAGCCGGAGTGCAACGGAGTGACGGTGAAACTTTGTGCCTTGCGCTCCTGCCAACCAAGTTTTTCGCCAGAGACCAAGTTGAGCGCGATATTTACAACCGGCATCAGCTTGCTCTGAAATTTTTCGTGCACCCAAAGATCGCGCATTTTGATATTGTCGTTCTCATCGAAGCCGGTAAACGGATTCGGTTTCCGATCCGAATTGGAAGCGCCTAGGTAAGCGCGGATCAATCGATCCCGGTACACTCCATGCAACGAAAACTTGTTCGCGTTCACGAGGCGCGCCATGACAATCCCGAGGAGCAAAAGCAAAAGCGCTAAGGGAAGCACGAGCCACACCGGCGTGTAGAAAATCACGTTCAGATATTGCTCGGGCCGACCGAGTAGGCCGGATTTAGAGTTTAGATCCGCCTGGTAACTCAGCTTTACGTGATAGGTTTCAATCAACTTCGCGATGACCGATGTGCTCATCTCGGTGATGAGAATCAATAGCACCGCCGAAAAGACCGCCGCTGCGATGGTCGACGCCTTGGACAAGATCACCCCCATCGGGCTTGCGGTCGCGTGCTCCGTTTGATTCGCTGCGACGCGCGGGCTGCGTCCGGCCAACACCGTTACGAGTGCGGCCACCCCACCCGTGGTGATGAAGGACCATGTCCATTTGAGCGAGAGCGGGCCGAAAATGACGAGCCCGCTGATCAGCAGCCATCCGAGCGCAACCGCGAACAGCCAACCCGCCGCACGACCCCACCATTCACGATCCGGATCTTCGGTCCATCGGCTGGAGATTCCCGCGAAGACCACGATTGCCAAAAAAAACAGCGCCATAAAAAATGGAATGCTCAGGCAGATGTACAACTCCATCTGGATCACCGGCCGCGGAAATATTTGTTGCGCGCCAAACCAAAGAATTACCCCGCCAATTGCGCCGGAAACGACAACCGCAACGAATTCCAAGGGCCGAAATCCGTGAGCTGGGAGCAATGACGTAAGCCACGAAATAACATGTAGCGCCATTCCGAGATACAGAAACGGCACCCAGGTCTGAGGTTGCCCAAAACCGAATAATGGCCAGGCAATCAGAGAACGCCCGTAGTAATTGAACCATGCCCAGTGCATGGTCATGAGCACCGACGCGAGGAAAAGCGGCAGCAGGCACAAGACCAGGAATCGCTTTTGATCCCATCGAAGATTACGTCCGCATGGCAAATTGAATCCCATGTAGGCGACACCGAAGATGACGAGTGCCGCTCCAGTCCAGAATAGCGCGTCGGTTCGCGGCGGCGGGTCCAGCATCACGATCGAGCTGTAAAGCCACGGCAGTGTCAGAAAAGCGGCCAGCAGTGGAATGATCACGCTCCAGTTCAGCAGAAGGTTGCGCAGATATGTGCCCACGAGTGTCCAACTGTCTGCGGAAAACAACCCAAGCCGCGGGCTAAGGTAGTTGCTGTAGCTGCGCAGGTTTTGGATCTCTATCGGTTCCGGATTTGGTCTCGCGTCCTCAGTCGGGCCCGCCAGTTGGGCTGCAACACTTGGCAGCCCGCCCTTGGCGCGATGAATCCACGCGCTCAACCAACTGCCGATGTAGCCGCCGCCGGAGACCGTCGAGAGATAATGAAATTTGCCGAGTAACCCGCAGCGCGCCAAGCCCTGCAAAATTCCGAGACCAAAAGTAGCGCTACGGATGCCGCCGCCAGAAATGCAGAGCGCCGCGCGTTTTTCCGGCAGATCATGAATTGCGGCCCAAATCGCTTTTAGCCGGACCTCTGGTTCAGCCGAATTAGGATAATCTTGCGGAAGCTTCCCGCGCAGAGCGACAAACTCAGCTTCCAACACTTCATACAGCGGCACTGAGGCGTTGGCCGATGAAATCTCTTTCGCCATGGCACACAAATGCGGCGGTCTGCGCACAAGCGTTTATCAAGCTTGCGGAGATCCGTCAACTCGCGAAGGCTTTCGGAGTCAATCTTCTCGGCGAACGGATCCAGGACGAGAACACGGCCAATACGTTTTGCTTGCGAAGCCATTGCAATCATCATCATTTTCCGAAAACACTCCTTGAAATCGCCCTTGTGCTCGTGCGTCTCGATCACGTTGCCAATTTCTTCGTAAAGCCGGATCACTCCATCGTGCGACCGGCAGCAGAATTTGACGAAGTTGACGCTCGAGTAGGGCCTGGCGAGCAACCCCGCTACAGCAAATTCGCGTCAATTCGCGGCCGTTTGGTGAGAAACAGGGCCGCTCACGGGGCTTTGGGTAGCAACGGTTAGATGCTTTTGAATTTCCTCTATGAAATCCGGAAAGCCTTTAACCGACTTTTTGCAAAGAGTCTGCATTGTATAGACGCCGAGCATGCGGTAACTCTCGAATTGCGATTCGGAGAAAAACTGGTCCGCGGTGCTCTCGTGCGGGAATGTTTCGCTCCTCTGAAAGTATTCGTAAATGTCGCGTGGTTCTTCGCCATAGCAGGCTGGCTTTATGTAAACGATTATGCCGTCGGGCGCCTTCTTTCCGTTCACGTCCAGATCCACTTCCGAATAGCGGATGTGACCAATGGCACAGTTGTAGCCTTTCTGGCCGGCACGTTTCAACGCGTCGATTTGGCTGCGCGGATAGATGCTCATCCGATCGAATTCGATCGGAATTCCAAAATCGATGCGAATCTTACGGATTGCTTCACCGAGGTCGGCAAAGGAACACTCCGGATCTTCACCCGCGTCGCTCACCATGATGTAACGACAGCGGCGCAGCACCATCTCGTACAGCCCAAGGTTTTCGAAATGCCCGCCATCGGAAAGATTTACGTATTTGTACCGATCGGTCGTATTGCCCATTGCCTCGGAAAACAGCGGCCCAACCGAATAACGCGGACCAGACCGGCGCCACGTTTTGGCACCGTGTTTCCCTGGATTCCCGAGCCACCAGCCCAAGCGCACGTTAAACAGGGTCATCAAGAAACCGACCACTGGCGAGGAATGATAGCCCATGTTGGGATTCGCGGCCGCGCCTGAGATAGCGAGCGCCGTACCGAGCGTAATGCCCTTGCCATCGTTGCCGTATTCGGTCGAGGGCCGGTAACCAACGTGCCACGAGCCGCAGTGCAGACGGCTCATGGTAAACGATTCAGCCTTCCGCTCCTGCCACGCCAACTCCTCGCCTTTCACGAGATTGAGCGCGCCGTTGAGCACATGTAGAGGCCTTTCGGGCGACAACTTGTGCAACTCAAAATTATCCTCGGGATCAAACCCGGTAAATAAATCGTGCTTGCGCGCCTTGGGCGACGCGTCTTTGGGATCAACCGTCTTGCATGACGCGGCGAGGTACGCACGGATCAACCGGTTGCGATATATCGCGTGGAGGGAAAATGTGTTCGCGTTAATGAAAAAACCCATCACGATCCCGAAAAGCAGCGTGATGCCAGTCAGAAAGGAAATAACAAAAAGTCGTTCGCCGTGCCATCCCCTCCCCACATCCCACGGTAGAAACCGCATTGTGATCTCTTGAACCCCAGGCCACGAGCTTATTACCAATAAAGCCCAGGAAATCACTACTGACAGGAGCAGAAAGAAAACCACCGCCACCAGAACCAGAAGCCGCTGGAAGCCTACTTTTTGGCCAAGCTTTTTGCCTAGCTTGGATCGAAGGGCCAGCAACGCGCCCGCGATGCCGCTCACTCCCCCGAACGCACCGAGCACGGCCTTGGCCACTGGACTCGCCCCTACTTGGCCGAAGAAAACCTCGAGCTGGTTTCCCGTCGTCGTTGTCGTGATTGCCTGGGCACCCCAAAGAACGATTACGTTAAACACAATCCAGCCGAAAATCGTGATTAAGATCCAAGCTGCCGATCGCCCCCACCATTCGCGGTCTTGATCTTTGGTGACCTTGCTTGCCAGACCGGTGAAGAGGAAATTGACCAGCATCAGCACCCCGAGGATCAGTGCGGGTGCGAAGCAAACGTAGTTGAGAGCATGTTGCGCGGGGGCGGGCGCGAACATCGGTTCCAATGCATCACGATCTTTCTCCGCAAAGCGAACCTGGTCGCCCTCTTGGAGCGTAATTCTTTCCTGGCGTGGAATTTCTTCTTGAGTCGGAATCAGGGTTGCCTTGCAGTCGCGCTTTAATGTGAATTCATTGTCACTAAAGGAAGCACGTCCCCAGATCCTTCCAGCGGGGATCAGTATTTGTTGTTGAGTCGGAATCAGGGTTGCCTCGCAGTCGCCTTTTAATAAAAATTCACCCGTAGGGGACAGAAATAGCCGTGTTGCCATTGCCCACAGGCAAAAGCCGGCGAATGCAGTGGTGAGCACGACCGTGCCGGTTCGCGAAAATGAATCGAGGAACGATCGTCCCCACGATTCGCGGTCTTCATCTTTGGTGACCCGGCTTGTCAGACCCGTGAACAGGAAATTGGCCAGCAGCAGCCCGGCGAGAAGCAACGCTTCCGCGAAGAAAACGTAGTTGAGAGCGTTTCCCGCGGGGACGAAAAATATTCTGCTTGCCATCGCCCAGAGGCAAACGCCAGCAAACGCAGCGGTGAGCACGATACCGGTTAGCAAAAACGAATCGACGATGCGACCGGGCCGCGCCTCATCACGATCCTTACGGATTAAAAGAAAAATGCTCGCGAGCAAACCGCCGCTTAAATAGCTGGCGACAGCAAAAAAAATGAACTTAAGCGGCCACTCCGTAGGTTGAAACGGCTCGCTACCGTGAACGTTGCGAAACACAGCCCACCATTCCGCAAAAATGAGAGAGGCAAGGAACAATGGAAGTTGGCGAAACCACAGAAAACGGCGTTGCGGTAACTGTGCGTCGCCGGTCGAAGGAACATCGATAATCGCGTAGGCCATCGCGATGGCGATCAGTGCGAATCCGACTGCGAGCAAGATCGTCAGGCCTATGTCCCATTGCTGCTTAACGGAATCGGCCCATGCGGGCCAGTTCGGCTGCAAGGGGTGGTTCTTCAGATACCTTGTTGCCAGTTCTGCCCAGTTCGGCGCCAAGGTGATGGCCACAAGATAGAATCTGGGGATCATCATGACAGCTCCCAGCAACGAGATCAGGACCAGCCAGTTCAGGAACATGTTGCGGATGAAGGTGACGATCAGCGTCCAAAAATCCACCGACGCCAGGCCAGTTTTCGGCGTCAGATAATTGCTGAACTTCCTAAGATGCCTGATCGGTCGCGGATCGGGATTCAAAGCGGAATCGTGGGGATCTTTCACTGACACCTTACTACACGATCTCGACAGTTCCTTTACCACCCCGTCAATGCCCTGCGGATGATTCCTGATCCACGCGCTCAGCCAGCTGCCGATGTATCCGCCGCCGGAAACGGTGGAGAGATAGTGAAATTTATCGAGCAAGCCGCAGCGCGCGAGGCCTTGCAGGATCCCAAGCGCGAATGTTGCGCTGCGAATGCCGCCACCCGAGAGGCAGAGTGCAGAGCGCGTCGGCTGCTCCTTATGGATGCGCTTGTAAACGGCTTCCAAGAGCGCCTGTTTTTCGGGGACGCGAAGTTCCTGTGTGTGCTTGTCTCCGAGCTCTCCATCGAGTTCCTCAGCCAGAATGTCAGCAAGCGATTTCGGCGGCGGGCCCGAATGTGTCTTATCACCTATCGTAATAATTTCCCCCGACAGCCCGGGTATATTCCTGTTCTACGATGGAGACAAGCTGATTTCTTGAGGATGGTTGCGCATTCTTTGTCTTTCGCGCGATCTCTGCGGTGCGGCGCAGATGGTGCGTGTTGAAAGCTCTTCTGCTTCAACGCTTCAACGATTTGACGATTAAACGAATCACGAGCGACCGCTTCGTACTAGGTTGAACGATTCACTGGATTTTCCCAGGCACGCGGCGCAATGTTGCAACAATCTGCGCCCGTAGCTCAGCCGGATAGAGCAACGGATTTCTAATTCAAGCCTAACGAGTTGCACAGATTTTCAGTGTTTTGCACAGCGTTGCTGACGATAGGTAATTCGTAATTTCACTTTCGCAGTGTGTTGCGCAGAATTGCGCGGTTTTGCAGCAAAATTTCGCTCAACCGTAGAACAGACCGTGAAAAATCTTCTCCAGCCGCCAGGGTTGCCTCGCGTGCGCGCCGAATGGTCCATGCCTCGTTTTTAACTTCACTGCAATCTTGCGTCTATCATTGGGCGGCACCGATCGTGATGCGCGAATCAACACTTTGATGACCAGTTGACATATAAGTGCACGACCATGGTTCAATAGACCCATACGACTAAGGTCCAATACGCGTCTAAGACATCAATCGGCATCATCAAAACGGATCTGAATGAGGCGCGGGATTCCTTTCCCCGCTCGTCCCTTCGCCTCATTTCGGACTCGCAATGGAATTCAATCTAGGCAGAGAAAACGAAACAAAAACAATGAATGCATTGAGTCGGCTCAACAATGTAGCTCCAGCAATTCTTAGCGGACTTCTACTGGCTTGTTTGCGACTTGCTCCCATCGCGCAAGCTGTGGATCCGCCGCAGGAGCGTGGCCGGCCGACCGCGATCTTGGTTAGTCCGATTCACGAAGCCCAGGTCGTCCGCGGTGACGACGGCAAGGACCATGTCGAGTACGAGCTG
>Ga0193733_1000262_pt1 | contig 18743 bp, 9 predicted proteins | sample U1s2metaG_FD_145076 | JGI IMG/M metagenome (GOLD analysis project Ga0193733, IMG submission 145076) | Soil microbial communities from a riparian zone of the East river system, Colorado, United States - U1s2 | ecosystem: Environmental > Terrestrial > Soil > Riparian zone | place: USA: East River...
GATTTCTCTAAGGCGGGAGGAAGAACGCCAAGCAAAATCGCCGTCGATCCGTCAGCCTTGCAACTGTCTAATCAGACAATATGATATGATGATTGCCTTAAAGTGCTTACCTGCCCATTTATCCACGTTCATTTGGCGATCTCACGAACGGAGTTGAAATGCGACGATTGCAACTAGCTCTAATGCTGTCTGTCGTACCACTGCTCTCCTTATATATACCCGCGCAAGCTTCCCCCAAGGCTTCCCCGAATGGCGTCCTTCTCATAGCGAATAAGGGCGACAACAGCGTCGGGATCATTGACCCTGTCGCCGGACGGCAAGTAGCCGAGGTTGCGGAGGGTGGCGTCACCGGGCACGAAATTGCGACGTCGCCCGATGGCCGATTCGCTTATGTGCCGATCTATGGAAACTCCGGGGTCGGCCAGCCCGGCACGGACGGCACCAACATGGTGGTCATCGATCTGGCCACTCGCAAAGTTACGGGCAATGTTGATTTCGGTAAAGGTGTGCGGCCCCACTGCCCGGTGTTCGGCCCGAAGAACGGCCTGTTGTATGTCTCCACCGAAATCGATCGTACGATCAGCATCATCGATCCGGCCGCGCTAAAAATCATTGGCTCGATTCCAACTGGTCAGGAACAATCGCACATGCTGGCCATCACACGCGACGGCCACCGCGGATACACGGCGAACGTAGGACCAGGCACCGTGTCTGTTCTCGATCTCGACGCGCGCCGAACCCTCTCCATCATTCCGGTCTCTCCGCAAATCCAGCGCATCTCTCTTTCGGTTGACGACAGTCTGATTTTCACCTCCGATGTAACCAAGCCCCAGCTGGCCGTGATTGATACCGCCACAAACAAAATCAAGACCTGGGTTCAGCTGCCTGGACTTGGCTACGGAACCGCACCCACGGCTGATGGCCGCTGGCTGATTGTGGCTCTGCCGTTGATTCATCAGGTGGGCGTGGTGGATCTTAGCACGATGAAAATCGCGCACACGATTGACGTCCCCACCAGGCCCCAGGAAGTTATCCTGTCTCCCGACAACCGGGTGGCGTACGTCTCCTGCGACCAAAGTGGAAAAGTTGCGGTGATCAGTCTCGCTGATTGGAAGGTAAAGCAGATTATTGACGCAGGCACGGGTGCGGACGGCCTTGCCTATGCCGTGGTTCGGTAAATAGACACACATCATTTATGGATTTCGCGTGACCGATACTGAGCTCAGCACGCAGATGGCATTGACGACTCGTATCGAATCGAGGAAAGCAATGAACAGAACACTCGCACATCGAACAAAAGTTCTGCTGTCCGGCCAAAGTCTCGCTTGCGTGGCGTTGACGCTGTTGGGGATGGTCTCATTGACCAAGCCGGCAGCCGCTCAGGCCGTGGTCGCCAAACCGCCAGTGACCACGCCCAGTGCGGGTGGAAACAGTTTCGAAGGCCCAGGGGCGGTGAGGTATCAGCCCTCGAGAGATTCACTGGACAGAAGAATCGACATGTTCATCGGTGACTGGCGCGACTCGATGCCTCGTCACGTTTACGGCTCGCTGGTCCTGCGAGATATTCTTACTCGCGGTGATAACTTCAATCCGCCCCAGCCCGGAGCAGTCCTGCAGGCCGCCAACTTCCTCGCGTACGGCCGGCTCGCACCAGGCAATTCCACCACGCCTTCGCGGCTGGAACACGAGCAGAACGTCTTCTACGTTGTTGGCGGTACGGGAGAAATCGCAGCGGGTGGTAAGACCGCCACGCTTCATCGAGACATTGCGGTCTTTATTCCAGCCGATTTGGAATTCGTCATGAAGAACAGCGGCGACGGCGACCTTAAGATGTACGTTGTCAGTGAGCCGACTCCGGCAGGTTTCGTACCGGCAAAAGCGATGCTGACCACCGATGAAAGACAGGTTCCGGTGAGAACCCCGATGGCGGCATCTCCCTACACGCTTCCCGGCGCTTCCGGCCATTGGGCGCACGTGGTAAGAGATCTCTTCTCGAAGACAGACGGCTTGGCCACTATCGGAGATCTGATCACAGTAGAGATCAACCCCATGACCATGGGTGAACCGCATCCGCACAATCCGGGTCAGGAGGAAATATGGGCAGCTGTTGACGGAAACAGTCTCGCCTTCATCGGTTCGGAGCTGCGGGTTCAGCATCCGGGAATGGCGTACATGATCCGGCCGGATCAGTCCATGACCCACTCGAACATCAATTCCGGCGACGCTCCGGTCAAATTCCTCTGGTTCTCGGGAAACTCATTAAAGAGATAATCGGGGCGCCCTGGCGCGCCCGCGGTGTTCCGATTTCAACCACCCCGGACAGAAAGTTACCCGAAGAAAATCCCTAAGACTTCTAGCTTCGTGTAACTTTCTGTCTTTGGTGGTTTACGAATTTAGGACTCCACCCATGCCTCAAACATCGCTGAGCAAGGCGACAGTATTCGTCCTGCTATTGGTCCCCCTCTTTCTACCGTTTGGTCGCGCCGAAAGCCAGCCGGTCACGATCCGAATGGCAGGTGATGAATGGTTTCTCGATTCCCTGACGAAGACCGGAATGATCGCGGTCTTCGAAAAGCAGAGCGGCCTTCACGTCGAGGTCCTGCATAAAAACGATCGCACTATCATGAGCGACCTCGATCGCGGCCCGAGTTCAGCAGAGGAGAGGCTGGATGTGCTTGTGGTGCGGCACCGCCTCGTAGGCTCGCTGGTTCAGAAAGGCCAAGTTCAGCAGATTGATTCGTTTCTGAACGATCCCACCCTGCACGACGCCAACTTCATGCCCCAGCAGCAGCTGTTTCCTGGCTGGTGGAGAGAACTCAGCTCCTACGGAAACAAAACTTATGGATTTCCCTTTACCGGCCTGACGACCTTCCTGTGCTATCGCAAGGATCTCCTCGACGACCTGGCAAACCAGCACGATTTCAGAGCTCGTTATCACCGGGATCTTAAGCCTCCCACGACCTGGCCCGAGTACACGCAGCTGGCGGAGTTCTTCACTCGTCCGGACGAGCACTTCTACGGCACCTATATTCAGGGAAAACAGGGTCTGGCGCTCTGGTATGAGTGGCTGAACCTGATTTATTCCTTTGGCGGAAACCTCCTCGACACCCAGCACGGTTGGGAATATGGCGACATCGTCGTCAACTCTCCCCAAAACGTTGCTGCCACTGAGCAATACGTCAAGCTGATTGCCTTCAGTCCGCCCGACACTCTGAACTACGGATGGGGTGAAGCGCAGTCGGCACTGCAACAGGGGCACGTGTTCATGGGTCTTCTGTGGAGTGATCAGGCGCCTTTTCTGGAAGACCCCTCCCTGTCGAAAGTAGCAGGCAAGATCGGTTACAGCCTCATCCCTTCGAACACCGATGCACCCTTCAGCCAGTTGGAAGGTCTTACCTACCTGATCCCGACAGAATCGAAACATCCGAGAGAAGCCTACAAGTTTCTCGAATGGGCGATGTCCGCGCAGGTACAGGATCAACAGCAGCTGAACGGAGGCGCATCCATTAGAAAATCGACTTACGATAACCCCGCAGTCGTCGCTCTTCCCTACACTTCCTCGTTCGCGGCCAGCATTCCCGTCGGGAAAGCGAAGCCGACAATACCGCAATCCGCGGAGATGACGGAAGCCACGGAGCGTCGGATTTCCGAAATCGTCAGTGGTCGGTCCCTTGCCCAGGCAGGACTGGACAACCTAGCACTCGATGTTCAGCGTATTCTCGGTAACAAAACACGGTTCCGTTACCCCGTCGAGACAACTCACGGCACGGTTGCTCAGTCTCACTCTACCTGGAGCGACTATGCGGGCGCTTCAGATGCCTCCCAGTATTCCGCGCTTGCTCAAATAAATCGAGCTAACGTTACCCAGTTGCAAGTCGCGTGGAGTTATCCCACCGGCGACGGGGACAAATACTCGTTCAACCCAATCGTCGTCGACAGAACAATGTATGTTTTGGCTCACAACAATTCAATCGTAGCGCTCGATGCGACGACCGGCAAAGAACTGTGGATCCATCCGACGGACCCGAAGATAACGCTGATCACCAATCGTGGAATCAACTATTGGGAAAGTGCCGACAGGTCCGATCGCCGCCTGATATTTGCAGCCAACAACTTCTTACAGGAGATCGATGCCCGGACGGGCAAATCGATTTTGGACTTTGGCGAGAGTGGTCGCGTCGATTTGCGGGAGGGTCTGGATCGCGATCCGGAAAGTCTTACGCTGGTTCAATCTACCACTCCCGGACGCGTGTTTGAAGATCTCCTGATTCTGGGCTCGGCGACCAATGAAGAATACGAGTCCGGCCCCGGCGACATTCGCGCCTACGACGTACGGGACGGACGTCTGATATGGACCTTTCATACCGTGCCGCATCCGGGTGAATTCGGCTACGATACCTGGCCGAAAGACGCGTGGAAGACGGTCGGGGGTGCGAATGCCTGGAGCGGACTCTCTCTGGATGTGAAGCGTGGCATGGTCTTCATTCCGACCGCCAGCCCTAAATATAACTTCTACGGCGCCGATCGAACCGGAGCCAATCTGTTCGGCGACTGCCTGATCGCGCTCAATGCGCGCAACGGAAAACTGATCTGGTACTTCCAAATGGTTCACCACGACATTTGGGACTACGACAATGCGACTGCTCCGATGCTTTTGACCGTGCGCCACAATGGCAAGATGGTTGACGTCGTAGCGCAGCCTGGAAAAGAAGGTTTCGTTTGGGTGTTCAACCGCGAAACCGGCGAGCCACTCTGGCCCATTGAAGAGCGGGCTGTGCCACGGTCGGACATGCCGGGGGAGGTAACCTGGCCCACGCAACCATTCCCTTCAACACCGCCGCCCTTCGCGCGTCAAAGCTTCACCGTCAAAGATCTGAACCCATTCACGGAACCTGACGAGCGCGAGCAGCTTCGTAAACAAATCGAAGACGCTCGCAACCAAGGTCTTTTCACTCCACCCGGCCTGACCGACACGGTCGAGATGCCCGGAAATAACGGAGGAGCCAATTTTCAGGGTGCAGCCGTCGACCCCGAGCACGGCAGGTTGTTTGTTGTCTCGAAGGACCTTCCTTCCATGCTCAAGTTGGTACTGAAGACAACCGAGAAGGTATCGGAGAGGAGTTCTCCAGAAGAAAAGGGGCGGGCTATCTTTCGATCCCATTGCCTTTTGTGTCATGGTGCGGGCCGCACTGGTCAACCTCCTGCTGTGCCTTCTCTCGTGGATGTCGGGTCGGGACTAACCTCGGAGCAAATCCGTTCGGCTGTGACCCACGGACGTGGCTCTATGCCGGCGTTTTCCAAGCTGTCCGGTGAAGCTCTGGATTCTCTTTTAGCCTATCTTTCTCAGCCAGAGCCTCATCCCGAGCGCTCCCCTCCACAGCGCGAGCCGGGGTTCACTCCGACAGAAAACAGTCCTGCCCCCAACCCCGGAACCAGCTCGGCGTCCTTGCCTCCGGAGAAGCTACTCTATCGAAGCAGTTTCGGTTTCATGTTCACCACGAGCGGACTCCCCGCCATCTCTCCGCCCTGGACTACGCTTACTGCCTACGATCTCAACCAGGGAACCATCGAGTGGCAGGTGCCTTTGGGCGAAGTCCCTGAATTGGCCGCACGAGGATTTAGCAATACCGGCTCGCACTTTCCTAAGGTTGGCCCGGTGGTGACTGCGGGCGGGTTGATCTTCACGGGCACACGCGACCGTAAGGTCCGCGCTCTCGACTCCGCGACCGGCAAGGTGCTCTGGGAGGCAGAGGTGGGAGCCGCTCTCGAGGGAATGCCGGCGGTGTACGAGATCGACGGACGTGAATATGCTGTATTCTGCGCAGCGGCGCAAGCGACTACGCATACTCACGATCTCCCCGGCCATCCGGCATTGCAAGCGCCGCTACCGGGGGCTTACATCGCGTTTGCGCTACCTGCCAGGACAGATGGGATCAAGCCTATTTCTAACCATTCTTATTTCTGACCTTTCTGGGCCAGGGATGCGTCAGTCTTCGGGAGTGGCAGCACTTCTTTGGCCGACAATTCGGCCGGGAATGCCAAGTTGAAGAAGCAGACCATCATCTCGTCGAAACTCTGCTGCCCCCAGATTACCGTCTTCGTCGGGTCCGGATTCTCCGGATTGTTGGCAGAATTGTCGAAGTGCGCGGTGCATTCGATCTTGGTCCCCTGGGGCAGCGTAATTGGCTCTGCCAGGTTGTACCAAAGCTGCCAGTGCCAGTTGTAGTGCGGCACATTCAAGATGGTTCGTGTCTCTCCGTTGGGAAACAGCAGACGATACTCCATGTCCTTGCCCCGGGTGTGCATATGCGGATGCATACCCAGCAAAGTTACTTCGTGGCGCACCGTGAAGGAAGAATCTACGCGGTAATTTGGATCGCCAGGAGGAATTTTGAAAGTTTCATTTATCGCTGACAAAGTCATGACTCGTTCTTTGGGGGGCGCTTTGGCAAAGACCAGTCCCACACTCGACTGGTCTGTCGTCGCTTTGCCTTCCGGCATGTAGTGCACTTCCAGAACGATGTCCGAGCCGGCCGGGACTAGCTTTGCTTGCCCATGTTCAAAAATATCAGGAGGTTGACCCGGCGCGTATCCGACTAGCCAATCACTCGGCACGTCATCCGGATCCGCTTTCGCACCCGTCTTGGAGGGCGGAGCTTGGAAGAACACGTTTTTAGGCTGGTCCTTGAAGTAGTTCGACCCGGGCCGTCGGACGTAGGCGACAATGTGGTGCACTACAGAGCGATCCGACGGCGCCGCTTCTACAAACTGAACCCACCTGTCTGTAGTGAAACCCGTGGGCAGAATGACGTACTGATACTCCATAATCCCGCTATCCGGGATAGAAAACGGCTGGGGAAGCTGGAATATGACATCCGGCTTGGGAATGGACCATCCCTCAACGAACTGCCGACGCGGCGGGAGGTCGTTCGGGTCGCCCTTCGGCGCACCTGCGTTCACCCAGGCGACCATGGTATCGATCTGGGCTTGCGACAGGGAGCGGTTGTTCGCGAACTTTTCGGTGTGCCCATCCTCGAACCACGGCGGCATCTGTCGCTGCTGCACCATTTGTTTCATGGCCTTTGCCCACGGCCTTGCATCTTCGTAGGTCAGCAAGGAAAAAGGTGTACCCTCGCCGGGACGGTGGCAGCTCTGGCAATGCTGCTGCACAATGGGCGCAACATCTTTGGTGAACGTTACTTTGGAGGAGTTGGTGGCCGGGCTCGACGCGTTCGAGCTGTCCGGTTGTTGGCTCGGACGATTTGCCATGCCTGACATCTGGCCTGACACAAATGCCGTCAGGCATAATTGCAGAGCGAGGATTGAAACCAGCTGCTTCATTGTCGTCCTATTTCTCTCCCAGTTACTAGCCTAGTTGCTAGTGAATACCCCGGGCTTTTGGTACCAGACAGCTATGCTAAGCGGCTTAGAAAGTGAGACGAGGTTGACGGGTGCGGCGAGGACGTGGGTGGCTCGATCGATGTTCATCTGCAACACCGCATCGCTGCTCAAAGCCAATAAACTTTTGCCATCCGCCGTTACATGCAGCTTATTCGCGCGGACTCCTTCTACCCCGGGCAAGCCCTCCAGAGCGCTATTCGCTGCAATCTTCCACGCCTGTATACCGTCGCCGTGCGAGCTGTACAGCATCTCGCCTGAAGGATGCATGGCCAGCGCAGCCATCTCACCCGCAACCGAAGCCGAAACCGCCTGCTTGCGATCCAGAATCCTGCCCACCGTCGGGTCATAACCGAAGCTCGACACCGACCCATTTAGAGCGTGCGCCACATACAGTCGCTTGCCATTAGGGTCCAGCACCATGCTACTCGGCCCGCTGCCGGCAGTGACTTCACAGCGGCCTACTACTGTCAGCTCGCCATGGCTGATCGAAAGCACGCTCAGCTGGTCGCTGCCTTGGTCCGCCGTCAGCACGCGCCCCACTGGGTCAAACATCACCGCCGCAGGATGCGCACAGGCCTGCCACGCATGCGGTCCCGAACCAGTTTCTTTTAGAATCCATGAGACCCTCCCCAACCGCCCTTCCTCATCGACTGACAGCGCGTTGTATGCCCCGCCGCCGTGCACCGCGACCACAACGCTGCGTCCATCCGGCGCGATCGCCAGGTCTCGCGGCAGGATCCCTGAAAGCGACAACGGCACGCGGTTCTTCAATGCCAGATGTCCGGTCGCTCCATCAATGGCATAGGCCTGCACGCTCCCGCGCGGCAGGCTGCCATACTCGGATACTCCGTTAGCTACGAATAAATTCCCTCGGCTGATCGCCATCGCCACTGGATGCGCGCTGGCAATTGCCTGCTGCTTTAGGAAGCGCCCATCTGCGGCGATCGAGTACACATGGATTTCATCCTCTGCTCCGATGTAGACAAGCTTAGCCGCGAGCGTCGCAGCGCCCCGTGATGGTGCCCAGCGAAACCGGCCAGCGACAGCCCCCAGCAAGGACGTGCCACCCACCATCTGCACAAAACGTCTGCGATCCAACCCAATTGGCTGCTTCATCTCCGTCTCTTTTCCACACCGATCAAAACCCTAAGCCCGGATCGACATCGCATGATGGAACACGTTGTTGGGATCGTACTTTCTCTTCACCTGCTGCAGGAACTTGTAGTTTGGTCCGTAGTACAGCTCGGGCCAGTACCCATAGTCGAGCATGTCCTTGTCGGGATAGTTGATATAGCATCCCTCATAGTAGTCGCCCGGGAATGGCGTTCCCTGATGAGCTGCATCAACTTCAGGACTGGAGTACAGCTCTTTGTAAAGCTCCCGTATCCAGGTGAGGTGTCCCTCATCCTCCGCAGGATTAGTCCAGAAGGTCATGAATTGCAACTTGATAATGCTCGATCGCTGAAACGCCACTGTCTTTTCGAGCATCTCTTTGCGATTCATCGCGCCACCGTAGGAGTCGATCTCCACCACCGAACGCGAAAGGTCGACTCCCGGCATCATTCGCGTCAGGTGCTTGTAAAAGACCCTGTTCTCGTGTGCCGTAAAGTTCTTCTTCATGTAGGTGGACTTGTATTTGGCCCGCGTGGAACCGCGGCGAACCCCTCCCGCGGCTTCCGTGTCGGCCCATAAAACGCGCGTCATCATATGGGGCCCGAAACCCTCAGCGGGACGGTTGCTGACGGGCGGCTTCGGCAATACGGCTGAAGGGTTGTAGGCGTCGAACAGCGCGAGGAACTCCTCCAGCGCTTTCGTGTCCTTGCAGGTGCCGTCAGGATTGCAAAACTGCGCCGAGACACGCATGAAGCCGCTTGACTGGTGGTTTGCTTCGATTACGGCGAACAATCCCCATGTCTCAGGATCCTGGCCCCGCGTGGCGAAGTAGTTGCCGAAGGCGGTGAAGATCCTCGTAAACTTCTCCTCGGTCATCTCAGCCCAGGGGAAAATCATGGTTGAGACCATGACTTCCTGCGGTGCCGGCGGGAGCTTGTCGAAGACGTAGTCGACGATCACGCCAAAGTTCCCGCCGCCGGCGCCACGGCAGGCGCGGAGTAGATCGGCATCCTGCTTCGCAGTGCAGTTACGAAGCGCAACCTTTCCTTTCGAATCAACCGTAAGAATGTCGATCCCCGTCACCCAATCCGCTGTTGTCCCATACAACCGAGAAACAAAGCCATACCCGCCACCCGTGATATGCCCACCCGCGCCCACTGAGTCGCAGGTGCCACCGGGCAGTGTCACGTTGTAAAGCTTGTAGAGATCCTGGTAGGCCTTGCCCAGGGTCGCGCCTGCACCCACGCGATAGCGCGCATCGTCGTCATGCGGCAGAATGCCCACTTGGTTCATCATGGACATATCAATCAGCGTGCCGTTGGGATTGTTGGCGTAGAAATCTTCGTAGCAATGGCCGCCGGAACGAATCGTCGGCCTCTGCCCTGCATGAATCACACGCTGCAGCGCCTGCGCGGTGTCCTCGGAGTTCAAACATAGGGCGACACTACTGATTCCATCCCCGGGTTCGGCAGGCCAGCGGCCGTTTCTGGCGCTCTTCAGGTTGTTGAAACGCACATCCTCGTGAGTTACCAAAATCGCCATGTTGCTGCCTTCACATCAACGCTTCAGCGAAAGCCTAACAGAAGAGAGGGGATGCGATCACTCGCATCCCCTTCCCCCTCAAAGGTTGGCTGCGGCGATTGCTCGCCGCAGGGTTGGATTAGAAGATGAACTTCGCGCTTATCTGACCGATACGAGCCGGTGCGGAGTTGGTGACCTGGCCGAACTGGCTGCTGGCAGCATTGCCCACCACACCTTGGAAGTTGGTGTGGTTGAAGACGTTGAACATCTCGAAGCGCAAATTGAACGCCATCGCCTCGGTGATTTTCGTGTCTTTCTCCAGACCCAAATCCGTGTTGATCGCTCCCGGCCCGCTGAACAGAAATTGCTTTGCGCTGCCAGTCACGCCACAAGCTTCGTAGCTTGTCGCACCACCACAGCTGGGAATGCTAAGGTCGAAAGCTGATTTATTGAAGTATTGGCTAGTTGCCGAATCACGCGGATTCAGCTTCTGGATTGAACCGATCTGGGTAGGATAGTCGAGGCCGATGTTGGTCAGAGCGTAGTCGCCGCCGCTCTTCACGCTCACCGGGACGCCCGTATAGAAGCGGCTGATACCCGTAATGTGCCACCCCGTGGTTATCCGGCGCGGGCCAAACAGGCGGGCAAACGGAAGATCCCAGTTGTAGCTCATCACCAGATTATGCCGCATGTCGAACGTCGATAGGCCGTAGGCCCGGGACGGATCTCGAGGATCGTACTTGGCAGAAACGCTATCGAACGATTTGGCGTAGGTATAGCTCAACAGGAAGGTCAAGTCGCGAGCGCGACGTTCCGCCGAAACCTGCAGCGAGTTGTAGTTAGAGTTTCCCGAGTTCTTCAGCCAAGTCGCCGAGGCGAAGGCTACAACCGGACCGCCATTGGAGTTGTGGTAGTTCTGGCTGATGGCCTGGTTGTCGATCAGCCCGGTAAAGGTGCCGAAGTACGTATTGCCACCCTGCTGATAGACGTTGCCTTCGCCACCCGGCCCACAGCCCGCAATCGACAGGCAGAGCGGTGCGCTACCATAGAGGATGTCTTCGCCACGCTGAATGTGGTGTCCCTGAGTCCCCACATATCCCACCGTCAGGACAGTCGACTTGTCGAGTTGCCGCTGGATCGAGAGGTTATAGTGTTCGGCCATTTGGGTCTTATTTTTGTTGTAGTAGCCGGGCACGTAAAGCGGCATGAGGGATCCGAACTGGAAGTTCGGAAATGGTCCGGGGCCCGACGGGAAGGTAAAGGGGAAGTGTTCTCCCTGCGACACTCCGTTTGCACGAGTAACGTAGGGGCTTGCGAACTCCGTCGGTGCCGGCGATGCCCAGTAGAGGCCCCAGGGAGCATCACCGATAATACCGAAGTTACCGATATCCGCGGCGCCCAGGTAGTAGACACCGTAAGCCGCACGAATGCTGGTCTTGTTCTCACCCCAGAAGCCGCCCGAGGGCGCGTAGGCGAGACCAATACGAGGTCCGAAGTTGTTGTACGGGGTGGGAGAGATCGTGCTCGGAACTCCGGGATCTCCCGGAACCAGGTTACCCGGGGGCGAGTTAGGAAACTTGGTGGACTGCACTCCCGGAACCGGAGTGGTCAGACGACCATAGAGATCGCTCCACGGTCTGGCGACGTCCCAGCGGAGGCCGAGGTTCACGGTGAGTCTGGAAGTCGCCTTCCAGGTGTCCGCCACAAAGAGTGCGCCGTACCGGGTGCGGTTGTCGAGCAGTTGGACGGAGCATTGGACGAAACCCGCGGGCGCGCCGATATAGTAATCAGAAACATCCCCACCCGTCTCATTGCCGTTAAATTGAAAGTATCCGTTAGGTCCGCATTCGTTTCGAGCATTCAGCTGATAGTACTTCAAGTCACCACCAAAGCTGAGCGAGTGGTTGCCCATCGTCTTGCTGAAGGTGTCGCTGATACCGTAGGTCGTGTCCGGCTGATAGAGATTCAACCAGTTGTTGCCCACCGCGAAGCTGTTGAACAACAGCATCGGCATTGACGATGCGTATCCAGGTGTTCCGGTGTTGAGCAGACCACCGGTGGCGGGATCCGTATTGAAGCCGTAGACATCGTAGCCGGAAATCGTTGAACTGGCATCCGGCTGCGCGGTTCGAACCGCCGTCCGGAAAAACTGGAGGCGCACAACGTTGACCGCAGTGGCGCCGAAGGTCTTCGTGTTGCTCATCGAAAACAGCTGGTTGCGCGCCGGCACCCCGACGGGAAAGCCCGGGACATTGGTTACGCCCTGATAGGCCTGCTGGTAGATGGGCTGGGTAGCGGTCGAATCATCGTAGTGATAGTAGAACGACCAGTCCCCCGTCATGCGGTTGATGAAGTCTATACGCTGGGCTATGTTGCTATCGACGAGCTTTCCGCCGTGGCTTGAGTCGGAATATTGGTTCACTGGTAAATTTGCGGCTGGAATGAGTTTCATCGTCAAAGCAGTGACAGGGTCGATATAGGCAGAGATATCGTGGCCTGGCACGCTGACCGGGTTGCCGGTATCAGGGTCGAGAATGGTGGTCGTCACCGCGGTACCGAGTTGGTTGTACGTGGTGACCCCGGCGACAACCGGTGTGCCGCCGCGCTGAGAGAGGGTCGCAGCCCATGCGTCACCTTGGACAGCGTTAGCAAGCAGGCTGTCTGGAAAGATGCCGTTACGCTCGTCGGCACTTAGCACGTCCAACTTCCCGGTGCTGGCTCCAGCGACGCGTCGCGTTTGCTGATAATCGGTGAAGAAGAAGAGCTTATCCTTCCAGATCGGACCACCAAAAACACCGCCAAACTGATGTTGCTTCAACTCGGCCTTCGTGGGATCGAAGTAGTTGGTCGCGTCCATCCCCTGGTTTCGGTAGAACTCGAACAGAGTTCCATGGAAGCGGTTGGTTCCGGATTTAGTCACCGTGTTCATGACGGCACCGGTGAACTTGCCATACTCGGCGCTGAAGCTGTTGGTGAGCACGCGAAACTCGGCGACCGAGTCGGCGTTCGGAATCAAACCGGCGCCCATATTCTTGGTCTCGTTGACCTCGGCGCCGTTCACCAGGAAGGCATTGGCATACTCCGGCTGACCATCCGTGGATACATTCCCGGCGGACGAATAGAGGCCGGAAGCCGGTCCGCGATCGGCGTAGCTGCTGTTCGTATTTGCGGGAGAAACCCCTGCCTGAAGCGAGAGCAGATCGATATACGAACGGCCGTTGAGCGGCATGGCTAGAATCTGAGGAGATTCAATCGTGGTGCCCGTCGCCGTGGCCACGGTCTGCACCTGGAGGGCATTCGCCTCGACCGAAACATTTTGCTGCACGCTGCCGACCGGCAGGGTCAAGTCAAAGGTCAACTTGTCGTTTACGCTCAGGTCGACATTGTTGACTATGGACTGCTGAAATCCGGTCATGGTGGCAGTGATCCTGTACCTGCCGGGGGGCAGCGCCAGAACCGTATAAGCCCCTTGATTGTCGGTCGTGGTTTCCCGGCTGACATTGGTAGCGACCTCGGTGACAACCACATGTGCGCCGGTGATCACGGCGCCGGAGCTATCGCGAACGTACCCCTGAATGGACCCGGTGACGTCTGCCCAGAGGTGGGCAGTGCCGAGCAGAACCAGCAAACCGAGGCAAAGACAACGCCAACCGCGATGTTGCATAACCTACCCCCCGAATTCAAGATTTGTGCGACAATATCATTTTTTCGCAACCCAACAAGCGAAATAGTGCGAAACACCCTTGCCCTGGCGACCAGGGCGGAAAGATGGAATCTGTCCGATTTCGGCGTAATTGTGCCGAAATTCATATTCGTCATGGCTGTATTCGAGGTTTTGACGCCCGCCAAGATAGGGCTTACCATCCTCCCATAAATATCAAGCATTTGTCATATAATAGAATGTTAGATACGTTGTCAAGACAAGAATTATCTTGAACTGAGGCTAAGGCTTTGCCAATCGACGGGCCAACCGGGAGAAATTGGGTCTTGGCAAAGAGGCAACTGGTCACCCCGTGCGTGCCGCCGTCCCTCCTACGGCAAGGCGGACACCGGGGATTTCACAGTTGTAGTGATCACGCTGACTTCCGTGCCCTGCTTCGATCGCGCTCCATTTGGCGCTTAAAAAGAAAGTAAACCGGCACCCCAATCAGAACGATTACAACTCCGGGAATGGTGGTAGCGGTGCGGTACACGAACAATACCGCCAGGATAAGGCTCGCGCAAACTAGGTAGAACACAGGAATTAAGGGGTAGCCGAAGGCGCGGTATGGCCGCTCGGCATTCGGTTTAATCCTTCGCAGTCGAAATACGCCGGCAATGGTCAGGATGTAGAAGATCAACGCGGCAGAGATAATGTAATCCAGCAGATTGCTGTAAAGATTTCCGTAGGTTCCGGTTGCCGGCTGGTAAGTACGGACCATCAGCAGTAAAGCGGACCACAGTCCCTGCATGATCAATGCCGCACTGGGAACATTCGCGCGGTTCAGAACCGATGCCGGTTTGAAAAACAAACCATCCAGCGACATGGCATAGTAGGCCCGAGCCCCGGACAGTATCAAAGCGTTCATGCAACCGAACGCCGCGATCATGATGGCAACAGCAATCAGTGTGGGGCCGACCGAAGGAAAGATGGCTTGCAACATCGTGGCTGCCACACGATCCGAAGGGGCATGCTGGATTTCATTGAACGGCAGGACGACAACGTATGCGAAATTGGCGAACACGTAAAGAGCGATCACGATGACGGTTCCCAAGGCGAGAGACAGAGGCACATTGCGGGTTGGGTTCCGGACCTCGCCGGCGGTAAACGTAATATTGTTCCAGGCGTCCGCCGCATAAAGCGCTCCAATTTGAGCGCTGCATAACGCCACCACCATTCCGAATGGCGTGGCGGGAGACAGTCCGTGTCCCGCCAAGGTGAATCCCTGAGGCGTCCATGCCTGACTAAAGTTGGCCTTCACCACGGACGCCTTCCACCCAACGAATACGCCGATCGCTATCACTCCCAGCAGCGATCCTATTTTCATCGTTGTAAAAACATTCTGGACGCCCTTCCCGTACTTGAGGCCATTCATATTGGCCCAGGTCAGGAAAGTGATGACCAGGAGCGCGACCAGTTGAGCGGTGGAAAGCGACAGCGCATAAGTTGGCAGAATGTGGATGGGCCGGATGATGTAATTCGTCTCCGCGATTTGCGGCCACAGCACGCCAAGATACCGGGAGAATCCTACTGACGAAGCGGCGATCGTCCCGGTTTGAATTACCAGAAATAGGGTCCATCCGTACAAGAATCCCCAGAGTGGCGAGTATGCTTCGCGAAGGTAAACGTACTGACCGCCAGCCCGCGGCATCATTGCGGCTAACTCTCCGTAAGACAGCGCAGCCGCGAGCGTGAGGACACCAGCGACAACCCATGCCAGCAGCAGCCAGCCGGCGCTCCCAACTTCCCGCGCCATTTCACCGGCCACGATGAAGATCCCGGAACCAATCATCGACCCGGCCACGATCATGGTCGAGTCAAAGAGTCCAAGGCCTCGACTCAGTTCACGATGCGGCGCAACCGCCGGAGAGTCCTCCACTTTTTGTGTCACACGATTCCCCTCGCTAGGATCTAAAGAGATACCACAATCCGCGTTAAAGTTCCGATTGGATTATTCGAATTTGAAGTTCAGGCAGCGGAGTGAGCAGATCGAAAGGACGCAGATTGAAGGACAGGGATAAGAATTTTCGATGAAACAGATCCTGCCGTGCAGTTTCCCTATTATCGGCTGCGTCCGCGGGGGCTGTATTGCTTGAGTCCCATCTGTTGAACGATCTCCCTGAACTCAGCGCGATGGCGAAGCGGATCAAAGCGCGGATCCTGGGTCAGGGTGAAGAGCTTCATGTTCCTCTCCTCACAGGCTCGATTGAGCCACGCCACCATCTGATTTGACTCGCCCAGCGCGGCGTATGTCGCGGCAATGTCATAGGACGGCATGCACTGTCGGGAGGGTGCAAACTTGAGCTCATCCAAGATCTCCCGGGCGGAGGACCGATCTCCTGACACAGCGTGCGCGTGAGCCTTCATGGCTTTCACGCAGTTATTTCCGCCCGCCAGGCGAATCGTCGTTTCAAATTCTCTCAGCGCCTCTTTGAAGTTCCCTTTTTGCTCGAGTGCTTGAGCCATGTACATATGTGCCCATATGAATTGAGGGTCCAATTCCAGAGCGCTTTGATAGTGTCTGATAGCTTCATCGAACTGGTGGGCGAGGTGCGAAGTGACGCCGGCCCACACCAGAGTGATGATTGAAACCGGGTCAATCTCCAGTGCGTGCATGATCGCGATATGAGCGGCCTCGTGTTGGCCTCGGGCAGCAAGCAGATTCGCGTACCAGTGATAGCCAAGAGCGTAGTCTGGATTGCACTGAATGGAGCGCCGGTATTCGCGATCGGCGGCCTGCCAATCCCGATCGAAGTGCAGAAGCACATCCGCCAGCGAAGCGTGGGCTTCGGCCAGATTCGGATCGAGGTCGATGGCTTTCAGAGCCGCACGCCGTGCTGACGGCATCGCTTCCGATGGAGAAACGATCTCATAAAACGAAAGAAGCGTGAGCGAATCGGCAAGTCCTGAGTAAGGCAGGGCAAACTCCGGATCTTCGCGTATCGCCGATTCAAAACAGTGAATGGCTTTTCGCAGCCCTTCTTCGTTGCGCTGGTTCCAGAAATATCTGCCCTTCAGATAGGCTTCACGCGACCCCTGCTTTTCGCGACGGCCTTCCACCGGAGGGGGCGTTGAGGAAGAGAACACCTTTAGCCAAAGACACTGGACAATCTGGTCCGCAATATAAGTGGGCAGGTCGCCAAAATCGACCGGACGACAGTGATAGATATGAGACCACGCTACCCCGTCGCTTCCGGCAAACAGCAAAGCAACGATCACTCGCAGGCCGGTACCGTCGTCCTGAATGCTCCATTGCAACACGTAGTCAACCTTTTCATCATGCGAAATCTTGGCAGGAGATTGGGCGGGCCGCCCCCCTTGTTCCGGATGCACAGGGGACTTCGGGCTTACGATGCCCAGCTTTCCCGGGTTCACCTGCTCGAGAGCCACAATCGTCTGGGAAACAATCGCATCGCAAAGGCGTCGGCGTTCGCTGTTGACGGTTACATTTTTGAGCGGTAGAACGTAAATCGTGACCCGGTCGCCGGCACTTTTGAAAGATCGGGATAGCGCCGCAGATTCATTCGCCGGGTCGCTGCTCTCTCGTGAGACTTGACGCTTCCACCTGTCGATCTCCGAGCGTAGAGCAAAGACACTGCCCAGGCTCTTGTGAAAATGCCGATGCACCGGCAAGCCTTCCCTCTTCTCCCAAAGTTGGACGGTGCGAACCTCTCGCCGCAAGTAGGAGGCGATTTCTTTCCAGGAATCCAGGCGGTCGGTGCCCGACCCCAACGCAATGGGTTGTGGAGAGTTCGAAGTTGCAGGCGCGAAGGTTTTGATCATAGCCGTTGGCGGGAGTTCTATCGACCGGCGAACCTGGGGTTCACCCCTCGAAAACTAGCGCCACATCAGGACATGAAGGAGAACAGGCGGGAAGCAAAATCGAGCAGCGCGAGGAAACCAAAGACCGAGAACTGGCTCGAAATTTCGCCAACCACTTGCTCTCTTCACCGGAGACTACACTGCGGTAGCAGTTTCACGCAAGTTTCTCTTCCGCGGTGACAAGCGATTTAATGACTGCCGTGGTGCGGAATTTCTTCTACTAGAACAGGGTTCTAATCTAACCGCTGCAGTTTTTTGCTGTGCCGGACTGCTCCATTGTACGGAAGATCGGTGAAGCGGTTAAATCCGAAATCTCAACCTTCTTGCCTAAGCGCCTAACTGTTTCGCACTATTTCGCTTGTGGGCCCGCAAGAGACTTGTTTATTTATAAGGACTTGGCTTTATGAAATCCCCCGTGCTCCTTGGCCAGCCGCCTGGCATGGGCTCAGATCGATCCTGGTTGAGCGGAAGAAGGAGTCCTGTGCACGAAAAAGAACGACCAGATTCATCCCGGCAACCGCCCTGGTTTCACTACACGGACAGCCATGACTTCATGGAAAGAGTTCGCGCGGGAATGCCCCCGCTCATCATTTGCGTGGCCTGCAACGGCGGCATTCAGGGGAAAGAAGCCAACGAGTTCATCCCTGAAACAGCGGACGAAATAGCGGCGTCGGTACAAGGCGCATACGACGCCGGCGCGGCCATGGTTCACATCCATGCCCGTGATCCGAAAGAATTGACCCAGGGTGCGCGCGCGACCGAGACCTGGCGCGAGGTGCTGCGAAAGGTCCGCCTGCGCTGTCCGGATATCATCATCAATGCAACTACCGGAGCCGGCCCTGGCTTGAGCATGGAAGAGCGCGCCGCTTGCCTGGCCGCGGGGCCAGAAGTTGCGTCTCTGAACCTGGCGCCCGACATGAGCAAATTTAAACTAAAGGAGCGGCGCCCGCCGTTACCCTACCCCCGTCCGGCCCTCGAAATCGACGAGTGCATTCCATTTACCTATGGCCAGATTCAACATTTTGCAGCAGAAATGAAACAGCGTGGAATCAAACCCGAATTGGAGCTCTACCATCCGGGGTGCGCCTGGGTGGTGAACTACCTGATCGAGAACGATCTGATAGAAAAACCCTATTGGATGCAGACGGTGATGGGTTATCAGACCGGAAGTTTCCCGACGGTTGAA
>Ga0193733_1000263_pt1 | contig 18678 bp, 15 predicted proteins | sample U1s2metaG_FD_145076 | JGI IMG/M metagenome (GOLD analysis project Ga0193733, IMG submission 145076) | Soil microbial communities from a riparian zone of the East river system, Colorado, United States - U1s2 | ecosystem: Environmental > Terrestrial > Soil > Riparian zone | place: USA: East River...
GTGTATGGCGAGCATTTTCGGCAGCACCTTCGGCCGCGGGATGCTCGCGCTGTGGTATCACTTCGCCATCATGTTCGAAGCGGTATTCATCATGGCGGTCCTCGATGCCGGTACCCGCGTCGGCCGCTTCATGCTGCAGGATTTACTCGGGCACCTGTGGCGGCCCCTGGGACGTACCTCGTGGTATCCGTCGGTGCTGCTCGCCAGTGCGTTCATGGTCGGCGCGTGGGGTTACTTCCTCTACATCGGCGTGATCGACCCGAACGGTGGCGTGAACATTCTGTGGCCGCTGTTCGGCATTTCCAATCAGATGCTGGCCGGCATCGCGCTGTCGGTGGCGACCGGTATCATCATCAAGTCGGGCAAGGCACGTTATGCGCTCGTGACCCTGGTGCCGCTCGCATGGCTCGCCCTCATTACCACGACCGCGGCGTGGCAGAAGATCACCAGTGCCGACAGCCGCATCGGGCTGTTCGCCGCGGCCGATGACCTGGCGCGCAAGCTGGCCGCGGGCGTGCTGCCGCCGGAGCGCGCCGCGGTCGCCCCGCAACTCATATTCAATCAGCGCCTCGATGGCTGGATCACGATATTGCTCCTGACGATCTTGTGGTTCGTGATCCTCGACATGGCGCGGGTATGCGTGCGGCGTCTGCGGGGCCTGCCGCTGCGCTCGAGCTCGGAAGCGCCGTATCAGCTGAGCCGCCTGCAGAGCGCGATGGCGCAGGCGCAGCCATGAGGCGCGCGGCACACCTGGCGGTGCAGCAGGCCGCGGCGCTCTGGAGGGCCTTGCGCACGGCTTGCGGCGATGACGCCTATGAGCGCTACTGCGCGCATCGGGCGGCGCGGCATGCGCTCGAGCCGGCCCTCAGCCGGCGCGCCTTCTACGAGGACACGCAACGGCGCAAGTGGAGCGGCGTCAGCCGCTGCTGTTAGTTCACCCGCATGTTGCGGATGAGGCGCCGGTCTATGTACAGGCGTGCGTCCAGCACCAGGCGATCCTGGGCCTGCTGCAACTGGTGCAGGCAGAACATGACCACGATGCAGGCGATCAGTGCTGTGAGGGTGGCATTGAAGGTGATCCCCAGCCCGAGCGTGACGCCGGAAATGTCCCCGCGCAGCGCACCCTGGGCCTCCTGCAGGGCGCGGCCGATGCCGCGCACCGTGCCCACGAACCCGACGGCCGGGATTGCCCACGCGGTGAAGCGCACCATCGACAGTTGCGCGTCCAGACGGTCGAGTTCGTTCTCGCACTCGGCGCGCACCGCCTCCGCGGCGTCCTGCACGCTGCGTGTCGCTCCGAAGCGGTTCAGCGCCACCATCAGCGCCCGCGGCAACAGCATCTCCTGCTCCTGGCGTGGCAGGCTTTCGATCGGTCGACCGTAGGCGCGCGCGTCATCGGGCAGCACCACGTGCCCTTCGCCGAGCTCGATGTAGGGCTTGTCAAGCAGGCGCCGGTTACGGGCGACCGCGGCCGCCTGGTACGCGATCAGCGACAGCGCCCAGGTCGCCAGGATCAGCGCCACCTCCTGCTCGTAGTCCTTCAGGATCACGTACGGGGAGCGCAGGTTGTGGGGCACCGGTTGTCCGGGTTTCAGCTGGTCCTGCGGGATCGCGGGCTCGGCGAGGATCGCCGCGGCGCGCGGGCGGATCACGGTGGCGTAGAACGACTGTACGAGGATCACGCTCACCAAGAGCGCTGCCAGGCTGAACAGGGCATCGCGGCCAACCGAGCGCATGAGCTCATCTCCTGCAAAAGGGCGGCCGGCGCTCACGCGCTTGGGTCCGCGCACCGGCAAGCGCCGGCCGAAAGTGCCGGAAAATGCTAGCATTACACGCTTAACCTTGGGGCGTTGTTGGGCGTTTGCAGGCGGCGCGCAGGCGGTGGAAGGACGGGTATGGCACTGAAAATAATGATTCTTGGGGCAAACGGCTTCATCGGCAGCGCGCTCACCAATGCGATCCTGCGCACCCGGCCCTGGGAGGTGTACGGCATCGACCTGGCGGACAACAAGCTGGGCGAGCTGCCGAAAACCGACCGCTTTCACTTCGTCGAAGGCGACATCACGATCAACAAGGAGTGGGTCGAGTACCACGTCAAGAAGTGCGACGCGGTGGTGCCGCTGGTAGCCATTGCCAACCCGGCGCAGTACGTGACCCACCCGCTGCGGGTGTTCGAACTCGACTTCGAGGCCAACATCGACGTGGTGCGCCATTGCGTCAAGTACGGCAAGCGTCTCATCTTCCCCTCGACCTCCGAGATCTACGGCATGTCGCCGGATGCGGTGCTGGATGAGGAGACCAGCCCGCTGGTGTATGGCCCGATCAACAAGCAGCGCTGGATCTACGCCGCCTCCAAGCAGCTGCTCGACCGTGTCATCTTCGCCTACGGCGTGCGCGACAACCTCGACTACACCCTGTTCCGGCCGTTCAATTTCATCGGTCCGAATCTCGACAATGTCGAGGAGCCGAAGGAAGGCAGCTCGCGGGTGTTCACCCAGTTTCTCTCCAACGTGCTCTACAAGCGGCCGATCAAGCTGGTCGACGGCGGCAGCCAGAAGCGCTCGTTTACCTACATCGACGATGCCATCGAAGCCCTGCTGACGATCCTCGAGAACCCGGATGGCATCGCCAGCCGGCGTATTTTCAACATCGGCAACCCGGCCAACTGCATCTCGATCCGCGATCTGGCACAGCGCACCATCAGGATTGCGCAGGAGTTCCCGGTGCTGCGCGATAACGCCAGGGCCACGGAGATCATCGACATCTCCGCCGGCGAGTACTACGGCAAGTACTATCAGGACATCCAGGTGCGCGTACCTAACGTCGAAGCCGCCCGGCGCGACCTCGGCTGGCGGCCAACCACCGACATGGATACCGCAATCCGGCGCACCATCGAGTTCTACGTGAAGCAGGAAGGCTTCGGCACGCGCGCGGCGGCGATCGCGGCGGGCATCTAGCGCACCTTTCTGCCCGCAGCATGGACTTACGACTGGGGCAGGGGCTGCGCGGCCGGCTCGGCTGGCTGGCGTGGATCATCCTCGCGGCCGCCTGGTTTGCGACACTGCAGGTGCGGCCGCTGCTCGATCCCGACGAGGGCCGTTACGCGGAGATCCCGCGCGAGATGCTGGCGAGCGGTGACTGGATCACGCCGCGTTTCAACGACCTGAAGTATTTCGAGAAGCCGCCGCTGCAGTACTGGGCGACCGCCGTGGCGTACGAGGCGTTCGGCCTGCGGCAGTGGAGCTCGCGCCTGTGGAGCGTGGGACTGGCGTTCGCGTGCCTGCCGCTGGTGTTTGCGTGGGTCTCGCGCCTGTACGGGCGCGACAGTGCGCTCCTGGCGCTGACGGCGCTCGCGGTCAGTCCGTTCTTCGTAATCGTCGGCCATCTCAACCTGCTCGACGGCAGCTTCACCTTCTGGCTCACGGCCGCGGTGCTGGCTTTCACACGGGCGCAGACCCTGCCGCCGGCATCTTCCGCCGAACGGCGCTGGATGCTCGGCGCGTGGGCGGCGGGGGCGCTGGCGGTGCTCACCAAGGGAATCGTGGTCGGGGTGCTCGCCGGCGCGGCGCTCATCCTCTACACGCTCAGCGAGCGTGACACGCGCACCTTGCGGCGGCTGCACCTGGGCGCGGGCCTGGCGCTGTTCACGGCTATTGCCGCCCCGTGGTTTGTCGTGGTATCGCTGCGCAATCCCAGCTTCCCGGGATTCTTCTTCGTACACGAGCATTTCACGCGCTTCCTGACCACGGTGCACCAGCGCGCGGAGCCGTGGTGGTACTTCCTGCCGTTGCTGCTGCTCGGGGTGCTGCCGTGGATTGCGCCCCTGGCGCGGGCCTGCCGCCGCGCTTGGGCTGGGGCCGCCCCCGCCACGGGCGCGGGGATGCCGCAGTTCAAACCCCTGAAGTTCCTGCTGATCTTCGCCACCGTCACGCTGGTGTTCTTCTCTGCTTCCGGATCCAAGCTCGCGCCCTACATCCTGCCCATGCTGCCGGTGCTGGCGGCCGTCACCGGCGCATGCAGCGGCGGCGGGGGCGAGTTCGCGCGCCACGCGGCGCGCATTGGCGCGGGGCTGGTGGTGGTCATTGCGGCGGGACTCCTTGTCTATAGTGCGCAGCGCAACAGTTATGTACCGCATCAGGCGCTGTGGTGGGCACTGGCGGGCGCCCTGGCGGCGCTCGTGGCCGTGGCGGTGACCTTCAGAACGCAACCCGCCATGCAGATCCCGGCGGCGATCGTGACCGCCGCAAGCGCGATCCTCGCGTGGCAGTGCCTGTTGTGCGAGTACACCGGCATCCCGCCGACCCGCTCGGCGCGCGATCTGGTGAGCACCGCGCGCCCCTTCATCGGCGCGCGCACGCCGCTCTACAGCGTCGGTCAGTATCGCGAGACGGTGTCACCGTACCTGGGGCGCACGCTGCAGCTGGTCGGCTATGAGGGAGAGCTGCGGTTCGGGCTGCAGGAACAGCCGGACAAGCGCATGGCGCTGCCGGAATTCGCCGCCCGCTGGAGCGCGGGGGGCGAGGCCGTGGCATTCTTCGATCCCGGAGTCTGGGATGAGTGGCGGCGGCACGGGCTGCCCGGGCGCGTGATTGCCGCCGACAACTACACCGTCGCTGTGAGTCGCCTGTGAAGCTTGCCGATTTTGCCGTTCTGTCGTGCGGCGTGCTGCTGAACGCGTTGGCGCAGCTGGGGCTCAAAGCGGCCACCCGCGTGAGCGGCCCGCTGCTGGCCACCGACGCCGGCGTGTGGAAGAAGGGGCTCGACCTGCTGGTCGTGCCCTCGTTATGGTATGCGCTGTGCGCCTACGGCCTCAGCGTCGTCGTGTGGCTGGTGGGCCTGTCACGGGTGCCGGTGAGCCAGGCGTACCCGCTGCTCTCGCTCGGCTATGTCATCAACGTCGGCCTCGCCTGGTGGCTCCTGGGCGAGGTACCCAACGCCCAGCGCGTTGTCGGAATCGGCATCATCGTGCTGGGTGTCGTACTGGTGGCCCGCTCATGAATGATTCGAGCAAGCAAGTGAACCCGATGTTGCCCTTTACGCGTCCGAGCATCGACGAAGACACGATCGAGGCGGTGGCCGAGGTGCTGCGCTCGGGCTGGCTGGCGAGCGGACCGAAGGTCGCGCAACTCGAGGCTGAGCTGTCGAGCTATTTCGGGGGACGGCCGGTGCGCACCCAGACCTCCGCGACGGCGGGCCTCGAGATGGCGCTGCTCGCCTGTGGCATCGGCAAGGGCGACGAAGTCATCACGCCGGCGCTGAGCTTCGTGGCCACCGCCAACGTCATCGTGCGCGTGGGCGCCCGCCCGGTGTTCGTGGACGTGGGACTGGACTCGCGCAACATCGATCTGGACCAGGTGGCGGCGGCGATCACACCGCGCACCCGCGCCATCCTGCCGGTGCATTTTGCCGGCTTGCCGGTGGACATGGAGTGCCTGTACGCCATCGCGGGCAGGCACCGGCTGCGCGTCATCGAGGACGCCGCGCACGCCATCGGCTCCGCCTGGCGCGGAAAGCGCATCGGCAGCTTCGGGGACCTGGTGGTTTTCAGCTTTCACCCCAACAAGAACATCACCACCATCGAAGGTGGCGCGATCTCGGGTGGCTCGCCCGAGGAACTCAAGGCGATCGAGTTGCACCGCTGGCACGGCCAGGTGAAGTCCGGGGCCGACGGGTTCGACACGCTGCTGGCGGGCGGCAAATACAACCTCTCGGACGTGGCAGCCGCGGTGGGCCTGGGACAGCTCAGGCGGCTCGAGGAATTCAACGCCCGACGCCGTACGCTGGTGGCACGCTACTTCGAGCTGTGGGGTGCCGATCCGCCGTTGCGCTTGCCGGAGCGCGGTGACGCCGGCCACAGCTGGCACGTGTTTACCCCGCTCCTGCCCCTGGCGCAGCTGCGCATCTCACGGCGCGGGTTCATGGAAGCCATGAAAGAGCGCGGCATCGGTGTCGGGGTCCATTACCCGGCGATCCACCTGTTCAGCGCCTACCGGGCGCTCGGCTATCGCGAGGGTCAGTTCCCCAACGCGGAGCGCATCGGACGCGAGACCGTGACGCTGCCGCTGTTTCCGGCGATGGAGCTTCACGAGGTCGAGCGCGTGGTGCGCGCCGTGGACGATATCGTGCGTGGAGCTTAGCGTATGAACCCGCAGGTTTCGGTGGTCATCCCGGTGTTCAACGAGGAGGAGGGGCTGCCGCTGCTGTTCGAGCGCCTCTACCCGGCGCTCGATGCCCTGGGACGCTCTTACGAGATCGTGTTCGTCGATGACGGCAGTTCGGATCGGTCGGTCGCGGAGCTGCGCGAGCAGTTCGAGCGGCGGCCGGACGTGACGCGGGTCGTGCTGCTGGCGCGCAATGCCGGCCAGCACCTGGCGATTCTCGCCGCCTTTGCGCAGGCTCGCGGGACCTACGTGATCACACTCGATGCCGACCTGCAGAATCCGCCCGAGGAGATCGCACGACTGATCGAGGCCATGGACGCCGGCGCGGATTACGTCGGCACCATCCGCAAGAGCCGCCAGGACCTGCTGTGGCGCAAAGCGGCCTCGCGGCTGATGAATCGCGTGCGCGAGAGAACCACTTCGATCCGCATCACCGATCAGGGCTGCATGCTGCGCGGCTACCATCGCAGCGTGGTCGATGCGGTCAACCACTGCTCCGAGATGAGCACCTACGTGCCGGCGCTCGCCTTCACGTTCGCGCGCCACCCGGTGGAGATCGAGGTGGCGCATGCGGAGCGCACGGTCGGACAGTCCAAGTACTCGCTCTATCGTCTCATCCGACTCAACTTCGATCTGATGACCGGATTCTCGGTGGCCCCGCTGCAGTTCTTCTCCGTGGCCGGCGCGGTGATCGCGCTGATTTCGCTGATCCTGGTCGTGTACCTCGCGATCCGCCGCCTGATCGTCGGTCCCGAGGCCGAGGGCGTGTTCACCCTGTTCGGCATTGCCTTCTTCCTGATCGGCGTGGCGCTCATCGGCCTGGGAGTGGTGGGCGAGTACGTGGGCCGAATCTACGAGCAGGTGCGCCAGCGCCCGCGCTACATGGTGGCGGCGGTCCTCGAGCAGGGGGACCACGGCGCAACGGAGCGGCTCGCACAGGCGGGTGCCGTGCAGCTGCCCGCGCCGCTGACGCCGGCGGTGCGCGTGCGGGGAGCGTCGGAGTGAGCCGGGCGCGAGCCGTCGTCTTCGCCTATCACGATGTCGGAGTCCGCTGCCTCAAGACCCTCATCTCCGCGGGGGTCGAAATTCCGCTAGTGGTCACCGTTCCCGACGATCCGCGCGAGGCGCAGTGGTATGCGAGCGTCGCGGCGACCGCGGCCGACTACGGGCTCACGGTGATCGCGCCCGCGCAGGCGAACAGCTCCCAACTCGAGCGCGCGGTCAGCGAGCTGCAGCCCGACTTTATCTTCTCCTTCTATTACCGCTCGATGCTGGGGGCGCCGCTGCTGAAGGCCGCGCGCCGTGGCGCCCTCAACATGCACGGCTCGCTGCTGCCGAAGTACCGGGGACGCGCTCCGGTGAACTGGGCGATCCTCAAGGGCGAGCGCGAGACGGGCGCGACCCTGCACTACATGGTCGAGCGCGCCGATGCCGGCGACATCGTCGATCAGCAGAGCGTCCCCATCCTGCAGGATGACGATGCCGGCGAGGTGTTCGCCAAGGTCACAGTTGCCGCCGAGACGATTCTGGCACGCTCGCTGCCGCAGCTCATCGCCGGCACGGCCGCGCGCACGCCGCAGCGCATCGTGCCGGGCCAGTACTTCGGCCGGCGCAAGCCTGAGGACGGGCGCATCGACTGGAGCCGCCCGGCGCTGGACATCCACAACCTGGTGCGGGCCGTGGCGCCACCCTTTCCGGCCGCGTTCGCGCAAGTTGCCGGCGAGCGCTGGGAGATCCATCGCACCCGCGTCAGCGCCTGTCGGGCGTTCCCCGAGGAACGTGTCCGGCTGTTCGCCGCCGACGGTAAGTGTTACCTCGCTTGTGGCGATGGCGGGGTCCTGCTGCTGCTCGCCGCGGCCAATGCCGGTGGGCCCATCGATACCGCCGCTTTAGCGCGCCAGCTGGCGACACCTGTGCAGCTCTCCTGACCGTGGCGCTCGTTGCCCTCAAGATCGACGTCGACACGTATCGCGGCACGCGCGCCGGCGCGCCGCGGCTCGCGGATCTGCTGCAGCGGCTGGGCGTGCCGGCGACGTTTCTCTTCAGCCTCGGCCCTGATCACACCGGCCGCGCGATCAAACGCGCTTTCCGCCGCGGCTTCCTGGGCAAGGTGAAACGCACCTCCGTGCTCCAGCACTACGGCCTGAAGACGCTACTCTACGGGGTCCTGCTTCCGGGCCCGCACATCGGCCGGCGCTGCGGCCCGCAGCTGCAGGACATTGCACGGCGCGGGTTCGAGGTCGGCGTGCACACCTGGGATCACGTGCGCTGGCAGGACGGCGTGGCCCGGGCGAGTGAGCCGTGGACGCGCCGCGAGCTCACCCTCGCCCGTGATCAGTTCGCGGAAGTCTTTGGCCGGGCACCCCTCGTGCACGGCGCGGCCGGGTGGCAGAGCAACCGTTACGTACCGGCCCTCGAGCGCGAGCTCGGCTTCCGCTACGCCTCCGATACGCGCGGTACCGGGCCGTTTGTGCCGCTGCTCGACCACGGCGCCGCCGCGGTTCCGCAACTGCCCACCACCCTGCCGACGCTCGATGAGCTCATCGGCCGCGCCGATCTGCGCGGTGTGGATCCCGTCGATCACCTGCTGGCCGTCACGACCGGCGTGCCGGCACGCGATCACGTGTTCACGCTGCACGCCGAGCTCGAAGGCGGCGCGTATCTGCCCTCGTTCGAGCGGCTGCTGCGCGCCTGGCAGCAACGCGGTACGCGCCTGACAGACCTGGCAACCTATGCCGGGCAGCTGGATTTCGCGAGCCTTCCCCGCTGCGGCATCGTGGCCGGCACGATGGAGGGGCGCTCGGGCACGCTGGCGTTGCAGTCGCAATGGAAGACGTGAGCGGCAAGCTACGGCTCCTGGGCGGCGCCCTGGGTCTGGTCGCGGCGCTGCTATCGGCCTGCGTCCACTACACGCCACGTCCGCGCCCCGCCGAGCGCATCGCCGCCGAGTTTACGCAGCGCACCTTAAGCGATCCGCAGCTGCGCGCCATCCTCGACAAGCAGCTGCCCGTGCGCGCCGACGCCTGGCCGCGATCGCAATGGGACCGCGCAGATCTGCTGGTTGCAATGTTGTACTTCAATGACGGCCTCGCCGCCGGGCGGGCCAGCGCGCGAGTCGCGACCGCCGGCAGCCGCACGGCGCGTGAGCGCCCCAATCCGACCGTGACGCTCATGTCCGAGTATGCGAACCAGCACGACGGCTCGCCTCTGTGGCTCTGGGCGTTCGCCACCGATTGGCTGCTGGACGCCGGAGCCAAGCGCGGCGGGCGCATCAGCCTCGCGGACTTGAGCGCGCAACGGGCCGGTTACGATTTTGCGGAGCTCACCTGGAAGGAACGCAGTGCGCTGCGGCGCGCGGCCGCGGACCTGCTGATCACCCAGCGGGAAATTAGCCTGCGTGAAATAGTCAACACCGACCGCAGGGCCCAGCTCGACATGGCGCGCCGGCGCCTCGAGGCGGGCGCCGCCACCCGCGGCGACCTCGACCGCCTGGTGCGGGATGCGTTGCAGGACGAACAACAGCTGCACGATGCCAGGCGGCGTGCGAGTCTCGCGCGCAGCGCGCTGGCGGTCACCGTCGGTGTGCCGGTGACGGCTCTCGAGAGCCTGAAGCTCGGCTGGCAGCAGCTCGACGATCCCCCCGGGGTCGATGCGCTGCGGCTCGAGCGCTGGCGCGATGACGCGTTGCTCGCGCGCGCCGACGTGCACAGCGCGGTGGTCGCCTACAGCATGGCCGAGCAGGCGTTGCGTCTGGAGGTCGCCAGACAGTACCCGGACGTGCATCTGGGCCCCGCGTATACGTGGGATCACGGCATCAGGCGCTATCAGTTCAACCTGGGTCTCACGCTGCCGCTTCTCAACCGCAACGCCGGCGCAATCGGCGAAGCCGAGGCCCGGCGCGAGGAGGCCGGCGCGCACCTGGAGGCTACGGTCGCGAGCGCGTGGCAGGAAATCGACGAGGCGATCCGCCAGTGGCAGCTGGCCCGCGCGCGCCTCGCCGAGGCGCGCGGGCCCGTCTACGACGCCGCGCAGCACATCTACGCCGAGACTGCACGCGGCTTCGACGCCGGCGCCAACGACCGCACCGAGCTGGTTGCGGCACGCGTGGCGCAAACACTCGCCGAGCTGCAGGTGCTGGATGCGGTGCGCAGTGCCCAGGAGGCGCTCGCAACCCTCGAGGACGCGCTGCGCCGGCCGCTCGAGGGTCCGGAGCTCACGCTGGCGGCAACCCTGGCGTCCCCGCCGGTGGCCAACGAGGGAGTCACGAGATGACGAGGTACGCGAGGACGCGCTGCAGCTTGGGCGTGCTGCTGGCCTTGGGCGTCGGTGTGAGCGCTGCGAATGACGCGCAAGTCAGCGGCGCCCCGCCGCAGCCGATCACGGTGAGTGCCGCCGAGCAGGCGCGTCTTGGCGTGCTGACGCAGGCCCTGGCAGCGGCGCCGGCGCCGGCGGGCCTCGTGACGACCGCTCGGGTGCTTGACCCGGGACCGCTGATCCAGCTCGATGCCGATCTGGCGGCGGCGTCCGCGAGCCTCGCGGCCTCGCGCGCCGAGGCCAGCCGCACGCGCAAGCTGTATGCGCAGGATCGCACCGCTTCGGCGCGCGCGCTGGAGATGGCGGAGGCACAGGCGCAGGCAGACCTGCAGCGCGTGAACGGCGCGCAGCGGCGCCGGTTGCTCGAGTGGGGCGAGGGCGTGGCGGGTCTTCCGGCCCGGCGCCGCGCCGCGCTGCTCAATGATCTGGCGCATGTGCGCTCGGAGCTGGTGCGTGTCGAGCTGCCCCCGGAAGCCCCGGTGCCCCCGGCGGGCGCCATCATCCGGCTGCGGAGCAGCGCCGCAGCAACGGTGATGCAGGCGGAGGTGCTGGGCATGTTGCCGGTCGCGGATCCGCGCCTGCAGACGCGCGGCGTGCTGGCCGAGCTCAGCGGGGCGCAAGCCACGCTCGCGGTCGGGCAGATGCTCAGTGCGCAGTTGCCCGCCCCCGGGGCAGCTCCAGGAGTAGTCCTGCCGCGCGGCGCACTGCTGCGCAAGGACTCGAAGGTGTGGGTGTACGTGCAGACCGCTCCGACCACCTTCGTACGCCGCGAGGTGAGGGGGTTCCAGCCCCTCGCCGACGGGTGGTTCGTGTCGGGTGTTTTCGCGCCGGGCGAGCGCGTCGTCACCGCCGGCGCCGCCGCGTTGCTCGGCGTGGAAGCTCCGGCTGCCGGCAGCGGGGACTGACTTGATCGCCGCGATCATCCGCTGGTCCCTGCGCTTTCCGCTCGTGGTGTGCGCGCTGGCGGCGATGCTCGCCGTGTATGGCGTGCTGGTGCTGGCGCGTGCCAAGTACGACGTGTTCCCGGAATTCGTGCCTCCCCAGGCGGCGGTACAGACCGAGGCGCCCGGGCTGGTCGCCGAGCAAGTGGAGCTGCTGGTGACGCTGCCGATCGAGCAGGCGATCAGTGGCGCGAGCGGTGTGCAGGCGGTGCGCTCCGAGACCATCTCCGGACTGTCGGTGGTGACGGTGGTGTTCCAGGAAAACGTCGATCCGTACCGCGCGCGACAGATCGTCGCCGAAGCATTGGGGCAGGTTACCTCAAGGCTGCCGCTGGGCGTGAAGCCGCCCAAGCTCGAGCCGCTGACGTCCTCGACCATGGACCTGCTGAAGCTCGGCTTTGTGAGCGAGCGGCTATCGCCGATGCAGCTGCGGGATCTGGTGCAGTGGACTATTCGGCCGCGGTTGCTCGCGGTTCCCGGGGTTGCCCGGGCAACGCTTTACGGGGGCGACGAGCGGCAGCTGCAGGTGCAGGTGGAGCCGCGCGAGCTGAACGCACGCGACCTGGCTTTCAGCGACATCGTGGCGGCGGTGCGTTCCGCGACCGGGGTGCGCGGCGGGGGGTTCATCGAAACTGCCAACCAGCGAGTGCTCATCGAGAGTCGCGGTCAGACCCTCGACGCGGCGGCGCTCGGGGCTGCAGTGGTCCCCGCCCTTGCGGCGGCGCCCGTCGCCAGCGCTGCGGCCGCTACCGCGGCCACGCCGCTGAGGCTGCGTGACTTTGCGACCGTCACCGACGGGGTGGCGCCGAAGTTCGGCGACGCGCTCATCATGGGCAAACCAGGCGTGCTCCTCAACCTCTCCAGCCAGTACGGAGCCAACACGCTCATCGTGACGCGCGCGATCGAGGCGGCGCTGGCGGAGCTCGCCCCGGCCCTGCGCTCGCGCGGTGTAAGGCTGTACGCGGGGCTGCACCGGCCGGCCAACTTCATCGAGAATGCGCTCGCAGGCATCCGGCTGGACGTCGTGCTGGGCGCGGTGCTGATCACGCTGGTGCTGTTTCTGTTCCTGCGCGACCTGCGCAGCGTCGCGGTGGCGTTCGTGTCCATTCCGTTGGCGCTGCTCGCTGCCGTGATCGCGGTGGACGCCTTCGGCTGGACCATCAACACCATGACCTTAGGAGGGCTCGCGGTGGCGCTCGGCGTGGTGGTCGACGATGCCATCATCGGCGTGGAGAACATCGTGCGGCGCCTGCGTGGCACCCACGCCCACGGCCTCGAGGCCCGCGAGATCATCCAGAAGGCATCGGTCGAGGTGCGCGCGCCGGTCGTGTACGCCACCTTCGTCGTGGTGCTGGTGCTGGCGCCGATGCTGCTGCTCTCCGGGCTGCAGGGCAGTTTCTTCGGACCGCTGGCCGCTTCCTTCTCGCTGGCGACGCTGGCGTCGCTCGTCGTGGCGCTGACGGTCACACCCGCCGCCGCGCTGCTGCTGCTGACGCGCACCGAGCCGCACGCGGAAGCAGGGTGGATTACGCGCCTGAAGAACCGTCATGAGTCGCTGCTGCGCCGCTGGAGCGCTTTTCCGCGCCGCGTGATCAGCGGCTCCGCCATCGTGACGCTGCTCGCGGCGGCGGCCTTGCCGTTCTTTGGCAGCGAGCTCATGCCGCCGTTTCGCGAAGGTCATTTCGTAGTGCAGGCCCTTGCCACTCCCGGCACCTCCCTCACCGCCATGAAGACCCTCGGCGCGCGCGTGGCGGGCGACCTGGTGGCGATCCCCGGCATCGTGACCGTCGAGCAGACCATGGGGCGAGCGGAATCCGGCGAGGATACCTGGGAGCCGAACCGCAGCGAGTTTCACATCGAGCTGAAGCACATGTCGGGCCGCGCCGAGGGAGCAATCCAGGCCGCCATCCGTGCAGCCCTGCAGCACTATCCAAGCCTGCGCACCGAGGTGCTGACGTTTCTCGGCGACCGTCTGAGTGAGTCGCTGTCCGGTGAGACCGCGCCCGTGGCGGTCAACGTGTTTGGCCCCGATCTGGACGAGCTCGACCGGGTGGCGTATGAGATTGCCGCCGTTGCGCGCACGGTGCCGGGCGCCAGTGATGTCCAGGTGCAGGCGCCCTCGGGAGCACCGTTCCTGCGCGTGGACCTTAAGCCCGAGAGGCTCGGCCAATACGGGTTCACCGCCGCCGACGTGCTGGACACGGTCGAGACGGCTTACGAGGGTACGACCGCGGCGCAGGTCTACGACGCGAACAAGGTGATCGATCTCACCGTGCGCCTGCCCCCCGCCGAGCGCATCGACCCGGAGGCGATCGGGCAACTGCTGGTGCGCACCGCGAGCGGCGTGACCGTGCCGCTGAAGGAGCTCGCGACGCTCTCGCTCACCGAGGGTCGCACCGGCATCATGCATGAGGGGGCCCGGCGCCGGCAGGTGGTCACGCTCAACCCCACGACCTCGGACATCGGCGGTTTCGTGGCCAAGCTGCAGAACGCCGTTGCGCGGCGCGTGAAGCTGCCGCCCACGGTGTACCTGCAATTCGCCGGCGCGGCGAGCGGCCAGAGCCAAGCGCGCCGTGAGCTGCTGGTGCACTCCGCGCTCGCGGCGCTGGGCATCATGCTGCTGTTGTCGGTGGCGTTTCGCGACGCGCGCAGCGTGACACTGATCCTCGCCACCACGCCGTTTGCGCTGGTGGGCGGGGTGCTCGCCGTGGCGCTCACCGGCGCGACGCTCTCGATCGGCTCGCTGGTCGGATTCGTCACGCTGTTCGGCATCGCCGCCCGCAATGCCATTCTCCTGATTGCGCACGTCGGGCACCTGGTGACGGTGGAGGGTGCGCAGTGGTCGCTGCCGACCGTGCTGCTCGGAACGCGCGAGCGGCTCGTGCCGATTCTCATGACCGCACTGGTGACGGCGCTGGGTCTGCTGCCGCTCGCGGTGGGGAGCGGCGAGGCGGGCCGGGAGGTGCAGGGGCCGATGGCGAGCGTGATCCTCGGAGGCCTCGCCACCTCGACACTCATGACGCTGCTGGTGCTGCCGGTTCTGATCTGGCGATTCGGGCCGCTCGGGCGGGCGGACGCCGCCGACGCGCGTTAGACTTTGCCGATATGTCCGCCTACGGCCTGTCGGTCTTCTGTCTCGTGTATGCGTTCGCGGTCGCCTCCCCGGGCCCGGGCGTGGCCGCCGTGGTGGCGCGCTCCCTGGGTCGGGGCGTCAGCGGGGCGCCGGCGTTCATCGCGGGCTTTCTGGTCGGCGATCTCATCTGGTTCACGCTCGCCGCGACGGGACTCGCGATGCTGGCACAGACCGCCCACACGGTGTTCGTCGTGGTCCGATACGCGGGCGCCGCGTACCTTCTGTACCTGGCGTGGCGGCTGTGGACGACTCCTGCGGGCCCGCTCGAGGTTGCGCAGGCGCCGCGCCGCGAGCGGCCGCTGCAACTGTTCATGGGGACGCTCGCCCTGACGCTCGGCAATCCCAAGACCATGGTGTTCTTCCTCGCGGTGCTGCCGACGGTGGTGGAGCTCAAGCGCCTGAGCGTCGGCGGATTCCTCGAAATCGTGCTGGTGATCTCGTGCGTGCTGCCCGCGGTGCTCGGGACGTATGCTGTGTTTGCGGCGCGTGTCCGCACGCGCCTGTCGCGGCCTGAAACCGTGCGCTGGGTGCAGCGCGGCACCGGGGCGGTCATGGCCGGGGCGGCGGTCGCGATCGCGACGCGCTGACGCACGCTCGGCGCAGGCCGGCCCCGCGCCCGTTCCCCGCCACAATATCCCCCGCAGTCAGTCGTCTTAACAGATGAGATGGATGCTGCGCTCACTGACCGTCTGACCGCTGCTGCGCAGGACCGCGAGATCGCCTCCACCGTGCAGCGCGAGCGTGGGCGCCTGTTGGCGTTCATCCGCCGGCGGATGGCCGATGCGGCTGAAGCCGAGGATGTGCTGCAGGACGCGCTGTACGAGCTGGTGCTTGCCTACCGCATGATGCAGCCGGTGGAACAGGCGGGCGCGTGGCTCACGCGCGTGGCGCGCAATCGCATCATCGACCGGTTTCGCAGCGAGGGACCGCGGCCGCTCACCGAGCCGCCGGCGGCAGAGGGCGAGGAGCACGACGATGCGTTCGAGGATCTGCTGCCCGCACCGGATGACGGACCGGAGTCTTCCGTCATTCGTGAGCTGCTGCTCGAGGAGATCGGGGCGGCGCTCGAGGAGCTGCCGCACGAGCAGCGCGAGGTGTTCGTGGCGCACGAGCTCGACGGGCTCTCCTTCAAGGAACTGTCGGCGCGCTCGGGGGTGGGTATCAACACGCTGCTCTCGCGCAAGCGTTATGCGGTGCTGCACCTGCAGCAGCGGCTGCGAGCGGCCTGGGACGATTGGTTGCTGACATGAGGAGAACGATGTGAGAGGTCGAGCTCGTTGGGTAGTGAAAGGGGCAGCGTTCCTGGTGCTGGCGATCGCCGGCATCGCGCTCTTGAGCCTGGTGGTGATGAGTCTGTGGAACTGGCTCGTCCCGAGTCTGTTTCATGGTCCGGCGGTGCAGTATTGGCAGGCTGTGGGCCTGTTGCTGCTCTCCCGGATTCTGTTCGGGAGTTTGCGCGGACGGGGCGGGTGGCACGGTCACTGGCGCCAGCGCATGTGGCGCGAGCGCTGGGCGAGCATGACGCCGGAGGAGCGCGCGCGGTTACGCGAGCAGTTCCAGACTCGCTGTGGTCATCGCGTGGGCCCGGGGCACGGGACGACGGCGCCGCCGAGCGCATGAGCGGCTCGCCGAGCGCGGATTTGACGCGGGGCGCCGCGCGACCTCACCATGCCTCGCACCGTGATTCCCCAGACCATGACCGCAGTGGAGATTCGCGAACCCGGGCCGCCGCAGGTGCTGCGCGCTGTGGAGCGACCCGTGCCGGAACCGGGCGCCGGGGAGGTGCTGATTCGCGTCGCCGCGGCCGGCGTGAACCGGCCGGACGTCCTGCAACGCAAGGGCCTCTACCCGCCACCTGCGGGCGTCACGGACATTCCGGGCCTGGAGGTCGCCGGCGAGGTCGTGCGCCTGGGTGCCGATGTGCGCGAGCCGCAGCTGGGCGCCAGGGTGTGCGCGCTGGTGGCCGGCGGCGGCTATGCCCAGTACGTCGCCGCGCCTGCGGTGCAATGCCTGCCGGTGCCCGCGCAGCTGAGTCTTGAGGAAGCCGCGGCGCTGCCGGAAACCTTCTTTACCGTGTGGCTGAACGTGTTCGAGCGGGCGCGCTTGCAGCGCGGCGAGACCCTGCTGGTGCACGGCGGCGCCAGCGGCATCGGGACCACCGCGATCCTGCTCGGCAAGGCGTTCGACGCCCGCGTGATCGTCACCGCGGGCAGCGCGCAGAAATGCGCTGCGTGCCGCGAACTGGGCGCGGAGCTGGCCATCAACTACCACGAGGTCGACTTCGTCGAGGCGACGTTGCGTGCGACGGAGGGCAAGGGGGCGGATGTCATTCTCGACATGGTGGGCGGGGACTACCTGGCCCGCAACGCGGCCGCCGCCGCGCTCGAGGGACGGATCGCGCTGATCGCAACGCAGGGCGGCACCAAGGCGGAGCTCGATCTGCGGCTGCTCATGACCAAGCGCCTCACGATCACCGCATCGACCCTGCGATCTCAACCGGTGCAGAACAAGGGCCGCCTCGCGAGGGCGCTGCGGGAGAACGTGTGGCCGCTGTTCGCCTCGCGCGGTCTGAAGCCCGTGATCCACTCCCGCTTCCCGCTCGCCGATGCGGCGCTCGCCCACAAGCTGATGGAATCCGACCTGCACATCGGCAAGATCGTTCTGGTCGTATGAGGGGGGCGTGGCCCGCGCCGGTTGGCGGAAGTGTGAAGTGCTGCACCGGGGCAGTGCAAATTCGCCATAACGTCGCGGAATTGCCGTACCCTTCGGCGCCAGACTCGCGTAACGATCGACGGAGTACGTCCGCATGAGTCTCTCGCCTTATGGTCTGGTGGAGTTGCCCGTCTGGGGCTATGCACTCGTGACCTTTGTCACCATCCAGACGATGTTTCTCGGGGTGACGCTGTACCTGCACCGTGATCAGTCCCACGGCGGACTCATCCTGCACCCGGCGCTGCGGCACCTGTTCCGCTTCTGGCTGTGGTTCAGCTCCGGGGCTATCACCAAGGAATGGGTCGCGGTCCACCGCCGCCACCATGCGCACGCCGATCAGCCCGGCGACCCCCACAGTCCCGTGGTGTTTGGATTGCGGCGCGTGCTGTTCGAGGGCTATGAACTGTACGGCGTCGCGGCGCACGATGCGGAGACGCTGAAGAACTACGGGCGCGGCACGCCGCAGGACTGGCTCGAACGGCGCCTCTACAGCGGCTACCCGCGCCTTGGCATCGTGGTGTTCGTCGCCGCGCACCTGCTGCTGTTCGGTGTTGCGGGCATCGTGATGATCGCCGTGCACCTCGTGGCGCAGCCGTTCTTTGCAGGCGGCGTCATCAACGGGCTCGGCCACGCGGTCGGTTACCGCAGCTTCGAGATGCCATCCACCGCGACCAACCTCGTGCCCTGGGCGCTGCTGCTCGGTGGCGAGGAGCTGCACAATAATCACCACGCGTTCCCGCGCTCGGCCCGCTTCGCGGTGCAGCGCTGGGAGATCGACATCGGCTGGCTGTGGATACGCCTGTTCAGCGCTCTGGGGTTGGCGCGCGTGCGCTGGGTCGCTCCGCGGCCGCAATTCGAGCCCCGGCGCCGCGACCTGGACGCCGACACCGTGAACGCCCTGTTCACCAATCGCATGCACGTGCTGCGCGACTACGCGCGCCGCGTGGTGCTGCCCGTGTGCCGGGAGCTGGCGCGCCGTGAGCCTCCCGGTTCGCTGCCGGTGAGCACGCCGAAGCTGCTGGTCCGGCATCCGGCGCTGCTGGCCGAGGAGGCGCGCCGCAAGCTGCGCGAGCTGCTCGAGAGGCACGAGGTGTTGCGCCGGGTGGTCGAGTATCGCGACAGCCTGCAACAACTGTGGAACGGGACGTCCGCGAATCAGGCACGCGCGGTGGCGCAGCTGCGTGAGTGGTGCAGCCGCGCCGAAGGCAGCGGCATCCGCGCGCTGCGCGACTTCGCGCAAGGCCTGCCTGCCTACGCGCGCGGCTAGCGCCAAGCGCGCTCCTCGATTCGAGGGCTACCTGACCGGAAGACTCGTCGCGCGCGTGACTGTGCGCATGGCGAAGCTCGAGTGCACGCGGGCGACGCTCGGCAGGCGCGTGAGATGCTGGTTGTGAATGCGCTCGAAGTCCGCCATGTC
>Ga0193733_1000264_pt1 | contig 18661 bp, 17 predicted proteins | sample U1s2metaG_FD_145076 | JGI IMG/M metagenome (GOLD analysis project Ga0193733, IMG submission 145076) | Soil microbial communities from a riparian zone of the East river system, Colorado, United States - U1s2 | ecosystem: Environmental > Terrestrial > Soil > Riparian zone | place: USA: East River...
GCCGAAGATGTGCCTCGTTTCGCCCGCGCGGCACGGAGGCACCATCCATACGCGAACCTTCATCCCGCACCGCGTGCACGAAGCGATCGGGGTCTTAGGCGCAGTCAGCGTTGCCACGGCCTGCGTCACTCCAGGCTCCGTGGCCGCACAGGTTGCGGGCCTTACACCCCGCTCGGGGTCACAACGCCTGGAGATTGAGCATCCGACGGGATTCTTGACGGTGGAGATGGATGTGACGGTGGAGGGAGCCGACGTCACGGTGAACCGTTCCGCCTTGCTGCGCACGGCGCGGAAACTGATGCAGGGGGAGGTCTTCGTCCCGGGAAGTCTCTGGAGCGATGCATGACGACGAACCCGCGCCGCATCGGTCTTATCGGACTCGGAGAAGTCGGCCAGGTGCTTGCGAACGACTTACACCGGGCGGGAGGCGTGGAGCTCTGTGCGTGGGATCGCCTCTTTACGGTCGAGGGCAGTGAGCCCCGGCGAGCCGCACGATCGCTGAGCTTTGTTAGGGCGGCGAGCTCCATGGCCGAGGCGGTGAGCGGTAGCTCGATGGTCATCTCCGCCGTCACCGCGGGCGAATGTCGGGCGGCCGCTGGCGAAGCCGCCCCGGCGCTCACCCGCGGCGCGCTCTATCTCGACCTCAACTCCGTGTCGCCTCGAACCAAGACGGAGGCCGCCGGCACGATCGAAGCCGCCGGCGGCTGCTACGTCGAAGCTGCGGTGATGTCGCCGATCGCGCCGAAACGGATCGCCTCGCCCATGTGGCTGGGTGGTCCTCATGCCAGGGCTTTCCTGCCGCTGGCACAGTCGCTCGGTTTCGCCGGCGCCAACGTGTACTCGGACGCGATCGGCGATGCGTCTGCGGCCAAGATGTGCCGCAGCGTGATCGTCAAGGGGATGGAGGCGCTGCTCGCCGAGTCGCTTCTCACGGCCCGACGTCATGGCGTTGAGGACGCCGTGCTCGCATCGCTCCAGGACCTCTTCCCCGTCGGCGACTGGCGGGCACTCGCCCGTTACATGATTTCGCGTTCGCTGCAGCACGGTCGTCGGCGAGCCGAGGAGATGAGAGAGGCTGTAAAAACAGTGGCGGAGGCCGGCTTCGAGCCCTGGATGAGCCGTGGCAGTGTTGAGCGGCAACAGTGGGCTGCCGAGCACGCTGAGGCATCGAGCCAGGAAGCCCTGACAGACATGCTCGACCACATGTTGGCGCGTATGCCCGCGCCCGCGCGGTCGACGGAGGCAGCGCGCCGATGATTATCGATTGTCACGGTCACTATACGACGGCGCCCGTCGCACACCAGAAATTCCGCGACGCCCAGATCGCAGCCCTCAAGGACCCGACGGCCCCGGCCGCAGAACCCGGCGCCATCTCCGACGACGAGATTCGCGAAACCATCGAAAAGAATCAGCTGCGGCTGCAGAAGCAGCGCGGCTCGGATCTCACCCTCTTCTCGCCCCGCGCCTCGGCCATGGGTCATCACCTCGGAAACGAGGCGATCTCGAGCGCCTGGACGCGCGCGAACAACGATCTCATCAAGCGCGTGGTCGACTTGTATCCCGAGAATTTTGTCGGCGTGTGCCAGCTGCCGCAATCGCCGGGAGTGCCCATTGCCAACTCCGTTGCCGAGCTCGAGCGCTGCGTACGCGAGTTAAATTTTGTCGGCTGCAACTTAAATCCCGATCCTTCGGGCGGGCATTGGACATCCCCACCGCTCACCGACCGGCACTGGTACCCGTTCTACGAGAAGATGGTCGAGCTGGATGTGCCGGCGATGATCCACGTCTCCGCCTCGTGCAATCCGAATTTCCACGCGACCGGCGCTCATTACATCAACGCCGACACCACGGCGTTCATGCAGTTCATCGAGGGCGATCTGTTCCGGGATTTTCCCACGCTGCGGTTCGTCATTCCGCACGGCGGCGGGGCCGTTCCCTACCACTGGGGTCGATACCGCGGACTCGCCGACATGCTCAAGCGCCCCGCGCTTGAGGAACACGTGATGAAGAACGTGTTCTTCGACACGTGCGTGTATCACCAGCCGGGCATCGATCTTCTGGTGCGGGTCATCGACATCGGCAATATCCTGTTCGGGTCCGAGATGGTGGGCGCCGTGCGCGGCATCGACCCGCGCACCGGGCATTACTTCGATGACACCAGGCGCTATATCGACGCGCTTTCTTTGTCGGCTGCAGACAAAGAGCGGATCTACGAAAAGAACTCCCGTCGGGTCTTCCCGCGGCTCGATGCTCTGCTCAAGAGGGGACTGTGAGTCCGCCGGAGACCATTCGTCCCGGCGACCCGGCCTGGCCTTCGAGCTCAGCCTCCGGCCCCTTCACGATGGACCGGGACTGGTTGCCGTTTCATACCGCGCCTCGTCGCCCGCGGTTTGTACCGCCTAAGGGATCAGTGGACGCTCACTGTCACGTGTTTGGACCCGGTGCGCAGTTTCCCTATGCCCCAGAGCGCCGGTACACGCCCTGTGACGCGCCGAAGACGAAGCTCTGGGGGCTCAGGGATTACCTGGGGTTTGAGCGCAACGTCATCGTTCAGGCCACCTGTCATGGCAGCGACAATCGCGCCGTAGTCGACGCGCTCCGAGCTTCCGATGGACGGGCGCGTGGGATCGCGACCGTGGCGGCCAGCCTCACCGACCGGGAACTTGCGGCGCTCGATGCTGCCGGGATGCGTGGCGTGCGATTTAACTTCGTGAAGCGGCTGGTCGATACGACACCGCGCGAGGTCCTGCTTCAAATCGCCCGACGCGTCGCGCCGCTAGGGTGGCACGTCGTCATCTACTTCGAGGCCGCGGAACTCCCGGAGCTCTATGCTTTCGTCGCTTCCCTTCCGACGACGCTGGTCGTGGACCATATGGGTCGACCGGACGTGACGAAACCGGTCGACGGTCCTGAGTTTGAATTGTTTGTCAAACTGATGCGCGAGCATCCCAACATCTGGTCGAAAGTGAGCTGCCCCGACCGACTGTCGAAAAGCGGTGCTCCGGAGTATGACGACGTCGTGCCCTTCGCCAGGCGGATTGTTGAGACCTTCCCGGATCGGGTACTGTGGGGAACGGATTGGCCCCACCCGAATATGAAGTCACACATGCCTGACGATGGCGCGCTGGTCGATTTCATCCCCAAGGTTGCGACCACGGCTGAGCTTCAGCGCCAGCTGCTGGCTGATAACCCGATGCGCCTTTACTGGAGTCGCTGAAGGAACGCCCATGGGATTGGTAAGCCGTACGCAGGCTCGCATCACCGCAGGCGTCACGACCTCGCATGTCCCGGCAATTGGCGCGGCGCTCGACAACGGCAAGGCACAGGATGCCTATTGGGCGCCGATGTTTGCCGGTTACGACTTCTCCAAGCGCTGGATCGCGCAGCAAAAGCCGGACGTCGTACTCCTGGTCTACAACGATCACGCCACCGCTTTCAGTCTCGACATCGTGCCGACGTTTGCCATTGGGTGCGCGGAGCAGTTCGCTCCGGCAGACGAGGGCTGGGGCCCGAGGCCGGTGCCGGTGGTGCAGGGACATTCCGAGTTGGCATGCCACATCGCCCAATCGGTGATCCAGCAGGACTTTGACCTCACGTTGGTCAACCGCATGGATGTCGATCACGGCCTTACCGTGCCCCTGTCATTGCTATTCGGACAGGTGTCCGCCTGGCCGGTCCGCGTAATTCCTTTCCCGGTCAATGTGGTGCTTTATCCGCCTCCCTCCGGCCGCCGCTGCTATGAGCTGGGGAAGGCAATTCGCCGGGCAGTCGATTCGTTTGACACCGACCTAAACGTACAGATCTGGGGCACCGGCGGGATGAGTCACCAGCTACAGGGGCCCCGGGCGGGTCTCATCAATCAGGCCTGGGACCAGCGGTTCATTGACCGACTGATCAACGAACCGGACGCGCTCTCGCGCATGCCGCACATCGAATATGTACGCGAGGCGGGGTCCGAAGGGATTGAGCTCGTGATGTGGTTCATCATGCGCGGCGCGCTCAACGAGCAAGTCCGCACCGTGCACCGCTTCTATCATGTGCCGGCTTCGAACACGGCGGTGGGTCATCTTATCCTGGAGAACCTGCCATGAAGATCATCCTCGCCGGTGCGGGCGCCTTTGGCGCAAAGCACCTGGACGCGATCAAGGCCATTGGAAACGTCGAGGTGGTCTCGCTCGTGGGCGGGAACCTCGAGCGGACGCGCGAGGTGGCGAAAAAGTACGGCATTGGGCATGTCACGACGGATTTGTCTGAAGCGCTGAATCGCCCCGGCGTGGAAGCCGCGATCCTGGCGACCCCGACACTCCTTCATGCTGCGCAGGCCATCGCATGCATGAAAGCCGGCAAGCATGTGCAGGTCGAAATACCGCTCGCTGACCGCTGGTCTGACGCGCAGGCGGTTGCCGATCTTCAGCAGCAGACCGGGCTCACCTGCATGGTCGGGCACACGCGGCGCTTCAATCCTTCACACCAGTGGATCCACAAGAAGATCGCGAAAGGTGAGATCTCGATCCAGCAAATGGACGTGCAAACCTATTTCTTCAGGCGCACGAACATCAATGCACTCGGTCAGTCTCGCTCATGGACCGACCACCTTCTCTGGCATCATGCGGCCCATACCGTCGACCTGTTTGCCTACCAAACAGGTTCGCCCGTGAAGATCGCGCACGCTGTCCAGGGTCCGATGCACCCGGCGCTGGGGATTGCCATGGACATGTCCGTCCAGCTCAAGAGTGCAAGCGGGGCGATTTGTACCCTTTCCCTGTCCTTTAACAACGACGGTCCGCTCGGGACATTCTTTCGCTACATCTGCGACAACGGCACGTATATCGCGCGCTACGACGACCTGATCGATGGCAAGGAGCAGAAGATCGATGTGTCCGATGTAGATGTGTCGATGAACGGGATCGAGCTGCAGGATCGCGAGTTTTTCAAGGCGATAGAGGAGCACCGCGAGCCGAACGCCAGTGTCGCCCAGGTCTTGCCCTGCTATCGGACGCTGGCCGAACTCGAGCGGCAGCTCAACGCGCAGGACTAACGGCCGCCGGACTCGCGTGCCATGAGCCCGATGTCGGAGATGAGCGGGTCAGATGAAGGAGCGAACGGGGTCCTTGCCGTCCCAGTTGATGCTCGCGCGGTAGAAGCGCCCGAACACCTCCTCGAACGCGCCCCCGAGCTCGATCAGCTCGGTGAAGCCGGGGAGGACGCCGGTGGTGTCCATGTACCCCACCCGGCCGCCGCTCGGGACGGCCGCGCGAAAGGCGAGTGCGTAGCCGCCACGCTCGTACCGCGCAACGGCCGCATCGAAGCTCCACGTCGCCAGGCCCCAGTGGTGAAAGCCGTAGCCGCGCCGCTCAATCACCTCACGGTACACGGACGGCGCATCGTTCTTCGTCTGGATGAGCTCGATGTTCATGTGCCCGGCAAAGCTCATCGCGAGCGCCACCTCCGCCCCCGAGGGCTGCCCGCGGTAGACGGGGTTCTCGCCGGTGAAATGCTCGAGGATGAACCACGGCCCGACTCGAAGCGTCGTGGTCCAAGCTGTGGGGTAAGCACGCAGGTCGGCCACGACGTAGGCCATCTGGATGACGCCGTCGTCCGGCTGGCCGAACCCCACCTGGCCCATAACATCTCCCCCCGTCCCACGCGTGCCCGGACCCCCGTGCCCCGGGACGCAGCTTACTCCTGAAACAACATGCGCTACGAACAACGTCTCATCTGGGTGCTCGGCATCACCTTCGGCTTCCTGTTCTTCGATCGCAACGCGGCCAGCTTCCTGATGCCGTTCATCGCCAGGGATCTGAGCTTCACCAACCAGCAGGTGGGTCTCATCGCCTCGGCGCTCTCCTTCACCTGGGCGGTCTCGGCATTCCTCGGCGGTGCGCTGTCGGACCATACCGGCCGGCGCAAGGCCGTGCTGCTTGCAAGCGCGATCGCCTTCTCGCTGTGCTCGGTCCTCTCCGGCCTCGCGGCCTCGTTCCTCGCGCTGTTCGCGGCGCGCTTCCTCATGGGACTCGTCGAGGGACCGTTCATGCCCGTGTGCCAGTCGCTGCTCGCCAGCGAGTCGGACGACTCCCGGCGCGGACACAATATGGGGGTGATGCAGAACTTCGGCAGCAACTTTCTCGGTTCGTTCGTCGCACCGCTCGTGCTGGTGCCGATCGCGGCGCACTGGAACTGGCGCGTGGCGTTCTTTCTGGCGGGCGTTCCGGGGCTAGTGATGGCGGTGCTGATCGCCCGCTACGTGCACGAGCCGGAGAAGAAGTCGCTGCCGGCGGCCGGGAGCGCCGGCGGCGCGTCCGCCATGAGCGCCTTCGCGATGCTCGGCCATCGCAACATGATCCTGTGTGTGCTCATGAGCATCTTCATGGTCGCCTGGATGGTGCTCGGGTGGGCCTTCCTGCCGCTCTTCTACGTCAAGGTGCGCCAGTTATCGGCGGGCGAGATGAGCGTGCTCATGAGCCTGCTCGGACTCTCGGCGGCGTTCTTCAGCTTCGTCGTTCCGGGGCTCTCCGACCGTCTCGGCCGGCGCCCGGTGGTGGCGGGCTGCAGCCTGCTCGGCCTGCTGGTGCCGCTCGCGGCGCTCTACTGGCACGGCTCGCTGTACGTGCTCGGGGCGCTGATCTTCATCGGCTGGGCGGCGAGCGGGGTGCTTCCGCTGTTCATGGGCACCATCCCGTCCGAGACCATTCCGGCGCGCTACGTCGCCACGTCGATGGGACTCACCGTAGGCGTCGGCGAGGTGCTCGGCGGTGTCAGCGGGCCCGCGCTCGCCGGGACCGCCGCCGATCACTACGGCCTCACGGCACCGCTTTTCATGCAAGGAGGCTGCGCAATCGTGGGAGCGCTGCTCGCACTGGCTCTGAAGGAGACCGCGCCGCGGCGCGTTGCGGCGGTCGCGGCACGGTCACAGCTTGCGACCTGAGGGCGTGCGCGCATCATGCAGGCCATGAGCGTAACCGTTCGCGAGGCGGTGTTCGGGCTGCTGCGCGACTTCGGCCTCACGACCATCTTCGGCAATCCGGGCTCGACGGAGCTGCCGATGTTCCGCGACTTTCCCGCCGACTTCCGCTACCTGCTCGGGCTGCAGGAGTCCGTGGTGGTTGCCATGGCGGACGGGTTTGCACAGGCGCGCGGTACCGCCGCGTTCGTGAACCTGCACTCGGCCATCGGCGTCGGACACGCCGTCGGGAGCTTGTTCACGGCGTATCGCAACCAGACGCCGCTCGTCATCACGGCGGGGCAACAGGCGCGCTCGATCCTGCCGTTCGAGCCGTTCCTGTACTCGGAACAGGCCACGAATCTGCCGAGGCCGTACGTCAAGTGGAGCTGCGAGCCCGCGCGCGCCGCGGACGTGCCGGCGGCAGTGGCCCGCGCCTTCCTGACCGCCATGCAGCCTCCCCGTGGGCCGACCTTCGTGTCGGTGCCGGTCGATGACTGGGACCGGTTGTGCATCCCGCCGCCTCGCCGCGAGGTCAGCATCACGGTGGCCGGCGACCCCTCGATGCTGGCCCGCGCGGCCGCGATGCTGAGCGCCGCGCGCCGCCCGGTGATCGTCGTCGGCGCCTCGGTCGCCCGAGGTGGGGCCTGGCAGGAAGTTATCGCTCTCGCCGAACGGCACAAGGCCGCCGTGTGGGTGAGCCCCCTCTCGTCCCGCAACAGCTTTCCCGAGCAGCACTCCCTCTTCGCAGGCTTTCTGTCCGCGGACCGCGAGCAGATCGTCGCCCGCCTCGAGGGGTGTGACCTGATCCTGGTGCTCGGCGCTCCGGTCTTCACGTACCACGTCGAGGGACACGGTCCGCATGTCCCGAAGGACGCCTCACTCGTGCAGCTGACCGACGATCCGGCTGCCGCCGCGCGTGCGGCGGTGGGACTTTCCATCGTCACGGACCTCAAGCTCGGCATCCGCGCGCTGCTCGCGGTGCAGGCTCCCGCCCGGCCGCCACCCGCAGTCCGTGCGCGCGCACCTCGCATGCCGCCCGATCGCTTGACCGACCGGTATCTGCTGCAGCAGATCGCGGCCCTCAGAACCCCTGACAGTATCGTCGTGGAGGAGGCACCGAGCAGCCGCGAACCGATGCACGATTACCTGCCGATGCTCGAGCCCGATTCGTTTTATACGTGTGCGAGCGGCGGACTCGGCCACGGTCTCCCGGCGGCCGTCGGCGTCGCCCTCGCTCGATCCGACCGCAAGGTAATCGCCCTCCTCGGCGACGGGTCGGCCATGTATTCCATCCAGGGACTGTGGAGTGCGGCGGAGCTCGCACTGCCCGTCGCCTTCGTGATCGTCAACAACCGCAGCTATCGCGCGCTCAATGAATTCGCACCGCACTTCGGCCTCGCGACGCCGCCGGGCACGCTGCTGCCGCACCTCGATTTCTGCGCCCTGGCACGCGCTCAGGGTGTCGAGGCCGTGCGGGTCAGCCGTAGCGCCGAGCTCGATGGGGCGCTGCGCATGGCGTTCGCGGCCACGCGCCCGGTTCTCGTCGAGGTGTGCGTCGAGTAGCTGGCATGGAACCAAGCAATTGTACGGCCATGACTCTGCTACAGCAGTTCAGGTACGCGTTGAATGGAGAGGAGCGTGCAGCCACGTCCTCAAACGTCGAGTTCATCGGTTCGGGCCGGAGGGTGCGCCGCGACGATGCACTCCTCTATCGAATGGGCTGCGAATCCGCAGGGCCAAGCAGTCGCAAACGAGCCGCTCTTCCATGTGACGCCGACCGGCGCATGCGCACAGGTCGACTGGCCAGGCCGAACAGACCGGCCGCTTCTTGGCATTCGTGTACTCGATCTCACACGCGTAATTGCCGGCCCCGTTTCAACTCGATTTCTGGCCGGCCTCGGCGCAGATGTTCTTCGCATCGATCCGCCTTGGTGGGACGAGCCAGGCCGTAAGATCCGCCCGGGCCTTGTAGACGTCTCTCTTGACGCTTATGGATGGACAGGGCCTTGGGCCAAGCGGCGCGGTTTCGATAGCCTTGTGCAAATGAGCTGCGGGATCGCCGATGCCGGCATGCGTCGGATGAACCGAGATCGACCGACGCCACTACCGGTTCAGGCTCTTGATCACGCATCGGGCGGCTACCCGGCCAGTCCGGCAGCAGATAGCCTGGCTCCGGAGCTACCCAGCGATCTTGTCGAGACGGTCGAAATGACAGGTTGGGGACCGGCACGACGACTCGCGCCACCGGTAATAATCGAACGCACACCGCTACGGTGGGAGCGGCTAGCCGGACCTCTCGGCGCGGCGCGGGCAGAATTCGCCAGCTGAGCCTCTCTTTGAAAAATGCCGACTAGCCTTCAATCGGCCATGCCGAGCGTCCAACCCCCATCGATCGTGATCTGCTGGCCGGTGAGATACGCCGAGGCCGGAGAGGCCAGGAACAGCGCGAGCCCCTTGATGTCGTCGGGAAAACCGACGCGGTGCATCGGCATAACCTTCGCGATGGCGCGCTGCACCTCCGGGTTCTTCGCATGTCCGCCGCCGATGTTGGTGACAAAGAACCCCGGTGCGATTGCGTTGACCGTGATATTGAAGGCGGCCAGCTCGAGCGCGACGCAGCGCATCAGGTGCGCCGCACCGGCCTTCGCCGCCATGTAGGCGCAGGCGACCGCCGGCTCGCACTGATAGGCCGCGACGGAGGTCGTCACGATGAGCTTCCCTGAACGCTGCGGCTTCATGAGGCGGGCCGCGATCCGGAGCGTTGCGAATACGCCGGTGAGATTGACGTCGATGACGCGGTTCCAGCGCTCGTCGCTGTAGGTCTCGAGTGCTCCGTCCGGGTTGCGCGCGCGCTGCGAGCCGGACCAGCCGGTCACGAAACCCGGCCCCGAGTCGATGCCGGCGTTCGCAAACACGATGTCGAGGCGGCCGTGGGCCGCGACGGCGGCATCGAAGGCGCGCTCGAGCGCGGCGTGATCAGAGACATCGACCACCTCCCCGCGCACCGCGTAACCGAGCGTCCTCAGGCGCTCGGTCTCGGCGGCGATGCGGGCGGCGTCCACATCGAGCAGCGTGACGCGTGCCCCGCTCTCGGCCAGCGCCTCGGCAATGGCGAGCCCGAGGCCACTGCCCGCGCCGGTGACAATCGCGCCTTGGCCTCCGATGTTGAATAGCTCTGCACACTTCACACGCGTTCTCCTACTGCAGATGGCCCGAGCGTCCGGCAACGTCGACCACGATCTTCATCCCCTGCTGACGGCGCAGACGCTCAATCCCCTGCTCGATCACTCCGTCGAACGGGATGGTCTCGACCCAACCCTCGAGCGGGTAGCTGCCGCGGGCCATCTCCGCGATGACGGCCGGAAAGGCGTTCACGGAGAGCGCCACACCGGTGAGGTGCACTTCCGGCATCAGGAGGTCGAAGGGCGGTATGACGACCGGCTCATGGTGGATCGCCACCACCACCGCGGTCCCATCGACCCGGGTGCCGTGCAGCATCGCGGCAAAGGCCTTCGCCCCCCCCGCCGCATCGATCGAGGCATCCGCGCCGCGGCCACCCGTGAGATCGCGGATTGCCGCCACCACGTCGCACGCGCTCGGATCGAGCAACTGTTTCGCGCCGAGGTCGGCGAGCGCCGAGCGCCGCGCCGGCGACGGATCCACGACGATCGCCTCCACTCCGCGCCGCCGCAGTGTCAGGAAGGCGCCCGCGCCGATCGGGCCTCCGCCGTGGATGGCGACCACCTGTCCGGCACTCACCGCACAGCGATTCACCGTGTGCCACGCGATCGCGAGCGGCTCGATCAGCGCACCCTGAAGCGCCGAGACCCCGCGCGGAAGCGCGTGTGCCATGCGCCGCTTCACCACCGTGTATTCGGCGAGACCGCCGCCGGCACGGTTGTACCCGTGGATCGCGAGCGATGGACAGTGGTTGTACTGCCCGAGGCCGCAGTGAAGGCACCGGCCGCAGGTCTCCACCGGTTCAACCGCAACGAGATTCCCGATGACGAGGTCATCGACCCCCTCCCCGAGCGCCACGACTTCCCCGCACAGCTCGTGACCCATGATCACGGGGTTCTGGACGCCCGTGAGCGGATGAGGGGTGTTGCGTGTGGTGACGGGACCGTCGAAGTACTCGTGCAGGTCGCTGCCGCAGATTCCGTTGTAAAGAACGCGCAGCTTCACCTCGCCGGGCCCGGGCTCGGGCTCGGGCATCGACGTGAGTCGCAGGTCCTGCCGACCGTAGTAGACCGCCGCGCGCATCGCTCCCCTCAGCCTTCGGGGGCGCGTCCGCCCGCGAGCATCATCTTGGCGTAGTCCGCCTGCGACATGCCGGCCATCTGCGCGGCGACGTACTGGAAGCTCTTGCCGTCTGTCGCGAACAATTTGGCGAGGAAGTAGATGTTGCCGCCGAGTGAGATCATTCGATTGTAGTCCCGGTCGAGCGCCGCGCGCTTCTGATCCTCGCTCATGGGCCACGCATCGAGATACGCACGCTCGTTCGCCTTGAAGCGCTCGCGGTTCTCGGGCTTCATCAGCGACATGCAGAACATGTTCAGGTGATAGCCGCGGCGCGCCTGGTCGGTGTCGAAGATCGTGGTTCCGGGGATGTCGGCATAAGGCTTGGTCAATGACATCGTGGCGCTCCGTCTTAACTTGAACGGCGGCCGGCGCCTCGCTTCGGCGCCGGTCGGGACTTGGCAGCGGCGCGCGGACGAGTGCTCGCGGACTCGGTGTCTGCGTGGCACACCCAGCTGAGCAGGTCCCGCAGCTCGCTTAGAATACCGTGGGGTCGGCGCGAGCGGGCCTGCTGCGCCCACTCCTCGCGGCGCGTCGTCCCCGTCGTCACCGCGAGTGCCGCCGCACCGCCGCGACGCGCCATCAGGACCTCGACGAGCGGATCATCCCCGACCACCGCCAGGTCACGGATCGGCACACCGAGTCTCCGCGCGACGAAGCGCAGCGCAAGGACCGACGGCTTCCCGGTCAGGATCATGGGCGCGCGCGTCAGCCGCCGGATGGCGGCCGTGATCGCAAAGGAATAGCCGATCGTGCGCCCCTGCTTCGTGGCGAAGAAGGGGACGTCGGAGGCCACGTAGAGCTGGGCTCCGCCCCAGATGGCGTGGCAGGCGGTCTCGATGTCCTTCATTCCGCACTCCGGATGCCACCCGACGAAGACGCTCCCGACCTCCGTTGCGCCGGCCTCGCCGGTGTGCACCGTCTCGATGCCGGCGTCGCGCAGAGCCTGCCCCACGCCGATGCTCCCGAGAACCAGCGTCCGCCGGATGCCGCGGCGCTGCATGTGATCCGCCGCGATGCTGGAGGGCGTAATCATCTGGTCGTCATCGACGGGGAGTCCAACCTCGCGCAGCTTCGCGGCCTGCTCCGCCGGCGGGTAGGCACTGCCGTTGGTGAGCAGCGCGAAGGGCACGTGCCGCGCCTTGAGTGTGGTGAGGACTTCGATCGCTCCCGGCAACACCTCGTAGTTACCGAGCGAGCGATTGCTGAGCAGCAGCGTGCCGTCGACGTCGAACACGACACCCCGTATCCCCGCCGATACGGTCGCGCGCGCGGCGCCGCGTCGCATGACGGAACTCACGCCGACAGCGCTCCGGAATGCGCGCTGCCGTGCAGCTCTAGCCTGAAGTCGCTCTTCACCACGCTCAATTCCGAGACGTTGCGCAGTCTAAGGACCCGGCGCAAAAGCTCCATCACCGGTTTCGACTCCGGATCGTAGTGGCGCGCCGCCGGCCCCGCCGCCCGCATCGCATCCACCTGGGTAGCGGGCATGGTGGCCCGCAGGAGGAACTCCTCGTCCGGCAGCTCCCGGCCGAGCTGCGCACGCAGCTCCGACAGCGGCCGCATAGCGGGCTCAGCCCGGAGCTCGCCTGTGCGGGGCATGGACTCGATCCGCGCCAGCACCTCGGGTGCGATCGGGATGTTGGGTCGGCCGAAGCGCCCGAGCGCGTAGCGGATGACCTCGTCAGGAATGACGCCGTAGCGCTCGCGGCCGGTCACGTTGAGAAACGCCTGGGTGAGGAGTATCTGCGCAAACGGCGTCATCACGATCGGCCAGCCAAGCTCCTCGCGCACCCGGCCGATCTCTTCGATCACCGCCCCTTCGAGATGTGGGAGGCGGTGCTCGACGAGCTGCCGGCGCATGGTCCCGATCATGCCCCCGGGGAGCTGATGGCGGAGGTACCCGGCATCGAAGGGTTGCGGCGCGCCGACGGGGAGGCCTTCCGCCTGCGCGATGCGGGTGAAGAAGCGGCTCACCTCGGTGAGGGCCTCGGTGTCGATGGGCACCGTGTGGCCGAGTGCGCGCAGGTTCTCCACCACGCGCAGCGAGGGGGGATTGGAGATCCCGTCTGCGGTCGCACCGGATGCGCACTGCAGGGCGCTCACCCCGTAGTCCACCGCATCCATGTAGAGCAGTTCCCCGAGCCCGATCGTGCAATGCGAATGGAGCTCCAGGGGCTTCGCCCCGATCTCGGCCTTCACAGCCGGGATGAGTGTGCTCGCGCGTCGCGGGGACAAGAGTCCCCCCGGATCCTTTATGTAGATCGCGTCCACCTCCGGGCAGGCGGCGAGTTTGCGCGCCGCCTCGGCGTAATGGCGGTCGTCGTGGATGGGACTCAGCGTGAAGACGAGCGCCGCGATCACGAACTCCCCGCCCACGCCCTTCACCACCCGGGCGCAGGCGATGTTGGATTGCGCATCGTTCATCGGATCGGCGAGGCAGAAGCGCCGTATGCCGTTGCGCGCGAGCACCTCGAACGCCAGCGCCATGAACTCTGGGCTCGCCGTTTCCCAGGAAATGAAGCGGAATCCGTCGACAATGAACTGCAAGGGCGTCGTGGGCGTAGCCGCCGCCATGAGGCGAATGCGCTCCCACGGATCCTCACGCTTGTAGCGCACGGCAACGCCCATGTGGGTGGACGTCGTGAAGTCGATCGCCTTGAAGCCCACGCGCTCGAGCACCGGGGCGACGGTGAGGGTCTTCGCGGTGTCGATGCCGACCGCCGCCCACAGGCTCTGATTGCCATCGCGAAGCGAGGTGTCGACGAGAGCGATTTCAGCCACGCTCCGGCCCTCGCGCAATCCGCAACAGCACCTGCCCGTATTCGACCACCCCGCCATCCTGCACGAGAATCTCGACGACGGTGCCCTGAACCTCCGCCCGCACGGTGTTCATGAGCTTCATCACTTCGATGATGCCGATGATGGTGTCCTCCTCTACCTGCGATCCGACCTCGATGTAACGCGGAGCCCCGGGCTTGGGGGCGCGGTAGAAGATGCCGACAAGCGGCGCGGTGACGTTGAGGACCGAACGGTCGGTGGGCGATGCCGGGGGCTCGCCGCGCGGCTCACCGCCTGGCGGCGCTGACTCCGCAGCGGGTGCCGTCGCGATATCTGGCCGCTCGCGCTTCACTGCGGCGCCGCGCTTCAGCGTGAGCTTGAAGCCGTCGTGCTCGATGCGCAGCTCCTCGAACTCCGACTCCTCGAGCAGCCGGGTGATCTCTGCGACGTCCTGAGCGGTCAGGGGCACCGGCGAGTTCCAAAGATGGACATGACGTGCATCAGCGGATCTTCCTGGGGCTTCGCGATCGGCGCGGCGTCCCGGGCCGACCAGACCGTCTCCGGGCGGCTCTGCAGCAGCAGGATCGCGCCGCTGTGCCTATCGATCGCCCACTCGATGTCCTGAGCACGCCCGTAGTGCTGCTCGACACGGCGCGCGAGGGTTCTGAGCTGCTGCAGCTCCTCATCGGTGAGGCACGGTACGCGCCGCCGCGCCTCGCTGACCGCGACGGCCTCGACGCCGCCAGTGGGAGCGGCGACGTGCTGGATCAGCTTGTCGGAGATCTCGCGCACGGATATCTCCCCGGTAATCTTGCCGAGGACCCAGCGATCCGGGGTCACTTCGCCGCCCACCACGGCGGAACCCAAGCCCCAGGCGCCTTCGATGGTCACGACCGACCGGTCACCGGTCGTTGGACTGCGGGTGAACATCACACCCGCCGTGCCGGCATCCACCATGATCTGGACCACGACGGCCATCGCGACGCGTTCTTCGGGAAACCCACGCTTGAGGCGATAGCTGATCGAGGGCACCGAGTACAGGCTCGCCCAGCAGCTGCGCACGCGCTCCATGACCTGCGCTGTGCTCTGGACCCACAGGTACGTGTCCTGAAGACCCGCGAAACTCGCATCAAGCGCGTCCTCGCAGGTGGCCGACGAGCGCACCGCGACCGGCTGCTCGGTGCCCGCGCGCACGAGGCTCGCATGGGCAGTCGTGAGCTCCTCGAGCACCTCACCCGGCAGCTCAGCCTCTTCCATCCGGCGGCGCAGCGCCCTCGAGCAGGCCGTGATCGATTCGAGGTCGTCCGCCTTAAGCGCCGCCACCGCCGCGCGCACCGGTGCCTCGCGCTCGAGCGACTCCAGGGACCGCTCAAACGCAGCAGTTCTCACCACATATCCCGGCGGCACCGCGACCCCTGCCCGCTTGAGCTCACCCAGGCTCCCGCCCTTGCCGCCGACCTGCTCCCGGTCGCCGAGCCCGATCTCGTCGAACCAGGCGATGTGCCTGCCGGCCGCCATGAGGCTCGTCAGGCGAGGATGGTGACCACGCCGCGGCCACCGTCGACGCGGATGCGCTGACCGTCCTTGATGCGCGAGGTCGCGGTCCCGGTGCCCACGACGGCGGGAAGTCCGTACTCCCGGGCCACGATCGCGGCGTGGCTCATCGAGCCGCCGATGTCGGACACGGCGCCCGCGATTTTCTGGAAGATCGGCGCCCAGGTGGGGTTGGTAATCTGGCAGACGAGAATGTCCCCGTCGCGCACGCGCGCGATCTCCTCGACCGACTTCACGACGCACGCCGGACCCTCGACGACGCCGCTCGAGGCGGCAAACCCGCGCAGCTCGCAGCTGTCCCCACCGCTCGCGTCGCGCAGCCAGGACTCCAGGCTCTCGCGGGTGATGCCCCAGAGCATCACGATCGCCGGATCGTCGATCACGTCGGGAACCGGACCCAGGGCGGGCGGGGTGCTGTGCTTGGCCCACTCCGCGATGGCCGCCCGCCGCTCGCGCACGATCTGCGGCCAGTGCTCCGGGCCCCGCGGTGGCGAGCCGTTCGACCAGGAGGTCATGAGGTCGATGATCGCGGCTTCGAGTTCGTAGTGCGTGAGCTGGAACACGTCCTCTTCGCGTGCGAAAAACCCATACGCCGCCAGCAGGGACCCGAACTCGCGGATCTTGTTGAAGAACAGGTTCGTGTACCAGTGCTCACAGTAGAACTTGTGCCCCTCCACGTACGGGAACACGCGATGGGCGAGGGCGATCATCTGATCGTAGGCCTCGCGCTCCTGCTCAGAGCCCAGCAGCTCCCGATAATCCTGGATCAGCTCCCGGCGCTGCGCCTGGAGCTTCTCGATCGGCCGCTTGAGGGACTCACCCGCCTTGACCCGGGCGATGTAGCCGGGGAGGGCTGCAAAGGGCATGGACAGGTCATCGTTCCAGGAGCGGTGGTAATGGTAGAAGCCGTCCCCCACGTTGATGTTGAACCACGGATCACGCGAGGTCGCGAGTTCCCCGAGCCATGCCTGCCCGGGGGCTCCCCGCGTTCCGAGCGCCGCCATGGTCGCCTGCGCCGTGCGTCCCTCCTGGAACTCGCCGTCGACGCCGAGCTCCACCGCCCGGCGCGCCAGCCGGCGCAGCTCCTCGTCGGGACGGAAGATCTCCGCCTCGATGCCCGCCACCATACGCGCGACGGTCTGGTCGCTGATCTCCGGGAAGGCCTTCTTGCAGAAGGCAAAGAAAGTCATGTACGCCCCATAGCCGAGCAGCAGAAACTCGAAGTGGTGGTGCCACATGCGGAAGTAGCCCTCGAGCGTCTTCTGGTAGGTCTCGAGGAGCTGATGGTTCGCGGCGATGCCGCGCCCGGCGTGCACGTTCGCCAGCGGCTCGAATTCCGGCAGCTCAAGCTTCGGAAGCGCCTGGGCTTCGCCTATCAGCGCCAGCATCTTCTCGCGCCACTGCGCGTACAGGCGCTCCCAGTTGCCGTAGTAGTAGAAGGCGCGCTGCTGGAACTCGCCGGTGCGGCGGGCGATCTCCGCTGGATCCGTCACGGCGTTGCCGCCGATGTACACCCGCCCGTTGATGATCCGGTAGTCGATCCCGAGCGTGGTTGGCAGGCAGTGCACGCGCGTGGTAGAGGAGCCGAGGGCACAGTACGCGGCTTCCGCGGTCACCATGTCGAACGCGGACATCGGTTCCGGGAAATGCATCGAGTTGTAGAACCAGAACCGCCCGTCGTCCGCCGCAGTGAACTGCATGTAGTAGGGGTAGGCGGCCTGCGCCCGCTCGGTACCCGGAAGCACCTTCAGCGAGCTCGGGGCCGGAAATTCCGCAGATTGGGTATTCATGGGGCGAACCGAGGCGCCTGAGTTATCTTTCAAGCGTACGCCGAGATCGATCGGCGGGCGAGGATTGAGAGCCCCCTGGCAGGGTCTGAGGGGGCAAAAGGCCCGCGCCGGCGGGCTTCATGTTTACAATTTCGCCTCTTTCCGGAGCTGAGTCGACGCATGCAGCCAAGTGAACTCCTTTGGAACCCGGGGCCCGAGCGGATCCGCCGTGCCAACGTGACGGCATTCGCCGACTGGCTCGCACGCGAGCGGGGCCGGCGCGTTGCCGATTACACCGCGCTTTGGCGCTGGTCAGTCGAGGACCTGGAAGGCTTCTGGCAGGCGCTCTGGGACTACTTCCGTATCGACTCCTCGGCACCGCACACGCGGGTGCTCGGCCGGCGAAGCATGCCGGGTGCCGAATGGTTCCCGGGGGCCCGCCTCAACTACGCCCAGCACGTGTTACGGCGCGAGCCCTTAGGGGGCGATGTGCTGCTCCACGTGAGCGAAAGCCAACCGCTCACCGCGCTGAAGTGGGAGGCACTCGGCAATCGCGTACGGACGCTCGCCACCGAGCTGCGCGCGCTCGGGGTCGAGCCCGGGGATCGGGTCGTGGCCTGGATGCCGAATATCCCCGAGACTATGATCGCGATGCTGGCGACCACCGCCATCGGCGCGATCTGGGCGTGCTGCTCGCCGGATTTCGGCGAACGCGGCACCCTCGATCGGCTCGCGCAGCTCTCTCCGAAGTTGCTCTTCGGCATCGACGGGTACCGGTACGGGGGTAAATCCTTCGACCGCCGGAGCGAGCTGCGCCGCATCGCCGCGAGCCTCACGTCCCTCGAGCACCTCATCTACCTGCCGTACCTTAACCCGGACGACACCACACTGCCGGTCCCGTCCGCCCGACACTGGCGGACGCTATTTGATCGGCCCGCGCTCGGCGCGGGGCAGTTTGAGTACGCCCAGGTGCCCTTCGATCATCCCCTGTGGACGTTGTTCTCCTCCGGCACGACGGGCCTCCCGAAGCCGATCGTCCATGGTCACGGGGGGATCCTGCTCGAGATGCTGAAGAACGCGACGTTCCACTTCGACCTGCACCCGCGCGAGCGCGTGTTTTACTTCACCACGACCGGCTGGATGCTGTGGAACTTCCTGGTGAGCACACCACTCACCGGCGCCGTGCCGGTCCTCTATGACGGCCACCCGGCGCATCCGACCCCTGACGTCCTCTGGAAGATGGCGCAGGAGGCGGGCGTCGTCACCTTCGGCGCGAGCCCCACCTACGTTGACCAGCTCAGCCGCTTGCGTGTCG
>Ga0193733_1000265_pt1 | contig 18637 bp, 17 predicted proteins | sample U1s2metaG_FD_145076 | JGI IMG/M metagenome (GOLD analysis project Ga0193733, IMG submission 145076) | Soil microbial communities from a riparian zone of the East river system, Colorado, United States - U1s2 | ecosystem: Environmental > Terrestrial > Soil > Riparian zone | place: USA: East River...
CAGCTCTCGGTGTTCGAGGGCGGGTTCACGATGGAGTCCGCCGAGGCCGCGCTGGACCTCTCCGGATACGAGGATGAGCCCTGGACCATCGGCACGGTGCAGTCGCTGCTCGACAAATCCTTCATAAGGCAGGTGAGCGACGGGCGGTTCGACATGCTGGTGAGCGTCAAGGAATACGCGTCGGAGCACCTGCGCACCGAAGGGCGCTTCCCCGGCAGCGGGCCCTCGGCGCTCGCCGCCGCCGAGGTACGGCACAGCGGGTACTTTGCGCGGCTCGGGGAGAAGCGCGCGGTGGCGGGGGCCTGCGTGGAAATCGACAACCTCGTGGCGGCGTGCCGGCGGGCGGCGGCCCGGGGGGCCGCGGAAGAATCCGCGGGAGCGCTGGAGGGCGCTTGGGCAGCGCTCAATTTGCGCGGGCCGTTCAGCGTGGGCGTGGAGCTCGCTTCGCAAGTGAGCGGCACGCCCGGGCTGGGGGCGGCGGCGCGCGCGATCGCGGAAAGGATTGCGGGCAGCGCGCTCGACGCCTCCGGAAGAGTCGCGGAGGCCCGAACGCATCTCGAGGCAGCGCTCGCCCTCGCGCGCGAGGCGCGGGACGCGAGGTGCGAGGCGCGCGTGCTTGCCAATCTGGCCGATCTGCACAGGAGGGACGGGCGCGTGGAGGAAGCCCGCGCTTTTCACGCGCGTGCGCTGGCGCTTGCTCGCGAGCTTGAAGATCGGGACTTGGAGTGCCTGGTGCTCAATGACCTTGGCACGCTGGAGTACCATCTGGGCCGTCTCGAAGAATCCCGGGCGCACTGGGAGGCTGCGCTCGCACTTGCCCGCAGAATCGGGGACCGACGCTGGGAGGGTGGCCTGCTCGGCAATTTGGGCGGCCTGCACTTCAGCGCAGGGAGACTCGACGAGGCGCGCGCCCATCTCGAGGCAGGGCTGGTCGTGGCGCGCGAGCTGGGGGATCGGAAATTCGAAGGCAACGCGCTCTGCAACCTTGGCCTTCTTTACCAGCTGCTGGGGAGGATGGAAGAGGCCGGCAAGCAGCTCGAGGCAGCGCTGGTTGTCGTGCGGGAAATCGGGCACGTTCGCACTGAATGCGTCGTGCTGTGCAACCAGGGAATCGTCTACGACTCGCTTGGCCGTTCCGCCGAAGCCCGAACCCGCTACGAGGCGGCGCTTGCCGTCGCCCGCGAGTTGGGCGACCGGCGCTCCGAAGGTCAGGTGCTCGGCTATCTCGGTCCGCTTCACGCCCGCCAGGCTCGGTTCGACCAGGCGCGCAATTGCCTCGATACCGGCGAGGCTCTGCTGCGCGAGATGTCCGATCGACTGAGCCTTGGCGTGCTGCTTTGCGGCCGGGCCGAAGCCGCTCACCTCGCCGGCGACTTCGACGCTGCCAAGGACGCTCTCGCCGAGGCGGAGTCGCTGGGTAAAGCGATCGGAGCGGGGGCCGATTCCGAGCTCGGCTTGGCGCTGGCCCGAGTCCGGGGTCTTCGCTTCAGTACGTGACCCCGGGTCGGGCAGCGCGTCCCGATCTCATTGATTGACGACCCATGGATCGAGAGGCGGCAAGGGCAGAGGATTCAGCGGTTTCGTGCCATCGTTGACGTTGACGATGTACTTGTAGTGTCCGAGCCTGTGGCCCCTCTTTGCGCACGTGAAGCTCTTTCCCCCTTTGGTGGGGGCACAGGACGAGAAGTTGCCGGGGTCGATCACGATGCCATCGCGGGGAAATACGTAATTACTTTTCTCAGGCAAATTCCACATGATCGTGCCTATGTCCGCCTTCACGACCGCGCGATCCTCGGGGACCACGATTCTTCTGCCCTCGACTCTTACTTCGATGTTTTTGACTCCCGCCGCTCCCGATGACGTCTTGTCCACGCATCCGCACAAAGCGAGAGAAATCGCGACGACTATGCAAGCGGAGCGTTTCATTCTGTTTCTCCCCGGTTTTTAAAGTGGCGGGAAAACCAACCCGACCGTTGCCGGCTCCCCGGCTGCCGAAACTATAACTTCATCGGGGCGAAGTCAAACTGATCCTCAAAAAGCCGCAACGCCTCGTGATGCGTGAAAGACACTTCCTGCCCAACCATCCCAGCCTCCAGACCACGCCGAAGCCTGTAGCTCGATCGCGAGACCGCGTAGCTCGATCGCGACAGCGCCTCGGCCGCCGGAAGCGCGTCAGTGACTAATTGCCTCATTCGACTGAATTATCGGGTTTTCCCGACAAACACTGTGGTACTTTCCCGACCGACACCGCCCATCCGCCCGTGTACACAGAGAAGGGCAAGTGGGCAAAGGAGCCGTGTTCTTCTTTAGGCTCCAGGAGTCGAGGGTTAATTCGCACGGCCCCTCACTTGCGGGAAGGGAGGGCCAGATGGATAGGACGCCGGTTCAGCTGTTGTTCGTCGAGGACTCGGAGATGGACGCCGAGCTTTCAGTGCGCGCGCTCGAGCAGGGCGGGTTCGATGTTTCGTGGCAGCGCGTCCAGGCCGAGGGAGACCTGAAGCAGGCTCTGCAATCCTCGCGGCCTCAGGCCGTTCTTTCAGATTTTTCCATGCCGGGCTTTGACGGTATCCAAGCACTGCGCGTGGTGCGCGAGATGAGCCCGGGCGTCCCTTTCATTTTCGTTTCCGGCACGATCGGCGAGGAGCGGGCCATCGAGGCGATCCGCTTCGGCGCGACCGACTACGTGCTGAAAAACAACCTGCAACGGCTGGGAACCGCAGTAAGACGCGCGCTTTCTGAGTCTGCCGAGCGCGAGCGTATTCGCGTCACCGAGGAAGAACGAAGCCGGCTGGTGCAGATCCTCGAGGCAACGAGCGATTACGTCGGCATGTCCGATCCGGACGGAAGGATCATTTATCTGAACGCGGCCGGCCGCAAACTGATCGGCGCACCGAACTCGGGCGGTATCGATAAACAGATCGACGGAATCTACCCTCAATGGGCGCGGGATCTCATCGGACAGGAGGGACGCCCAACAGCCGCCCGCGACGGGGTGTGGCACGGCGAGACGGCAATTCTCGACGCCGACGGGGCCGAAATCCCGGTGTCGGAGGTAACCATCGCGCACAACGGGCCGGACGGGGCCATCCGGTTCTTTTCTACGATCGCGCGCGACATGCGCGAACGCAAAGCCTACGAGGCGCGCCTGCAGCGCTACGCCAACTACGATTCGCTCACCAACCTGCCGAATCGCACTCTGCTTGGCGACCGAACGCTCCAGGCCATTGCGCACGCCCGTCGCGGCGGTCGCCCGGCCGCGTTGCTGGTGCTCAATCTGGACCGGTTCAAGCTTGTCAACGAAAGCTACGGCCACGGAGCGGGTGATGCGTTGCTGAAGATGGTCGCGGACCGGCTGCGCGGCGTGGTGCGTGAGGGGGATACGGTTGCCCGGCTCGGCGCAGACACCTTCGCGGTGCTTGCAGCCGATCTCGCGCGCCCGGACGATGTGCTTGCGGTTGTGCGCAAGATCCAGGAAGCGATGCGGTTATCCTTCGGGCTGGAAAAACGCGATCTTCACATGACGTTCAGCCTGGGGGCGAGCACCTACCCACGAGACGGCGAGGAGTTCGATATCCTGGTGCGCAACGCCGAAGCGGCGATGCACAGGGTCAAAGCCGCGGGCCGCAACGGCTTCCAGTTCTACGCCGCGGCGATGACACGCCAGGCAACCGACCGCGTCGAGCTGGAAAACGAACTACGCCAAGCGTTGGAAAGAGAGGAACTGGAAGTCCATTACCAGCCGCAGCTTGCCCTCTCCGATGGGCGTATTGTCGGCGTGGAAGCCTTGATCCGTTGGCAACACCGCGAGCGCGGGTGGATTCCTCCCGTCCAGTTCATCCCGGTCGCGGAGGACTGCGATCTAATCCATCCGCTTGGCGAATTCGCCCTTGTGCAAGGTTGCCGCCAAGTCGGACTCTGGGATAAGGCCGGGCTTGCAGAGCTACGGCTCGCCGTGAACGTTTCGGCGCAACAATTCCGCAGCTCGGGCTTCGTGGAGGCTGTTACCCGGGTCCTTCGAGCAACGGATCTCGAACCCCACCGGCTCGAACTGGAGCTTACCGAGAGCGTGCTCGTCGACAATCGCGAGGAGGCGATCCTCATCCTGAAGCGCTTGAAGGCCCTCGGTGTGCAGATCGCGGTGGACGACTTCGGAACGGGCTATTCGAGCTTGAGCTATCTTTCCCAGTTGCCGATCGATTGCCTCAAGATCGACCGCTCCTTCGTCAATCGGGTTCACGAGCGCGGCCGCGATGCGGCGATTGCGCAGGCGGTCATCTCCCTGGGGCACTCACTCGGCATGCGTGTCGTCGCCGAAGGAATCGAGACGGTCGAGCAACTTGGGTTCCTGCGCACTCACGAGTGCGACGAGGGGCAGGGGTATCTCCTTTCGCGTCCCGTGCATCCCGATGCGATCGCAAGGCTTGTCGCTTTACCGCCACGGTCGCAACTCGCCACGTTTTCGGCAGTACCCCCGAGTAGTCTGAGGCACTAAACGGAATCACGACACCAATGACCGGGCGATATCCGCATCGCCCGGGCGCTCGGAGGGTTCAAGTCCCGGTCGCGCCGCTCTCGTGGACATTCCGTATGATAGTGGACCCATGGACCAGTCGGATGTCCTGCTCCTCGCCCGCGCCCAGTTCGGGCTGAACATCGCGTTCCATATCCTGTTCCCGAGCCTTACCATCGCGCTCGGGTGGCTCCTGTTCTACTTCCGCATCCGCTACGCGCGCTCGGGCGACCCGGCGTGGCTCGCCACCTACAAGCTGTGGACCAAGGTGTTCGCGCTCTCCTTCGCGATGGGCGTGGTGAGCGGCATCACCATGTCGTTCCAGTTCGGCACCAACTGGCCGGGATACATGCAGAGAGTCGGCAATATCGCGGGGCCGCTCCTCGCGTACGAGGTGCTGACCGCTTTCTTCCTCGAGGCGACCTTTCTCGGCGTGATGCTCTTCGGCATGAACCGCGTTCCGGGCTGGGTGCACATGATGTCCGCGGCCATGGTCGCGGTCGGCACGACGCTCTCGGCATTCTGGATCCTCGCGCTCAACTCGTGGATGCAGACTCCGGCGGGGCACGAGATGGACGGCAGCCAGATCATCGCCGGGGACTGGCTGCAGGTGATCTTCAATCCGTCGTTCCCGTACCGCTTTACTCACATGCTGCTTGCCTCCGGGCTCACCGCGTCCTTCGTGGTCGCGGGGCTTTCGGCGTGGCGGCTGCTCCATGCAGGCGAAGACGCCTCGGCGCGTAACACCCTGCGCACCGGGCTCGTCCTCGCCGCGGTGCTCGCGCCGCTGCAGATTTTCGTCGGCGACCTGCACGGCCTCAACACGCTAGCGCACCAGCCGGCGAAGATCGCGGCCATCGAGGCGATCTGGAAAACGGAGAAGGGCGTTCCGCTCGTGCTCTTCGCCGTGCCCGACGACGAAAGACGCCGCAACGATTTCGCCATCGAGATCCCGAAGGGCGCGAGCCTGGTCCTCAGGCACGACCCCGAGGCCGAGGTGCAGGGCATCGAGGCCTTCGTGCCGGATGCCGCGCCGGTGGCACCGGTGTTCTTCGCGTTCCGGGTGATGGTGGGGATGGGAGTGCTGATGCTGCTCGCGGCGTGGACCGGCGCGTGGGCGACGCGCCGCGGCATGCTGCCGCAACGATGGATGCTGTGGACTTTCTCGGGTTTCACTTTCGCGGGATGGATCGCGACCCTCGCCGGCTGGCTCGTCACCGAGATTGGCAGGCAGCCCTGGCTCGTGACCGGGATTCTCAGGACCCGCGAGGCCGTGGGCGGCGCGTCCGGCGCGCAGCTCGGCGCGAGCCTCACCGGCTACATCATCACGTATACAGTGATGCTGATCGCGTACCTGGTCGTGCTCACTCACCTCGCGGGCAAAGGCGCCGACGCATGAGCCTGGACCTGCCCCTCGTCTTTGCAGCCCTTATGGGATTGGCGATCCTGATGTATGTCGTGCTCGACGGCTACGACTTGGGCGTTGGCATGCTGATGCCCGCCGCGAGCGCGGACGAGCAGGAACTGATGGTCGCCTCGATCGGGCCGTTCTGGGACGCGAACGAGACCTGGCTCGTCCTGGGCGTGGGCATTCTCCTGGTCGCCTTCCCCGCGGCGCACGGCCTGGTGCTCGGCGCGCTCTATCTGCCGGTCGCGGCGATGCTGGTCGGGCTGATGCTGCGCGGCGTCGCGTTCGAATTCCGCGTCAAGGCCGAAGGCTGGCACCGCGGGCTGTGGAATTGGCTGTTCTGGTTCGGCTCGTTCCTCGCATCGTTCGCGCAAGGGCTGATGCTCGGCCGCTACGTCACCGGGTTTCATGCCGGATTCGGCTATTACCTGTTCGCGATGCTGGTGGGCGCATCGCTGTGCGGCGGCTACGTGCTGCTCGGCGCGACCTGGCTCATATTGAAAACCGAAGGCGAGCTGCAGAAAAAGGCGCTCGCCTGGGCGCGCTGGGGTTTGCTGTGGGTCGCGCTCGGCGTCGCGCTGGTGAGCCTCGCCACGCCGGTCGTGAGCCACACGGTGCAGGCGAAGTGGTTCGATTTTCCGCGCACGCTCGCCTTGATGCTGCTGCCTATTGCGACCGTCGTCGCAGGCTGGTTGGTCTGGGCGGCCACCGGCCGCTTGAAGCGCGGCGAGCGCGAATTCGACTGGATGCCCCTGGCGGCCACCGTGGCGATCTTCACGCTCGCCTTCGCCGGGCTCGCCTACAGCCTGTTCCCCTACGTGGTGATCGACCGCATGACGATCCGCGAGGCGGCGGCGCACCCCTCCGCGCTCAAGTTCGTGCTCGTGGGCGTCGCGATCGTGTTTCCCTTCCTCATCGCCTACACCGTCTTCGCCTACCGCGTGTTCCGCGGTAAGGCGCGCGCCGGGCTGTACGAGTAAGTCCCGCCGGCTCAGCCTTCCTTCAGCGGCGCGAGCGTCACTTCGACGCGCCGGTTCGCGGCGCGGCCCTGCTCGGTCGAATTGCTCGCGATCGGATGTTCCTCGCCCCCGGCAGCGGTCATGATGCGCGGTTCGCTTACGCCTTTGCTCATGAGGTATTGAGCGACGGCGCTGGCGCGGCGCTGCGAAAGCTGCTTGTTGAAATTCGCGTCGCCGACGTTGTCGGTGTGGCCCGCGATCTCGATGATGGTCTTGTCGTATTTCTTCGCCACCTGCGTGACGCCGTCGAGCACCTTGAAGAACTGCGCGTTCAAGTCCGCGCTGCCGGTGCGGAAAGTGACGTTGCCGGGCATGTTGAGGACGATGTCCTCGCCCTTGCGCGTGACCGTCACGCCGCTGTCGCGCATCAGCGCACGCAGCTCGCTTTCCTGCCTGTCCATGTAGTTGCCGACCGCGCCGCCAGCGAGGGCGCCCACGCCGGCGCCGACGAGGGCCCGCTGCCTGCGCTGCTTGGCGTCGTGGCCGGAAATCATGCCGATCGCCGCGCCGGCGCCCGCGCCGATCAGCGCGCCGAGGGTCGTGCTCGTGGTCTTCTTTTCTCCGGTATAGGGGTCGGTGGTGGTCTGGCAGCCGATGCTGAGGCTGGCGACAAGCGCCACCACCAGGGCCGCCTTCAGCGCGGGGTTCGCAATCGACATGTTTCAAGTCTCCTTGGGACTACTGCACTGCTTTCCGGTAGAAGCTGTCGTCGACGTATTTCGTCGGATCGGTGAGATCTTTCTGCGGCTTGGCGAATTCGCTGCGAAGCTTCAGCACCGTGCGGCAGCCTTCGAGATCGAGCTTCGCTCTTTTCTGGAAACCTTCCTTCTCCGCGAACATGACTTCGTAGGCTTTTTGCGCCGCGGGGCGCGGGGCGCTGGTCACGTACTTGACGTAGATCGAAATGGCCTCGTCCTTGTTCGCCGGCTGCTGCAGCCAGTCCATCGCGGCGACATACGAGCGGATGAAGGCGACCAGCCGGTCGCCGTTTTTCGCCGCCCAGGCGCGGCGCGCAACCCCGATGGAAGCCTGGTACGGACCGAAAGTCGTAGTCGTGTCGCCCAGCCGCGTGTAGCCCTTGGACTCGGGCAATATTTCCGATGGGGAACTGATCATGGTTCCGGCGATCTTGCCTTCCATCATTGCCTGCACGCGCGCCGGCGTTCCGCCCAGGCGTTCGACCTTGTAATCGGCGGACGAAAGGCCGTTCAGCGCGGCGAGCTTGTAGAGGATGAAGGCGAACCCGGTGGTCGCCGCGTCCACGCCCAGCGTCTTGCCCTTGAGATCCGCATAGGTCTTGATGTCCGGCTGGGTCACGAAACGCAGCGACCCGGAGTAGCCGCCCATGAAGGCGAACAGGTCCGGCTGCACCGGCAGCTCGGTCTCCCCTTGCCCTTCCTGATAGGCGACGACGTTGTCGTACGCGGTGGTACCGAGGTCGTAAGTCCCGTTCATCAGGTTGCGGATCTGCTCGACGGAATTCGGCGTGAAGGAAAGCTTCACGGCAATGCCGTTCTTCGCGAAAAGCCCTCTCTCCTGCGCCGCCCAGATCGGCCAGTTGCCGCCGCCGCCGAATGCGATCACCTCCAGCGGCTTGGGTCCTTGCGCAAGGCTCGCGCCGGCTGCGGCGAAAAGCGCCGCAGCGGCTGCGATTTTCTTGAGTGCGTTCATCGTTTCTCCCCCGAATATTTCAAGGGACAGTATAAGACTCATCGGCGGCGCTCGTGCGGATCCAGGACCTCGCTCAAGCGGTCCGCGACCAGGTTGATGCTGACGACAGCGAGGACCAGGGCGATTCCGGGGAAGACGCTGATCCAGTAATGGCCCGAGAGCAAATAGTTGAAGCCGTTCGAGATCAGCAGGCCGAGCGAAGGCTGGGTGATCGGCAGCCCGAGGCCGAGGAAGGAGAGGGTCGCTTCGAGCGTGATCGCAGCGGCGACCTGGACCGTCGCGAGCACGAGGAGCGGCGGCAGGCAGTTCGGCAGCAAGTGACGAAAAATGATGCGCGCGTTCGAAAGCGCGAGAGCGACCGCGGCGTCGATATATTCCTTCCTGCGCTCGACGAGCGCGGCGGCGCGCGCGGTCCGGGCGTAATACGCCCATTGAACCGCGACGAGCGCGACGATGATCTTGTCCAGGCCTTGCCCGAGCACGGCGAGCAGGACGAGGGCAATGAGGATCGAAGGGAACGAGAGCTGGAGATCGGCGAGGCGCATGACCAGCGCGTCGAGCCAGCCGCCGAGCCAGGCAGCCGCGAGGCCCAGGCTCACGCCGATCGCGAGCCCGAGCGCCGTGCTTGAGAAGCCGACGGCGACGCTGGTGCGAAGGCCGTAGAGGATGGCAGACAGCATGTCGCGGCCCTGGTCGTCGGTGCCAAGCCAATAGACCGTGCCCGCGGCCGAGCGCGCCCCGGGCGGCAGGCGCGAGTCGAGCAGGTCGAGCCGTGCCAGATCGTAGGGATCCTGCGGCGAGATCCACGGCGCAAGCGCGGCGGCGAGCAGCACGAGCGCAAGGAGCGCGAGGCCTGCGAGCGCGATGCGGCTCGTCGCGAACTCGGCGGCGACTCGCCGGGCCGGCGTCACCTTGCTTCCCCGGGACGCACTCGCGGATCGAGCCACGAGTAGAGCAGGTCGACGAAAAGGTTGATGGCAACGAACAGCGTCACGACGATGCACAGATAGCCGACGATCACCGGCCGGTCGAGCACGTTGATCGAATCGATCAGGAGCTTCCCCATTCCGGGCCACGCGAATATCGACTCGGTGACGACGGCGAACGCGATCACCGAGCCGAACTCGACGCCCGCAACCGTGACGACGGGAACGAGCACGTTCCTGAGCACGTGGACGCCGACGATGCGCGTCTCGGTCAGGCCCTTGGCCCGCGCGAACCGCACGTAGTCCTGCTGCAAGGCTTCGCGCGTTCCCGAGCGGGTCAGCCGGATGAGAAGGGACACATTGAACAGCGCCAGGTTCGCGGCAGGCAGGGCGAGGTGGCGCAGGCCCTCGAGCGTGAGAAAGCTCACCGGGATTCCGATGAGATTCGTGGTCGGTCCGCGGCCCGACGTCGGCAGCCAGCCGAGCCATACCGAGAACACCATGATGAGCATGAGCCCTACCCAGAAAGTCGGAAGCGAGAACCCCAGGATCGAGCCCGCCATGATGGTCCTGCCGGCGGCCGATCGGGGCTTCAGGCCCGCCCAGAGCCCGAGAGGGATTCCGAGCAGCACCGCGATCAGCATCGCCGCGGTCGCCAGCTCGAGCGTCGCGGGCATGCGCTCGAGGATCAGGCCGATCGCCGGAACGTTGAAGGCGAATGATCTTCCGAGGTCTCCGGTTGAGGCGTGCTTGATGAAGATGAAGTACTGCTCGAGGAGCGGCCGGTCGAGGCCCAGCGCGGCGGTGGCGCGCGCGATCTCATCTTGGTCGGACTGCGGGTTGACGAGGATGTCCATCGGGTTGCCGACGGCGTATACGGCGGCGAACACCAGCAGCGACATCACTGCGAGCACGCCGAAACTCTGCAGTACGCGGCGAACGATGTGGGAAAGCATCCGCGCTTAACGGGCCTGGAAGCGGTGCGCGAAGGTGAATTCGTCGGTGCGCGGCGCGTACGCGAGCGGTTTTCGCATCGCCCAGGTGGCGATCTGATGATGCAACGGAATCACGGCGTAATCCCGCATGGCAAGCCGCATCGCCTCGCGTGCGAGCGCTTCGCGGCGCTTTTCGTCGACGCTCGCGAAGCCTCGCTCCAGCAGCTCGTCCACCTTCGGGTTGGAGTAGCCCGACCAATTCCATGCTCCGAATCCTCTTTCGGGGTTCGGAGTGGCAACGAGTGTGCGCAACGCGAGGTCTCCCGAGAACGAGCCCCAACCGAGCATGGCGAAGGCGAATTCGTGCTTGCGTGCTTTCGGCAGATAGGCATTGATCGGGAACACCTCGACGCGCGCGCGGACGCCGACGCGCGCGAGCATCTGCGCCACGGCCTGCGCGATCTGCTCGTCGTTGACGTAGCGGTTGTTGGTCGCGGAAAGCGTCATCGCGAATCCGTCGGGATATCCCGCTTCGGCGAGCAGCCTCTTCGCCCCGTCGGGATCGTAGGGCTCGGGCTTCAGGTCCGGCGCGTATCCGAACACGGGCGGCGAGACGAGGTTCGAGGCCGGCAACGCCGCCCCGTCCATGAGACGCTCTGAGATCGCCTGCCGGTTGATGGCCTTGGAGAGCGCGCGCCGCACCCGGAGGTCGCGGAAGGGATTGCGTGCCAGAGACCTGCCGGCTTTGTCGGCGAGCCCGGGCGCACGGTCGTGCTGCTGATCGAGGTGGAAGAAAATCGTGCGCCACGAGACCTTTTGCGCCGTCTGCAGCCTGGCGTCGCGCCGGATGCGCGGCAGGTCCGCAGTGGGGACCTGCTCGATCGCGTCGAGGTCTCCGGAGAGGAGGCCGGCGAGTCGCGCCGGGTCGGTGGGCACGATGCGGAAAGAGACCTTCTCCCAGGCCGACTTCGCTCCCCAATAGTCGTCGTTGCGGGCGAGCTCGACGCGGTCGCCGCGCGCGAAGCGCACGAACCTGAAAGGACCAGTGCCGATCATCGCCTTGCCCGAGTCGAAATCCTCCGGCCCCGAGCGGGCCGCGGCCTTCCTCGAAACGATGAACACCGAATTGAGATCGTAGGGCACCATTGCGTAGGGCGTCGCAGTCTTCAGCCGGAGCGTGTGCGCGTCCAGGGCCTCTTTGCCGACGATGCGCTGCGTGAAGGTCCGGAACTGGCCGTTGGGAACCTGGAAGGTGCGCTCGATCGAGAACACCGCGTCCTCCGCGGTGAGCTCGGTCCCGTCGTGGAAGCGCACGCCCCGTCGCAGCCTGAACTCCCAGGTGGTCGCGTCGACCGCCCGCCAGGAGACAGCGAGGCCAGGAATGAGGCGCGCGTCCTCGTCCACGTGGGTGAGCGCGTCGAACACGTGCCAGGCCATGTTGATGTTCGGCGCGATGCCGAGGAAGTGCGGGTCCATCGAGGTGACGTCCGCGGCGAGGCCGATGCGCAGCTCGGCGCCGTGAGCGGGCAGACCCCACAGGATCGAGCCCGCGACGAGGATGCGGAGCAGGCGGTGCATGGACTGGGGAACCACGCCTACTTCGCGGCGAGCGGCCCGATGACTTGAAGCATTTGAGCGAAGATTTTCGGGTTGCCGCAGACGATGCGGCCCGAATCGACGTAGCCCGAGTCGCCGCGAAAATCTCCGACCAGGCCCCCGGCCTCCTGCACGAGCAGGGCGCCTGCCGCCATGTCCCAGGGCGAAAGGCCCATTTCCCAGAATCCGTCGAGCCTTCCCGCGGCCACGTAGGCGATGTCGAGGGCCGCGGCGCCCGCGCGGCGAAGGCCGGCCGTGCGAACCGTGAACTCGCGGAACATGGCGAGATATTCGTCGAGGCTCTGGAGATCGCGAAAGGGGAAACCGGTGCCGATCAGCGCCTCGCTGAGTTGCACGCGCTTGGAGACGCGGATGCGCCGCTCGTTCAGGTAGGCACCGCGGCCGCGCGTCGCCGTGAACAACTCGTTGTCAGTCGGATCGTAAATCACCGCTTGCGTGAGAACGCCCTTGTGCCGCAAGGCGACCGAGACCGCGTACTGAGGAAAGCCGTGGATGAAATTGGTCGTGCCGTCGAGCGGATCGATGATCCAGGTGTACTCGGACTCGCCCGCGTTCCCGGCGGAGGCGCCGGACTCCTCTGCTAGAATCGCATGGTCCGGATAGGCGCGGTGCAGTATCTCGATAACCGCGTGTTCCGCGGCCTTGTCCACCTCGGTGACGAAATCGTTGTGCCGCTTGCGTGTTACCGGCAGCAAATCCACGTCGCGCGCGGCGCGATTGATGATCGCGCCGGCCCGCCGCGCGGCCCTGACCGCGATTCCGAGCATCGGGTGCATTTTTTCGTCCGGGAATTCAAAAGAGCGGTGCCGCTGAACGCGGGATTCTAGTATGAAAGCCGGCGGCCCGCTGTCTCGAATCCGCGTCGTTCTACTGCGACCTTCGCATCCCGGCAATATCGGCGCCGCGGCGCGCGCCATGAAGACCATGGGCATCACGCAGCTCCGCCTGGTGGGGCCGAAGTGCTTTCCCCATCCGGAGGCGCGGGCCATGGCCTCCGGTGCGCTCGATGTCCTCGAGTCCGCGCGCGCGTGCGCGAGTCTGGAGGAGGCGCTCGCCGGAACGACGTACTCCGTGGCTTTGAGCGCGCGTGCACGCGGGCTGTCGCATTCGTTGCTCGAGGCGCGCGCCGCGGCGCGCGAGCTCTTGAGCGCGGCACGAAGGGACGAGGTCGCAATCGTCTTCGGCAACGAAACCGTCGGCCTCTCGAACAAGGAAATCATGCGGTGCAGCGCCCTTGCGCGCATTCCCGCCAATCCGGAATACGCTTCCCTGAACCTCGCCCAAGCGGTGCAGGTGATCGCCTACGAGTTGCGCATGGCCGCGCTCGACCCGCCCGCCGTACCCGCGAAGAAGGGGTACGCGACCCACGAGGAGATCGAGAAACTCTTTGCGCATCTCGAGCGCAGCCTGTGCGCGAGCGGCTATCTGCACCCGCGCGCTCCGCGCAGGCTCATGGATCGCTTGCGGCGGCTGTTCGCGAAGGCGCGGCTGGAGACAGTGGAGGTCAACATTCTGCGGGGCATGCTCGCGGCCTGGGACGACACGGGTGCACCCAGGAAATAGTTGACCAATTCACTAAGGTTTCAGATAATGCCGGGCATCGGTCCTCTGGAATCCCGATGTTTACCCGAATTCGCGAAGACATAGCCTGCGTATTCGAACGCGACCCGGCGGCGCGTTCGACCTGGGAAGTCCTCACCTGCTATCCCGGTTTTCACGCGCTCCTGATTCATCGCTTGGCGCACTGGCTGTGGCGCATGAGGATGCGCTGGCTCGCCCGCTTCGTGTCGCACATCTCGCGTTTTCTCACCGGCATCGAGATTCATCCGGGCGCGAAAATCGGCCGGCGCGTGTTCATCGACCACGGCATGGGGGTGGTGATCGGCGAGACCGCAGAGCTGGGCGATGACTGCACTCTGTACCACGGCGTGACGCTCGGCGGGACCTCGTGGAACAAAGGCAAGCGCCACCCGACGCTCAGGCAGGGGGTCGTCATCGGTGCGGGGGCGAAGGTGCTCGGGCCCATCGTCATCGGGGAGGGCGCGAAAATCGGTTCGAACGCCGTGGTCGTGAAAGACGTTCCCGCCGGCGCGACCGCGGTGGGGACCCCGGCGCGGATCATTCTCGACGAGCAGGATAAGACCCGCGAGGAGAAGGCGGCGAAGCTGGGATTCTCCGCCTACGCCGTGACTTCCAAGGCGGAGGATGACCCATTGGCCAAGGCGGTGCAGGGCCTACTCGATCACAGCGTTGAGATGGATAAGCGTATCGAGTTGATTCTGAATCAGATTGAAGACCTTCAGACGGAGCGCGAAGACAAGCAGCTTCGCCTGGGGCCCAAGGTGGTCAACAAATAGTTGATTAATTCCCTCGGGATTGGGTATACTTGAGCGAATTCATCGGGTATTCGGAGTCCCTTCAGGGTGCAACCATGAGACTGACGACCAAAGGACGATTCGCAGTGACCGCGATGCTGGACCTCGCCATGCACGGCGGCAAGGGTCCGGTGACGCTCGCCGGCATCAGCCAGCGGCAGAGCATCTCGCTCTCGTATCTGGAGCAGCTTTTCGGCAAGTTGCGGCGCCACACGCTGGTCGACAGCGTTCGCGGGCCCGGCGGAGGCTACACGCTCGCGCGCGGTCTCGAAAGAGTGTCGGTCGCGGACATCATCACGGCGGTGGACGAGCCGCTGGACGCGACGCAGTGCGGCGGGAAGGAAAACTGCCACGACGAGCAGCGCTGCATGACCCATGACCTCTGGGCCAAGCTCAACGACAAGATGTACGAGTACCTGGATTCGGTGAAGCTCTCCGACCTCGTCGCGCAGCAGGCGACACGCAAGGAATCGGTGAGCGTGCTCCAGGATAAACGCGGCAAGGAAACCGCGGCGTCGGCCTGAGCGGGGCGCGCACGACATGAAATTTCCGATCTACCTCGACTATTCCGCGACCACGCCGGTGGACCCACGCGTGGCGCAGAAGATGATTCCCTTCCTCACCGAGCAGTTCGGCAATGCGGCGAGCCGGTCGCACGCTTTCGGCTGGGAGGCGGAGAAGGCGGTGGAGGAGGCGCGCGAGCACGTCGCGGCGCTCCTCAATGCCGATCCGAAAGAGATCATCTGGACTTCCGGCGCGACCGAAGGCAACAACCTCGCCATCAAAGGCGCGGCGAATTTCTACAGGGGCAAAGGCAAGCACATCGTCACGATGAAGACCGAGCACAAGGCAGTGCTCGACACGGTGCGCGAGCTCGAGCGCCAGGGGTTCGAAGCGACTTACCTCGATCCGGAGCAGAACGGGCTGCTCGACCTCGAAAAATTCAAGGCGGCCCTCCGCCCCGACACCGTCCTCGTGTCGGTGATGATGGTGAACAACGAGATCGGCGTGATCCAGCCGATCGCCGAGATCGGCGAGATCTGCCGCTCGAAAGGCATCATCTTCCACTGCGACGCGGTGCAGGCCGCGGGCAAGATTCCGATCGACCTGCAGAAGCTGAAAGTGGATCTCCTGACGGTGACCGCGCACAAGGTCTACGGCCCGAAGGGCATCGGCGCGCTGTACGTGCGCAGGAAGCCGCGCGTGCGCATCGAGCCGCAGATCCACGGCGGCGGCCACGAGCGGGGCTTGCGCTCGGGGACGCTCCCGACCCACCAGATCGTCGGCATGGGCGAGGCGTTCCGCATCGCGAAGCTCGAGATGGCGGCGGAGAGCGAGCGCATTCGAAGCTTGCGCGACCGGCTGCTCGCCGGCTTCAAGGACATGGAAGAGGTGTACGTCAACGGCGACATGCAGCGGCGCATACCGGGAAACCTCAACGTCAGCTTCAACTTCGTCGAGGGCGAATCTCTGATCATGGGGATCAAGGACGTGGCGGTGTCCTCGGGCTCAGCCTGCACTTCGGCGAGCCTCGAGCCCTCGTATGTTTTGCGGGCGCTTGGACGCTCGGACGAGCTCGCCCACAGCTCGATCCGTTTCACGATCGGGCGCTTCACCACCGAAGAGGAGATCGACTACGCCGTCAGGCTCCTGCGGGCCAAGATCGGCAAGCTGCGCGAGCTTTCCCCACTGTGGGAAATGTACAAAGAGGGCGTGGACTTGAATACCGTGCAGTGGGCGGCACATTAAAGTGAAGGAGTAGCACATGGCATACAGCGACAAGGTACTGGACCATTACGAGAACCCGCGCAACGTCGGCTCTTTCGACAAGGCGGACGAGCACATCGGCACCGGCATGGTCGGCGCGCCGGCCTGCGGCGACGTGATGAAGCTGCAGATCCGGGTCAACGAGCAGGGCGTCATCGAGGACGCGCGCTTCAAGACCTACGGCTGCGGTTCGGCGATCGCGTCCTCTTCGCTCGTCACCGAGTGGGTGAAGGGCAAGACGCTGGATCAAGCGGAGACGATCCGGAACACCCAGATTGCCGAGGAGCTGGCGCTGCCGCCGGTGAAGATCCACTGCTCGATCCTCGCCGAGGACGCGATCAAGGCGGCGATCGTCGATTACCGCAAGAAGCACGGGCTCGAACAGCCTGCTGAAAAGGAAGCCAAGGCGGCATGATTACCCTGACCGAACGCGCCGCAAACCACGTCACCTCCTTCCTTGCGAAGCGAGGGAAGGGTGTGGGCTTGCGCCTTGGCGTACGCACCTCGGGCTGCTCGGGGCTCGCCTACAGGATCGAATACGCCGACACGGTGAATCCGGAAGATCAGACCTTCGAGAGCCACGGCGTCAAGGTCATCGTCGACCCGAAGAGCCTGCGGTTTCTCGACGGCACCGAACTGGACTTCACCCGCGAAGGCTTGAACGAGGGGCTAAAGTTCAATAACCCCAACGTGAAGGATGAGTGCGGCTGCGGCGAGTCCTTTAACGTCTAGCGAGGCCCGGCTTCGCGATGCTGAGAAAAGGGGCGAATGCCCCTTTTTTTCTATCCCGGAAACCTGAATGAACCTGAATCAGAACCACTTCGAGCTGTTCGGCCTGCCCGCGCGCTTCGCGGTCGATGCCGCGGCACTCGAAGCGCGCTATCACGAGCTGCAGCGCGAGGTGCATCCGGACCGCTTTGCCGCCGCGCCCGACCCCGAGCGGCGCGCATCCATGCAGCTGGCAACGCGGGTGAACGAGGCCTATCAGATCTTGAAGTCGCCTTTGCGGCGGGCCGTCTATATTCTGCAATTGCGCGGCGTGGATCCGGAGTTCGAGACGAACACCGCGATGCAGCCTGAGTTCCTGATGGAACAGATGAGCTGGCGCGAACGCATCGAAGCCGGGTCCGAAGACCCTGAAACCCTGCTTCGATTGCGAGCCGGCTTGCGCGAAGAGAGCAGGAAGATCTACGAAAAGCTACACGGTCAACTGGACGAACGCCGCGATGACGGGGCCGCCTCCGAAGGCACCCGCATGCTGATGTTCTACGAAAAGCTCGATGGCGAGATCGACGACAAGCTGGCGGAGCTCGAGACATGAGGCTCGAGGCCTGAAATGGCGCTGCTGCAGATTTCCGAGCCTGGCCAGTCGCCCGAACCGCACCGGCATCGTCTCGCGGTGGGCATCGACCTGGGCACCACCAATTCGCTGGTGGCCGCGGTGAGGAACGGCATTGCCGTGGTGCTCAACGACCATGACGGCCACGCACTGCTGCCGTCGATCGTGCGCTATCTGCGCGATGGAGGGGTGGCCGTCGGGCGGGAGGCCGAGGCGGAGCAGGCGCGCGACCCGAGAAACACCGTCGTATCGGTGAAGCGCTTCATGGGGCGCGGCCTGAAGGACGTCACGCACGCCGAGAACAGCCCCTACGATTTCCTGGATTCGCCCGGCATGGTGCAGATCCGCACCGTCGCCGGCGTGAAAAGCCCGGTGGAAATCTCGGCGGAGATCCTCAAGGTGCTGCGCGCCCGGGCCGAGGAGAGCCTGGTCGGGAAAGCGGGCGGCGAGCTCGCCGGCGCCGTCATCACGGTCCCCGCGTACTTCGACGACGCGCAGCGGCAGGCCACGAAGGACGCGGGAAAGCTCGCGGGCCTGAACGTGCTGCGGCTATTGAACGAACCGACCGCGGCGGCGATCGCCTACGGCCTGGACAACGCCGCCGAAGGCATTTACGCCGTCTACGATCTCGGCGGCGGCACTTTCGACATTTCGATCCTGAAGCTCTCGAAGGGCGTGTTCGAGGTGATGGCGACCAACGGCGACGCCGCGCTCGGCGGCGACGATTTCGACCAGCGGCTGTTCTGCTGGGTCGTTGAGCGCGCAAAGCTCGCGCCGCTTTCCTCGGAGGACACGCGGCTGCTGCTCACCAAGTCGCGCGCCGCCAAGGAATTCCTGACGGCCCACTTGGAGGCGCGCATCTCCGCCACGCTCATGAGCGGTGAGACGGTGGATGTGACCGTCACCCAGAAGGAATTCCAGGAAATGACCCGGCCCCTCGTCGCGAAGACCCTGGGGCCGTCGCGCAAGGCGCTGCGCGACGCACGGCTGGAATGGAGCGAGGTCAAGGGCGTGGTGATGGTCGGCGGTGCGACGCGCATGCCGCACGTGCAGCAGATGGTCGCCGGGCT
>Ga0193733_1000266_pt1 | contig 18565 bp, 24 predicted proteins | sample U1s2metaG_FD_145076 | JGI IMG/M metagenome (GOLD analysis project Ga0193733, IMG submission 145076) | Soil microbial communities from a riparian zone of the East river system, Colorado, United States - U1s2 | ecosystem: Environmental > Terrestrial > Soil > Riparian zone | place: USA: East River...
TCGTGTGCTGGAGGAACTGGGACTGAGGCTTCGAGACCGGCGAGGAGGCTGCCGTCAGAGCATTCGCCGCCTGCTCGTAGGCACGCCGGACCTGCTCGATGTTGGTCGAAGAGTTGGTCTCGGGGGTCCGTCCGACGATCCGGAGCGTGTGGTACCAGGCCATCTTGATCTCCGCTCGCGCCGGAGGCGATCTCGGTCAGGGGCATGGTAGCCGAGATCATGTATCAAGATTTATTACTGCGGTCGGCATATCTATGTGAGCACACAGGGCCACGACCAGCGGAGTTACCCGTACGTAGAGCCACGGAAGCCACCAGAGCTCGCCTACCGGCCCCGCCGGAGAGACCCGCTACTGGGGTAAGGGGGACGCCTGGGAGCCGTTTCCGCAGATCAGAGCTTTATCAGTACCAACGGGTAGATTCATGACGCCGAGCACTGCATGGACATGCGACGTGGAGGCGACATCCATGAGCGGAGAAGCCGGGACCAGTAAATCGGGCTGGACCACCGAGACACTGAAATGCCTAATGGACGAGCGCGAGCGTGTGCGGGAACTAATCGCCGAAGAGCGTGATCGCCGTTATGCCGAGGTCAATGTCGAGAAGGAGAAGGCGCTCAAGATCAAGGAGACGGCGGACCTCGCTGCTCTTCAACTCGCCCGGGAGATCCAGACGTACAAGGACGAAAAGGCCAATGAGCTCCGCGAACAGATCAGCAGTGAAAGGGGCCTCTACGCCACGAAGGACGACGTCGCGAATGCGATCAGGGAAATCTCCGCAACGATCAAGCCTCTCGCGGACTACGTGTCGAGCCAGACCGGGCGATCCGGAGGAATGGGTGCCCTCTACGGATGGGTGATCGCGGCCGTCGGTCTGATCGTCTCCGTCGTGATCATGATGAACATCGTCTCAGGGCACTGAGCACGAAAGACCCCCGCAGGTCTGGAGGTTCCTGCGGGGGTCTCTGCGCTGCCGCCTCATGCAGACGAGGAAGACCGTACCAGGATCAGCCGAACGGGGACCCGTTGGGGATGATCAGCCCTGACATCTTGCCGATACCCTCAGAGATCGTGTCCCTCCAGTTTCCGGCGTCATCCTTGATCAGCAGGATGGTGAGAGTCGTCGTCGGTGTCTTGATCGTGAGCGCGAGACGCTGACCGGCAGCCGTGTTGACGGGAGTTGCCTGGAGGATCGCGGGGCCCTCGTTCAGGAGAGGATTCCCGGTGTCCACCGGAGGCATCTTGAGATCTTGCGGCGTCACCTGCTGGACCTGACCCGGGTCTGGTGTAGTCACGTCATGATCCTTCGTGCCGGGCGATGGAGGCATTGGCATGCATGATCACTTCGTCGAGCCTGACGAGAGCCGTCTCCTTCTCGGGGGAGTCCGGGCATATCTCGTCGATCAGGAAGGCGAGCTCCTTGCCGCGAGTCCTGAGGGATCCGTACCTCTTGATCTGACGCTCCGTCGGAGGGTGATAGGTGAAGCGGTTGGAGATCTCCTTCCGGCGGTCACCGCTCGCGGAGCCACGGCTGATCGCGTGACTCGGCTCCGTCGGAGCATGGACGATGCGTCGCGGTGCGACGGGCGGGAGATCTTTCGGCCCCGGGCCACGAAGCCATCCGAGGAACCTCATTACGACCACTTCCTGGCTGCAAGCAGTGATCCGGCCGCCCAGACGGCGGGCCAGACGAGAAGAGGAGCGGGTACCCCAACGGTGAAGGCCACCGCCACGACGACTGCGAGAGAGATCCACCCGGACGCGCACCAGGGGCAGGACAGGAGCTCCGAGAGCCAGTTGGGCACCCAGGACCAGGGATCGACCCAGCGCGAGGACTCGGGGCCATTGCCGTGATCGACGTCGGACACCTGGAACGGCATGGGGTCATCGAGCTGAAAAGGTCCCCCGTTGCGTGCACGCACGATCTTCCGCTCCGCGTCGGTGAGGGGTCTCCAGCCGCCCACGAGACGGTCACGAGCCCAGAGCACGGGCGGGAAGGTGTCTTTGATGATCAGCCGGGTGATCCGGTAGACGGCAAGACTGATCACTACGAGGAGCAGCCAGTCAGGCACGGTTCCACTCGCATCCCCCGGAGAACTTCACGGTCTCCCCGGCCTTGACGGTCACCCGGCCGGGCCCCGTGATGTTGTCGTTGGCGATGACCGAGGACAGGTCACCCGAAGAGTTCTTCGCCCTGGACCAGTAGCAGGCATCGAGGACCCCCGAGGACCGGGGTCCGGGGGAGGTGTAGGTACCCGCCGGGATGTCCTTGCCGATCAGATAGGTCCCGTCGGACAGGGACTTCCCCGCCGCTCGCTGGGAGCTCTTCACGGGGCTCGGAGCCGGGGTATTCGTGGAGCTCTTGCCCGCCGCCACCGCGATCACAATCACGATGATCACTACGAACAGGACAGCGAAGATCGCACAGCCGCCAGCGATCTTTTTCGGTACGGACATCTGGATTCTCCTGAATTCCTTGGGTCGGATGAACTCTATGATGCACCGGCCGGGGCGGCGACCCTTCCACCCCGGCCGGAGACTTCACTGTGTCGCTGCTCGATGTTCCACGAGAACCCCCGCCGGGGAGATCGTCCCGGGGATCGGGTTCGTGACCTGCTGGCGGGTGAAGAGTGCGATCAGTGCGGTCACTGCGCCGACGATGTAGGCCTGATGACCCGTGGTCCAGTCGAGACCGAGACCAGCGAAGAGCGCGAAGCCAGCATTCAGGACACCGGTTGCGAGAGCCACCGCCCCGTCGTGCATCACGACGGCGTTACCCACCGCGAAGACGAAGACGATGATCGCCGTTGCCACGGCCTGGAACGTACGGGAGACGTCGAAGCCGTAGGACATGAGTACCTGTGCGGCGGCGGCGATCACCCCGAGGTAGACCACCTGTTCGCGGCCGAAAAGCTTGAACATGAGATCGATCCCTTCTAGATCAACCTATCTGCCGCCGGGGACCTCCCCCGGCGCGCGCTGCCCGGCGCTGCTCCAGTGAAGCCGCCGGAGGGACAGGACGGCCCCCGCTGTGATCGCCGATCACCCTGCGGGCAGCCGACGCTCCGATCGTTCCCTGCCCCGCCGGGGACAGGTGCACGAGCTTGAGGTGATGAGGTCCCCAGACCATGGCGTCGAGGCGGTCAGGCGAGTAGTCGAGCTCTGGCGTCCAGGTGCAGAGCTGGTCCTCAAGCGCCTCGAAGGTACCAGCAAATCCGAAGCGCCCCTGTTCGGTCAGAGCACCGACGGGAGCCGCACGTACGATCTTGCCCCTGCTGGCTATGACGAAGCGGATAGGAATCGAGATCCCGCGTTTCTCGGCGGAAGCACGCACCGTCTCGATGCACATGTCTCCGCCGAAGTTCTTCTCCACGCAGATGTCGTCGGCGTCCCACTCGATCGCGGTGTCCACCACACGCTTGCCCCATCCGGCCGCCGGGAGGCAGACACTCGCGTCCGAGAGAACGTAACCGCGCTCCACGGGCCACTCGAACTCGGGGATCTCGATCCGGGCAGTCTTCCCGACGGCGACGATCCCCTGTTCTCCGGCACCCCCGGAGGGGTCGACACCGATGGTGATCCTCTTGATCGAAGAGCGGACGTCGTCGATCAGGACGCGGTTCCTCTCGATGTGCCCGCGCTTCCAGAGAGCATTGGCGTCCTGGTCGAGAATGCGCCCTTCGAGCTCCTGGGCTCCCAGGTCGGTGCCCGCGTAAGCCTCTTCGAGCGCGCGGCGGATCTCCTCGGGCAGGTGGGGGTTGTCGTACATCGAGGCATGGGTCACCACGACGTTTGAGAACTCGCCACGGTCGAGTTTCTTGATCAGCGGACGTGGCTTCGGTGTCGTCGAAGCGATCCAGTGAGGGCGCGGGCCCGAGCGGAGACCGAAGCGCATGTGGTGCCAGGCCTGATCGAGGTAGCGCCAGGCGGCCATCTCCTCCATCCACTGGAGGCACCGGTTACCCCCGGAGCGGAGGCGGTCGACTTCGTCCTCGGTGTGGGCACCGAAGAGCTTCGCTTCACTGCCGTTGGGCCAGCGGACGATCGTTCCGCCCTTGGTGGTGACCATGACGGCCGAGGGATCATGAGCGCTGATCCCTGACGGGCCCGAGAAGCAGGACGTCGCCGCGTCACCGAGGGTCGGGGCGATGATCCCCATCCAGTGAGGGTGCGGGCCAGGCAGACACGGGGGCCCCTGCACGTGCCGGACCATGTAGTTCGCGCAGGTGTCGGTCTTGCCTGCACCACGGCCCGCGAGCAGGAGCCAGCCGTAGAAGCCCGGCGGCGGAGGGATCTGGTGCTGGAGCGGGGACCAGCGACCCGCCAGTTCTCCGTACCTCTTGAGGAGCGCGAGAGCTCCCTGACGCACCGTCTGGGAATCGTTGAGCATGTGATCACCTCCTGGCGGCAGTATGCCGGACGTCAGGCAGGGTAAACGCCCGCCAGGAGGTGAAGCACCATGCTGTGGACCATACTGATGATCATTCTCGTCGTGTGCCTGATCGCGTTTCTCGTACGAAGGCTTTGATCACATTCCAGACACTGCGCCAGTGAGCGCGCATCTCCCGGCGTATCCGGGCCTCGCACGAGGGACAGAGCGACCGGCCGGTGAAACACCGCCAGGCGCTCAGTGGGGCAGTGCCGCAGAGCACACAGCGGGATCTCCAGGACTGGGTGAGTCTCATGTCAGTGCCGGTTCGCTGCGATGATCACCAGGATGGCGACGAAGGCCACCAGGAGACGCCCGTAGATCATGCTGGGACGCTGGCCGCTCATGAGTCGCTGGGGGTATAGCGCACCGCGTCCTGAGACGTCTGGGCCCGCTGCGCTCGCTCCATGAGATCGAGCATCAGGCTCTGGTGCTCGCGGAGGGTCGCGAAGAGATCGATGATCTCCGCAGGGGAGTAGCCCACGAAGGTGAAGGACCCGGCCCCGTCGGTCTCGAACTTCAGCTTGGGGTCCTCGTCGTGACTGCCGAGAAGTAGATCATGCATGGACATGGGATCTCCTGTCGTCTCGTGTCGTGACCTCACACGGTACGTGTTGAGACCCATGCCTGCGCGGTGGTCTGGAAAGCCTTGAAGGCTGTGTAGAGCTGCGCGTCGGTCACCACGGCCGGTACCGGAGCGACCGGGAGAGCCACCGGCTGGGTCAGGTCACCGTCTGCGGCCAGGAGGGTCTTCATGTCCTTGGCCTTGACGTAGAAATACCCGTGATCACCCCAGGTGGAGGCCCAGGAGTTCGCGACCCGGTAGACGTCGGTGGTCTTGTCCCAGCCCGTGATCAGGAGCTCATGACCCCCGGCCTCACCGCTGGAGGCCTTGACCACGAGGTAGTCGCTGGTGTCAAGATCGAACATCGAGTTGTACCAGACGGTCCCCCACATGACCGGGCCTGACTGAAGAGCCGACTGGAGAGCAGCGATCGAGAAGGCGTGCCAGTAGGAACCCGCCACTCCGAGCTTGGTCAGAGCCTTCGCTGCGCTCGGTCCGTCACTGCCCGTGTCGGTGGGCGGATAGGTGCCGCTGAAGCTGTCGAGCTGGGTCGCGAGCCCGTACGCGCGGACGGCGAAGTCCTCGTCCACGGGGACAACGACGCCTCCGGTGCCGTATACGGGGCTCCCGAGAAGGGCACCGGAGGCGGCCAGCGTGACCCGCTCAAGGCCGAGGCGTGCGAGACAGTCAGTCCCTGCCCAGCCTGCGGCGGCATTCCCGGTGCAGGAGCCGAGAGATCCCTGATCGAAGATGGGCACACGCCGAGGCCAGACGATGGAGTTGAGAACCGACTTCGGGAGAACGCCGACGGGGAAGTCGATATTGCGGGGGTCGTGATACTTGCGGCGTCCGAGCGGGAACGGCGTGGTCGTTGGCGTTGACATGATCTTTTCTCCTGAACTCTGCGTGGATCGGCTTGATCGTCCAGACCAGGGTGTAGTCACGGGCGTTGATCTGGTGACCGCAGGGATTGAGCAGCCAGTACCGGAAGGCCTTCCCGAGGAGAATGACGTCAGCCTGGGTCTCGATGATGACCAGAGCCGTGACCTCCCGCGAGCATGAGGGGCAGAGTAGCCCTGCTCCCTGTGGGAGACGCTGCACGGGCACCGGGACGCCTTCGGAGGTCTCGAAGACGACGATCTCCTGCGCGTCACTGCGCGGAAGGACGTCCTCGGGGCGATACGCGAACATCAGCCGACCTTGATCCACTTGAGGGAGCCCTTGCGGCCGGTAGGCCCGAACGTCCACGGAGGCATGGGGATGACGTCCTCGCACGGGAAGACCGTCGCGCCGGTCATGGTGTCCCCGGCTTCGTCCAGTGTCCAGTCGAGCCCGATGGTGAGCTTCGAGCACACCGGACAGTGAACGTTCGCGGCCTCCCCGTAATCCCAGTTCACCTGCTCACATCCCCGCCACGCACACGAGTGACCCGCTGCGCGACGTAGAGCCGGTAGAGATCTCCGGGGGTGACGTCTCCGGACCAGCGGCCGTCCGAGAAGAGATGCCAGCCGCCACGGGAGGCAGCACGGTCACAGAGCTGCGAACAGATCAGATGCCCGCTGCTCTCGATGAACTTCTTCAGATGCGGTGTCGGGATGTGGAAGCGGTGCAGGGCCAGAGCCGTGTAGTCCGCAAAGCTGTACGGGACACCGATCAGCCCGAGAGCAGCGGTGGCGACCGCCTTCCCGGACTCGGGAGGACAGCGCAGCCAGACGACGTCATTCGCGGCATACCTGGACAGCGGTGAGTGCAGAGCTCCCCCGGGCTCAGCCTCCACGATCTTGTCGTCTCCGGTGTAGACGAAGGCATGTTCGTAGTCGGCGAAGCCGTCACCGTTGAACCATTGCGCGAAGCGGATGCCGACACCGACGTAACCGCTGATCTGGGTCAGGCCGATGTCTCCGGGCTGAGGTGCGTACGTCACTTCGAGGCCCTCATCTTCTTGGTCATCCTGCGTCGCTGCGCCGGAGTAGGCCTGAGCTCGACCTGATGGTTGTTGCTCGCGTACACCGCTGCGCGTCGCTCATTCGTCATGATCACTTACCCCCGTAGGTGTAGGCGGAGACCCAGGAGATGTCGAGCTGCGCGGAGGCACCCGCCGCCGGGTACTGCCCGTTCATCGCGGTCTCATTCTGGATGATCCAGTCGTGAGCCGTGTTCGGGACTCCCCGGGTGGAGTTCCCGATCCTGCGGCCGTCGAGGTAGTACTTCGTCGACTTCGGTGTCCACTCGATCGAGGACGTGTGCCAGGAGGACCACCGGGCGTTGCCTCCGTAGGCGTCCTGATCACCGCCTCCGAGGGGATGGTGATAGGCACTGATCGTCCCGTTCCACTCGCCCTCGGGGAAATCCATCTCACACCCGGGGCAGGCATCGTCACGGACGGGCCAGAGAAGGTGCGCGCTCTTGAAGCCAGATGTGATCTTGCTGACCCTGAAGCGCTCCGAGTACTTCCCGTAGCGCTGTGCCTTCACGGGCAGGGGGACGATCGCGGCCGAGTGAACGTCACCACCCCCGGCAGGCCGGTACATCCGGATGTGCATCTGGCCGTCCCCCGTCGAGGAGGGGGAGACCGACACCGTGTCCTCGGGATGGTAGGTGCCCCCGCGCTGGCCGTTGGACTTCTGCGTGTCCTGCCAGCCGGTGGGGTAGGCCCAGAACTCCTTGCGGTAGGCAGCGGGGAGCTTCGCGCAGTAGGCAGCGCGGCCTTCACTGTTGTGATCACAGTCCGCGAAGGAGCCGACGGGGACGTGATCACCGTTGAAGTTCTCGGCGAGCACCTGATGGAAGCTGCCGCACGTCCCCCGTGGCATCGCGTTGTTCACCGTGTGACAGGCGTCCTGCGACGGAGTGACACCGGAGGCACCACCGGGCCAGAGAACGAGGGCTGTGATCGCGGTCAGTGCTGCGGACGACGCGAGGGCCGCCCTGCGGAGATAGGTGCTCATGACGTCTTGGTCTCCCTGGCCTTGCGCTTGCGTGGCGCAGGCTTCGTCTCGGTGTCCGGTGTCTCCTGGCTCTTGAGCTCGAAGACCACGGTAACCGGATCGTGCGTGACGTCGAGGGCATACACCGCTCCGTCGAGGATGCAGTGGCAGGGGACGATCATCCAGCCGAGGCGCTCACGTCCCCGCCGGGCTTCGATCATGTGTGTTGCCCGCTGCGCGCAGCTGGGGCACTCAAGATCGCCGACACCGTACTCGATGCCTGACGCTGGCTGTCCGTCGGACCAGACCACCGTGATCATGACGACCACCTCCAGGGAGAAGTCTGCACCCCCGGACACACGAATCCCCCGGCTGGTCTGCGCACTGAGCGTAGGGCCGGGGGTGTGTGGGTGGGAGGACTCTACCTCCACCAGGTGGCAGCCCTTGAGCTTCCGTCATCACCTGGGTCAGTCGTTCGCCTGCGAAGGCACAGATTCACGGGCGCTGCCCCGCTCCCGCAGAGAAGGATCACCGTTGGCCAGCCCTCTCAGCGGTTCTCTTCCGCCGACCGCACGTTCGGCCACCGTTCTGCATAGCGGCCTTCCGTCACGCCCCGAGCAGGTGCCCCCACTCGTTGGTACCGGTTTACTCCTGCCGAGGTGACGAAGTCAAGTCACTTCAGGTCGAGTACCTGCCCGGGGAAGATCAGGTCAGGGTCCTTGCCCACCACGTTCTTGTTCAGGGCATAGAGGCGCTCCCAGCCGCCAGCGAGGTCATACCTGGCGCTGATCTTCGAGAGCCAGTCTCCCTGCTGGACGGTGTACTTCGAGATGCCCTTCAGAGGTACGCGGCTGCTCGGAGCGTTGTGCGTCTTCGGCAGGCTGGAGGCAGGCCCCTCCTGGGTGGCGACGGTGTGCGAGGCAGGACGCACGATGCCCGTGAAGTGCGACGCGTACCAGCCTGAGCGCCAGGGAGCGGTGCGCACCGAATGCCCGGGTGAGGGAGCCTCGACGATCTTGCCGCTGCCGACGTACAGGGCCACGTGACCACCGCCCCGGTAGACCACGATGTCTCCTACACGGGGTGAGCTCACGTGGGTCAGGTGCTGCCACTGAGCCTCACTGGTACGGGGGATCGAGACCCCTGCCGCCCGCCAGGCGGCCTGGGTGAGGCCTGAGCAGTCGAAGGCGTTGGGGCCCTCGGCGCTGTAGACGTAGGGCTTACCGATCTTGGCGAGGGCATAAGCAGCGGCCATGCTCGCCTGCGTGGTGACGGGCGTCGTTGCCCTGTGCACCACGGGCGCTCGCTTCGCCGTGACGTGAGGAGCCTTCTTGACCGTCTTGAGCAGAGGTGCCGGGCCTCCCCGGGTGAGACCTGCCTTCAGACTGCACACCGGCCAGGCACCGGGGCCCTGGCCCTTGAGCACCTTCTCGGCGATGGTGATCTGCTGTGCCTTGGTCGCGCGGTTGGCCTCACTGGCGTACGCGTGCCCGCCGTAGGATCCCCAGGTCCCGTGTGTGAACTGGAGGCCACCGAAGTACCCGTTGCCGGTGTTGATCGCCCAGTTGCCGGAAGACTCGCACTCCGCGACACGATCCCAGGTGCTCACCGTTGCTGCGTCGGCGCTCCCCTGGTCGACTGCAAGGGCTACCCCGGTACCCAGCACTGCCCCGGGGGCCAGTAGAGCGGCAGAACGGCGTACAGCCCTTTCGATCTTCTTCCTGTCGATCTTGCGGTGTCCGGACACTTGAGCCTCCTGGCGTGGTGCGCTTCGCCGTCTTGCCCCCGTTTACGAAATGTTGACGGATGCACCATAGCGGCCAGTCGACCGGAAGCCTCGGTTCAGTCCTGATGCGCCCATGCCGGTGTGTGACGAGTGCTCGCCTGTGGGCCTGTGCGGACAGTTGTTCGCTTACCGTCCGGTGTGATCAGGAGGACGTTCTCGGTGTGCCCGATCTTGATCTTAGGTATGAAGACGGTGTCTTCCTCGCTGCCCGGTACCTCAACCTCCCGAGGAAGATCAGGGTCCGATGATCTTTCACCTGACAGGAGCTGGCTGAGACGAGAGATCTGAAGACGAGCCTGCTCGATCTCGGCATGAGCTTGACCGAGCTCAGCGAGGAGAGCACGTCGCGAGCGTCGGCGCTGGCGCGGTGGCCGACGGTGCCTGGCTGTCACGGCCACTGCCTCCAGATCATGACCAGGCCCAGGACGAAGAGAACGCCTCCGAGCACCAGCGCCACAGCTGCGCTCCCCGTGTCGGCCAGCCCGAGAAAGATCATGCCGACAGCGAACACCGACATGATCACGCCCCTTGCCGTGGACGTCATGCCTGAAGCGGTGTCTTCTCCGCAGCGCAGGCACTCACGGGAATATCCCCCGAAGGCATCTGTGCCGTCATGATGCAGGCCCAGGGAGCAGAGCAGACGTGACGTCACGGGAGCTCCTCCTCGATCGGGTCACCAGAGGTGATCGCGAGCCTCTTCTGGGCAACGTCGAACGCGAGCATCCGCGCGGAAGGTTCGAGCCCGAGAGCATCGATCACTGCCACGATGGTCTCTGCCACGATGGTCGACTCCAGGTCCATGCGGGCGTTGAGCTGGATCTGGGTAGGGGCTTCGAGCCCGAGGATCTTGCACCTGCTCACGATCAGCCGGTGGGCGGTGTCGGCGGCCTTGGTGTCCCCCTTCAGGGCCTTCGGCCAGACAGCTGCCTGAAGGCGGTCAAGGCGGTCGACTTCGAGCCAGCGGGCCTCCTCCACGGAGGTGTGAAGCTCCACCTTGCTGGCTTCGCGGGCCCGGCGGTAGTCGAGACGTGCATAGTCACCCGAGGAGTAGCCGCAGCGATCAGCGATGGTCGCCCAGTCGAGACCCGCGAGCTTCAACTGGACCAGCTGCTTTCGTCGCTCGCGGACCCGGTTCTGATCTTCCTCTGAAGCGGTCACCGGATCACGTCCTTCTGGGTGAATCTGGGCGGTTGGCTGATCAGGATGGTAGTCGCCGGGGATCGAGGTAACACGTTCTGGTGATGATCGAGAGGCTGTGCGTCGGCATTCTGCATACGTATCGATACAGAGTTATCATTGAAGTATGGACAACTACCCTGCCCTGACGATCAAGCAACCGTTCGCCACTCTGGTGGCCCGAGGGATCAAAGACGTCGAGAACCGATCATGGTTCACGACCTACCGGGGGCCCTTCTTCGTTCATGCCGGGCGCTCCTGGGTCTCCGAAGAGATGCCCGTCGATCTCTGGCTCCCGAGCCCCGATCTCTTCACGTACGGCGCGATCCTCGGGACGGTGAATCTGACCGACGTCATACGCGACAGTGAGAGCCCCTGGGCGATCAAGGGTCAGCATCACTGGCTTCTCGATCACGCTGAACTCTGGGATGAGCCCATGCCCTGGAGGGGTCAGATGGGACTCTGGTGGCCCACAAGGTTCAGGGCCGATGATCGCAGCGAAGCTGATCGTTCACGCAGCGAAGCTGATCGTTTTCTTTCGTAGACCAGACCCGGGGCTTCTCTCAGATCGAGAGGCGTCCCTTTTCGTGTTTGAGGTTCTCGCGCCTCCACTGCGCGTTCCTGAAGGGTTCTTTGATGATCTCGCCCCGGTAGTGCACCTCTGTGCCACTCCCGTCCACGGAGACCCCGTAGGTTCCGGGCTCATCCCAGGGAGGCACAGAGCCGTTGCGCTCGACTTCGAGGAGCTCACCCTCGACGAGCTTCGCGAGGCATGCCGCCTGTCTGATGACTGCGTGCCCGTGCTCCCCCTGAGCGTGCATCGCCAGAGCTTTGAACGCGAGCCAGAGACCCCCGCCCGTATCCCCGAGGTAGACGGGCAGGTACCCGAGATGATCTCCCCAGGCGCGCGCCTGCGCGATGGCGTCGAAGCCACGGCCGTCGAAGTCGTCCCGGAGGCTGACCCAGGTCACCTGGAGATCGTCGGCGAGTTCCCCGGGATCGACGCACCAGCGTTCCCAGGTCTCCGCCCGGACGTTGTCGATCACCACATCGAAGTCACCCGCGTGAAGCTCCGTGATCGTCATGGCGTGCTTCTCGGTCATGACCTTGCCCTCGTTGAGCCACTGCCAGAGACGGTCACCGCCCTTCAGGGTTTGCACCGGGTCATCACTGCCGCTCAGCCACTTCGTGACGTCATTGCCCTGCTCGCGCAGAAGCATCCCGGCATAAGAGACAGAAAGGTAGGTTCCGATCTCCAGAACGCGCATGATCAGTTCTCCTTCGGAGGAACGTAGCTGAAGGACTGGGTACCGAGCCTCCGGGGGTCAAGGGCGATGGCCCTCAGGCTCTTGTTCGTGCTCGTGTTCTGGACACCCGTACGCCTGGGTGACGCCGAACGCCAGCGCGGTGATGCGCTGTAGTACCTGATCATCGCCGGATGGCTGACCACGTTGTGGTAGCGGTAGCCCTTCTCGAAGAGGTGCTGTCCCAGCCAGTCATCGAGACGTCCTCCGATGCCCAGGCCCTGGTAGTCCGGGAGGACCACGAGCCGGTGACCCATCTTGATGTTCTTCGTCCTGGCGTGCGGGAAGTGCAGGTAGCTGGTGAAGGCGACCTGAACGTCTCCGATCCAGGCTCCGTAGCACTTCGCCGCGCGGTGCAGGTTCCCGCTCAGATAGTGATGACGTGCAAAGGTGCCCCAGGTGGAGCTGTCAGTCTCGAAGATCCGGAGGTCGAGGGGAGGGTGGGGTCGAACCGACCTCCACTGGAACTCGCCGGTACTGACGTCATAGACCCAGTCCGGCTGGAGCCAGTCGATCACATCGTAATGACAGGTGACCGCGATCATCTGCCTCTCTCCCCGGCGGACCGCCTTCTGCACCGCGTGAGACGCGACCTTCGCCACCTGCCGGTCGACCGTGCTCGTGAATTCGTCGATCACCACCAGGCCCGAGGAATCCGCGAGGGCCTTCGCCACGGAGGCTCTGAATTTCTCCCCGGTGCTCAGGGTCCCGTAGGGCCTGACCCACGCGGGAGGTGATCCCAGGCCCACGGCTGTGAGGAGCCCGACGATCTCCCTGATACCCAGCTCCGCTGGGAAGTCATCGATCACAGCCCCGGAGGTCCAGAGATCGTCCGGCCGGTGGGCATCAGGCCACAGATGATCGGAGAGGGTCGACTTCCCTGCGCCGGAGGGCCCTACGAGGAGCCCCATGTTCCAGGGCCGGTCTTCGATCGGGAGCTTCGCGTGAAGGTCCAGTCTGATCTTCTCGTCCACGGATAGGTCGAACATCGAACTCACCTGCATGATCCTCGGGGTGTGCTCGACTTCATGGTCCAGCGTGACGTCGATCTCCATCAGAGCATCAGAGCCCTCACCACGAGGCCCTCGGAGGTCAGCCTCTTGAGGATCTTGACCTGCTCTGCCTCATCCACACAGGTGACGATCACACCCCAGGCCCTTTCGAGCTCTTCGGTCTCCGCGTCCCCGGGCTCAGGGAGAGGCTCTTCCAGGACGGAAGTGAACTTCTCGATCTCCGCCGCTGTGTAACCGGTCCCCTCGTAGTCCCCTTCGAGAGCATCGAGCAGGGCAGCGCGGGCATCCACGTCGTAACTGCCGAGCTCCGCAGTGCGGTTCGCCGCCAGGTTGATCTTCAGTGCCCGGCGGTCATCGACATCGACCACACAGGCGTCGATCTCCGTCCAGCCAGCTGCCTTCGCCGCCTGGACAGTGTGGTTCCCCGCGATGATGTACTTCGTCGACTTCTGGACGATCACCGGGGCGAACTGATCGTTTTCGTCGAGGGACTCCTGGATGACCTTGACGTTCCCCCGCTTCGCGTTCCCCGGGTACTGGACCAGGTCACTGATCTTCATCCTTGTGATCTTTTCGAGAAGACTCTTCATGATCTATGTCCTTCTCCGGATTCTTCTCATGATCCTGGCCGTACGCGTTCGCCAGCCGGAGGGCCACAGCCTCCGCGATCGTGTTCGTCCGAGCATAGGTGCCGGACTTCTTCCAGCCGCACGAACACGTCACGAGCCAGATACCTCCTGGCTTATCCGAATTGGGCGTTGTGTCACCCATAGTCGAGTGAGTCACAGCTCCTGCTCTCCTTCCGGGAAGTGATCGTTCTTGTAGGCGTCGACCTGTGACCAGTAGTGCGCGAGTCCTTCCTCAGCGCCGAGCGAGAACGCCGTCGGTTCCCCGAACTGATGAAGGAACTCCCACTTCCGCCAGCCGCAGAGACAGACCACATCGAACGTCGCTCCGTCCTCGTCGCTGGACGTGTGTACCGCCGTCCGGTGGCTGTCCGCGATCTTCTGGTACTCGGGTTGAAGGGACACGGTCTTCTGACTCCTAGTCTGACCTGCGCAGATGTCTCTGACCTGCGATTTTCATCTGGAATATGTGTACCGCTCTGACCTGCGTAGACTTAACGATCTTCTTTTCGATCATCAGATCCGAGTACACAAGGTACACACGCGATCAAGCTCTGACCTGCGAGTCTTCGTGTGTACCCGTGTGTACCAGGTACACATAGGGGGTCGGGGAGTCTCACCCGAGATCTCGATCTCCACAGCCCCCTTTTCGTAACTCTCTGTATATGTATATGTATCTAATTTCACTTCACGTAGCGCGCGAGAAGAGCTGTGGAAACTGCGCAACCCCCCGTGTGTACCTGGTACACACGGGTACACACGAAGACTCGCAGGTCAGAGGCACTATGGTCGTGTGTACCCAGGTACACACGACCAAGATCAGAAACTCCTCTTAGGGCTCTGACCTGTGAGTATCTGTGAACTTCGTTTAGGGCGCTTGTGTACCCAGATCGAGGACATCGTCGTCGCCTTTCGTGAGCCAGTCCTCTTCGAGCGCGAATTCCAGGGCCACCGGGATGTGCTTCCGGTCATCCGCCTTGATCTTCCGGCCGAAGTAACCCGCCTTCTGCGCGCCGTCCTTGCGGACCCACCGGACGAGGTTTCTCGCTACGCGTTCGATCATCGCGTCCAGCTGACCAGTGGATTTGGCTACCGCCACCGCACGTTCGACGTCCCGTTCCGTGCGCTCCTCGGCTCGTTTGGCCGCATCCTGCTGCTGCTGGCCGATCAGAATGTCTCTGATCTTGCAGGAAGTACGCCATACGATCTTCGCGAGTTCCCAGTCGTCATCGTTGATCTTCGCCCTTCCCGCGAGGACCGACAGAAGCCCTGCGATCTTGATCAGTGTCGCGCTCCGCTGACTGTTGAAGTGCTTGTCTTCGTCCGTGAGCTTGTTGAGAAGCCTCCGCATCTGGAGTTCATCCAGCTCCTTGGCGATGCTTCCGGAGACCGTCATCAGGACCGGATCACCACCGATCGCGGGATCGACGAGGATCTCCGAGAAGTCGACCGTCAGAGGCCCGGGATACTCGGGCCTGATCTCTGGAGGATTGTGATCGACGACACGTCCCCAGACGAACCTCTGCGGAGTTCCCTGGATCATCCCGTCCAGCAGGTAGTAGGCCGTCTCCGGCTGATACCCGATCATCAGTCCCATCGCGTAGTCCTGCACAATGCGCGTACGTTCCGCCGTTCCGTTCGCCTGTCCGAGAGTTCCCCCGGTCCACGCGGTGCGGAGCTGCTGTCCGAGCGTCGCACCGCTCCTCTCGGCCATGAGCTTCGCGAGCATCTCCCCCTCGTCGATGTTGAACAGAGCATTAAAGGCTGTCTGGGCACGAACCGTCCGTGTCTTCTCCTCCCCCTGCCGGGGGCCACTCGTGTAGGTCTCTCCGGTCGTCTCCTCACGGTTGCCCATGTACGCCTCGGAGAGTCCCTCACCGGAACCGAGGGGCTTCTCTGGAACGAAGTCAAGGCCCGGCATGTGAGGGGCCAGCCGGGCGGCGAACTTCACCGATGTCGACTTGCCGATGCCAGACTCCGCCACCAGGGAGGCGAAGTAGTTCAGGCTCACCGGTTCCATGATCTCGGTGTCCACCTTCAGGGTCCCCGGAACCGTGGCCGCGAGCCTGGCGAGCATCACGTGGAACACTGAGTCCGGTTGCACCCGGCGCGAGCGTGCCGCCAGCCGGATGTGCCTGAGCTCCGGTCGCGAGTCCCAGAACTCGTCCGGCAGGACCGTCGGATTTCCGGGCGGGCGTGCACCGCCTCCCCCTCCGGCTGCCCCCTTGTCACCAGAGGGAAGCCCAAAATCCGAAGGGTCGTCGTCTTCGTCAGAGGAGACCGGGATCTCTTTCTTGACCGGCGCGGGGGCAACAGGTCCGTCCACCCGGTCGAAGGCTCCCCCGGCCTCATCGATGATCCCGAGTTCCGCTTTCGCCCGAGCCATGTCCCCGTCATAGAGCCTGAACCGCAGGTAGTTGAGCTTCGAGAACGTCCTCCCGAGAGCCGTCACGGCCTCACGTGAGCACTCCGGGATGTTGTCGGTCCAGATGTGGATCGGTGCCTGACCGCCGTCGGTGTTCCACTGCGAGCAGCCGGGCTCATGAGCCGTCGCGGACTTCGGGCTCGCGTGATCACCTGGTGCCGTCCAGATGGGGCATCCGCAGTTGTCCGCCTTACCGGTGTCCGTCCAGTCATCTGCGGTCAGGATCTCCGACCAGGGGACATCAGCCGCCCATGCGGAGATCGAGTCCTTCGTCCTCGCGGAAAGCGTCGCGGCGATACGCCTTTCCGCCTGTGTGGAGGCACCGGCCGTGATGAAGGCGAGAAGCCACTCGGGGGCAGGCATCGCCTGTCCGACAAGCCGGTAGCTCCCCTCAGCCCTCACGGACGGAGGAACGAGCACTTGCTTACCGCGCCAGAGGGTCGCCCATCCGCCCTCTCCCCTGAGAACTCCTCCGCCTTCGGGGAGCTCGACGCCCGCAGGCACCGTGAACCAGAAGTGTCCGCCGTCCTTGTGGACCCAGCGGCCTTCGATCTTCGCGCCGGGGCTCAGGACGGTGGGAATCATGCCCGTCATGTCACGGCCCTCGGCCTCCGTCCATGCGGTGAGGAAGGCGTCCCTCTCCGCCCGGGTGTCGACGTCGACCACGATCATGCGTGAGAGCCCGACCTCGACGCCGAAGTTGGGTGTGATCCCGTTTTTGATCATGCGACGCATGACGCGGGACACCGCAGCTTCATCCGTGAAGGCGTGATGAATGCCGCAGGGGTGCCTGCGACGCCCCCAGTTGTCGTCTCCCGCGTCCCGGGCCTTCTCCTGGGCTTCCCTGTCGGCCCTCTTCCCCTGAGCCGCTGCGAGCGTGCACAGAGGCACCTTCTGACCGGGCTTGTCGAGCACGAGCGCGAAGCCGTTCCTCACCGCCAGGACGGCGAGTTTCACCAGCTTCTCGGTGTCCCCGGCGGGGACCGCTCCGAACGTGTTCGCGAATGCATCAGTGGAGATCACTTCAGCTCCTTTCTAGGCTTCGCTCCAGCGGAGGCCGAGATCTTTCATGTCGGTCCTCAGTACCGGAGTCCTTTTGGCGATCTCACACAGACGCGCAGGAGGCGTCTCCATGATCTTTCTGATGTCCTGGGCGGCGCTCTTCGAGACCACCAGTTCGTCATGCATGGGCAGGTAGATCGCCTCCGCCAGACCCGCTTCCTCGATCCGGACCCATGAGTCCGCCAGCATGTCGTACGCGCTCCCCTGAACCGTGTAGTTGACCCCCTTGTAGGCAGCCACCTGGCCCTTGAAGACCGGGACGTTCACGATGCGCCCCGAGAGGGTGAAGACCTTCGCGTACCTCTTCGAGTAGCTCTTGATCCTCGCGATCATCAGAGCGACCTTCGGGAGTGCCCTGAAGACAGCACCCCTGATCGCCACCGCCTCTTCCTCGGTGATCTCCAGGTCCGTCGCGAGCTTCGCGAGGCCCTCCCCGTAGAGCTGCGCGAGAAGAGTCGTCTTCGCGGCCTTCCGGGTGATCCCGGCAAGCGTGGCGAGTCCCGCGTACATGTCGCTGGAGCCGTCCTCGTAACCGAGGAGGGCAGGCCCGATGTCATGGGCCATGTTCGCGGCGATCACCGGCTCGATCTGGGACCAGTCGATCGACGTCATCTCGTCGCCTTCGTCAGCGAGGATGATCCCCCGGGCGGCACCGATGAACTGCTGATACGGAGGGTTCCCGGCGCTCATGCGGCCGGTCGCCGCCACGAGGATGTTGAGCTGTGGATGCAGGAGTCCATTCGCGTCACTGAGGTCGACGACCTTCTGGAGGTAGTCGTTCTCGATCTTCACGATCCTTTTGTGGTCGACGAAGAGCTGGGCCACGGGGTGCTTCAGGCGCTCCAGATGCTTCGCGACCGTACTGGGCTTCTGGGTCTTCTTGGTCCTCGGGTGATTGCCGGGGAGTGCCCCCTGATCACTCAGGTACAGGACCAGCTCACCCGCGTTCCCTGGCTTGATCTTCAGCTCTTCGAGCTTCGCCTCAGCTTCGAGCCTCTTCGCCTGGGTGTCCGCCCGGTAGTGGTCCAGGTGCTCAAAGTCGACCCGGAAGCCCTTGACGTTCCTCCACAGGGCCCTGCGGTTGATGATCTGCTCTCTCTCGCGGAGCTCCTCGGCCTCTGTACCGCTGACGCCGACCGTCACGAACGGATGATCTTTCGTGAGGGTATCCAGGGCAGCACGCCGTACGTGATCGGTGAGCCAGAACGTGAGGAGCCCGTCCAGGGCCGCGTTGATCACGTAGACAGGCCTGTC
>Ga0193733_1000267_pt1 | contig 18548 bp, 18 predicted proteins | sample U1s2metaG_FD_145076 | JGI IMG/M metagenome (GOLD analysis project Ga0193733, IMG submission 145076) | Soil microbial communities from a riparian zone of the East river system, Colorado, United States - U1s2 | ecosystem: Environmental > Terrestrial > Soil > Riparian zone | place: USA: East River...
TATTCGGCGGGAAGTCTGCTCCATCCCACCAAGCTGGCGGACGTGGATGCAGTTCGGGAATCGTTGCTGGCAATGGATGACATGAGTCAGTTTCGCCACCGGTGGCCGGTGCGACCAAAAAATGAGACCGCAAGCCACACCCTACGAAATTCCAGCGGCCTCAATGGCCAGGAATGATAGCCGTCTTGATATCGCCGTTGCGATTCAGCATGTGGCGGAGCACCTGCTGCAGCCGGGAAAGCGGCGCCTCTCCGGTGATGTAGTCGGTAGACCGAATCTTCTTCTCGGCTATCAGGGCGAAGGCCTTGCGTACCGTCTCAGGCGTGTGATGGAACGTGGCCTTCAAAGTCATTTCTGAATAGTGCAGCCGGTTGGTGTCCAGTTGGACTTTGGTACCGCTGGCGCAGCCGCCGAACAGGTTGACCGTGCCGCCCTTGCGCACCATGTCAATGGCCCACTCCCATGCCTCGGGCCGCCCCACGGCTTCGATCACCACATCGCTACCACGCTTTTCCGGGGAAATCATGCGCACCGCTTCGACCGCATCCTTCACCTTCGTGATCTGCACCACTTCGTGCGCGCCCATCCGCTTGGCAGCCGCCACCTGGGAATCGCGCTTCACCACGGAAATCACATTGCAACCGGTGGCCTTGGCCACTTGCACAAACATCAGCCCGATCGGCCCGCCGCCAATCACGGTTACGGTATCGCCAATCTCGACCTTGGTTTCGTGCAACCCGCGCAACACGCAAGCCAGTGGCTCCACCATCGCCGCTTCTTCGTAGGTCACGTCAGCCGGCACCGCCAGCATGTTAGTTTCAACGATTCGCTTCGGAATGCGAATGTATTCGGCATACGCCCCGTTGTTGAACAACAGGTCTTCGCAAAGATTTTCCTGGTGTTTGGAGCAGTAGAAGCACATCTGGCAGGGCGCCGAGTTCAGCGCCACCACCCGCATGCCCTTCTTGAAGCCGCGCACGCCGCTTCCCACTTCCTCGATCACGCCGGCCAATTCGTGCCCAAATAGCGCTGGCGGGACAATCATGCGCGCGTGGTAGCCACGCTGGTAGACCTTCAAGTCGGTTCCGCAGGTCAGCGCGACCTGCACTTTGACCAGTACTTCCCCGTCGCCTACGCGGGGAATCGGCACCTTTTCAATCTTAAGATCCTCTTTGCCATAGAGGACTGCTGCTGTCATCTTACCGTTCACGCTCGACTTCCTTCCCCCGAGCCGCCCGGCTGAATTACTATTTTCATCGAATCAGGTTGGGGATGGGCAGCCAGGTTCAGAGCTTCTACGCTGCGCGACAAAGGGAAGCGGTGACTGATCAACCCTTCCAGATCCATTTCACGGCTCATCACAAATCGCACTGAATCCTCTTGCAGCTCAACCGAAGCACTGTAAGACCCCAATAACGTTTTCTCATCGACGCAGACCGCGCCGGGGTCAAAAGTGGCGTCCCCGTGAACCGTCTGCGCGAACAGCAAAACCCGGCCTCCAGGACGGACGGTGTCCATCGCGGTCCGGATCAGACCATTGCCACCTACCGCCAGGATGGCCGCATCCGCGCCCCTCCCTTCGGTTAGCTCCCGCACCGCTTTTACGATATCGGTGCGCGAGGCATCAATGCTGTTCCCCAAGCCGTAACTTGTAGATATTGTAAGCCTCTCAGGATACAAATCGGAAGTTACTACCATGGAGCTTCCGGAATGGGTCTCGCGGTCAGACTCACTCACGGCGTTGCGAGCGCGTTCCCCCATTGCCCGCTTCGCCAATACACTCAATATGATACCGATTGGACCCTGACCTATTACCACAACTGTCTCGCCCGCCCGCAAGCCCAGCCTTTCGATTCCCTTCATGCAGGTATTGACCGGCTCCAAAAAGCACGCCTGCTCGAAGGAAACCTCCGCCGGAATCCGCACCGTACCCTGGCGTACAATCCAGTCCAGTACCCTGACATACTCCGCAAAGCCGCCGCCGGAGGGTTCGAATCCCGCGGTGCAGCCCACCTTTTTGTACGTTTCGCACTGGGCAAAAGTTTTGCGCCGGCAATAAAAACAAGTCCTGCAAGGAACGTGATGAAACACTACCACCCGGTCGCCCGGCTGAAACTGGCGCAAACCCTCGCCCACGGCCGCGACCACACCCGAAGTCTCGTGGCCAAAAATCCGCGGCACGGAATGTGAACCGGTGGCGATCTTCTTGAGATCGGTCCCGCAAATCCCGCAGGTGTGGACGCGGAGCAGCAGTTCGCCCGCGCCGATCTGCGGCACCGCAACCGTCTCCAGGCGGACGTCATTCAACCCGCGATACACCGCGGCCTGCATGGTCGCGGGAATCGTGTGCCGGTTGTGCTCAATCGCGAATTGCCCAGCCATTGCCATCCCTAGTCCCGGCTCCCAGAGATTGGATGCTGTTCCGACCCCGGATTCACCAATTCTTCGGCATCGTGGTTGTACTGCTCTAACCACTGGCAGAGCGCCTTCGCCGCCTTTGCACCATTTCTGGCCAACTGAATCACCCGCCGCCAAAGCCAGGGACGAACCGCCACGAATGTGGTAAATGCCGCGGTCCGGAACTTTCCGTCGCTGGCGATAAATCGATCGATGGACGGCATTTCAAAATCGGCTTCGTCGGAGATTGCCTTGAGCCCGACAAAGGTAATGTCATGAGCCTGGGCTCCACGAGCCACCGCGGCCGATTCCATGTCCACCGCATGCGCCCAGTATGCCTTGGCCAATGCGGCTTTCTGCTCGATACTTGCGATCCGGTCGACGCTGACAACCACCCAATGCCCTACGCCAGCCTCCACTCGGCTCCCATCTTTAGCATCAATAACGCAGATTGGAGTCAGCAGTGTGCCCACTTTAAGGGTGGAATCGAGCGCTCCGGCGAAACCGGCCGACTGCACCATGGCGGGTGCATAGAGCCTGATGATGGCCTCGGTCGCCCGCCGGGCCGCTTCCGGCCCAATGCCCCCGCAAACCAGAACGGCGCGTCCGTTCTCGAAGAATTTGTATTTCCTCCCGTCATATTCCCTCTCCGCGACCCGCCACTTTTTAGTCAGCGGACGTACTTCGCGCTCCAGGGCGGCGACGATGGCGACTTTTGGTGTGTTAGGCAATGTCAATTCCGTGCTTCGCCCGGCCTCGGCCGGGTCGTCTCGACTTCCGTGGGGGGAGGCTCCGACCCGGTCTCGCCGAGTCTTTGCTGCTCCCTGCCCTTAGGCGTATCCGTTCGCCTGGAACCACTCCACTGCCCGGCGGAGGCCGCCGTCGACCGGAACTGTCTTCCAGCCCAAATACCGCTCCGCCTTGCTGGACGACACAAACATTTTCTTCCGTCCCATGCGCACGGCATCGATGGTCGCGCGCGGCTCGCGCTGGCGAATGTAACCCGTGACCACCTGATCCACCACGCCAGTGGCGAAGGCGACTACATAGGGAACTCTTATCTTCGGAGACGGCAGACCCGTGATAACGGACAGCTTGTCCAAAATCTGCTTCAGGGTCAGGTTTTCACCGCCCAAAATGTAGCGCTCGCCCTTTCTTCCCTTCTCCATTGCCGCCACATGTCCCCGGGCGCACTCGGCAACGTCCACCAGGTTTAACCCCGTATCCACGTAAGCAGGAAACTTCTTCTTCAGGAAATCAACCACGATCCGTCCGGTAGGGGTTGGCTTGATGTCGCGCTCGCCCACCGGCGTCGTAGGATTCACCACCACCACGTCCATCCCCGATCTACTGGCCGCGATGGCCACTTCCTCCGCCATAAACTTTGACCGTTTGTAATGGCCGATCATGTTGGCCAGGGACACCGGCGAACTCTCATCCGCCACATGTCCGTTGGAGGTGAATCCCATGGTGGCAACGCTGGAGGTGTAAACCACGCGGCGCACCCCACTTTCTCGCGCCGCCTCCAGAATCGCTCGTGTCCCTTCGACGTTCGAACGATACATCTGATTCGGGTCGCGAACCCACAGGCGGTAGTCCGCGGCAACATGAAATACCACATCACAACCCGCCACCGCCTTTTTCAGTGAAGCTGCGTCACGCAGGTCTCCGGTGACCCGCTCTGCCTGCAGTTCCTGAATGTTCCTAAGATCGCTGCTCGAGCGAACTAGCAACCGTAGATCGGCACCCTGCGCCGCCAGAGCGCGGGCCACATGGCTGCCTACGAACCCAGTCGCGCCGGTGACCAAGGCTAGCATTCAGTACTCACCCATCAGCATTCAGCCACCCCACAGCTTGCAGGTTGCTTAGAACTGGCAACACTTGGGACCGGCTGAACGCTGAGAGCTAACTGCCGCTTTTCTCCGCCATCACCTTCTTGTACGTGGTCAGCGCTATCAGTGGGAAATATTGCCGGTACATGTGGTACATCAGGTAGAACACGCGCGGGAAACCCGTGCCGGTGTATTGGGGCTCGTCCCAGGAGCCGTCCTTTTTCTGCGAGCGGACAAGGTAGGCAACACCTCGAACCACGCAATCGCTACGGGTATCTTTCGCAGCCAGCAGTCCGAGGATGGCCCACGCCGTCTGCGACGGAGTGCTCGGACCTACGCCCTTGGTATTGGGATCGTCGTAGGAGTCGCAGGTTTCTCCCCATCCGCCATCGGAGTTTTGCACCATGCGTATCCACTCGGCGGCTTGCTGGACGTAAGGCTCGTGATGGTCAATTTCCATCGCTTCCAGGCCCCGCAGCACCAACATCGTCCCGTAGATATAGTTCACACCCCAACGCCCAAACCAGGAACCGTCCGGCTCCTGCTCATCGCGGATGAACTTAAGCGCCTTCTTCACGGCGGGGTGATTCTTGTCGTAGCCGTAAGCCGCCAGCATTTCCAGGATACGTCCCGTAATGTCCACCGTCGCCGGATCCAGCATGGCATTATGGTCTGCGAAGGGTACATGCTGGAACACCATGCGGTCGTTGTTCTTGTCGAACGAGGCCCATCCGCCGTTCCGGCACTGCATGGAAAGAATCCAGTCCATGGCGCGCTGTACGGACTCACGCTGGTAACGCCCGTTGGGATGCTCCACATGGGTCAGGCCCAGGCAGACCATGGCGCTGTCGTCCACATCAGGATAAAACTCGTTGTTGAATTCGAAATACCACCCGCCTGGCTGGCCTGCCTTGTTCTTTACTTTCCAGTCCCCGGCCATGCGCACTTGCTTTTGCAGAATCCAATCGGCACACTTCACCATCCGGGAATCACTCGCCGGAACACCGCTCTCTCCGAGGGCGAACAGGGCGTAGGCGGTGTCCCACACCGGCGACTTACAGGGCTGCATGCGGAAGGTTTCCTCTTCTTCGATGCCCAGCTTCTCGAACTCATCCATGGCGCGAATCACCTGCGGATCGTCCACCGAATATCCCAGGCAGCGCAGGGCGATGATGGAATTCATCATGGAGGGAAAAATCGCGCCCAGACCATCGCTCATCTCGAAGCGTTCCAGAATCCACTTTTCCGCCTGCTTTAATGCGATCGAGCGCAGCGGCCGGATATGGACTCGCTCAAACCAGTGAGTCAAACGGTCAAGCGACAGGAAGAAGTTGCGCCATGAGAAAAGCTTCTTGTCCCAGCGCAAACGCATGCGCGATTTGTCGCGCCCACCCACAAACAGTTCTTCCACTCCCACTTCGTCGGGAACCTTTTTGAACGGCTTCTTGGCGTAACAAATCGACAGCGGCACCAGGATGGCCCGCGACCAGGACGAAATCTCGTAGATATTGAACCAGAACCACTTGGGAAACAGAACGATTTCCGGGGGAATCGCCGGCACCGCATCGTAATCGTACTGCCCGAAGAAGCAGAGATAAATCTTGGTAAAAGTGTTGACCTCGGTAACTCCGCCCATCTCCAGAATTTTCTTGCGGGCGCGAGCCAGGTCAGGATGATCGGCGGCAAAGCCCGCCAGCTTCAATCCGAAATAGCATTTGACCGAGGCACTGATATTGGAGGGTCCATGGGCAAAGATGCTCCAGCCACCGTCCTCGTTCTGATGCTTTAAAACGTAGCGCGCCGCTTTGCCTAGGCGCTCCGGGTTCCCGGTGCCCAGAAGAACGTGCAACACGATGTAATCGGCTTCGAGCGTGGCGTCAGCTTCCAGCTCGCCGCACCAGTAGCCTTCTTCATGCTGCTCGGAAAACAGGCAGTTTCGCGCCCCATCGATGGCCACCGCAACCCGGCTGACCAGATCGTCAATTTTTCCGAAACGCATCTGCGGCACGGCAGACGCGGAAGAGGCGGCACCGAAAGATGGGGTACCCAGGGACGGGGAGGAGGTGTCTTCCATATTTTGCTTGTCTACTCCGCAACCGCTGGAGCGCTCGCAATGGCTTCCACGATCTCCGGCGGTAGGCCGAACCGTACGTTCTCGGGCATGACTTCAACCTCCTGCACGTTGCTGAAGCCTTCTGTACCCAGGAACTTCACAACTTCTTCGACCAGGCACTCAGGAGCCGAAGCGCCCGCCGTCAGCGCGATCGTCCTTACACCCTCCAGCCATTCCGGCCGAATATTGCGGAAGCTATCAATTAGATGTGAGTCCGTGCCCAAATTGCGTGCGACTTCCACCAACCGATTGGAATTGGAGCTGTTATCGGAACCAACCACCAGCAACAGGTCGGCGTCGGAAGCCACATGCTTCACCGCCACCTGGCGATTCTCCGTGGCATAGCAGATATCCTGCGCCGCCGGCCCCTTGATATTTGGAAAGCGCTGTCGCAAGGCACCAATAATGTCCCTGGTTTCATCCAGGCTCAGCGTGGTCTGGGTCAGATACGCCACTCGGTCGGGGTCGGCCACGGTAAGCGAAGCCACTTCGTCGGGCGAGCCCACGACTTGAGTCACGATGGGCGCTTCGCCCAAAGTCCCGATAACCTCATCGTGGTCGCGATGGCCGATGAGCATCAGAGAATAGCCTTCTTTGGCGAACTTTACCGCTTCCACGTGAACTTTTGTGACCAACGGACAAGTCGCGTCTATCACCCGCAATCCACGCTGTTGGCTGGCCTCGCGAACCTCCGGCGAGACTCCGTGGGCGCTGTAGATCACCCGTTCCCCATTTGGAACCTCTTCCACGCTATCCACAAAAATGGCGCCCTTGCCCTGCAATTCCTCTACCACAAAGCGGTTGTGGACGATTTCCTTGCGCACGTAGATGGGTGGCCCGAAGGCCTCTAGGGCAATGCGGACAATATCGATGGCCCGTACTACGCCGGCGCAGAAGCCGCGGGGCTTAAGCAGAAGCAACGTCTTTTCGTCCTGATATGCGGCCATACTCTGCCTTCTTAGGGTACACGTACCCTACGGGTGATTGACAACTAGAGTATCGGACAAGTACCCAGTTGGTCAACGTAAGCCATAGAAATGCATAGGATTAGCAGCGATTGGACGGAATTGCACAGCGAACGGTTTTTGGTCTGGAGCGCACCGGAAAGGCTTGCGTCGCAGCTTACCGGTTGCTCTTCAACATCTGCTCGGCATGCTTGCGAGAGGTCTCGGTAAGCTTAGCGCCGCTTAGCATCCGCGCGACTTCCTCGGTGCGCTCTTCCCCGGTGATGAGATGGACCGTCGTCTGGGTCCGCCCGCCGACGGCCCTTTTTTCGATCAGGTAGTGATGATCGGCGAAGGTGGCAATCTGGGGCAGGTGGGTCACGCAAAGCACCTGGTTCGACCGGGAGAGGCTTTTGAGCTTCTTTCCTACCGCCTCCGCCGCCCGGCCTCCGATACCGGTATCGATTTCGTCGAATACCAGCGTCCGCTGTGTCCCTGAGCTCCGCTTCGTGCTGCCCGATGCGGCTTCCACACCGGCCTTGAGCGCCAGCATCACCCGCGATAGTTCACCGCCCGATGCTATATGTTCCAGCTGACGGAGCGGCTCACCGGGGTTGGTCGCAATCATGTAAATCACCTGGTCGAAACCAGCGGCGGTCCAATTCCCTTCTTCGTCAGTGCCGCTCAAGTCGATTCGAAAACTGGATCTCATGGCGAGGTCGTTGATCTCGGCCTCGACCAGCTTTTCCAGCTTTCGCGCAGACGCATATCGCGTCTTCGAAATCACCCGAGCCTCATCCAGATACTGCTGGGCGGCCTGCGCCAGCCCGGCGCGAAGCTGGCGCAGGACCTCGTCCTTGTTCTCCATCTCGCAAAGCTTCCGGCTGACTTCTGCACCGTGCTTGATCACGTCTTCGAGCGTGGGGCCATATTTACGCTTGAGCCTGTCCATGACCGCCAGCCGGTCTTCCGCTTCCGCCAAATGCTCCGGCGAAGCCTCGATGCCCCCGGCATAGTCCCGCAGACTGGCGCCGACGTCTTCTACGCTGATGCGGGCGGTTTCGAGCGTGGCCATGGTTTCCTGAAACCTGGACTCGTACCGGGCCAGTTCCTCGATGTGCTTTTGCGCGGCGCGCAGCGAAGCCGAGGTCGAAGCGTTGCCTTCATACAGCAGGTCAAAGGCGTTCATGGCCGCGCTGTGGATCCTCTCGGCATTGGCGAGCACACGCTTCTCGGTTTCGAGCCGTTCGTCCTCTCCGGCCTGCAGTTTGGCCTCCTCAATTTCCCGCGCCTGAAACGTCCACAGGTCGAGCAAGCGCAAACGGTCCTGCTCATCGCGCTCGAGTTCCGCGATGCGTGTCTGAAGGCCCTTCCATTGGGAAAACGCTTCGAACGTCGCGTCCGTCTGAATATCGGCAAATGAGTCGAGGAGGCGGAGCCGCGTGAGGGCATCGAAGGAAAGCAGAGACTGGTTCTGCGCGTGGATGGTGGCCAAATACGGTGCCAGCTGGCGCAAAACCGCGACGGTGGCCGGCTGATTGTTGACGAAAACCCGGCCCTTTCCGCCAGCCGCAATCTCACGCCGCAGAATTACAGATCCATCTTCCTGATCGATGCCGTTATTCCCCAGGATTTGCGCCACCGTTTTCTCCACCCCCGTTTCGACTTCAAATACGGCGGAAATCGTGGCTTTTTCGGCGCCGGAGCGAATTACCTCCGCGGAAGCCTTGTCCCCCAGCAGGAGTGCCAGCGCATCAATCAGGATGGATTTCCCGGCGCCCGTTTCGCCGGTCAAAAGGTTCAGCCCGGGGGCAAACTCCACCGCCAGGTTGTCCACAACCGCGTAGTTTTCAAGCCGTAGTTCGACGAGCACCGGCCGTCCTGAAACCGAAATTAAGGTGAAGTGAGCGCAGCATAGCATGAAACCCATTTACCATCACTGGATCTTCCCCCCCTTCGCCCACCCTACGGCTTCCGGCCTACCAGCAGGGCCAGTTCCCGCCACTTCCAGCTGCAGTCGACATCAACCAAGCCGATCTCACGCAGCCATGCCAGTTGGATTTCCATTTCGAGCAGATGGTTCGACGGATCTTCGCTCTCCCGCGTGCACCCGATCCTACGCAAGAACTCGTCGTGAAGGTCTGGGGTAGGAGAATCGACATGTTCCAGGTTGCAAAAGACACCGCCAGGACGCAGCACACGGTAAACCTCAAGGTAAAGCGCCCGCTTCCGTGGGTGGCTAAGATGATGAATGGCGAAGCTGGAAACCACCGCGTCAAACCTGCCCAACTCCGGCAGAGGGCGGTCGAGATTGTGCCCATGACGGCCACCGAAGAGTCGCCGGCAAACCGCTTTTGCGCAGCGTCTAGCATGGCCGGGGAGAAATCGATCGCCACCGCTGTTGCTTCCGGATGGTGCAGTTTGACCAGGGCAAGGAGTCGTCCGTCACCCGTGCCGAGATCGAGCACGCGCCGCACTGTGGGAGGAATGAATTCTAGAAGCGCCGATTCGCCTTCGGCTCGGTGTAGACCTCCAGAGATTGATGTTCATAGATTGATTCCGAAAAAAGTATAAACTCAAATTCAATGAATAAGCGGACCGCTGAGAGCCACCGATTTGCTGCACCGTTTCTTACGCTGATTCTGATTCCCCTTGTGCTCACGGTGGCGGGATGGGCACAGGCCGGGACTTCTGCCCGGGAACCAACCGGCGCGGTCGAGACTCCCAGCGCCACACAAGAACAGAAAATCTCACCGCAGGAAGCTGAGAAACTCTTTCGTTCGGTGGATGAGATTCTGCGCTTCGCCAGCAAGGACACCTTGTTTCCCATCAAGCGCGAGGTTAAGCGTCGACTGGTCAGCCGCGACGAAGTCGCCGACTACGTCACCAAGCACACCTCCGAGGACGAAGATGCGAAGCGCCTGCGCCGTTCCGAACTGGTACTGAAAAAATTCGGCCTTTTGCCTCGCGACTTCGACCTGGGCAAATTTCTGGTATCTCTGCTGAAAGAGCAGGTGGCGGGTTATTACGATCCCAAAACCAAAACCGTAAACCTGTTGGACTGGCTGGGCGCCGACCAGCAGAAGCCAGTACTGGCTCACGAACTCACCCATGCCCTGCAGGACCAGTCCTTCAATCTGGAAAAATACATGAAGCCGGCCGACGCCGACCTGGATAAGAAGAAAGAAATAACGTTCCAGGATATTGCCAACGACGAGATAAGCACCACCCGCCAGGCCGTGGTCGAAGGCCAAGCCATGGTGGTCCTGGTGGACTATATGTTGGCGCCAATGGGCCAATCACTACAGGATGCGCCGCAGGTGGTCGACGCCCTCAAGCAGGGAATGCTGGTGGGCTCTCCCGACGCCGTGCAATTCCAGAACGCGCCAATTTACATGAAAGAGGCGCTTACCTTCCCCTATCGCTACGGCATCGACTTCATTGCTGAAATGGTGACCAAAGGCGGCAAACCACAAGCCTTCGCTGCACTGTTTGAGAATCCTCCGCGGACAACACGCCAGATCATGCAACCCCAGACCTATCTTGCCGGGGAGCGCTTGGAGCCGATGCCCCTACCCGACTTCCGTCAGGTCTTCAAAAATTATGATCGCTTTGACCTAGGCGCGATCGGCGAATTTGACGTCGCGGTCCTGATTGACCAATACGCGGGTGCTGAGACCTCGCAGCGGATGTATCCTCACTGGCGGGGTGGCTACTACTACGCCGCCCGGCCCAAGGGCGATCCCGGCGCGCCGCTGGCGTTGCTTTACGTGTCACGCTGGTCGAATCCCGAAAAGGCTTCCGAGTTTGCTGCCATCTATGCCAGGGCACTCGCCAAGCGCTACACCCACGTGCACGACCTCGGGCAAAATGGGAACGATCCCGAGGTCCAGACCACGGCGTTGGAAAAGTTAACCGGCAAACGGGCATGGCTCACCGAAGACGGACCAGTTGTCGTTGAGGCGGAAGGCGACACCGTGCTTATCGTGGAAAGCGTGGATCAGCCGGCAACAGAAAAGCTGGAACAAGAGGTTTTCCTGACAACGGCCCCAGCCGCGAAATGACTTCCTCCGCCGTGAGGATATGACAACCGCGCGAGCCCGAGTGCGCAACGATGGTAGGATTTCGCCTGCCTGGCGAGGGATGGAGAAGAGAAGAGAAAATTCTCAAGAAACCAACCTTCTGGATGTTGACACTGCTCCTGGTCGCCGCTTCCTTCACTTCGTTGTAGGCCCAGCGCGAGCGCCTGGTTCGATTGGGCGAGGCCCATGTGGATGGCTCGACCGACCGTGACAGCATCAAGGTAGGCCGCAGCGACGGAGTCTTCCGCGCCATCCAGTTGCGGGTCAGCGGGGGCGCCGTGAATTTCGACCGCGTAATCGTTCACTACGGAAATGGAACGCGGGAGGAGATTGCGGTGCGCCATCGCCTTCCTGACGGCGGCCGAACCCGCGTCATTGACCTACCCGGCGACCGGCGCATCATTCAAAGCGTTGATCTCTGGTATCGCAAAGACAAGTGGGAGAGGCGGCCCACGGTGAGCCTCTATGGCCTTCCCTAAGAGTAAAAACCAAAACCAGCTGACAAAGCGGTGCCCCATGGTTCGCGCCCTTTGCGACGCGTGCGGGCTTTGGTTATTGCCTAACTCCAACCCTCCACGACTGGGAATTCTAACCTCACAAGGCGGGTGAGAAGTCGGTAAGAACCATGAAAGTGGAATCAACTTTCTCCACCAGCTTTCCGTTGGCCTCCGACTTGTCACGCACACTTAGCCATTCCGGATCTTCGCCAAAGGCCTTCCAGTTCGCGGTGGCCGCGTCCCGGCTCGGGTGAGCGATCACGTAGACCAGGGTCTTGCCCTTTAAAGGATCATCGGTGGGAGTCCAATAGGCGATGTTGTTCATCCCGTGCTTCTCAAATAGCCGCGTGGTATGTTCGCGAAAGCGAGTTAACAGGGCGTCCAGCTTACCTTCATAGGCGTGATAGATCCGCAGCTCGTACACCTTGTTTGAAGATTGTGCCGACCCGGATTTCGTGGCTTGCGGAACCGCCGAGGCGGTTTGCCCGAGAAGCGCGAGTGCAGGAATCGATTGTAATAATGTTCTTCTGTTCATGCCCGCCATTTTAGCCGAACCCGTTCCGCTTAGGGACGAACAGGCGGATGGGGCGAGCAAACCCCACGGATCGGCGGGTGCCGTCCGCCGCCGAGCCAAGCGCAACTCGGCCTCGGCTAACCTAATTTTTTGAAGTGGAATCAAGAAGGCTGGAACCAACAAAAACCGCAACCTTCGCCCAGGGATCGAATTGGACGGGGTGGCTCGAACTCTCTACGGGCAGCGAGGAAAGGCCTGCTTTTTCCGAACCAGCGAGAAAATGGGGCACCCGCTTAAAACTCCTGGTAAATCGCCCTCCTATCGCTGCCGCTTTTTCGGGGTAATGCATGCGATACCCTGCAAATCTGGCCGCAACATTGGTCTATAATCAATGCAGGAACTCTCCTAAAAACCAATGAATCTGTATCCCTTGCTGGCAGCAGTGGTCGGCGGCGAAATTATTGACTTGGTGGGCGAAACCGGCCCAGTCGCCAAGACGGTATTACTTATCCTCCTGATCTTCAGCCTGGTTTCCTGGTCCATCATTCTCGCCAAGTGGAGCGTACTGCGCAGGGCGCGGGTCCAGAGCGGCCGTTTTGTGCGCGCTTTCCGCAAGGCCCAGCGCCTGCAGGACGTAAGCGCGGTCGCCGATCAGTTTCGGCCCAGCCCGCTGGTGGGAGTCTTTGAAGGCGGGTTTGAGGAATATCGCCGACAGGGAGGGGTTTCGAGCGGAGCGATCAGGAGCCCGCTGGCAGTGCAGCGCGCCATGCAGATCGCGAATTCCGAGGAACTGAGCCGCTTCGAGCGCAACCTGCCCTGGCTGGCAATTACCGGTGCGGTAACCCCGTTCATCGGTTTATTTGGCACCGTCTGGGGCATTATTGACGCCTTTCACGGGTTAGGCACCGCCGGTGCCGCCACTCTGCGCGCCGTAGCACCGGGCATTTCGGAAGCATTGATCACCACCGCCGCCGGACTGGCCGCCGCCATCCCTGCCGTGATCGCTTACAATCTAATCGGCGGGTCCATTCGCGAATTCGCCTCCCGCGGCGATGACTTTGCGCTGGAGATGCTTAACGCGGTGGAGCGCCAGCAGCAGCCCTTGCCCGCCTACCGTACCGCTGAAGCTCCGGGGGTGCCGCGGTAATGGCCTTTACGGCTTCGAACGGACGAACTCAGACTTCCCTCTCCGATATCAACATCACGCCCCTGGTGGACGTTGTACTGGTGCTGCTGATCATATTCATGGTTACCGCGCCAGTGCTGCAGTCCGGGATCGAAGTGAATGTTCCCAAGACGCGTTCGGTAAAAGAGATCACCGAAGAACGTCTGGTAGTCAGCATCAACAAGCAGCAACGGGTTTTTCTGGGCAACGACGCAGTCAACATCAACGAGATCGGGGCCAAACTTAGACAGAAAATCCGCGACCCGCAACACCAGTCCATCTTCATCCGCGCCGACGAAGATGTGCCCTTCGGCGCTTTCGCCACCGTCATGGACGCCGTGAAATCGTCGGGCATCACCAACGTGAGTATCGTCACTCAACCGCTGGACTCGCATGGCAGCCAACGCTGAGATTTTCTTCGAACACGATCGCTGGGGACGCAACCTCACCTGGTCGCTGATGCTGCACCTTGTGGTAGCCGGGTCCATCCTGCTCTACGCGGTGGTCGCGCCGGCCAGCCACGGTGAAGGCTGGGGCGCGGGCGGCGGTGGCGAAGCCATGGGAGTCACCCTGGTGAGTACGGTTCCGCTTCCAGCCAATCCAACCCAGACACAAAACGTTCTCGCCAACGACTCGAAGGGAATTACGCAATCCCAGCCCAAGCCGGTCGAGAAAGAGCCGGACGCGATTCCGATCCCGGAAAAGATTGTGAAGACCAAGCCCGTGGCCAAGAGCAGTGCTAGCCAGCAGAAGGCGAAGCCGGAACCAGTGGAGGAAGCCGACAACGTAGTTCCCTATGGCCAGGGCGGACCGGTCAGCGGACCGTATGGCTCGTTCAGCGCAAATGGCGCCAAGGGAGGCTTCGGCTTCACCGGCGGAGGCGGAGATTTTGGCTCGCGTTACGCCTGGTACGTGCGCATTGTGCAGCAAAAGGTTTCTGAAAACTGGTTGAAATACGAAGTGGATTCGCGCATCAGCACGGCGCAACGGGTGTACATCACCTTCGATGTTATGCGCGACGGGCATCCCGCGAACGTGCAGGTGGAGCAGACAAGCGGCGTACCTTCGCTCGACCAGTCCGCGACGCGGGCTATCCAGCGCATTGACACTTTTGGTCCCCTGCCCTCCGATTATGCCCCGAATAAGGTGTCGGTAGAGTTTTGGTTCGATTACAAAAGATAGTAACTGGCTTTTTCTGTTGCCGGTTGCGTTTTAGTGAGGACGCGGTTCATTGATGATGCGATTATTAAAGATGATGCGATTATTAAAACTATTTTTGCCTCTGCTTTTGTTGACTTCGGGCTTTGCTCAGGACTGGATCAAAACCGGGACTGGGCTGGGCGTGGAAAAAGTGCGACTGGCGGTTCCTGATTTCAACGCCAGCGGGCAGGATCCGAAGAATGCGGAATTACTGAAGGTTTTCAATGAGACCTTGTGGAATGATCTGGACAATGCCGGCATCTTTGACATGGTTTCGAAGAGTTTCTATCCCCTGGGGCAGGTGGGAACTCCGGCCGATGTGAAGTTTGAATCCTGGAGTGCGGCTCCGCCGAGTGCAGCCATGCTGGCATTTGGCAATCTGGGCACGTCGGGCAATGGCATGACGGTGCAAGGCTGGCTCTATGATGTGAAGAATGTGAATTCGCCGCAGGTCTTGGGCAAACAGTATCAGGACGCCGCCACCGGCGATGCGGCCCGGATTACAGCGCACAAATTTGCCGACGAGATTATCTTCCGCTTGGGCGGCGGCGTTGCCGGAATCGCGGAAAGCAAGATCTACTTCGTCAGTAGCCGTGGCGGGCACAAGGAAATCTGGGCCATGGACTACGACGGCGCGAACCAGCATGCCGTCACCCACCTTAACTCGATTTCGCTGTCTCCGCGGGTCTCGCCCGACGGGTCGCGGATCGCTTTCAGTTCTTTGGCTAAGGGGGGATGGGAGATCCTGATGTACTCGCTCGATCTGAACCGGTTGGTGAGCTTTCCCAGGTTCGGCGGAACCAATCTTTCGCCGGCATGGTCCTCAGATGGAACCAAGCTGGCATTTTCTTCGTCACGCGGCGGAGACCCGGAGATTTATACCGCAGATTCCTCCGGGGCCAACCTGAAGCGGATCACGTCGTTCAAAGGTCCGGATGTGTCGCCGGCGTGGAATCGCAAGACCGGCGCCCAGATCGCCTGGGTGAGCGGGCGCACCGGGCTGCCGCAGGTCTACACCATGGAATCGGACGGTACCAACGTGCAGCGGATTACCGATCAGGGATACGCAGTGTCACCGGCATGGTCTCCCAACGGGCAATTTCTGGTGGTTTCCTGGATGCGCAAATATGGTCCGGGAGCGCCAGGGGCGCAGGATATTTACATCATGGACATCGCCAGCAAGCAGTGGGTGCAGCTGACTCACGATGGCGGACGGAATGACTTCCCGTATTGGTCGCCGGATAGTAGGCACATCATCTTCCAGTCCAGCCGGGCCGGCAGCCTGCAGATTTGGACCATGCTGGCCGATGGTACAAATCAGAAGCAGTTAACCTTCGCGGGCACTAACACGCAACCCAACTGGAGTTGGAAGTGATGAGCGGAATCATAATCGCTGTTTCGTAGTTAATTCCCGGAAGAGGCGGGGCGGTACTCCTCCCTCTTCGGACCTGAGCCGGGCGCAACGACAGAAATCAATGCGCACGAAGAGTATGGAGGACGAGAGTGAAGCAACGACGGCTGAGATTCACGATGCTAGTGTTCGCTTTAGGCGCCATCATGATGCTGGCCGCCTGCAAAAAGAAAGTGGCGCCCCCGCCGCCACCTTCACCGCCAGCGCCGGCCGCTCCTACGGCGTCGCTGACGGCCAATCCGAACACCGTGGAAAAGGGCCAGTCTACTACCCTGACCTGGCAGACGAGCAATGCGACCGACGCGAGTATCGATGGGATCGGCGCGGTGCAACCGAACGGGTCGCAGTCGGTCACTCCGGCCGATTCGACCACCTACACCTTGACTGCCAAGGGACCGGGTGGGACGCAGCAGGCGACGGCGCGCGTGACGGTAACTTCGCCTTCAGCCCCTCCGCAAGCCTCAGCCACGGAGGAAGAACTGTTCTCACAAACGGTGAAGGACATCTACTTCGACTATGACAAAAGCGAAATCAACCCAGACCAGCAGTCGTCGTTGCAAGGTGATGCCGAGTTCCTGAAGCAGCATCCCAACATTAGCTTCACGGTGGAAGGACACTGCGACGAAAGGGGCTCGACCGAATATAACCTGGCCCTGGGTGACAGCCGCGCCAACTCGGTGCGCAACGCTTTGGTACAGGGCGGCATCGGTGCCGACCACGTGAAAACCATCAGTTACGGCAAGGAAAAACCGTTCTGCACTGAGTCGAACGAGCAGTGCTGGCAGCAGAACCGGCGTGGGCACTTCGTTTATCAGAAGTAGGCCGGTATCAGAAGTAGGCCGGCGACGGCGTCTTGGCGGCTAGGATGCGGCCGGCAGGTCAGGACGCCCGCGACATCCGGCGAGGCGTCGGCGTTAGGAATTGCGCGCTACTTCGAGGATCGAAACCGTTGATTTCTTCTGTCCTCTGGCCCGGACGTTGCCCGATACTCTTTGTTAGCTTAGGGAATGGATTATGAAAATACAGCGATACTCTCTTGTTGTGGCTCTGTTGGCCATGCTCCCGGCCGGCGTGACACCGGCGTGGGGCGTCAACAAGGACATGGTACAACTGCAGACCCAAGTGCAGGATCTACAGGACAGGGTTGCTCGTATGCAGCAATCCTTTGACGAACGCATGGGCGTGCTGCAGCACTTGATTGAACAGAGTACCGACCGAGCCAATAAAGTCTCCACATCGATAACCGATCTCCAGTCCACGTTGCAGAAGCAGCAGAGCGACAGTGGTACCCATGTAGACCAGCTTTCGGGGCAGATCCAATCTCTAAACGACACCCTCGACGAACTGAAGGCACGTCTCGGCAAGGTGAGCAAACAACTGGAAGACATGCAGGCCGCGCAGCAAAGCATTTCGGCCCAGCAATCGCAGCAACAGCAACAGGCAGCGGCTCCGCCTCCCGATGTCCTCTACAACAACGCGTTGCGCGACTACCAGGCGGGAAAGAACGATCTCGCAGCTCAGGAATTCGCCGACTATATTAAGTACTATCCCAATACCGATCTGGCGGGAAACTCCAACTTCTACCTGGCAGATATCCAATTTCGGCAGGGGAACTACCAGGCCGCGGCCAAAACCTATGACCAGGTCCTGCAGACCTTTCCTGACGGCAACAAGGCGGCGGCGGCGGAACTGAAAAAAGGCTTGGCCTTGGTTGAACTAGGACAGCAGGAAGAGGGGATTGCGGCCCTACGCCACGTGATCCAGCGTTACCCCAAGTCGAATGAGGCGTTGCAGGCGCGAGAGCGTCTGCGTAAGCTCGGAGTAGCGGCCACGGGAACTACGGCGAAGCGGTCCCAGTAAGCCCAAGGGGGTTGCTGGGCTGCCCTCTCTAAGGCTTCCCTCGAGATTAATGGCCGGGCTGGAGGCGGCGATGCCGCCGGTGTTTGCGGCGGTGGTGCGGACGATCGGGATTGTTGCGCGCCTGCTCGCGGTGTGCGGTGGCGCCGGATTTGGCCTGCTGACTCGGAGTACCCTGCCCCCAAGCTGGCAAGGTCAAGATGATCATGGCGGAAAGTGCCAGAACCATATGCTTCATGTGAACTCCTTAGATTTTTTCCTTTTTTCCACCCTGCAGGAGAAACCCTGTTCCCCGGTAAAAGTTTCGCGATCCGCTACTGGTCAGAGGCGGTTCTCATTCCCAGCTTCGACGAGGATACTTCATGACTGACCTGAACACCGAAAAAGATCAGGACCGTGGCAAAGGTGCCGTTGAGCAAGACCAACCCAGCCAAGTAGGTAATACGTCCATGCAGGGTCAGATCGGACACCGGGATCAGGATCCCTTGCTAAAGTCCTCGGATACCGATTTTCCCGAGCCCGGGGCGAGTCCGGAG
>Ga0193733_1000270_pt1 | contig 18314 bp, 15 predicted proteins | sample U1s2metaG_FD_145076 | JGI IMG/M metagenome (GOLD analysis project Ga0193733, IMG submission 145076) | Soil microbial communities from a riparian zone of the East river system, Colorado, United States - U1s2 | ecosystem: Environmental > Terrestrial > Soil > Riparian zone | place: USA: East River...
AAACTTCGAGCGCTTGTAGTGGTCGATCATGTCGGCAAGCGCGACCGGGGTTTCCTCGCTCCCGGGCGATCCATCGGCCGGGATACCGATGGTGGCGACGCTGCTCGTATAGACGACGCGGCCGACGCCGGCGATGCGCGACGCAGTCAGGACACTGCGCGACCCTTCGACATTGGTTCGATACAGCTCCTCGGGCTTGCGAGCTCCCAGGCGGTAGTCTGCCGCAACGTGAAACAGCGCTTCGCAACCGGCAACGGCCTGCTCGAGCGAGCTCGGATCGTTAAGATCGCCGACGACCGTCGCTATCTCGAGACTTTGCAGGCAATCGTCAGAAGCGTTCCGTCGGCGCGAGCGGTGACGATATACCGGCCAACCCGGTACGCTTGCATTAGCGGCACGCCCAACGTCGACTCCTAGCTCAGAGAGCGCAGTTCCGCGCGGTGATCGCGCCAGATCCGCTCCCACTCCAACTTGAACCACGGGGTAAACTGTTCGCCGCTGGGTTCGGCCAGCGCTGCCTGCAATGCCTCCGGGCTGATCCAGCGCCACGCTAGAATCTCATCCCGGTTGATGCTGACCGGGCCGTTGCAGCGGCCTATGTAGACCGAGCACAGCTCCTGTTCGGCACCAGCCTCATCGAATTGAGCCTGGTACTGGAAACTGAACAGGAACTGCAATGGGCAGCTTAGTCCCAGTTCCTCATGCAGGCGACGGTGGATCGCCGTCGCCAGAGTCTCAAAACGGCGCGGATGGCTGCAGCAACTGTTCGACCAGTAAAGCGGCCACAAGCGCTTCGACGCCGCGCGCTGCTGCAACAGCAGCTCGCCCTTGTCGTTGAAGATCAGCAGGGAGAAGGCGCGATGCAGAACACCAGCACCCTGATGGCATGCCGTCTTGTTCAAGTAGCCGACCTCACGGTCGGCTTCATCCACCAGGATGAGCAATTCGGAATCGGCTGCGACTTCGCTCGCGCCGGCGCGACTTTGTCGACACTGATCCGTCATATTTGTCCCGCAATCATAATCGTCCCGCACGCATCTGCCACGGTAACTCGCCACAGCAACGGCTTACGATGCACCCGCGACTCTCTACTGGGCGACGTAAAATACACCCCACATCAATACCTTGCATAAAATCTCAAGAAGGATCTGCGGCTGATAGGGGCCTTGACCAGGACACCCCGATGAAAGACTCAAGCGACATTCAGACGATCATATCGGCTCAGAATCCATAACGCGGCCGGCAATGCGGTGAAATCGGCAAGCAACGCGAGGACAAAGGCCGATGAAGAAACGATGCCGAACTCGCGCATCGGCGGCAGGTCGGAGAGCGCGAGCGCCAGAAAACCGCTGACGTTAATGAAAGTCGCGAATACGATCGGGCGGCCAGCTATCAGCAATGCATGTCGTAGAGCGCCGCTGGTCGTGCCAGTCCAGCGGCCTTCTTGAAAATGGTAGAAGAAATGAATCTGGTCGTTCTCGGTCGCACCCAGTATGGTCGAGCCGATGAGGATCGTTGCAATATTGAGCGGAATGCTCGTCAAGCGCATCACTAGAAACACGCACAGGATCGCGAACAGCGACGGAATCATCGTTATCAACGTGGCCGAGGGACTGCGAAACACCAGCAGGAATGCGAGAAAAATGACGCTGCCCGTAAGTACGAAGCTCTCGGCGAGAGTGGGAAGAAGACGCTGCGTGATTTCCGTGGCGAGGACTCCCTGGCCCGCCACTCTGCCGCGCACCGAGTGCAGTGCAGACTCTGCAGCCCGGGCCGCGGCCCAATTTCGCTCCACGAACGTGCGCATGGCACCGATCGGGCCGAAAAGCTTCGCGCGTCCGCGGATGGTGAGCCGCACATTGGCGAGCTCTGCCACATCGGTATAGGCGCGCGCTCCGGGCTCAGTCAGCATGATCTGTTCGAGATCCGAAGCGAGCTTCGGCCACGCGGAGGCCGACGTCGGCAGTTGATCCGATCTGGTTTCAACATAGCGCGCCCACCGCAGCACCGACGTTGGGCCGTCGACGGCGGTGATGCGTGGATCGCTCTCAAGTTGCCGGGTCAATTGCTCCAGCGCGCGCAGGAACTCCGGGTCCAATGCGTGGCCGGGTGGCGTTTGCAGCCAGAGCTCAACGGTATCGAGCGCATTCGACTCCTCGAAATAGCGAGTATCTTGGGCCACGCGCTCGCCCGGATTGACGTAGGTCAACGCGTCGGTCTCGAGAGCGAGGGGTGCGATCACGCGCGGAATGCCGAACAAAACAGCCGCTCCGCACAGCATTAACACAAGGGCGCCACCGACCAACGGCCAGCGGTAGCGATCACTCGCCAGGACCAGCGCGTCGGCGAAGCTGGGAAACCGCTTGGCGACTGAAGCTTTTTCAGAGCGCATTGGCGTGCGCAGCAGCGACTGCAGCGCTGGAAACAACGTAAAGCATCCTATCCACGACACGATGAGCCCGCCCGCGGTCCACAGGCCCATGTCGCGCACGGGACGAATATCCGAGATCGCAAGCGCGCCAAAACCGACCGCGGTCGCGAACATCGAAGCGGTGCACGGCAGAAATTTGTTCGCGAGCGCACGCGCGTGGTGCTCGAGGAGAGTCGGCGAATCGTCGGGCTCGATATACCGTGAATGAACATACACGAGCGTGGCGGTGGTCGTGACCACCACGGTCAGCGGGACGAGGGTAGAGACTACCGTATGCGTCCAGCCAAAAAGGTAAGCCAGCCCCATCGCAATCGCGATGACGGCGCCGAGCGTGAGAATAATGGCTCCCAACGCGCGCCAGGAGCGGTAAATGATCAGCACCAGTGTCATCGGAAAGATGCCGAACAGGGGCATGAAGCGCGCCGTCGCCGCGCCGGTTTGTCGCTCGAGCCAGGCGTTGAGCCACGGCGATCCGACGCGCCGAACCCTCGTGATTGTTCCGCCGGGAGCCTCGACCGGCAGAACCAGCGAATCGATTGCCTTTAGTGCACGGTCGCGCTCGGCCCGTGATTTCACGCGCAGCTCGAGTGCAATGCCGAAATAGTGGTCGCCCAGAAGTCCCGCACGGCGGAATAGCGGCGTGCCGGTCGCGAACGCGCGCACACGCCCGGCTTCGACGCGAGTGATTTCCCCTGTTGAGACGGCGCGACGGTAGAGGTCCAGAAGGCTATGGGCCTCGACCTGCGGAATCCTCGCAAGTTCCTGCTCGAGTCGGTCGGCGGCGCGCAGCGCGGTGAGGCCTAAAGGATCCGGCGTTTCGAGCATGATGAGCGCCTGCACGCCCTCGGGAAATATACGATCGAAATCGCGCGTGGCGAGCGCGACGGGGTCGCTGGCTACGATCAGTCGCTCGGTCGAAGGATCATTGGGCACCTGCAAGGCGGCGTATATTCCCGCTGCGGCGAGGACTACGAACGCGCCGGCAATCCAGCCTCGCGCCCGCAGTACATGGAGGAAGATTTGAACGGCCTTGGGCGCTGCGGGAACACGCATGGATGAAAGCGCGCTCCTTCCGACGGGGGGACCCGCAGCGCCGGAGAATGATAGCCTAAACACATGAGTACACTGTTAACAGCAACGCTTGCGACCCTGGTGTTCTGTGCCCCGGGATATCCCGGCGGAGCCGGCGATGCGCAGCCGCTCATAGATCAATTCACAAACGCCGCAGTGGCAATCTCCGGCTGGCCAGCGGGAAGTCTTGCGGCCGTCTACGACCCGACGGAGGAGGGCGGCCTCGCGAAACTCGGTCGCGCCGATGCCGTGCTCGCCTTCGTGCCGTATCCATTCTTTGTGGAGCACGCGGCTCAACTGCATCTAACGCCGCTCGTGCAGGCAGACGTGGCGGATGTTGGCCCGCAGCAGCGGTGGACGTTGGTTGCAAAATCTGGCCACGTCACCGGGCCGGCGTCAATGTCGGGGTACACCATACTCAGCGTCGCGGGCTACGCCCCCAACTTCGTGCGGCACATCGCCCTTGAGGGCTGGGCGCTGCCGTCGGACGTTAAGATCGAGTCGACGGGGCAAATACTCAGCGCCTTGAGGAGGGTCGCCGCCGGCGAACGGGTCGCGGTATTGCTCGATCAGACTCAGGCGGCGGCACTTCCGAGCCTGCCGTTCGCAAGCGAGCTCAAGGTCGTGACACAGTCTCCGGAGCTGCCCGTTGCCATCATTGCGGTGGTTGACTCGCGCGTGACCGCCGGCCGGGCACGGGCCCTGCAGGCGGGGCTGCTTAAGATCGGTCGCGTATCTGGGAGCGCCGACTCTTTGGCACCGCTACGTCTGCACGGCTTCGTGCAGACCAAGCTGCCGTCCCAAGCGGCAGCGCGGTGATCAGGCAGTTCTGGTGCGGGTTGTTGATAGTCGCAGTCGCCGCATGTGTGACGCGACGACCGGCCCCCGCGGTACAGGGCGCGGCGTCCTCTTCGGTCGCCGCGCTGGCTGCGGCGATCGAGCTGGAAGCGCAGCGGAGCGATCATGAGTCTGACTCGAAGATTCGCGGCGAGCTAGCGGCAGAGGCCAGCCGCGATGCGGAGGCATGTCTCTTGCTTGAGCCGCAAGCGTCAGCCTGTCTATACGGACGCGCGGTTGCGCTCGGACTTAACGCGCGAGCACACCCCACGCGCTCGGGCGAGCTCTTAAGCGACATGCTCGCTACGTTGACGCGTGTCGAATCAGCGGATCCCAAGTACGACGAGGCAGGGCCGGCGCGCGTGCAGGCTCTGGTGTTGATCCGAGCGCCAGGCTGGCCGTTGGGGCCCGGCGACGCCGAGGCGGGATTGGCTGCCGCGCGGCGCGCAGTAGCGCTCCGGCCGCTTTACCCACCGAACCTGCTTGCGCTGGCGGAGGCGTTGGCGAAAACGGGAGACTCGCGCGGTGCCCGAGAAAACTACATGCGCGCTCGCGACGCGGCGCTGGCGCTGCCCGCCGCGCGCGATCGGGATGAATGGCTGCGCGAAGCGGACCAGGAGCTACAGCGCAAATAGGCTTCCCTTGAGATGAACTACGTCGCCGCCTTCTTCGGCGCTTCATGAAGCTCAATTGGATTTCCGTCAGGGTCCTCGATCTGGATCTGCTTACCACCTGGTCCAACCTCAGCTTCGCTTCGAAAGCGGGCGCCGCTTGCCTTGAGGGTGGTCCGGTGACCGTCGCAAGGTCCATCGCGCATTGGAGAATCGGGGAAACGTCGGCGGTTGCGCGGCGCCGATCGAATTAATGCGGACTACGACGGGTTGCCCTAATTGTGAATGTATTCCAGATAGCTTGAGAGCAGGTCGGCTGCGCGCCGCGCCGGCGTCAGCAGATAGTCAGCGGCGCTGAACGCGATGAGCGCCGACGCGCACACGGCTTCGACTTGCAGCTGGGCGGCCACTCGGGGAAACGGTGCAGCGCTTGCACGGAACTCGCCCGAATCGAGCGGCGCGCCCCCGGTCTGCTCGAACAGCTCGACCACAGACCACAGCCGGCGTCCGGTCGCATCTGTGGCGGCACGGACGGCGCGGAGATATCGAGGCAGGTTCTCCAACGTCAGCTTCCGCGCGCCAATGCCATCTTGGAACAAGACCGTGCCGATCGCCGGTGCAGCGCTCAGCAACTCTCGCCAGAAGACTTCCAGCTGCGCCGGTGTGCCGTGGGCGTTGGAGAAGCCCGAGATCGCGACGGGGGCTCCCGGGAGCGCCAGACGAAGATAGTCACTCACTCGCTGCAGGTAAGAGTGCAAAACAGAGGTGGCTGCCGGCTCGTGCCAATTGATGTCGTCTATCTCCTCGTTCATGAACCATCCAGCGAAGCTCCGGTAGTTGCGCGAAAGCGGCGCAATCTCCGTGACGAGCTGGACGATCCGTGATTCGCGATTCGCAAGGTATCTGGCCACCGCAGCGCTTGGCTGGGTGATGCGCAGCCAGTAGTCGGAGTCGTGCACGAGGCCGATGATAACTTCAATGTTGGTCGTCTCCCCCAGTTCCAAAATCATCTGGAGGGGAGATCTCACACTGCCGGCAAGGTTCGAAGCGAAGAAAGGCTGGCTATCACTCATCACCCATTGGAGGATTACTTGCGACAAGCTCAGTCGCCGGAAGGCATCAAAAAGGCGCACCCACTGCTCCTCTCGCCAAGTGTGATGCTCCGTCAATAGCTGCAGAAACGTTCCCGAAAGCATCGGTCTGCGCTTTGCTAACGCCAGTGCGAGACCGTAAGGCCCGACAACGAAGGGGACGGCGGCGAGTCCCACCGCCAGCAGGTGGCGTCGGTTGCAAGTCGGAGCCTCGCGCATGATGCGGTCAATGCCAACTGAGAGCCTGCTAAGCAGAAGAAGTATCCCGCCGTGGGGTGGGGTTCACAACACAGTGCGTGTCAAACCTAAAGCTGGACCGCATGGCGCGTGTTCGAGAGTTGCGACACTTGGACAGTGCCCGCTTCAATCCATACGATCTTCTGCATCCCGGGCGAACCGTCGGAGATTAAGTCAAGCGGCAACTTGAGGGAGTGCGGAGATTGGGGGGTAAGGTCAGATGACGGAAGCTGGGGGGAATTCCGAGAGGCGCCGCGTGATCGCGGGACTTGTCGCCGGCTTGCTGCAACTCGTGGGATGCGGGGGCAGCGGGTCGGGGCCGTCCAATGGAGCCACTTCCACACAACCACCATCTCCTCCAGCTCCGATCGATGTGTCGGTGACACCCGCTGCAGCCAGCGTCCAGGCGGGCGGCACGCAGACTTTCACTGCGACTGTTACCAACACTACCAATAAGGCGGTGATCTGGCAGGTTAACGGAGTCGCTGGCGGAAACAATAGAGTGGGCATGATCTCGACGGCTGGTGTTTATTCGGCGCCGTCGACGGTGCCGTCGCCTGCGACTGTCACGGTCACGGCGGTGTCGGTGGTCGACCCGACTCGGTCCGGCTCGGCGCAGGTGACCATCACTGCGCCGCCGCCGCCTTCTACTTCGTGGCTGTGGGGAATCACGACCGACGACGCGACTGTTCAAAGTGCGTCGCAGGTGAGCGCGGTTGCGGCATTTTCGAGACGGGTGACCCTACGCACGGTGTTTGACCCGCCGGTAGGCGGGTCACCAGCGGCAACCGACTATCTCTCGTCCGTGCAGGCATTGTCGGCCAAAGCCGACGTGATGGGACTGCCGGTGGATTCAAGCGCGATGAGCCAGTTCACGACGACTGCGATCGGCACGCGCATTGCCGAGTATATTTCCACTCTCGGCCAATACGTCCGGATCTGGGAAATAGGCAACGAGGTCAACGGCAACTGGCTCGGTCAGGACGTCATCACCAAGGTCGAAACCATGTACGACGCGGCCAAGGCAGCCGGCAAGCTGACGGCGGTTACGCTTTACTACGAGAACCCGCCCACGCCCGGCTACGAGATGATCTCCTGGGTTGACCAGAACATTCCACCAGGGCACCGGATGCGGTCGGGACTCGACTATGTGTTAGTCAGCTACTACGAAGATCAGAATGCCGGTCATCAGCTGACGCAGAGCGAGCTCGACACGATGTTCTCTGCGCTTGCCAGCCGGTTTACCAGTGCCAGCCTCGGGTTCGGCGAATGTGGGTGGGGCGGCCAGATCCCGAGCGACGACGCCACGCGCGCCGCGCTGATCCAGCGATTCTACGGCTATCGGGTGCCTTCAGTACCGCGATACATCGGCGGCTGCTTCTACTGGCACTTCCGCCAGACAATGGTCCCGAGTGGCACGCCCGACTGGAAGGTGCTGCAGTCGCTGATGTCGGGCGCCTGACCGCCTGCCGCCGCCGGACTCAGAACCGTACGACACCCGTCAGCACCCAGCCGCCGTGCCCCCGCCCGCTCAGTCGCGCGCGGTATTGCAACAGCGCATCGAAAGTCGGGCCATGGGGCTCGTAGCGTGTGCCGCCAGACAGGTACTTGAACGACACGCCCGGGCCGCCCTCGGTGATCGAAGTCTGGGTAGGGTCCGGGCTCTGATGACGGTTGGCAAGAACCACGTGTGGCGTGATCAGGAGATTCGCTGTAGCAGGCAGCGTGATCCCGCGGCGAAATTCCAGATACGTTGCTTCCGTCCGCGAGCTGACGAAATAGCCCGCGTCGGCGTAGAACTGCCAGTAGTTCCAGTGCGTCCTGTCGGCCTGACGCTCGACTTCGTTTCCAAGACCGAAACTGCCACGGAGCAGCCAGTCGCTCCGGGTATCCGCCCCGACTTTGATCAGCCGCTCGGCGCCGACGAAGAGGTTAGTTTGCGTCAGCGGCTTGTACCGCACACTGAGGCCCGCCTGGATCGACTGCCGGTCAATAGCCAGCCCGCTCGCCGCAGTCGTCCAGAGTAGTCGCGCGCCGAACTGCAATGCGCCATCGCTTCGGTTGAGCGCGTCCGCAGGGAAGTACGACAACTCGGCACCGCCCTCGGACGGAATGACACCACCATTGAGGGTACCTCCTACCGCCGGGCCGCCGTTCGGTCGATAGGACTCGTATACGGTCGTGGCAAAACGTCGCGCGAGCGTCTGGTACTCTGCGCGCATCGCAGGGAGCGCTTCGGAAGCGCGTTCGCCCTCTGACGGCGGTGTCGTCGCCAGCTGTGCGTCGATCGCCTGACGCAGCGTCGTCGCCGCGTCGTTCCGATGTCCGAGGGCGAGCTGCGTGTAGGCGAGCTCGCGGTACGCCGCGACCCGATCAGGATACCGGGCGACGATACGTTCAAAGATTTCCTCGGCCTGTCTGGCCCGGCCAGTTCGCCTGTATAGGTAGGCGAGCGACTCGTTGTAGACCGAGTTGTCCGGCTGACGGGCCACAGCCTTTTCGTAGTCCTCGATCGCCTGGCTATCATTCCCCGCACTCCGCGCTAGAAGCCCCAGCCGGTACGCGCGCTCCGGGGTAGGCTGCAGCTCGTCGGCCTCCATGAGCGCGGCGCGTGCGCCGCTGAATTGCCGCTTACCCTCCAGTACGTCAGCGACCAACTCCGCACGCATGATACGCTGCGGTACGGTGAGCTCCGCGTATGGGAGCGCACGCGCCGTTGTTTCGGCTTCATCGGTGTGTCCTAGGCGGCGTTCGGCAAGCGCCAGCTCGAGCGCGATCGGCGCGTCGTAGCGGATGCCGAGGGAGTTACGCCAAGCCGCCGCGGCTTGGAGCTCTTTGCCGTCCGCGCTGTAGCCGAAAGCGAGCTCATCATAGAGTGCTTTGCGCGTGCTCGGATCGAGGCGCTGCGCGTCGCGTTCAGCCAACTTGAGGTAGTTGATGGCGATATCTGACTGCCCTAGCTTCCTGTAGCACTGCGCGATGTAGTAGAGCGTACGCGGCGACGGCTCACGCTCATTGGATCGCAGAAACTCCGCACGTGCTGCGTCCCAACGCTGCAGTCTCAACAGGGCGAAGCCGAGATCCAGGTGGATCGCGCTGTCATCGAGGCCCGCAGCTACAGCGGCGCGCCATGCCTCGATGCTCTGCTTGGTATCACCGAGTTGCGAATATAGGAAGCCGCGCTGGCGTTCAACGTATCGGCGCGATGCGGGCTCCAGCGGCTCAGCGGCGGCAAGGTCGAGGTGCGCGAGTTCGCTGCTCCGGTCACTGGCTTTGGCGTACAGTTCGGCGATATGTATGTGCCACAGTCCGGGGCGCCTCCGCGGCGTCGCTTGTTCGAACTCCCGGGCCGCGGAGGCGTAAGACCCGTTCCCCGCATACAAGTAGCCGAGGCGCTCGTGCAGCGTGGGGGTATCCGCCATGCGCAGCGCAACCTTTAGGTGCGTGATCGCCGCCGCGCGGTTTCCGAGCTTCTCATAGAGGACGGACAGCTGCGCATGGACCTGCGCGCTAGGTCTCAACGCAACGCTGGTCTCGAGGATCTGCGCCGCCTCTGATGTCCTGCCGTCCATGTCAAGTTGTGTAGCGAGGGTTCCCAATGCTTCGGGCGTCATCTTGATACTGACTGCCTTGCGCAGGGTCGCTTCCGCGTCGAGGTGGCGTCCTAGTTCCCGGTAGATCCGGGCGAGCGTCATTGTCAGTCGGTAGCGGTCCTCAACTCCACCGGGTTCCTCAAGCAGTGCGGTATACTGCTCGGCAGCGCGCAGCCACTCCTTTCGGCTGACCGACAGCTCAGCGAGCACCTCGCGGTCACGCCTTGAGGCCGCCACCGCTGGCACCGCACGGATCAACTGCACGGCTTCCTCGTATTTACCCAGGTGGCGGTCAACTGCGACGAGTGCGTGTATCGAGTCGATGTTGTGGGGTTCGATTTCGTGCGCGGCACGCAGCAGGCCACTAGCCTCGGTCCAGCGACTCCGGCGCATTGCTACCTGTCCCGCCGCGGCCAATGCTGTCGCACGGTCCGAGTCCTTGATCGCCTTGTTGATCGCAGCCTGATAGGCGCTCTGCGCATCGACGTCGTGCCCGAGCGCGTCGGCCACTATGCCCTTGCGGTAATAGAACGCGAAGTCATCCGCTTCGCGCGCAATCCCCTCCACAGCCTTTTGCGCCTCCGCGAAGTTGCCGTTGCGGATCAGTAGCTCAATCTCAGAGTTGGCCGCAAACACTCGTTCCGCGCGTGGGGCCGACACGTTTGCCGCGGCATCGCGAAAGTCCATGAGCGCCCGAGCGGTCTGTCCGAGACGCTGTTCGGCCAGCGCCCGATACACCAATACCGATGCGTTCTGCGACTCATCCTTCAGCAGCGAGGTCGCTTCGCACGCCGTCTCCGCGTACCTACCCTGTTCGTATAGCAGGACAAGGTAACTTTGCCGAGCAGCTACATCGTATGGATCCCGGCGCAAGTAGCTGGCAAGCTCATCCGTTGCGTCCTGTGCCTTGCCCTGTTTCATGAGGCGATAGGCGCGATCCAGGTGCGGATAGCCGCGGAAGCGTAGAATTTGCCGCTGTAACCAACTCTCTTGTCCCGCGGCGCGGCCGGCCGCCGGCGCGGCTGTTGGGCACGGCTCCGGTACCTCCGTAGCTGATGCCGGCGCCCCCATCACAAGCGCCACAGCCGCACCGCCCAGCAGGCCCGACTGCAAGAACCGCGCGCGGTCACGAGTACCGCGACGCGATTGCGATCGTGCCCCAGCAATCGCCGGCAGACGATCTTCCTTCCCCAGGCAATATACTTGACTCACACGTCCACAGGACTCACGAATTGATAGCCGAGATCGCGCAGGCCTTGGACGGTTTGCTGAAGATAGCTGAGCGGATCCTCTGGGTTGTAGAAGAAGCTCGCCACGCCGTCGCGTATCACGAGCGTGCGCTGCGCATCGGCGATGATATCCGCAGGCAGGCGCGGCGGAATGTTGTGGTACACGTCCGGATCGATGCCGCCCAGCGTGTCCGGCAACACCTTGGATCCGTAGACGTCCTGAACGCTATACGGCACGTACTGGCCTGCGGATATCGTGTAATCGATGGTCTGGTTCGTCAGAACTCCCGGAAAGTAAAGGGTTCGCTCCGCCCGTGCTGCGAACGTCCGTGCTGCAGCCTGGTAGTCGGGTACCGATGCGGAGTAGGCCGGAAACGTCGAGATCCCCGGCATGGTAAAGGTCGAGGCGGTCAGCTCAGCCGCATAAGAGTCGAATCGCCCCTGGGCCCAGCTGGAGTCGGTGTCTCCCGGCAGCGGCCCCACGTATGTCAGTACGCCGTCGCTGCTGCCGGTGATCCGGTAGAACTCACAGTCATCGCCTGTCACAGCGGTGTACGGGTTCGCTATGTTCGAGTACTGATGGGTATAGCCGTGATGGATCATCACGCCGCCCAACAGTTGCATCGTACGGATGGCGGCGATCATAAGGGGCTGTGTGTGTAGCGGAACATCCAGCGGGACTCCATCGGTGTAATAGCCGTTGGGGTCGAGATAGCGGGCCGTTAAGTGGAAACCGAACGGTATCCCCTGGCTGAATAGCCACTCCGCGGTCTGCAGCAGGGCCGTCGGGTCCGACAGCGGATGGAGATCCTCGAGGCGCACGAGCGCGCGGTGTTGGGTTGCGGTCATGGGGGCAAGCGCGTCGAAGAGAAGGTCGCAGAGGATCAGGTAGCGGTCGCCCTCGGACATGTATGCGAACGGGATCTCCCCAATGTAGGTGAGATTTCCCGAGCGCACCGCCCACGGAAACATCGTGCCGTCCGCGCGCACGCACTCGGCAAGCACCGTCGCGGGGGCACCGACGGTGGAGTAGCTCATGATGCCGGCCGCATTGGCGCTGGAGCGTTTCAGACTCTGGGACTTGTAGGTCACCGTAGCGACCGGTGAGGTATCGAAGACGGATGGCATAAAGCCATACTGGGCCGCAAATTGCGGCTGGCTCGAGGTCAGCTGCCAGATGTTGTCGTAGATCCAAATGACGTTGGTCGTTCCCGCGTAGACGTCCGTCAGGAATGCCGCGGGTAACGGCTCTCCGTAAGTTGAGCCGATGTAGATACAGGCCGAGTACTGTTGGAGAGTCCCCGCCGCGTACGACGCGACTGGCATGGCCACCCAGGCGCCGAAGTGGCTTGCAAGGTTCCCCGCCATTGTCGCGTAGATTTCGCCCAGCCAGCCCCACGGCCCCGTCGTGTCGTACAACACGAGCGTCGAGGTTTGCGCGGCTGACCCGGGCAACCCGGCGCCACTGAACGGTGCGCCGGCCGGTCTCGGTACGGCAAGGGGGCCACCCTGCGGCACGAAATAGGGATTGAGCGGAACGGGGACGATCGACGCCGTGTAGCGCTTGAGCAAGTCCTTGAGCAAGCCCAGGAGTGACGGCAGCGTGACGGCGCGTGCAACACGCATTGGAAGGGAAGCCTGGGCGGCCAGCGCTCCGGCAAGAAGAAGCAGCTTGCGTCGCTGTTTGGATTCGATATCTTTCATGAGAGTAGCTCCCTCGCAGCAGTGATCGTGTTCATGCCGGCGCAGTCTGTCCGTTGACGTGCGCCTCCCCTAGCGGGCGCCGGAAGGGAATTGACTCGAGCGCCGGATAGATGTGGTCAGTCTTGTCCCACGCGATTGCTCGGCCGGTGTGCAGATAGCGTAGATAGAGACGCATTGCCCGCACGGTCGCCGCAAAGTTCACAACGTTAGCCCACGCCATGCGCGGTATTGAGAGCGCAGCCTGTCGATAGCCGTGGAGGCGCCAGACGCAGTACGCTCGTTGCAACACTCGCAACACGAGTAATGCAAAATTGATCATCAGCATGTACCACAGCGTCGATCCGCGCTGCACGATCGGCGGGAATCTATAGGCGTCCGGCCATAACCACTGCATAGCCCATACACTTAGAACGACGGACACGACGACGTAACCCCCGACTGTCGCCAGATTCGTGATCAGTGATTTGCGATCGCGGTACAGCATGTAGTTGGTGCGCCAGTCGGACGACCAGCCCAGGTGGGACCAGCCCTGCATGGCGATACCTATGACCCAGCGCGACTTTTGCCGAATCGCACTTCGGAGCGTCGCAGGGAAGTACTCGCGGACACCGACGAGCTCACGAACACGACGCGTGCGCCGGCCGCCGCACTCTGCGTCACCTCGGACAACGAGGTCGCGCTCAACTTCGAATTTGACGAAGATCTGGCGCATACCGAGGCGCTTCAGCCGGAAACCAAAGTCGTAGTCCTCGGTGAGCGACTTGGTACTGAAGATCTCGCCGTGGTGGGCGTCAGCGACTGCCGCGAGCGCACGGCGGCTGAATGCGACGCCAACTCCGGCAGCCGGCAGGCTTCGATCCAGCAGCTCGCGCACTACGAGGTCCTTGTAGTGCAGCTGCGCAAACTCATCGAGGTAGTGGCCGCCCGTGAACTCGCGCCACTGCCGTTCCAAGGAGAGCACCGGCAGCTGCACCATGTCCTTGCGCGGGATCAGGTAATTGAAGAGCCGGTAGCACAGCGGGTGGATCACATCCTCGCAGTCCTGCATTACGAAGATTTGGAACGCGACGCCTTCTGCGGCCTCATAACGCCGGATGGCGTGATAGATCCAGTTCAGGCAATCGGCTTTGTTGGTCGGTCCATCGTGCGGCACCGTCACGCGAATGACGCGCGCGCCGACCTCCTCGAGCCCATCCACTTCACGTGCCGTCGCCAGGTCGTTCGGATATGTGCCCACGAAAATCGCGTAGTTCGTGTAGTCGAGCCTACTGCGGGTGTTTAGAAGCATCTGACGGATGACACTCGACTCCTGCCATGCCGGAATCATCACGGCGATCGGTTGCTCTGGTCGGGCCCGTAACTCCTGTTCGCGCAGCGCCGGATACCGCGGGGCTACAAACAAGCGCTTGTAGAGGACCCGCACCAGATAACAGATGTCAATGAATAGGTCGTCAATTCCGCTGACCAGGAACACCACGCCGACCACCGCGGTCAGTAGCTCGCATGCCACCAACAAGTAAGCGATGGCATCGCTCATGTGGCGGTCCTCTCGACGAGGTCTGCGAATGAGGCGATCGGGGCGGCGGCATGAGCGGAAATCGGAAGACGCCGCTGCGGCAGCTCGAGGAACCGGCGCTCGAGTGCGGCTACGATCCGCTCAGTCGCGCGGCCATCGCCGTAGGGACTGTGGGCGTGCGCCATGCGCTCGTATTCACCGTCGTCGTCCAGGAGCTGCATCACGGCTGCGAGGATAGCCTCAGTACCCGTGCCGACGAGGCGCGCAGTACCCGCCTCGATTGCCTCCGGCCGTTCGGTCGTGTCGCGTACAACGAGTACCGGCTTCCCCAGCGCAGGGGCCTCCTCCTGAATACCCCCGGAATCCGTGATGATCAGGTATGCGCGCATCATCAAATAGACGAACGGCAGGTACTCCTGCGGCTCGATCAGACTGACGTTGGCGAGGTTGTTCAGGATCGAGCGTACAGGCTGCTGTACGTTTGGATTGAAGTGCACCGCGTATACGATCCGGATATCGGGCCGTTGAGTTGCTATGCGCCGCAATGCCCTACAGAAACTTACGAACTTCTCGCCGAAGTTCTCGCGTCGATGTCCCGTGACGAGAATCATTCGCCGGTCGTCGTCGAGGAATGGAAAGCGTGCCGCAACGCGGTGACGCAGGACCTCATCGGAACGCAGCCGCTCGACCACCTGCAACAAGGCGTCGATTACCGTGTTGCCCGTAAGCACCACGCGCGCAGGATCGACGCCCTCGCGCAACAGGTTGCCGCGCGCCTGCTCCGTCGGCGCGAAGTACAGGTCGGCGATCGCATCGGCTATTCGGCGGTTCATCTCCTCCGGCCACGGTGACCCCAGGTTGCCGGTGCGCAGCCCCGCTTCGACGTGGCCAATCGGGATGCGCCGGTAGAACGCGGCAATGCTCGCTGCGAGGGTCGTCGTCGTGTCGCCGTGCACCAGGATTACGTCGGGAGCGAACGTATCGAGGACAGTGTCAAGCCCCTGGAGCGCAGCGCAGGTTACGCTGCTGAGGCTCTGCCCCGTGCGCATGAGGTTGAGATCGAAATCGGGAACGATGTCGAACAGCTTGAGCACCTGATCGAGCATCTGTCGGTGCTGTGCGGTCACACACACGCGTGGCTCGTAACCAGGGTTCACCCTTAACGCGTGAACGAGTGGCGCCATCTTGATCGCCTCTGGCCGCGTTCCAAATACGCTGAGCACTCTCTTCACGGACTTCCCTGTCTCGACCAGGTGACGCGGCTTAACTCGGACCGATCATGCGTGTAGAAACAAACAGCAAGCGCGCAGCAGCGTGTGCAACGCCCGTGAAGCCTTCATGAATACGACATCGGCCGTTCGGACCATCGTCTCGACGTGCTCCCGGTAATATGGGGTGAAACCCCTAGGAAGTAGTACCTACCAGGCGCAGACGGACCGCGAGTGAACGCGCGGTTCGCTGCATGCTCAGCCTCCGTAAGCGTCCGCTCAACCCCGTCTTGACTTAGCCATTATTCTCGTCGACGAAGACTTTATGCGGCGAGTGCGCGTTGCGCGGCGAGTTCTTGAGCGACTTTCCAAGGCAGGAGCTCCTCGATGCGGGTGATCGGATGCTCGGCGACGCGATCGAGGACGAGCCGCAAGTAGGCTTCGGGATCGAGGCCGTTGAGCTTGGACGCGCCAATCAGGCTGTAGATCGCCGCGGCGCGCTCGCCGCCGCAGTCAGCGCCGGCGAAGAGATAGTTTTTGCGTCCCAGGGCGACAGCGCGCAACTCACGCTCGGCGGCGTTATTGTCGGTGGCCGGGCGCTTACGTCTGCACTTTCGACCGGGACACATCGACGAGGAAGTCGATGGCGTCCTTGCGCGTGAGGTTGGCCACTGCGCAGCAAACGGAATGCCCTGCCGGTGGGCGTCGATCTCATCCTGATCGGCATACTCAACGCTCAGCCTCTCGTCGGACATGAAGGCGAGGACTGATGCGGCAGACGACGATGCATCAGAGCGTGCACTTCCCGTTCGGACACCTCGGGACGGTTTCACGGGCGCCGTACAATTTCTGCGCAAGCTCTATGTAGTGTTCGATGGCTGCGTGCGTTGCGACGGATTTATACCCTGTGGCCGGCGTGTTGTATATTTTGTAGGTCGCCAGCTTCTTCTTGTCGTTCTCCTCGTCCTGCGGAACCCGCTTCTGCATAAGAAAATCCTTGTAGCGCTTCAGGAACGCGAGGATCTGGCCGCCGGCGCCGAACCAGGCGGGGTCCCACTCCTTGAGAATTTCATGCCATTCGGTCCAAGCCCACTCCGGCACGCCAGACTCTCCTGGTCCCATCGCATCAGAGCCCAAGCCGAGCTTTTTGCGGAGCACTGCCCAACGCGCGTTCCCGGGACCGCGTGCCTTCTGAAACGCCGCGTCATAGCGCGTCATCAATGCCACCGACTCTTCCTGCCGGATCCGATTGTCCTCTGCGAGGAGCGCCTGCGCCTCTTCCGTCTGCTCTTGCGCAGTCGAGGGGTGCATCGCCCCCAAGTATTTCTGGGCGTTCTGCGGATCTCGCAGCATGGCTTCCTGCATGCGGCGCGCAACCTCCATCATGTCGACCTTCCGCGCCTGCTCGTCTATAGCTGCGTTGATGTCGTTTTGCCGGTAATGATCCGCTTGCACCGAGTCATGCATTGCGGTGAGCCGGTTGTACGCCGCATCATCCTCGCTGTAGCAGGCCGTCGGAAGCGGGGGCATTTTGACCCAGAGGCTCGCCGGGGCTGTCTGCGCGTGTAATGCGGTCGCGCAGATGAGAATGGCGGCAGCAGCGATGAGGAGCCGCCGCACGAAATCGTGCACCGTCATACTCCCTAGTTGAGCGGCTTATCGCAGGTGCCGACCTTTTTGCCGCTCAGCTTCACCAACATGTTCATACCTTGGGCGTCGAACTTCACGGTGCCCGTGTAGGAATTGGAGCCGTCGAAGGTCATCTCGCCGACGCCGGTCATCGGCATCTTCCCGCCGCACTGAACGGTCCACGTGGCTTTCGAGCCGGTTTTCTGGAAGTTGGAGGTCTTGCAGCTCGGGTCCCCACCGGGAGGCGGGCGCGTCCACTCCTTGGCAGCGCAGATCTTCATTGTTTGCGCGGGCATCTGCATCGGCATGCCTTCCATCACCGGCTGGGATGTCACGTCCCATAGGATGCCAGCCGGTTCATCGGCCGCGCGGACCGGCGCGAGGGCCAGGAAAAGAAGCGAAGCAGCGGCAGCGAGGCCACCATGTGATTGCGCGATCATGCATTTTCTCCAGACTGTTGTTTGAATCTTGTACTGGGTGCCGGCGGTATGCGCCTTAAGGCGCAGGCTGTCAAGGCGATCAGTCGCCCGATGGTGCGTTCGCTGGGGGGTGCGCAGACGGTGTTGGCGGCAGAAGGTCGCGATGAACACGTGGAGCTTTTCTTTGCCGGGCACTGCTTGTCCTTCGCGTTGGGTCGCTCCCCGAAAATCGCGACGAAAAGCCACGTCACCCGAGATGAACATCAGACACTTCGCATGGGGGTTACTCCCTACGGGCATGACCGTAGAGAATACTGTTGCGAAACCATGGGGCGATTGCTCTTGGCGGTCAAGCTGCGAGCTTGAGCTTTCGCAGCAACGCCTTGAGCGATCTAGCCTGGCTCGTCGGGGGCTATTTGTCCGGACGTGAGCGCGATGAACTCAGGATTGTCGCGCAGCGAGGCCATGTCCGGATCGTTCCTCATCCAGCCGAAGTTGAAGTGGCCTCTGGCAATCGCCTGCCGCACCAGGCCCATACGCCGTGGCGAGGCTGGGGAGGAACGCTTCGCTTGTTTCCACTTCGGGCTCCAATCCATGGTCACCCAGAGTCATCCGCCGTCACCTATCGGTGAGGCGTCTTCGCGTCAGTGCTCGCTTTTTCTGATGACGGATGACGCTGGATCAACGCTGGTCGGACTGAAAATTCGTGTGTCGGTGGTTCGATTCCGCCCCTGGCCA